>Ga0105238_10004733_pt1 | contig 13460 bp, 14 predicted proteins | sample KBSC34metaG_FD_81526 | JGI IMG/M metagenome (GOLD analysis project Ga0105238, IMG submission 81526) | Corn rhizosphere microbial communities from Kellogg Biological Station, Michigan, USA - KBS C3-4 metaG | ecosystem: Host-associated > Plants > Roots > Rhizosphere > Soil | place: Michigan, USA... | reverse complement strand
CCGTCACCCGGCTATGACGCACGCCTGCAGGAACAGAGGGAGGCGGCCTCAAGGGTGACGCCGGCACCAGCGCCTGCGACGGTGACGCCGCGTCACCCCAAGAAGTCGAAGAGCAATTAGACGCCCTTGGTTTTGCGGACTTATCGGCGAGTCGCGCTCTGATCCCCCTCCCCCTTGCGGGGAGGGGTTAGGGGTGGGGGTTTCCCATCAAGGACGATCGTGGTCGAATCCCGCCGATGTACGAGCGCCAGAAACAGTTCGCTCGCCGGATGCGGGCCCAACCAACTGACGCCGAGCGCGCGCTTTGGCGGCGGTTGCGCCAGGACGTCGCGCTTGCCGGATCGCATTTCCGGCGGCAGGCATTGATCGGTCCCTTCATCGTTGACTTCGTCAGCCGCAAGGAGCGGCTCGTCATTGAACTCGACGGTGGTCAGCACGACTTGCAGCAAGCGGCCGATGCGCAGCGGACACGTCGGATCGAGGCAAGTGGGTATCGCGTGCTGCGCTTCTGGAACAATGATGTCCTGAGAAATATCGAGGGCGTTCTAGAGAAGATTCAGTCTGCTCTGACCCCCACCCCCGACCCCTCCCCGCAAGGGGGAGGGGAGTCGCAGCGGCGCTGATCATCAAGACCACCTCTGAGATGCGGCCCCATCTTGCTGCGCCGGAGCGTCAGCTCTTCTTCTGCTTGCTGGGTGGCGAGGTGATGAACAGCTTCTTCAAGTCGTTCAGCCCTTCCGACAGCCGCGGCCACTCGCATGAGAACGTCGTCTTGGCACATTCGCCATTGCGCGGCCGTACCTCGGCGGCGGGAGCCTGCTGCTTGGGCCGCACCTGCGGCAACGGCACCTTTGGCGGTGCGTCATTCTTCAGCGTCGACTGCAATTGCTGCTGTTGCTTGGCGGCGAAGGCCGCAGCGATGGTGCTGCGCCGCTGGTTCTCCAGGTAGATCGTATATTGCTCATCGATCAGCTTCTGCTCTTCCGCCGTCGGATTGGGACCGGCGATGTCGAAGCTGCGATCCTGCATGAAATCGTAATAGGTGTAGCCGCCGCCGGGCTTGCGGCGGCCGGCGAACTTGGCGTTGCATTCCGCAAGCGCCGCGGTCTTGGCTTCCTTGCTGGGGGATTTCTCGGCGGCTTCCGCGCAATCCTCGAAGTCGGCCGGCGCGCGGCTCCACCATTGCGCGGAGGCGCGCATCGGGCCGAGCACCATCAATGCGGCAATCAGGGCAACGGGCAACCCCGCGCCACGCCATCCACTCACAGACGATATTCCCCAGCGAATTCAACGCCACGATTGGCACCAATTGTTACCATTTTGGGGCGACTTACCAGCCATAACGCCGCAATTTCCGGGCGGGACTGAGTCGAAACCGGTAAAGCGATTGCAAGCGAACGCCGGCCGTCACATCGGCACCACGATCCCGAGGGCCTCGCGAAGATATTGAAGGCACGACGCGGCCTCGGTTGAACAGGCCGCGCCGATCCGGGGCGAGGGTTACCGAATTTTAAAGCGCGTGAGGCGTTCGCGATCGCTTCCCGGAAGCAATTTGTTTACCGGCTGCGGTCATCGTTAATCGATTCTTGCTGAAGTTCTCGCCCAGAGCGCCGTCGTGACCCCGCCTGCCACAGCCCCCTCCCAAGTCCAATCCCTCACAGACATCACCCCACCGGCAGCCCGGCATCTCGCCGCCGGGCGCGACCACCAGGCCGGCGGCAGGCTGATCGACGCCATCGCCGCCTATCGCACCGGGCTTGAATCGGCTGCCGGCGACGGCAGCACCCCGGAGCTGGTTGCCGAATTGCACGCCAAGCTTGGCAATGCCTGGTTGATATCGGGCCATCTCGATCCCGCCGCCGAGAGCTACAAGGCCGCACTCAGGCTGGCGCCGGAATTGTCCGCATGCTGGTGCAACCTCGCCACCATCAATCTCAGAACCGGCAAGGCGCAGGATGCGGTCACGCTCTATCTGCAGGCGCTCAAGCTCAACCCTGCGCATTGGCCGTCACGCACCAATCTCGCCGAAGCGCTGCTCGCTACCCGGCAGCCCCTTGTTGCGCGAGCCCTGCTGATGGAGCTGGCCGAGGAGCGCCCGCAAGATGCGCAGGTCCGGCAACGGCTCGGGCGGGCCTGCTATGAATTGAACGAGCCGGACGCAGCCCTTGCGCATTTCCGGCAGGCGGTGGCCCTCGATCCCAACGACGCCGAAAGCTTTTACTGGATCGGCGGCATCAGCCAGGCGCTTGGTGATCTCGCCGCCGCGCAGGCGGCTTATGCAAGTGGCGCGCGGATTTCGCCGTTGATCCGGCGGCAAGCCGTCAAGTCGCCGCCGGACTTCCGGGTGCTCGCGCTTTACGCGCCGTTCGCCGGCAACACGCCGGCCGAGTTTCTGTTCAAGGACGCGGCCTATGACACCGACACGCTCGCCCTGCTGGCGGCGAGCGAGATCGATGCGGCTGCGCTCGGTGACGTCGACATCGTCGTCAACCTGATCTCCGATGCCGACCAGGCTGCCGCCGAACTGCCGATCGCCGCCGCGCTTGCCGCGCAGCTCGGCAAGCCCGTCATCAATGATCCCGCGAAGATCGCCGGCACCACGCGCGATGCTGTCGCAAATCTCCTGCCTGATATCGAGGGCTGTCGCATTCCCGGCATCCTGCGGCTCGATGCAGGCGCGGATGCCTCGGTGGCGGCACTGAAAGCGCTGGTGCCGTTCCCGTTCCCGCTGCTGGCCCGGCCGGCCGGCACCCATGGCGGCGACGATTTCGAAAAGATCGAGACCATCGAAGCGCTCTCGGATTTCTTGCGGCCACGCGACGGCGATCACTATTTGATCGAGTATGTCGACTACGGTTCAGCCGACGACTATTACCGCAAGTACCGCTTCATCTTCGTGGACGACCAGATCCTGCCCTATCATCTTGCGATCGGGCGCGACTGGAAGCTGCATCATGATTCCACCGACATGGGTGACCATGAATGGATGCAGCGCGAAGAGGCGGCGTTCCTGGAAAATCCCGGCGCGGTGTTCGATGCCGGTCACATGAGTTCGCTGCGTGCGATCCGCGAGCGCATCGCGCTGGACTATTTCGGTATCGATTGCGGGCTGGACCGCGACGGCCGGCTCGTCGTGTTCGAGGTCAACGCCTCGATGCTGGTGCATGCCGACAACGGGGCATTTTCCTACAAGGACCCGTATGTGCGCGCCATCAAGGCGGCGTTCGACGCGATGTTGCAGCGAAGGGCCTTAACCTCCCCTTGAAAAGGGGAGGTCGCTTTGCTCCGAAGGAGCAAAGCGGGAGGGGATCGGAATGACCGGCGCGAGCGATGAGGTGACCCCCTCCCCGACCCTCCCCCTTTCGGGGGGAGGGAGTGCAGCCGTCGCAATTCGACGGCAGGGTCCCAGGCCTCACGGCAGATACAGATACTGCAACAGCGTGCGCCCGACGGCCTCCAGGCTTTGCACGGAACATTTGTCCGGCGTGTCCTCGGTCGTGTTGTAGAGCGGCTCATATTCGAAATCGATCACGACGAAGCTCGGAATGCCGGCCTGCTGGAATGCGGTATGGTCGTCGTCGATCGCATAGGGCGCCGGCTGCTTCTCGAAAGCGCCGGGCGCCAGCTTCAGTCCGATGTCCCAGAACTTCTTCACCTCCGCCGGCGCCGAGCGGATCGAGGATTGCTCGGCCTTCAGATGCAGGTCGCGGTCACAGACCATGTCGAAGTCGAGCATCTTCTCCGGCCTGGCGTTCGGATAAAATTCGGCAAGACGTTCGACGAAATGGGCGGAGCCGATCGGATGGAAATTCGGATCGCCGGCGCCCATCGAGATCGGGCCTTCCTCGCCGTCGAAGAAGATCATATCGATCCCGACCGGCGGCGGATCGGGCATCTCGGAGAGAACCCGCGCGGTCTCCAGCAGCAAGGCCACGCCGGAGGCGGAATTGTTCGCGCCGGGCATCGGCGCCTCCGGATTTGTCTTGTCGCGATAGGCCTTGATGATGCTGTCGAAATGCGTGGCGACGATCACGCGCCGCGGATTGGACGGCTGGAAGCGGGCGATGATGTTGGTCATCGCCATGGTGCGGCCGGCCTCGCGCGCGACCCAGCGCTGCGTCTTGACGGTGTCAAATTTGGTCTTTTTCAGCTCCGCCATGATGTAGTCGATGGTCTGCTGGTGTCCCACCGTTTCCATCGAGCGCGGCGTAAAGCGGAGCAGGTCGACGATGATGTCGAGCGCGCGCTTGCCGTCCCAGGAATCGAGCTTGACCTCGGCACGTACGGGTAGGGACGCAATCGAGAGCAGCAACGGCAGGGCAAGCGTGGTGGCAAGTTTCGGCAGTCGGGATTTCAGCATTCGGACCATGGCCTCGATTGAGCGTCGCGCCGGGCGATAAACGGGGGCGCGCGTCGTGGAGCGGGTCTTATTAAACCATCACTGATGACTGGAACAGGGAGGGAGCCGTCGCAAACGCAGCCGTGATTAGCTCGCCCGCATGCGGGCCATGTTGACCGGGGTGCCGCCGAGCGCGGCGCGGCGATCCACGACGGCGTGATGGAACTGGTCGAGCACCAGGCTGTAGGCGGCGATGTCGGACTCGTCGATGGCGCCGTCATCGTAGCAGTCGAGCGTCTGGCGCAGGATCTCGTCGGCTTCGCATTGCAGGGCGTCGAGCTCTTCGATGGTTTCGATCTTGCGCACCTGCGCGATCGCGGCGACCAGCTTCTCGCGATGCAGGATGTTGAGCTTGCGCTCGTCACGCTTGATGAAGTGACGGAACGCTGCGGTCGCCGAGCCCAGCACCGAGAACAGCAGCACGACGCCCCAGATGTAATCGCTGTACTTGTCCATGAAGGTGCGTTCGGTGCCGTCGATATAGGCGGCGGCGCCGGGATGTGCGGGCAGGGCGGCATCCTTGTCGGTGTCCGGCTTCTCGATCTTCGAAGCGCCGGGCACAAGCCGCGACAGCATCGGCTTGGCGGCAAAGATCTGGCGCGTCAGCGTCCCGACCACGGTCTCCGACAGCGATCTTGGCGCGACGATGAGATGGTTGACGCCGACGGTCTCCACCGTGTCCTCGGGCCGTGACGGCGAGGTCGTGATGGTGCTGCCTGGAATCTCCTCGGATTCATAGAGCGGATGGCGCGAGGCGATCGCCTCCGATACGTCGATCGGCAGGAACTTCGGCTCGCCGCGCAGCCGCGCCGTCGCGGTGATCGCTTCCACCAGAAGCTTGCTGTCGGACGGGCCCACGATCATGAAGGCGTCGATGGACTGATCGCGAATCATCGCGCTGATCTGGTCGGTGCCGAATGGCGTGACTTGCACCTTGTCGGGATCGACGCCGGACTCCTTCAGGATGACGCCGAGCAGCGTGGCGTTGACCTTGGTGCGGCCGACCACGCCGACGCGGCGGCCTTCCAGCTCGTCGATCGCCTTGATCGCGGGCCTGGTCTCCTTGCGCGAGGCCTTGCGCGCGGTGGCTGTCGGCGCCCACAGCACCACCACGTTCTTGCGCATGATGGCTACCGACTCAGTTCCCTCGGGCATCTCCTCGTCGGTGCGCGCGACCGCGAGATCGGTCTTGCCGGCCGCCAGCGCCGCGATGCTGTCGACCGGGCCGGCGGTCGGGATCACGGTGAGGCGGACCGCGGCGCTTTCACTGGCAAAGTTCTGCGCCAGCGCCTGGATCAATTGCTGGTCGTCGCTGCCGGACGGACCGACCGCGATCCGCAGCGTGGTCGGGCGCAGCATGATGAACGCCACGCCGACGGCGGCGGCAAAGAACAGCAGGCCGGCGGCCAGCACCAGGAAGGGGGCGCCCCTGCTTTTCCGGCCGCGCAGCGCGAGGTCGGCGGATGGGCCGTCCAGTGAAGACATCGTGCTGCCAGACCTTGTGAAAACGGGCCTGACGGTAGCATGGTTGCAACCCCCGGTCATGGCTGATTCCCCGTTTGTCCTTCTGCTATGCTGGCTGGATTTCAATCGATCGGGATCGGACGCCCATGTATCAGCCGCCTGCCTTTCGCGAGGACCGGATCGAGGTTCAGCATGCGCTGATCCGCGAGCAGCCGCTGGGCTTGTTGATCACCGCAGGCCCGGCCGGGCTGCTCGCCAATCTGTTTCCGTTCCTGCTCGATGCCGATGGCGCCGAGAAGGGCACGCTCCGCCTGCACATGGCGCGCGCCAATCCGCAATGGCGCGAGCTCGAGGCGGTCACGGAATGCCTGGTCGTGTTCCAGGGACCGCAGGATTATGTGACGCCGTCCTGGTACGCGACCAAGCGCGAGACCGGCAAGGTGGTGCCGACCTGGAACTACGCGACCGTGCATGTCTGGGGCAAACCGCGCGTGATGAACGACGATGTCTGGCTGCGCAAGCAGATCGAGGATCTCACGGCGAGTCGCGAGGCGCGACGTGCCGAGCCGTGGCAGGTCGACGACGCGCCTGCGGATTTCGTTGCCATGCAGATGCGCGCCATCGTCGGTGTCGAGATTCCGATCTCGCGCATCGAAGGCAAGTGGAAGATGAGTCAGAACCGGCCCGAGGCTGATCGCGCCGGCGTGATCGCGGGATTCCGCGAAGCCGGCGAATCAGGCGAAGCGATCGCCGCGCTGGTCGCGGAACGTGACAGGAATTTGAAGAAATAGCGCCGCCAATTTTGAGGAAGCAGGCCTGTCCTTGTCGGCTTGGTGACAAGCGACCGGCGCCAAGGCTTCGCTGCGTCCCTGCTTCAATTTGCCCCTTGCCGCGTCTCAATTTCGACGCCGACTCAGGCGAATCTGCAGACTGTTAGTTTGTAACCGAACGAACTCGGCGGAGTTCAGTTGCAGGGGGTTTGTTATGGGAAACGCTTTTCCGCCAGCCAATAATGCAAACCGGGTGCCCGCATCGCGCGTCGAAGACGACGACGGCTTCGACTCGGATCTCGACAACGAAGTGATTTTGCTGCTGCAGGAGAATGCCCGGTTGCGGGCACTCGTGACCCAATTGTCGAGCCTGGTGCTCAAGCACGTTGTCGACCAGAAATAGCGCCGCACGCCTTCCCGGATTTGCAGGTGCCGTTTACCGACGGCATGCGACGGCTGCCGGCGTTAACCGCAATTGAGATCGTCCGCCGGGATTTTGGCCATTCCGGCGGGTTGCGACCTCGCGCTTGACGCTGCCGGAGGCTTCCGGTGGCGCGATTGCTCTGCTATGAGGCTGCGGTTCGCGGTCCCGTAGCTCAGCTGGATAGAGCGGCGGTTTCCTAAACCGTAGGTCGCATGTTCGAGTCATGCCGGGATCGCCAATTCACCAGGCCCACAACAGTTGACGTTTCTGTGGGGTCTCGCTCAGTTTCCGCGGCAACATGTTCCGCACCGAGCGGCATTTTGGCGCGCCGCTGTGTGAATGCGCTCATATCGGTTCGGCGCTATTTGAGCTAGTCAAGAGACGCTGCGTACACGGGGCATGTGCGGGGTTCATAGCATCACCGATCGGTATCGGAGACTGCGTCATGCGTTCGTCGCCTGGAGCATGGTTGCCCGTTTCAATTGCGCCATCTCACGAAGATCTCGAAGTCTGCGTCCTGGACTATGATGGAATTGTCCATGCGCTTGTGGTGCCCTGTCACAAGGATGGCGCCAAATGGGTCGATGCCCTGGACAACAAGCATGTCGACATTCAGCCGACGCATTGGCGCAAATGGGCTGAGCGCGATTAATTCGAAAGCCTGAGCATTGGGGGAGCCACCGGCTCCAGCATCCTGGTCCGAATGCACCCAAACGCAGGGCGCGAGTGGTGAGCTGCCCCTTTAAGACGGGACGAGCCGACGTCGCCGTTTGATGGAACGGGCAGCGATCAGGCCGTCGGCAGGCATCGCAGTCTGATAGCAGCGCCTGCCTTTGTGGCGCTCTCGCAACTTCAACATTGAGCAGGTTGGCCTGCCGCGCGAGCGGCAAGGCGCTAGCCATGGAGGACGACATGCCGACGTTCATATTGACGATCAACTGGACCGACCAGGGAATTCGCGCGGTCAAGGACGCTCCCAAGCGCAGCGAAGCGGCGCGAGAACTCGCCAAGAAAGTTGGGGTCGAGATCAAGCAGGTTTATCTCACCTCTGGCGAGCATGACATCCTTGTCATCGCCGAAGCACCTCTCGGTGACCATGTCACCAAATTCGCGCTTGCACTCGGTTCGTTGGGAAACGTGCGCACCCGCACCTCCCGGGCCTGGACCGAGCCCGAATGGACCAAGCTGATGTCCGAGCTTCCGTAGCGGCTTCGGATTTCTGACGCGCGGCCTGCGGGCGGTCTACCGGTTGGCGCCGCCCAAGCGATGAGCGACCCAGCGTCTGATCGCTGGAGCGGCCATTTGTCACTCTCGATACGGTTCGACGCTGCTGTAGTCTGGAGAATGCGAAAGGCCTGTTTCGGCGGGCTCACTATCGCTTTGTTTGAGGGCAAATCACAGCGCCTGCCCGAGTGGGCGGCGTAGCCCTCATGCAGTTCAACCATTTGCGAGTTCGCGCGGGCTTTGACGCCGACGCGCCAGGCGATCGCTTTGCCGCGACGTCGCGCGAACTCGTACGACGATCCCGTGCCCGAACCAATGCGGGGGCCGGATACCATGCTGACGTGGAGGCGATCGTGCATGTGACTTATGAGCAAGCCAGCGGGTTGGAAGTGGTCTGTCTCTTCGCTGCTCTTGGCTTGTCACTTTCGGCGGCAGTCATATCGATGGTGCCGGCGGACGCCCTGAGTTGGGTGGCTGCGCATCTGCACCTGCACATGGGACTGCCGTCTGGACATTGACGGAGGACGTCCGATGAAAAACCGGTACGCGGGAGCGCTTGCCGCGGCAGTGCTGTCGGCGGGTGGAATATCGGCGGCGCAAGCTGCCTGGGAGCCGACCCGGCCGGTGGAGATCATTGTGCCGGCAGGCACTGGCGGCGGTGCCGACCAGATGGCACGGGTCATCCAGGGCATCATCACCAAACACAATCTGATGAAGCAGTCGCTGGTGGTGATCAACAAGCCCGGCGGCGCCGGCGGTGAAGGCTTTCTCGATGTCAAGGGCTCGCGGGGCAACCCTCACAAGCTGGTCATCACCCTTTCGAATCTTTTCACCACGCCTCTGGCCACAGGCATTCCGTTCAATTGGAGGGACCTGACGCCGGTCGCCATGATGGCGCTCGACGAGTTCATCCTGTGGGTGCATGCCGACACGCCCTACAAGAGTGCGCAGGACTACATCAGCGCCGTGAAAGCGGCCCCGCCGGGCCAGTTCAAGATGGGCGGCACGGGTTCCAAGCAGGAGGATCAGATCATTACCGTCGCTATCGAGAAGGTGACGGGCGCCAAGTTCACCTACATTCCCTACAAGGGCGGCGGCGAAGTTGCCGTGCAACTCGTCGGCAAGCACGTCGATTCCACCGTCAACAACCCGATCGAGGCAATGGCGCAGTGGAGAGCCGGCGCGGTGCGGCCGCTGTGCGTGTTCGACACCAAGACGATTCCCTACCCCGACAAGGTTGGCGACAAGGCCTGGGCCGATGTGCCGACTTGCAGGTCAGTGGGCCTCGATGTCGACTATCTGATGCTGCGAGGCATCTTCATGGCGCCCGGCGTCACCGATGAGCAGACTGCATATTATGTCGACCTGCTGAAAAAGGTTCGTGAGACGCCCGAATGGACCAACCTGATGAAGGATGGTGCATTCAATCAGAGCTTCATGATCGGCGCCGAATACGCCAACTGGGTCGGGAGCGAGGAAGAGCGCCACCGTGCCCTGATGAAGGAAGCTGCCTTCCTCGCGACAACCCAATGATAATTTGCGCCGGCGGCCGTCACCGGCGGCGATTTTCGCAATGGCCCCTGGTGGTTCAATGAGCGATGTCTCGCAGGGCCGTGGCCCCGGCCAACGGGCGGTGGAAACCGGCGTCGGTGTGTTCGCGGCATTGTTCGGCGCCCTTGTCGTCGTGGGCGGCCTTCAGGTCGGCATTGGTTGGGGGGCGGAAGGCCCGCGGCCGGGATTCTTTCCCTTCTATATCGGGCTGCTGATCATCGCATCGAGCGTGCTGAACCTGCTGCAGCTCCGGCTCACGGATGGCCGGCGACGCTTTGCCGAATGGAGCCAATTGCGTCAGGTGCTGCGCGTCCTGGTGCCGACCGCGATCTATGTCGTGGCGATTCCCTATGTCGGCATCTACCTGGTCTCGGCAATCCTGATCGCCGCGTTCATGGTGTGGTTGGGACGATATCGTTGGCCGTTCGCGGTCGCGATCTCGATCGGCGCGACGGTCGCAATCTATTTGATGTTCGAGAAATTTTTCCTGGTGCCTCTGCCGAAGGGACCGCTGGAAGAGCTCTTGTACCTGTGACGGCGGAATTCAACGATGGAAGAAATTTCCAATCTGTTTCACGGCTTCGCCGTCGTCCTTCAGCCGTACAACCTGCTGGTGATGCTGGTCGGCATCGTGCTTGGCGTCGTGATCGGCGTGCTGCCGGGTCTCGGCGGCGCCAACGGCGTGGCGATCCTTCTGCCGCTGACCTTCAGCATGTCGCCGACCTCGGCGATCATCATGCTGTCCTGCATCTATTGGGGAGCCCTGTTCGGCGGCGCCATCACCTCGATCCTGTTCAACATCCCCGGTGAGCCGTGGTCGGTCGCCACCACCTTCGACGGCCATCCGATGGCGCAGCAGGGACGGGCCGGCGAGGCGCTCACCGCGGCGTTTACCTCGTCTCTCGTCGGCGCCCTGTTCGCCGTCGTCGTCATCACCCTGGTGGCGCCGCTTGTGGCGCTGTTCGCGCTTCAATTTGGCCCGGCGGAGAAATTTGCGGTGTTCTTCCTCGCCTTCTGCAGCTTTATCGGCATGGGAAGGGAGCCGCCGTTCAAGACGGTCGCGTCGATGATGATCGGCTTTGCGCTTGCGGCAGTCGGGCTCGACAGCGTCACCGGCCAGCTGCGGCTGACCTTCGGGTTCACGGAGTTGCTCAACGGCTTTGATTTCCTGATCGCCGTTATCGGCCTGTTCGGGATCGGTGAAATCCTGCTCACCATGGAAGAAGGTCTGAGCTTCAAGGGACGCGCCGCCGGCATCAATCCCAGGGTCGTGCTGCAGACCTGGGCGGAGCTGCCGCGCTACTGGATCACGTCGTTGCGCTCCTGCCTGATCGGCTGCTGGATGGGAATCTCGCCGGCGGGCGCCACTCCGGCGTCGTTCATGAGCTACGGAATCGCCAAGCGCACGTCGCGGCGCGGCGACAATTTCGGCAACGGCGAGATCGAGGGCGTGATCGCGCCGGAGACGGCGGCGCATGCAGCCGGCACCTCGGCGCTGCTTCCGATGCTCTCGCTCGGCGTGCCCGGCTCTCCCACCGCCGCGGTGCTGCTCGGGGGATTGTTGATCTGGGGCCTGCAGCCGGGCCCGCTGCTGTTCATCGAGCAGAAGGAATTCGTCTGGGGCCTGATTGCGAGCATGTATCTCGGCAACCTCGTCGGCCTTGTCGTGGTGCTGACCTGTGTGCCGCTGTTTGCCGCGATCCTGCGTATTCCCTTCAGCATCATCGCGCCGATCATCCTGGTGTTTTGCGCCATCGGCGCTTACAGCGTCCACAACTCCACCTTCGACGTCTTCATGATGCTGGCTTTCGGCGTCATCGGTTACATGATGAAGAAGTGCGGTTACCCGCTGGCGCCGATGGTCCTGGCGATCGTGCTGGGAGACCGGGCGGAAGAGGCGTTTCGCCAGTCGCTGCTCGGCTCGCAGGGCAGTGTCGCCGTGTTCTGGTCGAACGGGCTCGTCGGCAGCATCATGGCACTTGGACTAATTGCGCTGTTCTGGCCCCTGATCAATGAGGGATGGATGCGCCTGCGCGCGCGCCTTCCGCGGCGGGTGCTGTAAAGCGGCGTTCGAGTTGCGCTTTTGGCGCGCGCGGGCGATGCTAAGGGGGATGACGGACGCGCAAAAGCTCACGATCGAGGCCGGTAAATCCGCGACGGTGTCGGCGCTGTTGATCCGGCCGCGCGGGGCGCGCGCCTGCTACGTGTTCGCCCATGGCGCGGGCGCCGGCATGACGCACGCGTTCATGACGGACGCGGCGGAGGGATTGGCCGCGCGCGGCATCGCGACGCTGCGCTATCAGTTCCCCTACATGGAGAAATCCAGCAAGCGGCCCGATCCGCCCGCGATTGCGCATGCGGCGGTGCGTGCTGCCGTCGCAGAGGCTGCGCGCGCCTGTCCCGGCCTGCCGCTGGTCGCGGGTGGCAAATCCTTCGGCGCGCGCATGACCTCGCAGGCGCAGGCGAAAGCGCCGCTCGCCGGCGTCGCCGGCCTCGCCTTCTTCGGTTTTCCGTTGCATCCAGCGGGCAAGCCGTCCAGCGAACGCGCCGATCATCTCGCCGAGGTGCGCGTGCCGATGCTGTTCCTGCAAGGCACCGCCGACAAGCTCGCCGAGCTCGACCTGCTCAAGCCGGTGGTGAAGACGCTCGGTTCCCGCGCGACCCTGCATCTGGTCGACGACGCCGATCATTCCTTTCACGTGCCGAAGCGTTCGGGACGGGACGACCGCGAGGTGATGACGGAGATATTGGACGCGTTCGCGGCGTGGGCCGCTCCGCTGATTTAGCAGCGCGCCTCAATTCACCCGCGTGAACACGTCGTCGTTCCTGAGTTCCTTGAAGTCGCCATTGTCGTCGGCGCTCCAGAGCTGCCAGCTCGTGGAGATGGTCCTGTCGCCGAGGCTGCCCTTCCAGGCCGTGATGGTGTTGGCGCAGGGTGCGAAGTTGGCGACGAAGGCGATGCTGTTGCCGCTGACCTTGCCCTTGATCGGCACGCCAAGGCCCTGACACTTGTAGCCCTTGGCATTGTTGATGAAGGTGCCCGAGAAGGTGCCGGCCCCTGCATCGACCGTGGTGATGATCAGCAGGGAGTCGCGCGGGTTCTTCCAGATCGACCATTCCGGCAGAGCTTCGGCGCTCGCGGCTGTGCACAGGCCAAGCGCGAGCAGGAGACCCGGAACCAGACGCTTCATGGATTTTTCTCTCCAGGTAAAGATGATGACTCCCCTTAGCGCATTTCTGCGGCATGATCCAAGCCAACCAACAAGAGGGAGCGCGCCGTGAGTGCCGAAGCCATCAAGAGCCAGGTGAAAGCCTGCATGTTCGATCAGTACGGCACGGTGGTCGACATGCAGGGCGGGCTGGTTGCGATCGCCACGCCGTTCCTGAAGGCCAAGGGCTGGAACGGCAATCCCGGTTCCTTCGTGACCTGGTGGCGGCGCACGCATTTCGAGAACTCGATGATCGACGCGCTCCTGCATCGCGCACATACGCCCTATCGCGAGATCGGCCATCGCGCGGTCGCGCATGTGATGGACCGCGCCGGCATCGCGCATACAAGGGACGATGTGCGTTATCTGGTCGGCGAGATCGAGAAGCTGAAGCCGTTTCCGGAGGTGCCTGCGGCGCT
>Ga0105238_10004731_pt1 | contig 13461 bp, 15 predicted proteins | sample KBSC34metaG_FD_81526 | JGI IMG/M metagenome (GOLD analysis project Ga0105238, IMG submission 81526) | Corn rhizosphere microbial communities from Kellogg Biological Station, Michigan, USA - KBS C3-4 metaG | ecosystem: Host-associated > Plants > Roots > Rhizosphere > Soil | place: Michigan, USA... | reverse complement strand
ATGCATTACTCACCCGTTCGCCGCTCGCCGCCAGGTTGCCCCGCGCTGCCGCTCGACTTGCATGTGTAAAGCATTCCGCCAGCGTTCAATCTGAGCCAGGATCAAACTCTTCAGTTCAATCCAGTCAAAACTCACTCAAGAATCACGTTGGATTCCTAAAGTGAGCACTGCTTCTTGTTTCATGACGCGCTCCGCTTCCCCCATAACCACAGGAAAGCTCGGCTGGCGCCCAAGCAGCACCCACCTCTATCGGCTGTAACTTGTTAAAGAGCGATGCCGACCTGCCGAGAAGTACCGGCATGCGTTCGGTCAGCTGAGCCATGCATTATACGGGGTTTCGAAGCCCCGTGGCAATCTCGCCTGCGTCCTTCTTCAGGCGGCCTTGCGCAGCGCCACCTTCGCGAACTTGCGCTTGCCCACCTGGAGGACGTAGGTGGCGCCGGCGGCGAGGCGAAGGGACTTGTCGCTCACCTTCTCGCCGTTCACCCGGACCCCGCCCTGCTCGATCATGCGGTGGGCCTCGGACGTAGATGGGCACACGCCGGACGATTTCAATACCTGGGCGATGGCGAGGCCCTCCGCCGGCGACTCGATCGTCTGCTCGGCGAGGTCCTCCGGGACGCCCCCGTGCCGGAAGCGCGACTCGAAGTCCTCGAGCGCGGCCTGGGCCGCGCTACGGTCGTGGAACCGCTCGACGATCTCCTGCGCGAACCGCACCTTCACCTCGCGCGGGTTCCCGCCCGACTCCACCTCGCGCTTCCAGGCGGCGACCGTGGCGTTGGGCGCGAACGAGAGGAGCTCGATGTAGCGCCACATGAGCTCGTCCGAGACGGACATGAGCTTCCCGAACATCTCGCCCGGCGCGTCGTGCACGCCCACGTAGTTCCCGAGCGACTTCGACATCTTGTTCACGCCGTCCAGCCCCTCGAGGAGCGGCATCGTGAGGATCACCTGCGGCTCCTGCTGGAAGTGCTTCTGCAGCTCGCGCCCCACCAGCAGGTTGAATTTCTGGTCGGTGCCGCCCAGCTCGACGTCCGCCTTCATCGCGACGGAGTCGTAGCCCTGCATGAGCGGGTAGAGGAGCTCGTGGATCGAGATGGGGCGCTGCTCGGCGAAGCGCTTCGCGAAGTCGTCGCGCTCGAGCATCCGCGCCACGGTGTACGTGCCGGCCAGCTGCACGATGCCCGCGGCGCCCAGCTGCGAGCTCCAGGTCGAGTTGAAGAGGATCTCCGTCTTCTCCGGGCGCAGGATCTTGAACACCTGCTCCTTGTACGTCTCGGCGTTCTGCGCGATCTGCTCGGGCGTGAGCGGCGGGCGCGTCACGTTCCGGCCGGTGGGGTCGCCGATCATCCCCGTGAAATCCCCGATCAGGAACATGACGTGGTGTCCCATGTCCTGGAACTGCCGCATCTTGTTCAAGACCACCGTGTGGCCGAGGTGCAGGTCCGGGGCCGTCGGATCGAATCCCGCCTTCACGCGGAGCGGCTTCCCGCGCGCGAGCTTCTTCCGCAGGTCCTCCTCGAGGATGAGCTCGTCGGCACCGCGCAGAATGAGGTCGAGGTCCGTCGCCTGACTCATTGATTTGATTCCACTTTCAGGCTTCCCTGTAGCGCTTTTCTGATATGCTTTGCCGGACGTTTCCGACACCGCATCCATGGACCCGCAAAAAGGCGACAGTGTAGCGCAGCGACCGGCCCTCTTTCGCCTGGCGCACCCGCTGGTCTTCGGCGTCCTGCTGCTCCTGCTGCCGGCGATGACGGTCCTCACGGCATTCGGCATCGCGCCCGGCACGGCGCCCTCGGACGTCCCGCGCAGGTGGGTCGAAAACGAGGTGCCGCTCCCGGACTGGGTCCCCGAAGGCGCGGGATCGGAGCGCTACGTCACCCAGGAACGGGTGCTCACCGGCGACACGGTGGCGGCGATCCTCGACCGGCTCGGCGTGCGCGACCCGAAGGCGCTCGACTTCCTGCGCGCCGACCGCACGGGCCGCCTCATCTTCCGGCAGCTCGTGCCCGGGCGCATGGTGCAGGCGGAGACGGGGCCGGAGGGCCAGCTCCTCACGCTGCGCTACTTCTCGAGCACGGCCTCGATGCTCGAGGTCCGCCGCGCGGGCGACACCTTCTCGTCGCGGCAGCGCGCGCTCGCCGACACGCCGCGCCTCGTCTACAAGGCGGCCACCATCGACTCGTCGCTCTTCGCGGCGACGGACGGCGCGGGCATCCCGGACGCGATCGCGCTCCAGCTCGTGCGCATCTTCGGGACCGACATCGACTTCCACGTGGACCTTCGCAAGGGCGACCGCTTCGCGCTGGTCTACGAGATGCTGTACGACTCGGGCGAGCTGGTGGCCCCCGGCCGCGTGCTCGAGGCGGAATTCGTGAACGCGGGGCACACGTATCGCGCGGTGCTCTTCCACGATGCCGAGGGGAACGACGCCTATTACTCGCTGGACGGGAGCAGCCGCACGAAGGCGTTCCTGCGCTCGCCCGTGGAGTTCTCCCGCGTGAGCTCCGGTTTCGGCCGGCGCTTCCATCCGATCTTCAGGAACTGGCGCGCGCACACCGGCGTCGATTTCGCCGCGCCGGAGGGCACGCGCGTCCTCGCGAGCGCGGACGGCCAGGTGGTCTCGGCCGGCGTGCGGGGCGGATACGGGAATGCGATCGAGCTGCGGCACGGCGGCGGCGTCACCACGCTCTACGGCCACCTCTCGCGCTTCGCGCCCGGCATCCGCAGCGGCGCCCGCGTGTCGCAGGGCCAGGTGATCGGATACGTCGGCCATACGGGATGGGCCACGGGGCCGCACCTCCATTACGAGTTCCGCATCGCGGGCGTCTTCCAGGATCCGCTCCGCGTGGCGCTGCCCAAGGCAGACCCGGTCTCGCCCGAGCTGCGCGCCGAGTTCGCGCGCGTGGCCGCGCGGGCCCGCGCGACGATGGACCTCGTGAGCGCCTCCTCCCCCGCCCGCTTCGAGTAGCGTGGCGCTCTTCGCGGGGTTGATGTCCGGGACGAGCCTCGACGGGGCGGACGCGGCGCTCGTCGATTTCTCCGCCGACCATCCGCGCGTCCTCGCTTTCGCGACCGTTCCCTTCCCGGCGCCGCTGCGTGATCGCATCCTGGCGCTCTGCGAGCCGGGATCGGACCCGCTCGAGCTCGCGGGCACCGTTTCTCTCGAATTGGCGGAGCTCTACGCCCGCGCGGTCGAGGGCGCGCTCGCGGCGGGCGGCGTCGACCGGCGCGACGTCGCCGCGATCGGCTGCCACGGCCAGACGGTGCGGCACCGCCCGGACCTGGGCTTCACGATCCAGCTCAACGACGCGGCGCGGCTGGCCGAGCTCACCGGCATCGACGTGGTGGCGGACTTCCGCCGGCGCGACATGGCCGCGGGCGGCCAGGGCGCCCCGCTGGTGCCCGCCTTCCACGAGGCGGTGTTCCGCGATGCCGCGACCTCGCGCTGCATCGTGAACATCGGCGGCATCAGCAACGTGACGTGGCTTCCCGCGGGGCGGCACACGCTGGGCTTCGACTGCGGGCCCGGCAACGTGCTCCTCGACGGATGGACGCGCCGCCACCTGGGGGCGCACTACGACGAGGGCGGGCGCTGGGCCGCGGCCGGGCGGACCGACGCCACGCTCCTCGCTTCGCTCCTGGCCGAGCCCTTCCTGCGCCTGGCACCCCCCAAGAGCACGGGGCGCGAGCTCTTCCGCATGGCGTGGCTCGAGGAGCGGCTTCCCGGCGACTACCGCGCCGAGGACGTCCAGTCGACGCTCGCGGACTTCACCGCGCACGCGATCGTGGACGCGATCGACCGGTTCTGCCCCGCGACGGACGAGATCTACCTCGCGGGCGGCGGCGCGCGGAACGCCGCGCTCGTGCAGCGGATCGAGTCCCTCGCCGGCGAGCGGCCCGTCGCGCCGACGGACGCGCTGGGGGTGCCCACCGCGCACGTGGAATCGATGGCGTTCGCGTGGCTCGCGATGAAGTGCGTGCGCCGGGAGCCCATCGACCTCACGGCCGTCACGGGCGCGCGCCGGCCCACGGTCCTGGGCGCGATCTACCCCGCCTGAAAACGCGAAGGGGAGCCGAGGCTCCCCTTCCGGTCGATCCGTGCCCGCGCGCTCAGGGCGTGAACGACGACCCGCAGCCGCAGGTGGACGTGGCGTTCGGGTTCTTGATCACGAACTGCGCGCCCTCCAGGCCTTCCGTGTAGTCGATCTCCGCGCCCACCAGGTACTGGTAGCTCATGGGATCGATGAGGAGGCTCACCCCGTTCTTCTGCATGACGGTGTCGTCCTCGTTCGCGGCCTCGTCGAACGTGAACCCGTACTGCAGGCCCGAGCAGCCGCCGCCGGTCACGAAAACCCGCAGCTTCAGCTCGTTGTTGCCCTCTTCCTCGATGAGGGCCTTCACCTTGTTGGCCGCGTTCTCCGTGAAGATCAGCGGATCCGGCATCGCCGTGGCCATGTCATTCATGATGTTCTCCAGATGGGGTCTGACTAGTCTGAATTGGTGGCGGATTTCAATTCCACAACCTTCTCGCTCTTCTGCGGGCTCTCGTACACGAGCTGGCCCATCACGATCGCGCCGACGTGGATCTCGATCGACTTGTAGGACACATTCCCTGTGACCCTCGCCTTGGGCAGCAGTTCGACGTACTCCGAGCCCCGCACGGGGCCCGCCACGGTGCCGTTGATCACGACGTGCGCGACGTCGATCTCGCCCTCCACCTTCGCCATCTCCGAGATCACGAGCGTCCCCGGCTTCGTACCGGTGGCCTTCACGTTGCCCTTCACGTGCCCGTCGATGCGCAGCCCCCCGGTGAAGGTGATGTCGCCTTCGATGGTCGAGCCGCCCCCGATGAGGCTGTCGATCGGGCTCGGCTTGTTGGTCTTGCCGAACATGGCTTTCCTCCCTACGGAAAGTTGACCGTCCGGGACAGTTTAACCTGTCCCCCCGGAAGCGCAAGGACGCGCACCTCGACCCCCTGCAGGACCGCTCCCTCGGGCAGGACGAACCGGCCCTCGACCTTCTGGTAGAAGCGGAAATCGAGCGCCCCGGCCGCAGGCCCGGCGGCGGCATCCGGGAAGGTGAGCGAGGACTGGGTCCCGCCCTGGCTCACCCTGGCGACCACCTGCAGCTTCCCCTTGAAGTCCTGCTTCCGCTGCCCGCCCTGGGTGAGGAGCATGTGGTAGCGGTAGCCGTTCGCGCCGTCGCGGTCGACCTTGAGGTCCGTGACGCCGATGCCCTCGGGCGCGGCGCCGGAGGACATGAGCTTCCGCAGGAAGCCCAGGTCGTCCTTGAGCGACGAGTTCTCCTCCTGGAGCTGGGAGACCGTGCGCGCGAGCTCGCCCTGCGCCGCCTTCTCGATCTGAAGCTGGCGCTCGCGCTCGACCAGCGCCGCGCGGGCGGCCTCCAGGTCGTGCTTGAGCGCCTGGTTCTCCTCGCCCAGCGCCGTGATCCGCGTGCGGACCTGGTCGATGTCGCTCCCCGTGATGCGGTAGCTGTTCTGGACCAGCCACCACACGACCGTGCCGACCAGCGCCATCATCAGGACGTTCAGCATCCACCGCCAGTACCACGCGAGCTGCGAGCGGATCGCCATCCGCGACGAGCCGATGCTGAAGTTGCTCCGCAGGCGCCGCGCGAGGCCCCGCATCAGGGCACCACCGCGATGTGCTCCAGGCCCTGGGACTCCGGGAATCCGAACATGAGGTTCATGTTCTGCACCGCCTGGCCCGCCGCGCCCTTCACGAGGTTGTCCTCGACCGCGAGGACCACGAGCGTGTCGCCGCCCAGCGGCCGGTGGATCGCGATGCGGCACTGGTTGGTGCCGCGCACCCAGCGCGTCTCCGGCTGCGAGCCGGGCGGAAGCACGTCCACGAACGGCTCCTTCGCGTAGCGCTTCTCGAAGAGCGCCTGGAAATCGGCCTCCTTCGTGATGCGCGCGTAGACGGTCGCGAGGATGCCGCGCACCATCGGCACGAGGTGCGGCACGAAAGTGAGCCCGATGCTGCGGCCCGAGGCCTTCTCGAGGCTCGCGAGGCTCTCCATGATCTCGGGATGGTGCCGGTGGCCCGCGACGGCATACGCCTTGAAGTTGTCGCTCGCCTCGGCGAAGAGGAGGTCCATCTCGGCCTTGCGGCCCGCACCGCTCACGCCGGACTTCGCGTCCGCGATGAGGTGGCGGTGGTCGACGAAGTCCGATTCCACGAGCGGCAGGAGCGCCAGCTGCACCGCGGTCGCGTAGCAGCCCGGATTGGCGACGAGGCGCGCGGCGCGGATCCGCTCGCGGTTCACCTCCGGGAGGCCATAGACCGCCTCGGCCAGGAGCTCGGGCGCGGCGTGCGCGACCTTGTACCACTTCTCCCACACCGCCCGGTCCTTGATGCGGAAGTCGGCGGAGAAGTCCACGATGCGCGCGCCCGCGTCGAGGAGCGCGCGCGCCTGCCCCATCGCGACGCCGTTGGGCGTGGCGAAGAAGACGCAGTCGCACTTCGCGAGCGGTGCCGCCGCGGGATCCGTGAACGCGATGTCGAAGCGGCCGCGCAGCGACGGGAAATGGTCGGCGACCTTCACGCCCGCCTCCGCGCGCGAGGTGATCGCCGCGACTTCCACCTGGGGGTGCGACGCGAGCAGGCGCAGCAGCTCCACGCCCGTGTACCCGGTCCCTCCGACGACGCCTACCTTGATCATGGCAATCCTTCCTGCAGCCCGCGCGGCCGTGCCCTAGAACGACAAAGCCGCTGCGAGGCGGCTTTGTTCGTGCATGGCAATGCGAACAGCGACTCTCGCCTCAGCGTTTCGAGAACTGCTTGCGGCGTCGCGCCTTGTGCAGGCCCACCTTCTTGCGTTCGACCTCGCGCGCGTCGCGCGTGACGAGCCCCGCCTTCGAGAGGGCGGGCTTGAGGGTGGGATCGTATTCGATGAGCGCCCGCGTGATGCCGTGGCGCACGGCGCCCGCCTGGCCCGACTCGCCGCCGCCGAAGACGTTCACCTTGATGTCGAACGTCTGGGCGTGGTTCGTGAGCTCGAGGGGCTGGCGCACGATCATGCGGCCGGTCTCGCGCGAGAAGAAGACGTCCACCGGCTTGTCGTTCACGGTGATCTCGCCCTTGCCCGGCTTGATGAAGACGCGCGCCACCGCGTTCTTGCGGCGGCCCGTTCCGTAATTGTATTTGCCGATCATGCTGGCTCCTTAGATCTCGAGGGACTTCGGCTGCTGCGCCGTGTGGGGATGCGCGGGACCCGCGTAGATCTTGAGCTTCTTGATCATCGCGTAGCCGAGCCGGCCCTTGGGGAGCATGCCCTTCACCGCGAGCTTGAGCACCCGGTCCGGATGCCGCGCCTGCAGCTTGGCGAAGGTGGTCTCGTAGATGCCGCCGGGATACGTCGAGTGGCGGTAGTACTTCTTGTCCGTGGTCTTGGCGCCGGTCACGCGCAGCTTCTCGACGTTCACGACGACGATGTAGTCGCCGGTGTCGACGTGGGGCGTGAACTCGGGCTTGTGCTTGCCGCGCAGGCGCCGCGACACCTCCGCCGCGAGCCGCCCCAGGACCTTGTCCGTGGCGTCCACGACGAACCAGTCGCGCCGCACCGTTTCCGGCCTGGCGGAGAAGGTCTTCATCGATTTCCTTTCGTTCGCGACCCTGGGTGCTGCCGGAGAGCCCGGCAATACTTTGGCCGCTTTGTTTTGGGGTGAAGCGGTAAAGACTGAAATGATAAGGGAAATCAGCGTTTTGTGTCAAACGCGCGGTCGGCTAGAATCCCTACTCCATCCGGGCCCCGCCTTGACCCCACCCCCCGACACCCGCCTCGAGCAGTTCGCCCGCCTCGCCGCCGCGGCGCTCCTCGTCGTGGGCTGCTTCTTCATCCTGCGGCCGTTCCTGGGCGCGATCCTCTTCGCCGGGGTGCTCGCGTTCTCCACCTGGCCGCTCTTCGTGCGCCTGCGCAGGGGCGTGGGCGGCCGATCGTGGCTCGCGGCCCTCCTCCTCGTGGCGGCCATGGTGGTCGCGATCGCGCTCCCGCTGGGGCTCGCCGCGCAGAGCCTCGTGGTCCACGCCGCCGACGTGGTGGAGTCGGCGCGGAATTTCCTGGACGAGCGGAGCGCCCTCACCCTTCCCGCGTTCATCCGGGACCTGCCGCTCGTGGGCTCCTGGCTGGACCAGTACTGGCAGGTATTGATGCAGAGCCAGGCGGAAGTCGTGGAGCTCGCGAAGCGCTTCGCGGACCCGGCGAAGGCGCTCCTGGTCGCCGCCGGAACGGCGATCGGGCAGGGACTCGTGCAGATCCTCATCGCGATCTTCGTCGCGTACTTCTTCTACCGCGACGGGGAGCGTGTCCAGGGCCTCGTCTCGCGCGCGATGGCGCGCCTCGCGGGGCCGGACTTCGGCGGCGCGCTCGTGGTGACGGCGCAGAACGCCGTGCGGGGCGTGGTCTACGGCCTCCTCGGGACCGCGCTCGCGCAGGCCGCCGTCGCCTTCGTGGGCTTCCTCATCGCCGGCGTGCCCGGCGTGATGGTCCTCTCGGCGCTCACGTTCGTGCTCTCGCTGGTCCCCATGGGCCCGGTCGTCGTGTGGGGCGGCGCGGCGGTGTGGCTCTACGTGAACGACGGGCTCGGCTGGGCGATCTTCATGGTGGTCTACGGCACCGCCGTCATCAGCTCCGTCGACAACTTCGTGAAGCCGATCCTCATGAGCCGCGCGGGCGGCCTCTCGATGCTCCTCGTGGTGCTGGGCGTCTTCGGCGGCGCGCTCGCCTTCGGGTTCATCGGCCTCTTCGTGGGCCCCGCGCTCCTCGCGGTCGCGTGGAGCCTCCTGCAGGTATGGCTCGACGAGCCCGCGGAAGCCCGGCCGCCCGATCCTCCCACCCGAACGGAGAACGCATGAAAGCGCGCATCAAGCTCGCCGATGGGATGACCTTCGTCGCCGAGAGCGGCAGCGGCCACGCGGTCGTGGTCGACGCCGCGCCGGACGTCGGCGGGCGCGACCTGGGACCGCGGCCGATGGAGCTGGTCCTCATGGGCGCGGGCGCCTGCACGGCGATCGACGTGATGCACATCCTGCGGAAGTCCCGGCAGGCGGTCACCGATTGCGTGGTGGAGCTCGAGGCCGAGCGCGCGGCCGAAGAGCCGAAGGTCTTCACGCGCATCCGCATGCGCTACGTGGTGACGGGGAAGGCGCTCGCGGCCGCGCAGGTGGAGCGTGCCATCAAGCTCTCGAAGGAGAAGTACTGCTCCGCCACGATCATGCTCGCGAAGACGGCGGAGATCGACTTCGACTTTGAGGTTCGCGAGGCTGGCGCGGAGACCCGCGAGGCCTAGCCGGATCTAGACCCAGTAGGTCGTCCCGGTCATCACGCGCGCGGCCGCGCGCATCGCCGCCTTCACCGGCTCCGGCAGCTCCCGCGCCCCGAGCGCGCGTCCCGTGTCCCCGTGGCGGCCCTCGTCCTCGCGCATCTTCAGCACGATCGCGCGGCTCGCGCGGTCGTCCGGGGGCAGGCGGTCGAGGTGCCCGTCGAGGTGGCGCTCGACCTGGTCCTCGGTCTCCGCGAGGAAGCCCAGGCTCCAGCGGTCGCCCGCGAGGCCGGAGGCCACGCCCCATGCGAACGATCCCGCGTACCAGACGGGATCCAAGAGGCTCGCACGCGAGCCCAGCTCGCCCAGGCGCTCGCGGCACCACGCGAGGTGGTCGCGCTCCTCCGACGCCGCACCCTGCAGCGCCGAGCGGATGCGCGGGTCGCGCGCGACCAGCGCCTGCCCGCTGTAGAGCGCCTGCGCGCAGACCTCGCCCGTGTGGTTCACGCGCATGAGGCGCCCCGAGAGCTCGCGATCGCCGGGCGCGGCCGGGCCCGGCTCGCCGGCCGCCTCGCGCGCGGGCGAAGGCCGGCCCGCGCTCGCCGCGCCCGAAAGCGCGCGCAGCGCCTCGTCCGCCGCGATCAGCAGCGAGTCGACCACGCGCGGGAGGAAAGGAGGCAAGGCGGAAGGCTCCCCGGAAAGAGAAAGGGCGCGGCTCGCGCCGCGCCCTTCATTGTGCCGCAACCGCCGTCAGGCGATCAGAACACGTGCTGCAGGCCGATCGCGGCCGCGCGAACGTCCACGCCCTTGGAAACCGGGAACGTGGCGGTCGTCGCGAAGCTGCAGGTCGACTGGTCGGAGTTGTCCGTGCGCATGTACTCCGCGATGAAGAACGTCCGCTTGGAGAAGTTGTACTTGTACCCGATGGTGTCGCTCTTGCAATCGACGTCCTTCGAGTCCTGGTGCTGGTAGATGAACTGGTTGTTGGCCAGCGTGTAGACGACGCTCGCGAGCCACTCCTTGCGCTTCGTGGGATCCGGACCCGTGACGGCGTTCCGCTTGATCTCCTCGTACTCCGCGCCGATCTTGATCGGGCCGAAGGTGAACGCGCCGCCGCCGCTCCAGGCCTTTTCCTTCTTGACCGTGGCGGACGGATCCTTGTGGTCCTCGTACGCGAGGAACGCGTAGATCGGGCCGGCGGTGTACGTCACGTTCGCGCTGGTGTCGTGCGGGTTCGTGGTGGCGGTCTTCGCCTCGTTCACCTGGTACATCGCCTTGAAGGCGAAGCCGGCGAAGTTCGGGGACCAGTACTGGATCATGTTCTGGTCGCGGCGGTCGAAGTTGCCCTGGTCGTGGCCCAGGCCGCTGATGCCGGCCATCGTGAGGTCGCCGAACGCGTCGACGGGGTACGTCGACACTTTGTACGGCGTGTCCCAACGGCCGATGATGAAGCTGCCCCAGCCGCCCTGCAGGCCCACGCCGCTGTTACGCGCGGCGAAGGTGGTGTCGTTCTGGTCCGGCTTGAACGCGGTTTCCAACTGGAAGAACGCCGCGAGGCCGCCGCCGAGGTCCTCGGTGCCGCGCACGCCCAGGAGCGACGCCTGGTCGTCGATGCGCGTGCGCCGGTCAATCCCCGGGTTGCCGCCGCCCGCCTTCCCCTCGACGGATACGACCGTCTCGTACACCCGGCCATACAGCGTCACCGGGCCGGCGGTCTGCGCCATGGCAGCCGGCGCCACGCACGCGCCAAACACTGCCAAAGCGATCAGTTTCTTGTTCATCAGAATCTCCTTTGTTGAGATGAGGCCGTGTATTTACTTCTGTGATTCTTGGAACCTCGTGGGGATTGTGTCGCCCCGATTAGGAACTTCCTTGAATTCTTTTTGAGAAGCCACCCGCATCATGCCAAAGGCGTTGCGATCGCTCAAGGGGTTTTTCGCCAATCACGCAACAAACCCGGCGCCTTGTTGTGCCGGAACAACAGGGCTTCAGCCCCCGAAAAAGAGCTCCGAAAGCTTCTGGCCGGGGTCCTCGGCGGACATGAAGGCGCTGCCCACTAAGTAAGCACCCACTCCGGAATTCCGCAACCTTGCGACGTCCGCCGGAGCCCCGATCCCGCTCTCGGCGACCAGCAGGCGGTCCGGCGGCACCCGCGGCAGGAGCTCGAGCGTGGTCTCCAGCCGGGTCTCGAAGGTGCGCAGATCGCGGTTGTTGATGCCCAGGAGCGCCGTGGGAAGCGCCAGCGCCCGCTCGAGCTGCCCGGCGTCATGGCACTCCACCAGCAAGTCCATCCCGAGGCTCCGGGCGAGCTTCGCCAGGGCCGCGAGCTCGGAGTCCGGGGCCGCGTCCATGATGAGGAGGATGCAGTCCGCCCCCCAGGAGCGCGCCTCGTGCACCTGGTAGGGGTCGATCATGAAGTCCTTGCGCAGCACCGGGAGGGCGCACGCCGCCCGCGCCGCCCGGAGGTCCTCGGCCGAGCCGCCGAAGAACTCGCGGTCCGTGAGGACGGAAAGGCAGGCGGCGCCGTGGGCCTCGTAGGTGCGGGCGATGCGGGACGGGTCGAAATCCGCCCGGATGAGGCCGCGGCTGGGGCTCGCCCGCTTGATCTCGGCGATCACGGCGGGCTTGCCTTCCGCCACCCGGCGGCGCAGGGCGGCCTCGAAGCCGCGGGGCGGGCCGGCCGCCGCCGCCCGCCGCTCGACCTCGGCCAGCGGCAGGGCCGCGCGGGCCTGGTCGACCTCGCGGCGCTTCGCGGCGAGGATCCGGCGCATCACGTCCGACATCAGCCCGCCTTCGCGAAGGTCCGCGTGAACCGCACGAGCTGGTCGAGCTTCGCCTTCGCGGCGCCGCTCGCGAGCGCGTCCCGGGCGGCCGCGACCCCGTCCCAGAGGCTTCCCACGACCCCGGAGACGTAGAGCGCCGCGGCGGCGTTGAGCACCACGATGTCGCGCGAGGGCCCCGGCTCGTTCGCCAGCACCGAGAGGACGCGCGCCTTCGACTCGGCCGCATCCTTCACCTGGATCGCCTCGATCGGGGACACGTCGATCCCGAACTGGCCCGGCTCGATCGTGTACTCGGTGATGAAATCGTGCTTGAGCTCGGCCACGAAGGTGGGGCCCGTGATGGTGATCTCGTCCAGTCCCTCGTTCCCGTGCACGGTCATCACGTGGCGGCTTCCCAGCATCTTGAGGACGCGCGCCTGGATGCCGACCAGGTCCGGATGGAAGACGCCCATCACCTGGTTGGGCGCGCCCGCCGGGTTGGTGAGCGGCCCGAGGATGTTGAGGATCGTGCGCATGCCCAGCTCCTTCCGCACCGGCGCGGCGTGCTTCATCGCCGGGTGGTGGCTGGGCGCGAACATGAACCCCAGTCCCACCTCGCGCAGGCAGAGGCCCACCTGCTCGGGGGTGAGCGCGAGGTTCACGCCGAGCGACTCCAGCACGTCCGCGCTCCCGGATTGCGAGGAGACCGCGCGCCCGCCGTGCTTCGCCACGCGCGCGCCCGCCCCGGCCGAGACGAACGCCGCGGTGGTGGAGATGTTGAACGTGTGCGCCTTGTCCCCGCCCGTGCCGCAGGTGTCGACCAGGTGCTCGAGGCCGGCCGAGTCCACCTTGGTGGAGAATTCGCGCATCACGGAGGCGGCCGCCGCGATCTCGGAGACCGATTCCGTCTTCACGTGGAGCCCCATCAGGATCGCCGCGAGCTGGACGGGCACGACCTTGCCCTCCATCACCTGGCGCATGAGGTCCACCATCTCGTCGTAGAAGATCTCGCGCTTGTCGCAGAGGCGGTTGATCGCTTCCTGTGCCGTGAACATTTTTCTCGTGCCTCTATCGCTTGAGGAAGTTGGCGAGCAGGGCGTGGCCGTGCTCGGTGAGGATCGATTCCGGGTGGAACTGCACGCCCTCGATCGCGAGCGAGCGGTGGGCGAGGCCCATGATCTCCCCGTCGTCGGTCCATGCCGTGACCTCGAGCTCCGCGGGGCAGCTCGCGCGCTCGATCGCGAGCGAATGGTAGCGGGTGGCGCGGAACGGCGTCGGCAGCTCGCGGAACACATCCTTGCCCTCGTGGCGGATCTCCGAGACCTTGCCGTGCATGAGCGTGCGCGCGTGCACGATCCGCCCGCCGAACGCCTGGCCGATCGCCTGGTGGCCGAGGCACACGCCGAGGAT
>Ga0105238_10004730_pt1 | contig 13462 bp, 13 predicted proteins | sample KBSC34metaG_FD_81526 | JGI IMG/M metagenome (GOLD analysis project Ga0105238, IMG submission 81526) | Corn rhizosphere microbial communities from Kellogg Biological Station, Michigan, USA - KBS C3-4 metaG | ecosystem: Host-associated > Plants > Roots > Rhizosphere > Soil | place: Michigan, USA... | reverse complement strand
TTGCCGATGAGCAGGCGCAGTATCCGGTTGTGCTGATGCGCGGAGGGGCGGCGGCGTTAGTAGCGAGTTACTCGGAGATCGCTGAAGACCTGGCGAGCCATGGATATGTTGTGGTGGGCCTGGATGCTCCGTATCGCACGACGGTAGTAGTGCTGAACGATGGAAGAGTGGTGGAGCGGACGCGCGAGAATGATGCAGAGACTCTGAGCGGGGAGGCGCAGCAGCGGCTTGGGATACGGTTATTGCAGGCGTGGAGCTCCGACATGAGCTTTGCGGTGGATGAATTGCAGAGGCTGTCCGAGTCCGAGCGGCGATTCCGCAACCGGCTCGATCTGGGACGACTTGGCGTGATTGGCCATTCGCTGGGCGGCGCGAACGCGCTGGCGTTTTGCCACGACGATGCGCGCTGCAAGGTTGCGGTGGACATTGACGGGGCGCCTCTGGGCCCGGTGATCCACGAAGGTCTTTCGCAGCCGGTTCTGTTGCTTCTCAGCGATCACAAGCACGATGCTGAGGACGAGGTGCGGCAGGTGACGAGTGACATTGCTTCTATCTATAACCGGTTGCCTGCGGACCGGCGGCTGGAGGTGATTCTACGCGGGGCGAACCATTATGGTTTCAGCGATGACGGTGCGATGCTGAAGAGTCCGGCGCTGCGGCATGTGCTCAAAACGATTGGCGTGATTGGAATGGATGGGCCTCGACAGCTTGAGCTGACGCGAGAGTGTGTGCGGAATTTTCTGGATATCACGCTCAGCCAGAGGGAAGGCGCGGCGGATTTATCGGCAGTGTGCGACGCTGCTGAGATCGAGCGAGTGCCTGATTGAGCAGAGGAGTGGGCCCAAGCGAGCTTATAATCAGGTGCGAATCGGGGGTGGGAGATGCAAAGAGTTCTGCGGGGTGTAGTTCTGGCGATGTCGGTTGGGCTGATATGGGCTGGTGTGGCGCAAGCGCAGCCGGGGCACGGCGGTTTGCCTCCGGGACAGGCCAAGAAGATGGGCGATGATGGCGGGATGCCGCCAGGGCAAGCGAAGAAATACGAAAGAGGCAAGCCCATGCCGCCGGGGCAGGCGAAGAAATATTTCCGCGAGCAGGACCGGGGCCACTTCTACACCTACTACCGGCAGGATGCAGACCGCTGGCGCGGCCACAGGCGGCCGGTGTTTGTGCCGGGACAGGTGATTGCGCGAACCTACGTGGTGCAGCCGGTTCCGCAGACTTACTGGGTGAATGTGACGCCTCCACCGCCGCCGGGGTATCAGTACGGATATTACGAAGGCTATGTGGTGGCGTATAACCCGACGACTCGCGTGATTGCCGATGTGCTGGACCTGGTGGCGGCTGCCAGCGGCAGATAACGAGGGCGGAAAGTAAAAAGTCGAGGGGCACGATCCGGAAGCGACTTTTATTTTTTGTGCGGTGGGTACTGGCGGCTGCGGCGGCGCTGTGGCTGGCGGCGGCGCTGATGCTGGTGCTGCTGAAGTGGGTGAATCCGCCGACGACCATGGTGCACATGCAGCGGCGGGTGCAGGCATGGATGGCGAACAAGCCGTACCGCGCGCAGTACAGCTTCGTGCCGCTGGCGCAGATCTCGCCGGACCTGCAGCATGCGGTGATTGCGGCGGAGGATGCGCGCTTCTACCAGCACCACGGGTTTGACTGGCACCAAATTGAGCTGGACGCCAACAAAGACATGGAAGGCGAGCGGGTGCGCGGCGCCTCCACGCTGACGCAGCAGTTGGTGAAGAACCTGTTCTTCGGTACAGGGCGATCGGTTGTGCGCAAGGTGGCAGAGGCGTCGCTGGTGCCGGTGGCGGAGTTTGTGTTGGGAAAGCAGCGGATTCTAGAGCTGTACCTGAACGAGGTGGAGTGGGGGCCGGGCATCTACGGTGCAGACGCTGCGGCGCATAACTATTACAAGGTTCCGGCGAAGAGGATTGGCAGAGAGCAGGGGGCGCGGCTGTCGGCGATTCTGCCGGCTCCGCTGAAGCGCAGGCCGGAGCGGATGGGCTGGTATAGCGCAATCATCCAGGAGCGGATGCGGCAGATGGGGTGGTAGTAAGGCCGTGCTAGTTGCGCGAAGCGCACACTGTCTAGCGTTTGGTGATGACGGTCTCGCCGTTCATGTAGGGGACGAGGGCGTCGGGGATGCGGACGGTGCCGTCAGGCTGCTGGTAGTTTTCGAGGATGGCGAGGTACGTGCGGCCGACGGCGAGGCCGGAGCCGTTGAGGGTGTGCACGAACTCGGACTTCTTGGCGCCGGCGGGCCGGTAGCGGATGTTGGCGCGGCGGGCCTGGAAGGCGTCGAAGTTGGAGCAGGAGCTGATCTCGCGATAGAGCTGCTGGCCGGGTAGCCAGACCTCGAGGTCCCAGGTCTTGGCGGAGCTGAAGCCCATGTCGCCGGTGCAGAGAAGCATGCGGCGGTAGGGCAGGCCTAGGGCTTCGAGGACGCGCTCGGCGTCGCGGGTGAGCTTTTCGTGCTCGGCGGCGGAGTCCTGGGGGCGTGTGAACTTGACCAGCTCTACTTTTTGAAATTGATGTTGGCGGATCATGCCGCGGACGTCCTTGCCGTAGCTGCCGGCCTCGCTGCGGAAGCAGGGTGTGTAGGCGCAGTAGCTGACGGTGAGCTGCGCGTCGTCGAGGGTCTCGTCGCGGAAGAGGTTGGTGACGGGGACCTCGGCGGTGGGAATGAGCCAGTGGTCGGAGTCCTGGAGCTCGCCGGGGGTGTAGGGCTTGTCGTCGCAGTGGAAGAGGTCGGCGGCGAACTTGGGGAGCTGGCCGGTGCCGAAGAGAGACTTGGAGTTGACCATGTAGGGCGGCAGGACCTCGGTGTAGCCGTGCTTGCCGGTGTGGAGGTCAAGCATGAAGTTGGCAATGGCGCGTTCGAGGCGCGCGCCCTGGCCGTAGTGCACGACGAAGCGCGAGCCGGAGATCTTGGCGGCGCGCTCAAAGTCGAGGATGCCGAGCCGCTCGCCCAGCTCCCAGTGGGGGAGCGGGGTGAAGGCGAATTGGGGAATCTCGCCCCAGGTCTTTTCGATGGTGTTGCTGTGCTCGTCCTTGCCGATAGGAACGGAGGCGTCGGGGAGGTTGGGGATGGAATGGAGCAGTGCGCGGAGCTTCTCGTCGGCCTCGGCGGCGGTGGCTTCGAGGTGCTCGCCCGTGGCCTTGAGGACGCGGGTTTCTTCGGACAGGGCGGTGGTGTCGCCGCCGGTGCGTTTGAGTTTGCCGATCTCCTCGGAGAGCTTGTTGCGCTGCGCTTTTACAGACTCGGCTTCGGTGATGGCATCGCGACGGGCGCGGTCCAGTTCAGCGAAGTCGCCGAGGACGGCTGCGGGGTCCATGTTGCGGGCGCGGAGCTTTTGTTCAACGAGCGGCAGATTGGCGCGGACGAAGGCGAGATCGAGCATCGAGATGATTTTATCGGGTTATTGATGCCGAAGGCGCAGCTGAGGTCAGCGGCCAATCTGGAAGTTGACTTCTATGTTCAACTGCACCGACACAGGGGTGCCGTCTTCGCGAGTCGCCGGTTTGAAACGGTACTGTGCAACTGCGCGTAATGCCTCTTCGTCGAGACCAAGACCTGCGGGCTGCACGATGAAGGGATCGACCACTGAGCCGTCTTCTTTGATCCGGATGCCTACGGTCGATCGAGCTGAATATTGCAGGTTCTTGACTGCATCCGGAAATACAGGATCCGCCTTTGCCAAAAGCTGCGGAGGATGAATTTCCCCGATGACGTTCCTGGATACCTGCAACACCTGGTTTGCTTCAGCGGTCAGTGGAACTTTTGTTTTTTTGAGGGTTGGCAAGAATTGGAAGTTGACCTCTACGTTCAGTAAGACCGGGACCGGTTTGCCATCTTCCATTGCTGGTCGAAAGCGATATTGCCTGACCGCTTCTACAGCTTTTTCATCCAGGCCCATGCCGACACCGCGAATCACGTGCACGCTTTCGGGAAGGCCTCGCGTATTGACGATCAACTGGACGGTCACCAGTCCACTGAACTTTGCGTCACGCGCCTCGTTTGAAAACGTGGCGTTCTCCATGTGAATGGCGACCGGAGCCATCACGTGACCACCGATTTTGCGCAATGGTTCTCCAGCTTCGTCCACGACGGGCTTCTGGTTTGGTGTGATCTTTTGCCGGGTAGAAGCAGATGTATTTGCGGCAAGGGGAAGCGGCGCTGGTACTGGTGTCGGCGTCGCGGCGGGAGAGGAGGCCGGAAGAAAGTGTGCCTGAGCATAGTTCTGCCAATAGAACGGCATGGAGGATGCGAGGGCTGAGAGATCGTCGGCGAAGATTTTGTCTAGTGCGGGGCCGTAATCAGATCCAACAGAACCGGAGATTTTTATCTTGATGGGGGTATGCAGCGAGGCACGCTGCGGGGTGTCCTTCTCAAACTCGAGCCCCACGCGGTCGCCTGTTATCTCAAGCTGCTTATCTGTGAGGTGGACTTTATCGATATCGATGCCGCAGAGGGTGAAGGGAGCGGAGATGGAGGGGCTGGCTGTAACTCCTCCCAGATCGAACTGCAGTGCATTCGGCGCCCACTGGCCACGGAGATAGAGCGGTTTGCCTTTGAGGCGGGCTTCGATAGCCTGTTGCGTGGTCTGGGCCGAGGTGGCCACTGAACTGGCCAGCACAAGCGCCAGGATCGCGCGAGTTAGGAATCGAGGGAAGGCTCTGCTGCAGATAGGCATGGCGGGATGATTGTATCCGGGCGCCGACAGCAACGGGCCAATTGTCAGGCCTTTTTGCGTCCAGTCTCCGCGTATTCCTTCAGGCCGGCGAAGAAGCTTTTTACACCTGCATCCCATTTTTTGCGCACCATCAGGGCATCCATGATGCGGCCTACTGGACCGAACTTCAGTTGATACTCCATCCTTTGTTGCACAAGTGTGCCGGTCCCGAATGGAGATAGCACGTAGCTGTGGACGAGATGATGCACCGGCAACGAGCAGCGTACGAGCTGAAAGGACAACGCGGAAGGCGGATTCCAGTCGACAATCTTTTCCTCGAACCATCCGCCGGCGACCAACTCACATCTGCGGACTGCACCCGGGCCGTCGTGCGATTCCGATACGATCTGCGATTTCGCAACGGCAGGATCGTAACGCTCCAGGGTTGCGAGGGATGTCAGAATCTCCCACACCTTCTCCGGAACAGCATCGATCAAGGCGGAATTTTCCAGAACGGTCATCGATGGTCACTTTCTTTTGTCGATTTTGATTTGGCAGCACCTTTTCGGACTGCAATTTCGGGATTTGCGATATGAGGCAGCAGCCCGGTCCGAAGATCGGCGACCAGTGCCTGGGGCTCAGAATTGAGTCTGTCGACAAACTCACGGTCTGCCGCCGTATTTGGGTCGTACTTCGCACTCCAGCGGATGATCTCGAGCAACACAGGGAGCAGGTCGAGGCCCTTGGTTGTGAGCCGGTAGTGCCCAGGTGAAGCTCCTAGAGACGATTCTTTGTGGATGATTCCTTCGCGTTCGAGCTTCAGAAGCCGGTCCGCGAGGATATTTGTAGCGATGCCCTCGCCTCCCTTCAAGAAATCGCCATACGTGTCCCTGCCTTTGAACATCAGGTCGCGGATTACGAGCAGAGACCACGCATCGCCGAAGATCTCGAGTGCAAAGTTGACGGGACAGTCGGACTTGCGGTCGCGGCGCTTCATGGCGCCATCTGCTGAATCAGGACTTGCATCATGCAAGTAAAAATACTCGAGGTAACTTGCATTATGCAAGTTAAAGTTTAGGCCCACAAGCTCTCTGGTTTTGGCCGTTTGCGCGTTGACGGGGGGCCGGAAGACGGGGTATTCTGGAAACTCGCGCAGTCCCGCGTCTGTACGGCTTTGGGTCGGTTTTCTGGCTGAAGGCAGTGCAGCAGGATGGGACGCAAGTGGCGGTGACCGGAAGCGGCCTGTGAGTTATGGCTTCAGACCGGCAGACACTTCCCAGGCAATTGTGCGTATTTGTTTCCTCTCATAAGCTGCGCTGTTCGGCGCTTGTGATGGGATCATCCCGGGATAGAGCTGATTTGAGCTTTGTTCATCCCACACATCCGCGTGCTGTTGCGTGCGTATGGTTGGGGCACCCAGAGAAATGTGGGTGCGAAGAGAAACGCAGTAGCAACACAGTCAATTCTTCCGTAGGGCGCCGGACTGGACAAGGAAGACGGCAGAAACAGGGAGTAAACACGAAACGCGATGAACGCTACAACACAGATTCCGAGCGGCAAGACGATCCAGCGAAAGTGGTTTGTGCTGGACGCCAGCGGCAAGACGCTGGGACGCCTTGCGACGCAGGCCGCCAGCATTTTGAGCGGCAAGAACAATGTGCAGTACACGCCTTACATCGACACGGGCGACCACGTGGTAGTGGTGAACTGCGAAAAGATTGTGCTGACCGGACTGAAGTCCGAGAGCAAGATGTACCGCCGCTACACCGGCTTTCCCGGCGGGCTGCGCGAAGAGAGCTTTGTGAAACTGCTGGAGCGCAGGCCTGAGGCGATCGTGGAGCAGGCGATCAAGGGCATGCTGCCGAAGAACAAGCTGGGCCGGCAGATGGGCACCAAGCTGAAGGTCTACAAGGGACCGCATCATCCGCACCTGGCGCAGCAGCCACAGGCGATTGCGTAAGAAGTCAGCAGCAGGATCAGACGGCCTGAGGCCGAGAGAGATTAGGAGCGAGTATGGCGGAGTTGGTTCAGTATTACGGAACGGGTCGGCGGAAGTCGTCGATCGCGCGCGTGTTTCTGCGTCCGGGTTCGGGCGAGTTCACGGTGAACAAGAAGAAGATGGACGTCTACTTCGTGACCGAGCAGCAGCGCGCCGCGGCCAAGCGGTCGCTGGCCGTTGAGGGCATCGATGAGACTTTCGATGTGATCTGCACGGTGCGCGGCGGCGGCGTGATGGGCCAGGCGGATGCTGTGAAGCTGGGTCTGGCGCGCGCTCTGATGGTCTTCAACCCGGAGCTGCGGAAGGTACTGAAGGCCGACGGTCTGGTGACGCGCGATTCGCGCGGCAAGGAGCGCAAGAAGTACGGCCAGAAGGGCGCACGCGCACGGTTCCAGTTCTCGAAGAGATAGTTGTTGGTTGCGAGTTGTTAGTTGGACCCTCCGGGCGGTAAGCGGAGGCAAGGAGTCAAATCTCCCCTGCGGGGGATAAACACAGGTGAGGCAGCCTCTGCTGCCGGGCCTAAACCAAGGAGGCCAGTTTGGCGAATATTACGATGAAGGAATTGCTCGAGGCAGGTGTTCACTTCGGGCATCAGACGAAGCGTTGGAACCCGAAGATGAAGGAGTATATCTTCGGCGAGCGCAACGGCATTTACATCATCGACCTGCAGAAGACGCTGAAGATGTTCAAGGAAGCGTCGAAGTTTGTTACAGAGATGACCAGCGCGGGCAAGACGGTGCTCTTCGTAGGCACCAAGCGCCAGGCGCAGGACGCTGTGGCCGAAGAGGCCAAGCGCGCGGGCATGCCGTATATCAACTCGCGCTGGCTGGGCGGTCTGCTGACCAACTGGGTCACGGTGCAGAAGAGCGTGAAGCGTCTGCAGGAGCTGGACGACATGTCCACCGACGGGCGCTATGAGCTGCTGACGAAGAAGGAAGTCATCAAGCTGGAGCGCGAGCGCAAGCACCTCTCGACCAACCTGTCCGGCATCAAGAACATGAAGCGGCTGCCGGATGCGATCTTCGTGATTGACTCGAACAACGAGGCGATTGCCGTTGCCGAGGCGCGCAAGCTGGGTATCCCGGTTGTCGCGGTTGTCGACACGAACTGCGATCCGACCGTGGTTGACTACGTGATCCCCGGCAATGACGACGCGCTGCGCGCCATCCGCCTGTTCACGACGAAGATTGCCGACTCGGCCTACGAGGGTGTTCAGATGATCTCCGAGACGGCCTTTGCGGCGGAGACAGCCGACGTAACGCCGACGGAGATTCCGTCGGAGTTCATCGGCGAGGATGGCGAGTTCGATCCGGCTGCAGTGCACGAGTCGGCCGGACTGGCAGCGGCTTCCAGCGAAGATCTTGTCGAGGAAGACGATAACGTTGATCTGGCCGCAGTGCTTGGCGGAAACATCCGCAAGGCCCCAGTGGCCGCGGTCGACGAAGAGCCTGAGGCCGAACCCGCGCACGCGACGGGCGCATAGTTCCACACTCATTCAAGCGAGAGCGTGGAGGCCGGCAATCCGCTCCACGCTCTTTTTGCGTGTGGAGATGGACAGGACATAACTGAAACATTGTGCGCGTAGCATTCAAGCGCAGATCAGGAGAAGGGAAGAGCGATGACGACAGAGACGGCAGTGAAGATCGATGCGAAGCAGGTGAAGGAGCTGCGCGAGCAGACCGGCGCGCCCATGGGCGACTGCAAGAAGGCGCTGGAAGAGGCCAAGGGCAACATGGAAGAGGCTGTGGTGGTGCTGCGCAAGCGCGGCATGGCATCCGCGGCGAAGAAGGCCTCGCGCTCGACCAATGAGGGCGCGGTCGGCACGTACATCCATGCTGGCGGCAAGATCGGCGTGCTGGTGGAACTCAACTGCGAGAGCGACTTCGTCGCGCGCACGGAAGACTTCCAGGAGCTGCTGCGCGACATCGCGATGCACATCGCCGCGGCGGATCCGCGCTTTGTGGGCCGCGATGAGGTGACGCAGGCCGACCTCGACCGTGAGCGCGACATCGCGCGGTCGCAGGCGATCGCCGCGGGCAAGCCGGCCAACATCGCAGAGAAGATGGTGGAGGGCAAGCTCGGCAAGTTCTATGAGGAGTTCTGCCTGCTGGACCAGCCGTTCATCAAGGAGCAGTCGCACACCATCGCGCAGGTGATCGCGGCGAAGGTGGCGAAGCTCGGCGAGAACATCAGCGTGCGTAGATTCGCTCGGTTCAAAGTGGGCGCGCCAGACTGGACCGTCGCGCAGACCGCAGCTCCGGCTGCGGAGCCACAAGCGTAAGACTGAAATGCAAAGCAAAGGGAAGGGCCCGGATCATATGTCCGGGCCTTTTGCTTTTGATCTGCACCGTTGATGTGGGTCGGGAGGGCGATGGCAGCGTGGTCACGCCGGGACACTCCGTGATACGAGTCGCGTAAGTTATCGAAGTGCTGATTGGTGCCCAAACCATTGCAGGTTTACGATGTTGCCGTTACTCGCGCGCCTCGTTTAGGAAAAGTAAACGGTATCGATGTTCGATATCCTTACGCTGATGCTGCATGCAGTGTGCTGTGCCGCTCCACGCCACTTGTGCTAATACATTTTGCGAAAATGGAACGATGAGATGGAGTCGGGTCACAAACGGATCCCAAGTCTAGACGGCCTGCGCGCGGTCTCCATTGTGATGGTGGTTGCAGTACACACGCTGACGTCTTTTAGCGTCCGCCATTCGGTCCCGTTGATCTACAAGATGATCTTTAATGGCATGCTCGGCGTCCAGATATTTTTTGTTATTAGCGGCTTTCTTATCACTACTCTTTTACTGCAGGAAGAGCGCGGGCGCGGTTCCATCAGCCTGACTCGCTTTTATATTCGTCGGGCATTTCGCATATTGCCGCCACTGTATCTATATATCGGTGTCATCGTGATGATTGGGCTTGCTGGAAAAATTGCCCTGAGCCGGAAGGACATCTTGAGTGTCATTTTCTTCTTCCACAACTACTCACGAGGCCCTGTAATGTGGCCTTTCGGGCATCTCTGGTCTATTTGTGTGGAAGAGCAGTTTTATCTGGCATGGCCGGTCGTTCTCAGAGCATCTCTTGGGCGAGGCGGGCACGTTGGCCGCATGCGAGTTGCAATCATCCCCATTGCGGTCCTTGTCTTGTCCCCGCCGCTCAGGTCCATTCTTGTGCTGCAGCATAAGCACCCATTGCTGATCAATATCGGCTTGAAGCTGGACTACGATTTTCTGATGTTTGGATGTCTGATCGCTCTGCTGCAGGGCACACCTCAATTCGAGGCTATTTACCGCAAGGCAACGCGTGTCTGGTGGATACCCCCAGTTGCGATGTTTTTGTTGGGAGCGCTTTCTTTGCGGTTTCAGTCGCGGTTCGATCTGCCAGTCGGATACACAGTGACAGGAGCGTCAATCGCTGCTTTTGTTTTGTGGTGCACGAGAAACCCCATGACGATTGCCGGGAAAATACTCAATTGGGAGCCGGCTATCCATATTGGCGTACTTTCCTACAGCATTTACCTGTGGCAAACACTTTTTGTACGTGATCTCAACTATCAGGTTTTTGGCCGATTTCTTTGGATTGGGAGCTTTCCTTACAACTGGATTGCCATACTTCTGGTCGCGTGGTGCTCTTATTTCCTTGTTGAACGACCTGCACTTCGGCTTCGCGCGCGCCTGACAATGTGAAATATGTGGGCGCAGTATTCCACTTACTTGCACGGGTGACGCGATACAGGTTTTGGGATATGAGTCCGCGCGTTTCTGCACGTTAGCCGGAGCTCATAGCGCGCGCGGTGATAGAAGACTGAGGCATCGAGACGCGCGTAGGCTGGGGGGCTGCGAGGTTGTCGGTGGATGCGAACTACTCCTGCACGGATGACGAGTCCGGGCCTTTTTGTTTTTGATCTGTGCGGTGATATCGGTCGGGAGGGCGACGGCAGCGTGGTTACCCTGGGACACTCCTCTGATACGAGTCGCGGAAGTTACCGAAGTGCTGATTGGTACGCAAACCATTGCAGGTTTATGATGTAGCCGTTACTCGCACGCCCCGTTCGGGGAAGGTGAAACGGGATCGATGTTCGAAAGCGTGTCACTGATGCCGCATGCGGTCTGCTGGGCCGCCGCGCCGCGCCTGATCTGGACGATGGTGGTGACCAATGCCATCACCTTTCTGAGCTATGTCAGCATCTGCATCACGTTGTTTGTGATGGCCGCGCGCACGCGGCGCGTGATCGCAAAAGACTGGGGCTACTTTCTTACAGGGTTTGCACTGTTCATCGTGGCGTGCGGGTCGACGCATGCGATGGAAGTGGTGACGACGTGGATTCCGGTCTTCTGGATCGACGCGATCACCAACATTATTACGGCGGTCCTCTCCGCGTGGGTGGCTGTGATGTTTGCGCGGCGGGCGGGCATGATCAGCTTTGGCGTGAACGACTATGCAGCACGGCTGGCGCGCACCGAGCAGGAGAAGCGGGTGATGAAGGAGAGCCTGCTGGCGGCGCAGAAGCTGGAGGACTGGAGCCGCATGTCTGCGGTGCTGGCGCATGAGATCAACAATCCGCTGGAGTCGATCCAGAATGCGCTGTACCTGATTCGCACATCCAGCGGCGCGACCGCGGAGACTGCGGAACTGGCGACGATGGCCTCAGACGAGACGACGCGCGTGATCGAGCTGGCGCGGTCGACGCTCGCGTTCTTCCGCCAGTCTGCCAGTCCGGAGAATGTTGATTTGGCTAAGGTGGCGGAGTCGGTGCGGTTCCTGCTGGCTCCGCTGATTCGGCGTGCCGGCATCGTGCTGCTGACCGAGAGCCACGGAGATGTGACCGTGCAGGCTTTTCCGGGTGAGGTGCGGCAGGTGCTGCTGAACCTGGTGCGCAATGCATGCGAGGCGACTGCGCGTTCCGGCGGCCGGGTCCATGTGGAGTTGGCGGCGCAGCACATGGGCGTGGAGATTGTGGTGGCGGACGAAGGACATGGGATTGATCCTGAAATGCTGCCGAACCTGTTCAATTTCGGTTCTACAACCAAAGGTGACGAAGGCAATGGCATGGGGTTGTGGACGGTGAAGCATATTGTGACGCGGCATGGCGGGACGATTAAGGTGGATTCATCTGCCGATAAAGGTGCGCGATTCACGTTGTGGTGGCCGCGGGAGTATGTCGACCGGTCTGCGCAGGCGCTCACCTTCGAGGAACTGGCGGAGACGGCATAGCGATACGTTCGAGAGTGAGAATTCAGTGAATGCCCGGCTGCGGCCGGGCTTCCTTATTTGTGCGTCACAATATGGCGCGCGCAGCTGGGTTAGAGTGAAAAGACGCGCAAGTTATCGCTGTGAGTTGAGAGGGAGCATATGCAACTGGGGATGATTGGGCTGGGGCGGATGGGCGCGAGCATGGTGGTGCGCCTGCAGAAGGCTGGGCATAACTGCGTGGTGTGGGATATGTCGGCCAAGGCGGTAGAGGCCTCGGAAAAGCAGGGCGCGACTGGTGCCAACACCCTCGAGGAGTTTGTGCAGAAGCTCACCAAGCCGCGCGCCGTGTGGCTGATGGTGCCGGCGGGCGTGGTGGACGAGACGCTGGACAAGCTGTTGCCGCTGCTGGAGAAGGACGACATCGTGATCGACGGCGGCAATTCGTACTACCACGACGACATTCGGCGAGCGAAGGAGCTGAAGGAGAAGGGGCTGCACTATGTGGACGCGGGGACGAGCGGCGGCGTGTGGGGCGCGGACCGCGGATACTGCCTGATGATCGGCGGCGAAGAGGGCGTGGTGAAGCATCTGGACCCGATCTTTGCGACTTTGGCGCCGGGGATCTCGGACATTGCGCGGACGCCGGGGCGGGAGAAGATGCCGGGCACGGCGGAGCATGGGTATCTGCATTGCGGGCCGAGCGGGGCGGGCCACTTTGTGAAGATGGTGCACAACGGCATTGAGTACGGCATGATGGCGGCGTACGCGGAGGGCCTGAATATCCTGCGCAACGCAAATGTAGGCAAGAACGAACACGCCATCGACGCGGAGACGACACCGCTGCGCAATCCTGAGTTCTACCAGTACGACCTGAACCTGGCGGACATTACCGAGGTTTGGCGGCGCGGCAGTGTGGTGGCTTCGTGGCTGCTGGACCTGGCGGCGCGCGCGTTGATCGATTCACCGCAACTGGAGGAGTTTGGCGGCCATGTGTCTGACTCGGGCGAGGGTCGATGGACGATTCATGCGGCCATCGATGAGGCGGTACCGGCGCCTGTGCTGACGGCGGCGCTGTATGAGCGCTTCAGCTCGCGAGGTGAGGATGAGTTTGCGGACAAGCTGCTGAGCGCGCTGCGATTCCAGTTTGGCGGACACAAAGAGAAGTCGGCGGAAGAGAAGGGGAAGGCGTGATGGCGACGGTACCGCGCAGAGTAACATCGAAAAAATCCGGCGCGCTGGTCGTGTTTGGCGTGACCGGAGATCTGGCGAACAAGCAGATCTTTCCCGCGCTGTACCAGATGGTAAGGCGCGGCGAGCTGACCACTCCGGTGATCGGCGTCGCGTTTCCCAAGTGGAGCCTCGACCGGCTGAAGCGGCACGCTGAGAAGAGCATCAAACGCGCCGGGCCAGTGCAGCCGCGCGTGCTGAAGGAGCTTCTCTCGCGACTGCAGTATGTGAGCGGCGACTATCGCGATCCGGCTACGTTTGCTGCGATTAAGCGCGCACTCGGTAAGGCCAAGCGGCCTGCGCATTATCTGGCGATTCCACCATCGCTGTTTCCCACGGTGATTGAAAACCTGGGCAAGTCGGGCCT
>Ga0105238_10004728_pt1 | contig 13465 bp, 11 predicted proteins | sample KBSC34metaG_FD_81526 | JGI IMG/M metagenome (GOLD analysis project Ga0105238, IMG submission 81526) | Corn rhizosphere microbial communities from Kellogg Biological Station, Michigan, USA - KBS C3-4 metaG | ecosystem: Host-associated > Plants > Roots > Rhizosphere > Soil | place: Michigan, USA... | reverse complement strand
CCTGCATCCGTGCGCGCGTCCGCTGCTGGACCCGCTCGATCGCCGCTTCGGCGGTGAGGCCGCTGTCGATCGCCGTGTTGATCCGCCGCGACCAGCCCTCGTCGTAGGCGAACATGCGGTAGGTCTCGAGGATCTGCTGATGCTCGCCGGTGGTTCCGAACTCGGCCTCGGCGGTCATGTTGTCGATCTGCTCACGCATCTTGCGGAAGGCTGAGTAGACGCGGTCGCGCTCCGCCTCGATGTCCTCGGCGACGGTGTGTTCGACGACCACGCGCGGCTCGTGGAACACAGCGACACCCTTAGCCATTCCGGCGACGAGCTTGAGGCCCGACAGCCGCAGCGGGCCCGCGCTGCGAAGGCGGCTCCGGCGAGCGCCGTCGACCAGCCGGGCTCCGCCGATCATCTCGGACAGGACCATGGCGACGGTCTGGAGCGCCTCGATCTCGACATCTTCGTAGCGCCGCGGTTCGGTGCTTTGAACGGCGAGTACGCCGATCGGGCTCTCGAGCCGGACGATCGGAACGCCGGCGAAGCTGTGGAACCGCTCCTCTCCCGTCTCGGGGCGATAGGCGAAGGCGGGATGCTCGGCCGCTTCGGCAAGATTCAGGATTCGAGCATCGGCGGCGATGGTGCCGACAAGGCCCTCGCCCATCCTCAGGCGCGTGACGTGAACGGCTTCCTTGCGCAGCCCGTGCGTCGCGAAGAGCTCGAGAACGTTGTCGCGCAATAGATAAATGGAACAGACGTCGCTGTTCATCGCCTCCGCGATGAGGTCGACGACGCGGTCGAGCTTCGACTGCGCCGAGCCGCGCTTGGCCATGATCTCGTGGAGACCGGTCAGGATCTCGCGAGCGGAAGCGGCGGCGGTGGAAGCCATTTCCTCGCGCTATCAGATGCGCCGTTATCGTGTCACGCGAGAGGTGGGCTAGCTCCGGCGTTGCGGGCCGAGGACGATGTGCGGCGTCACGACAATATAGAGATCGCGCTTCGCCTGGCTCGTGTGCTCCGTAGTGAATAACGCCCCGAGCAAGGGGAGATCGCCGAGCAACGGCAGCTTGCTCTTGTTGAGGATCCGGCTCTCCTCGGTCAGGCCGCCGATAACGAACGGCTCTCCGTCGCGTACGGTCGCGGAGGTCGATGCCTCGCGCTGGCTGATCGTCGGATAGCCCTGCGAGAAGCCGGTGACGCTCGACACAACCGCGAAGACATGTGCGGTGACGAACCCGTCGTCGCTGACCCGCGGCGCAATCTGAAGCGTCACTCCGACATTCACATATTCGACCTGCTGCTGGACCGCATTGACCCCGGACAAAGCGATGGAGGTCAGGATCGGCAGCGCATCGCCGGTAACGATCTTTGCCGTCGCGCCGCTTTGTGCTGAAATGCGCGGCTTGGAGACGATTTTGCCCTCGCCCTTGGCGATTTGTGCGTACAGGGCGACTTGGAATGCCGCGTTCACGCCCCCGAGGCGCGGCGTATCGCTGAACCCCGGAAAACCCTTCGAATAGTCGACGTTGACGGCGGTGATCTGGCCGTTGGCGTTGTTGAAATCGAGCCCGAGGTTGCGAGCGCCGGTCTCGCTCAGCTCGACGAACTCGGTCTCCAGCACAACGCTGGTCACCGGCACGTCGAGCATGGCGATCTCGCGCTTGATCGCGGCGAGCCGCTCCGGCGGCCCGCGCAGGATCACTGCATTCAGCCGCCGGTCGATGCCGATCGTGCCGTCGATCGCCTGACCCACCGAATCGCTGCTCGGGATTACTCCGTTCGCCGCGACGAGTATCGGCGACGGCGGCAGGCCGCCGCTTCCGAAATAGCCGGCGCTGCTCCCCCCGCTCGAACCGAAGTTCGGCTCCTGCGGCGTAAAATCGTCGTTGGACTTGAGCGATTGGTTGGCGGTCAACAGCCCGACGATCTCGCTGACGTCGGCATATTTGAGTTTGACGACCTCAAAGTCCTCGCCTTCTTCGGCGATCAGACCGCCGGGCCCTGCCGGCGGTATGGCCGCGGGCCCAGGCGTGCCCGTTTCGACGGCGGGCGCTGCAACGTGCGGCGGCACTTGAAACCAGCCCACGACCGGCGGCGACTGGGCCGCGGCGAACGATCCGGACGGGATAAGGCTTATTGCTCCGAGGGCTAGCGAAACGCGCGAATATGACATGGCGGTTTATAGAGCGCGGCCCGGCCCCCCGATAGGCCGCGCTCACCCCTTCAATTGGCGCTTACACGCTGGGCAGTGACCTGCCCGTCCTGATGACCAACCTGAGTGGTTCCGCTCGGGTCGTAGACATCGAGGGTGAAAGAACCGCTGTAGCTGGTTCCGTTCGGATTGAGCGTGACGTCTTCCTTGATGATGACCCGTGCGTTGATCGTTCCCAAGGTTGAATCGTAGCTCAACGCATAGTGGTTGAGATGATAGCGTGACAAACCCGTCTGCCGCCACACGCCCATGCAGAAGTTCTCAGTCGCCGGAGCACGGCCGGCGCTGTTCATCAGCTCCGTGCCATCCGAATGCCACTGCTGGTAGCCTGAATCACCGGGCCCGGTGGTCGGAGTCATTGTGAAGGACCACATCCCGACGATCGAATGATTTCCCAGACCGGCCTGCGCGAGGTGGAACAGCTGACTTCCCTGCTGACCCTGCCACGACGCGGGCTGGACCTTCACATTGTCGCCGCATGCCATCGCGCTCGACGCGTAGGTGACGGCTCCCAGACCGAAGAGGACCGCGGAAGCCCTGATTGAAATTCGCAACTTGTTACTCATGACCTGTTCTCCAAAAATTGCCCCGAAGTTCATTGCGCGTGAGCGCTCCTCGGCGGACGGCGCCCTGACGCGCGGCCATTGCTGTCCAGGATCAGGACTGACTGCGATGGCAGAAAGCTGATTTATTCCTGATTTCTGCTACGGTTGGCGCGGAGGGGGCAGAGGATGAACCGTCCGGCACCGTGGCGTTTCATGTTGGCGGGCATGGCCGATCGCCGGCCCTTCAGGATTGGCGGGGCGACGGTCGACCCGGTATCGCGCGACGCGCACTGGCGCGGCGGCCACGAACGGCTGCAGCCGCAGACGCTCAAGGTATTGATGGTCCTGGTAAGCCGCCGCGGCGATGTCGTAAGCCGCGACGAGCTGCTTCAGCTGTGCTGGGATGGCCGGATTGTCGGCGACGATGTCATCAACCGCTCGATCTTGCTGCTTCGTCATTTTGCCGAGCAGGCAGGCGGGTTCGAAATCGAAACGGTGCCCCGCACCGGTTATCGATTGCTCGAAAGGCCTGCGTCGAAGCGGCCCAATCGGATCATCATTGCAGCCGCGGTCGCAGCAATCGCCATCGTCGGGTTCACAACGTTGGGGATTCAACGTTTTCGGAACAGCGAGCCGAAGATGCTTGCGGTGCTCCCCTTCCAGGCCAGCGACGGCGCAAATAGCGATCTTGCCGACGGCTTGTCCGAGGAACTGCTGTCGCAGCTCTCGCAGAGCCAGAAGCTTCGAGTGATCGGACGCGCTTCGGCATGGCAGTTCAAGGGCAAGTCAATCGACCTGCGCACCGTCGGAAAACAACTTGGCGCCGATTATCTGCTCGATGGAGATGTCGCCGGGAGTGACGGCTCGGGGATGCGCGTGACGGTTTCGCTCATACGGGCGAGCGACGGCACGACCATGTGGTCCCAGGTCTTCAGCGGCGCGAAGAACGACACGCCTCAGCTCCGAGCTGCGATCGGCGTGGGCGTGGGCAATGCTCTCGGAATCCCGCCCATTCCCGTTGGATTCGCTTATAAACCCAACGGCGAGGCCTACGCGCTTTACCTCAGGGGGAAGGCTCTATTCCGCCGACGCGACAGCACGAGCCTGGAGGATGCTCGCGCGCTTATGCTTGGCGCGATCAGCATCGATCCGAAGTTCGCACCGCCTTGGGCTTATGCCGGCGGAATCACTCACTTGCTCGGCCAGACGAAGTTTCAGCTCGACCCCAGTCGTCCAAATTCCCCATCATTCACTCCGGTCCAGGCACTCGACCAGTCGCTGAAGCTCGATCCGAACTTCGCCGATGCGCACGGGTTCCTGGGCTGGATCTCGAACGCCTCGTCAGTTGAGGCGATGGGGCATCTGCAACGTGCAGTCCAACTCGCGCCAAACGATTCACAAATCCTGTTTTGGTGGAGCCTGGCTCAGCTCAGGCAAGGGAATTACCCTGAACACGTGCAAGTCGCGTACAAGGACGCTGCCCTCGATCCCCTTTGGCCGAAAGCGGTCACAGAAGCAGCAAGTGCGAGCTATTGGACCGGCAATCGGGCTGCCGAGCGGCGATATCTTCAACAAATTCGGCAGGGCAATCCGGACGGCGCGATCGAGGTCGAGTCCGCTCTTGCCGCAGAGCAACTAAACTTGTCCCGAGTGGTTGAGCTCGGTCTTCGGGACAAGAGCCGCCCATTTCAGCAGAGCACTTACTACGCGGCTATGGCCTTGCTCGATCTGGGCTTCGATCGGGAAGGCCGGCTCATCGGCCATTTCGGCCCAAACGATTTGATCTACGGCAGCGAGACCTTGCCCTCTCGCGCCGTCATTTTGAAGCTCGCGAGCGAAGATCCCGACAATTTCGATTATCAAGCGGCATTCGCCCAGCTTCGTCTGCACGGTCGATACGACGACATCGTGGCCCTTTATGACGTGACGGCCAACGGCGACCTTCGTGGGATTCGACAGGCGACCTTTGCCAATCGGCAAATCCGGATGGAGTTCTGCGGACTCCTCGCGCAAGCCCTCAGCAAAGTGAATCGGAATGCGGAAGCTGCACAGATGCTGCGCCTGGCCGACGACGCCGATCATGCGATCCTGGGTTATGGCGAATCGCCGTTCGACGACCTCACCATCGCAGCAAATGAAGCGATCGCTGGTCGGCGCGAGGAGGCTATCAGACTCCTGGAGCGAGCGACTGCGAAGGGCATATATCTCGACCCACCGCCCGATGGTGAAATCGATCCCGTCTTTGAGAATTTGAAAGACGATCCGCGCTTCACGCGCATCTACGACGCTGCGATCGTCAAGAAGCAATTGGAACGCAAGAAGGTATTGGCGCTCGGTCTATTGTGAACTGCTGCCGGAAGGCGATTAGGGCACCGCAAAGACGTTGTTTGATCGGTCCCTGTCCGGGATCTTGTGATCGGGATCGAGCTCGGCGCGAACGACCGGTGAGTTCGACACCACCGGCACGTTGGTCGAGACCTGCCGAATCCACGTTTCCGCGGGCAAACGTACATCGCGCTTCGAGCCGTCGGCGAATGTCACGCGAAGCGTGGCGGGGAGGATCATCTTGTCGAGAGACTCCACCGTCACCAACGAACCCTTGAATGGCGCCTTGTCGGGGAACGGCGTGATCCCGCTCACCGCCAGGTCGAGCTGCCAATTGTTGGTGAACCAGCCGCGCCAGAACCAGCTCAAATCCTCGCCGGCCTCGCTCTCCATCGCGCGGAAGAAGTCGGCCGGCGTCGGGTGCTTGAACGCCCAGGCGGCGATGAAACGGCGAAAAGCCGGATCGAACCGGTCGGGGCCGAGGACCTGCTCGCGAAGAAGCACCATCCCCAGCGCCGTTTTGAAATAAGTCACGGGGTGCCGGTACTTTTCCTGGATCGTGTCCGCCCGCGACATGATTGGCGGCGTCTCGGGATCGGCCAGGATCGGGAGAATTTCGTCGACTGGGTTGCCGCCCTTCGGTGCATATTCGCTGTCGCGCTTGGGGGCATATTCGCCGTGGTTGAACTCGTCGGATTCGTAGACGTCGATGAATGTGTTGATGCCCTCGTCCATCCACGCATTGCGGCGCTCATTGAACCCGACGAGCATCGGAAACCAGCTGTGGCCGATCTCATGCGCGGTGACGAAGAATAGGTCCTTGGGCTTGGCGTCGATGGGGTCGAACGCCATCGCCGGATATTCCATTCCGGCCGCCGGCCCTGCAACGTTGAGCGCGTTGGGCCAGGGGAAGGGATACCATTTGGCCGAGAAGCGCTCGACCGAGTCCGTGAGATATTCGGTTGAGCGATCGCAGGCTTTCGCCTCGGCCGGATAGACCGACATGGCGAGGCCGGTGCGCCCGCCGGGAAGGTTCATCCGCGCCGCGTCCCAGCTGAAGGCGGGGGAGGCCCCGAATGCGACGTCGCGGCTGTCGTGCATAAGGAAATGCCAGGTTCGAGTGCCTGTCGACGGTCGCGGCTCGTTCCAGGGGCGGATCATCACCGTCTTGTCGCTGTGCCGGGCCTGCGCCAGTCGAGAGCGCTCGGTTGGAGTGAGAACCTGTTCGGGGTTCTGGAGTTCGCCGGGACTGGCGACGATCCAGCTCGCGGGTACGGTCACCGAATAGTCGAAGTCGCCATATTCGAGATAGAATTCCTGCTGCAGATAGGGCAGCGTGTCCCAGCCGTGCACGTCGTCATAGACCGCCATGCGCGGGTACCATTGAGCGACCGAGTAGATCGGACCGTTCGGGCTATCCATCCAGCCGGTGCGGCCGCCCCAGGGCTCCTTTGGTACGGTGTAGTGATAGCGGATGTCGACGATCGCCTGCCCGCCGGCCGGTAGCGGCGTCGGAAGTCGAAGCTGCGCGCGCGTGTCGCTGATTAGCGGCTGAACCGTGACGGTGCGTCCGCCGACCGTCACGCGCAGGTCGTCGAAGATCATGCCCTCGGTAATGTCCTCGCTACCGCTCTGATCGGTGCGTGGCACCGCGTTAGCTGAGAGCGTCCCGCGCGAATCCGGACGATAGCGATTCTGCTCGACCAGCAGCCACAGCACGTCCAGCGGTCCCGGGCTGTTGTTGGTGTAGCGGATCTGAGTCGTGCCGCTGATCGAATGGGTCGCGGGGTCCAGCGCAGCATGGATCGTGTAGTCGGCGCGGTTCTGCCAAAAAGAGGGTCCCGGCGTTCCGTCGGCCGAACGGTAGCTGTTGACCGACGGGCTGAAATCGAGCGGAGCGAACGTCTCGCGCGGATCGTATCGTGAGGTCGCGGCCGACTGGGCCGCGGCGGTGGTTGCGATCATTCCGAGAACGAGCAGCCCGGCGCGGGCCAAGGTCAACAAACGCATGCCCGTCCTGTGTTGGGCGGCACTTCGCAAGTCAATGCGCCCTAGCCGCGACTCTCGAGCGCGGCCGCCGCTTCGTCGATCAGCTCCTGTATGATCGCCGCGACCGGCTCCTCGCGGTTGACCATGCCCACCGACTGGCCGGCCATGACCGAGCCGCTCTCGACATCGCCGTCGATCACCGCGCGGCGGAGCGCGCCGGCCCAATAATGTTCGATCTGAAGCTGCGCCTCCGCCATTTCGACCGTGCCTTTGTCGAGCAGGTCCGCAACCTCGCGCTGCTTGGCGGCAAAATTGACCATCTCCTGGTTCTTGAGGGCTCGGACCGGGATGACCGGCAGCCGCGGATCGATCTGCACGCTGGGAATCGCATCGCGGGCGGAGGCGCGGATGAAAGCCTTCTTGAAGTTCGCGTGCGCGATACATTCGCGGGCACAAACGAAGCGCGTCCCGAGCTGGACTCCGACCGCGCCCATTTCGAGGTAGGCGGCAATTGCTTCGCCGCGGCCGATGCCTCCGGCGACGAACACCGGAATGTCCTTGCTGACGTTGGGCAGAATTTCCTGGGCGAGCACCGAAGTCGACACCGGCCCGATATGGCCGCCCGCCTCCATGCCCTCTATCACGAGCGCATCGACGTTCGATCGCATCAGCTTCTTCGCGAGCGCGAGCGCGGGGGCGAAGGCCATCAGCTTGGCGCCGCGCCCCTTGATCTTGTCCATAGCCCAGCCCGGCGGAAGGCCGCCCGCGAGCACGACGTGGCCGACGTCATGCTTCGCGCAGACGTCGATCAGCTCCGATAGCTGCGGGTGCATGGTGATGAGGTTGACGCCGAACGGCCGGTCGGTCCGCGTCTTCGTTTCGGCAATCTCCGTATCGAGCAGCTCGGGGCTCATTGCGCCGCAGGCGATGACTCCGAAGCCGCCCGCGTTGCTGATCGCCGAGACGAGATTGCGCTCCGAAATCCAGCTCATCGCGCCGCCCATGATCGCGACCTCGCAGCCGAGGAACTCGGTCCCGCGGTGCATCAACTCCTTCAGACGCTCGTGTCCGGGCGAAGCGTGGACCGCGCGCGGTTCGGCGATGAGTCCTTCGCCGCTCATGCCGCTTTCTCCGCATCGAGGCCGAACGCCGTGTGGAGTACCCGTACAGCCAGTTCCAGCTCGGACTCGGCGATCAGTGCGCTCACCTTGATCTCGCTCGTCGAGACGGCGAGCAGGTTAATCTGCCGCTCCGCCAGCACCTCGAACATCTTGGCCGCGAGTTGAGGGTTGGAGCGGATTCCGACGCCGACGATGCTGACCTTCGCGACCGCATCGTCGTGAACGAGCCCATCATAGCCCACGTCTCCGCGCCGGCTTTCGATCACCGACAATGCCTGTGAAAGGCTCGCGCGCGGGACAGTGAAGGTGAGGTCGGAGGCGCCGCTGTTCGGGGTCGCGGCATGAACGATCATGTCGACGGGAATGCCTGCCTCCGCGATCGGGCTGATTGCGGCCGCGACGGTTCCCGGCTTGTCGGGAACGCCGGTCAGCGTGATCCGCGCCTCGTTCCGGTCAGCGGCGATTCCGGCGATGAGGTTTCGTTCCATCTCAACTCCTGAAAGCTCGGCGACGATATCGGTGCCCGCCTTGTCCTCGAACGCAGAAAGAACGCGCAACGGCAAGTTTTCGCGCATGGCAATGCCGACCGAGCGAACCTGCAGCACCTTGGCGCCGACGCCTGCCAGCTCGAGCATCTCCTCGAACGTTATCTGGCCAAGCTTGCGGGCACGCGGCACGATCCGCGGATCTGTCGTGTAGACGCCTTCGACGTCGGTATAGATGTCACAGCGGTCGGCTCTGACTCCCGCTGCAATCGCCACAGCCGAGGTATCGCCTCCGCCCCGGCCCAGCGTCGCCAGACGTCCGTCTTCGGCGAGTCCGGTGAAGCCGGGAATAATGGCAAGCGTGCCGCCTTTCAGGGCCTCGTCCAGCAATGCGGATTCCACGGCGTCGACCCGCGCATTGCCGTGCACGCCCGACGCCTTCACCAGCTGCCAGCCCATGAAGCTGCGGGCGTTCATCCCCATGTTTTGCAAGGTCATCGCGAGCAAGCCCGCGCTCACCTGCTCGCCGGAAGCGACGACCACGTCATATTCCTTCGGGTCATGCAGCGCGGCGGCTTCGCGGCAGAGCTGGACCAGCCGGTCTGTCTCTCCCGCCATCGCCGAAACGACGACCAGCACCTGGTTCCCCGCCTCCGCTTCGCGCCGAACGCGCTCCGCGACATGTCGAATGCGCTCGATGCCCGCCATCGACGTGCCGCCGAATTTCATCACGATGCGGGGCAATTGCGCTCCTTGGGTGAAAGGTCGCGGCCTGTTAGGAGGCGCGAATGGCGGAAACAAGCATCCTGCCCGAGGAGGCCAGGCGCTTCGGTGAGCTGGCGTCCGACTGGTGGAACCCCAAGGGCCGCTCGGCGATGCTTCACAAGCTCAATCCGGTGCGGCTCAAGTACATCCGCGACCAGGTCGACCAGCATTGGCAGGGCGATGAATGCAGCCGGACTCCGCTCGATGGCAAGACGGCACTCGACGTCGGTTGCGGTGCCGGGCTTCTCGCCGAGCCACTCGCCCGGCTTGGCGCGAAGGTCACCGGGATCGATGCATCGCCCGAAGTCATCTCGGTCGCACGTGAGCACAGTGCGGCGATGGGACTCGAGATCGATTATCGCGCCGGCGACATCCAGCAGCTCGGGGGTAAATTCGACCTCATCACCTGCATGGAAGTGATAGAGCATGTCGCCGACCCCGCCGCTTTCATTCGAGCGCTGGCAAGCCGGCTCGCGGCGAACGGGCTACTGATCATGTCGACGCCCAACGCGACCGGTCTGTCGAAATTCCTGATGATTACGATCGGGGAGGGGCTGGGCCAAATTCCCAGAGGCACCCATGACTTCGACAAGTTCATCGCGCCGGACCGGCTGAAGGTCTTGCTCTCAGATTCCGGTCTCAGCTGCATCGATGTCGAAGGCATCGCGTGGTCGCCGACGCGAGGGCTGCATCTCAGCGATGACGTTCGGCTGAACTATCTCGTTGCCGCGACCGGAACCGACTGAATGGTGAAGAAGCCGGGCGTCGATTACGATCATCGAACTGCCCAGCCGCTTCATAGCGTCGACGGCGCGAAGGAGGGCCTTCGCACGATCTTCCCCGCCGAGTTTCCGCGAACTGTCCTTGATGTCGGCTGTGGAACTGGAAGCTGGCTGAGAGCCGCCCTCAATCTGGGGGCGGAGGAGGTTCTTGGCATCGACGGCGCGGAGATTCCTCCCGGCCTGCTTCATGTCGCCTCTGAAAATATCCGCACCGCGGACCTCGGTTCACCCCTCGACTTGGGTCGGCGCTTTGATCTTGTGCTTTGCCTGGAAACCGCTGAGCATCTCGAGCCGGAACAGGCGGGAGTTCTGGCTGACTCGCTGGTCAGACACGGAGATCTGATCCTCTTTTCCGCGGCTGCTCCCGGGCAGGACGGCATCCACCATGTGAACCTGCAGTGGCCGTCTTACTGGCAGAAGCTGTTCAACGACCGGGGCTTCGCCTGCTCCGATGCGGTGCGGTGGTCGATATGGGAGAATCCACGCATCGAGCCTTGGTATCGCCAGAATATGATGATGGTCAGCCGCAACGAGAAGCTTGCGGGCACGGAGCCCCGAATTCTTCCCGTGTTGCACCCCGAAGTGGTCGCGGCCTGGGGGCGCATTTGGGACGATGCGAAAGCGATCGAGAACGGAACATTGCCGCTCGGCTGGTATGCCGCCGTCCCCTTCAAAGCTGCCCTTGCGAAGGTTCGACGGTTCACGAGCGGAAAGTGAAAAGCGTAACCGAAACGAGCTTCGGCCCGAATTGGCAGCTATGGTGGCGTCCGCGTCGCTCTTGCCCGCCGGTTCCCTCCCGGGGACGCGGGCGCCGCCTACGGAGGGTGTGATCGATCGCAACGGCGAGAATTGGGGCATGCTGATGAGCGCCGCTCAGGCGGGCAACGGCGGCGCCTATCGCCGCCTGTTAAGCGAGGTCGAGCGCTGGCTCCAGCGCTACTTCAACCGTCGCGCGCCGGCCTGGCTGGTCGACGATCTCGTCCAGGACACGCTTCTCGCGATCCATCGCAAGCGGCATACCTACGATCCGGATCGCCCCTTCCAGCCATGGCTCGCGGTCATCGCCCGGCACAAGTGGATCGACTGGCTTCGGCGCGGGGCCTCGCGAATTGAGGACGAGCTGCCACTCGACCTCGCGGTCGAGGACCATGAGCGAGCGGTGACCAGCGCGGCCGTGCTCGGGCAGCTGCTCTCAGGACTCAAGCCCGCACAGCAGGACGCGATCCGGCTGGTGAAGATCGAAGGGCTGACCGTCGCTGAAGCATCGGCCCGCACCGGCCAGTCGGTTCCGCTGGTCAAAGTGAATATCCATCGCGGGCTCGCCAAGCTCGCCGCCATGGTCGAGGAGGATTCTGTTGCCGAATGAGGAGTTGGTGAACCGCCTTGCGGGCGAGCTCGAGCCGGTGTCGCGGTGGCGCGCCGGGCGCGAGCTGCTTTGGCTCGCGCTGTTGGCGGCCGCCGAGCTTGCGCTGTTCATCGCCGCCGGGTCGATGCGCGACGACATGGGTACGGCGATGGATCATCCCTCATTCTGGTGGAAGGTAATCAGCCTCGGCCTGCTCGCGGTCACCGGCAGCGTGACGGCTGTCGCTTCGTTCGACCCTATGATGTCGCCGCGCCGGCGAATGGGTTTGGTCGCGGCGATGCTCGGGCTTGCCTTGCTCGCGGGATGGCTGGTCGACGCACTCGGGACTCGGGGCTCGGCGCTGATGAGCCGCCTCGACTGGCGTCACGGCATCGAATGCGATTCGTGGATTCTCGCGCTGTCGATCCCGCCATTGATCGCCTTTGCGCTCCTCGCCCGACGCGGCGCACCGGTCCGGCTGCATGCAAGCGCCCTGCTGGTCGGTCTGGCGAGTGCCGCCTGGGGCGGCTTTGTGTTCGCCTTGGGCTGCCCCTTTGACGACCCGCTCTACATTGCAGTCTGGTACGCGATAGCAGGAGCTGTGATCACGATCGTCGCGCGCCTCGCCCTCCCTCGAATAGCGCGTTGGTAAAAGGCGCGGGGCTCGCCCGTTAACCATATTTTCGGCTCGCCGCAGCCCATCCACCGCCTGCATTTAACGGGGTTAACACGGCTATGCCCTCGCGCCGCATGGCGTAAACCTTTGAACGAGATTGTTTTCGAGTCCGGGTGGGGGATATCATGAGATCGCCGTTCAGCTTCTCGTCGCGCGGGATCGCGATCGATCTCGGCACGGCCAACACCGTCGTTTACCTGAGCAGCGTCGGCATCGTCGCCAACGAGCCTTCGGTCGTCGCGATGGAATTCATCAACGGCGTCCGAAAGGTCCGGGCGGTCGGCGACGATGCGAAGCTTATGATGGGCAAGACGCCCGACAATCTCCAGACCATCCGTCCGCTTCGCGCCGGGGTCATCGCCGATCTCGAAGTGGCGGAGGAGATGATCAAGCATTTCATCCGTAAGGCGCACGGCGGTCCCGGCAGATTCTCGCGCGGGCCGGAGGTGGTGATCTGCGTCCCGTCGGGCGCAACTTCGGTCGAACGCCGCGCCATCCGCGACGCGGTGACAAATGCCGGCGCCGACCGGGTTTCGCTGATCGAAGAGCCGATGGCGGCGGCGATCGGTGCGGGCCTTCCCGTCGCCGAACCGGTCGGGTCGATGGTCGTCGATATCGGCGGCGGGACCACCGAAGTCGGCGTGATCTCGCTCCAGGGCCTGGCCTTCTGCCGCTCGTCGCGGGTCGGCGGCGACCGGATGGACGACGCGATCGCCTCCTACGTGCGCCGCAATTTCAACCTGCTGATCGGCGAAGCCACCGCCGAGCGCGTGAAGTTTGAGATCGGGTCCGCACTGCGCCCCGGCGACGGCGTCGGAATGACGACGCGCGTTCGCGGCCGTGACGTCGGGCGCGGAGTTCCGGCGGAGATCATCCTCTCCCAGGCGCAGGTCGCCGAAGCGCTAAGCGAGCCGGTCAACCAGATCGTCGAGGTCGTCCGCGGCGCGCTTGAAAACACCCAGCCCGAGATCGCCGCGGACGTCATCGACCAGGGCATCACAATGACGGGCGGCGGATCGCTTTTGCGCGGAATCGACACGGTTCTTCAGGATTCGACCGGCCTCCCGGTGCACGTTGCGGACGACCCGATGAGCTGCGTCGCGCTTGGCGCCGGCCAGACGCTCGAGGACAAGCTGCTTCGCGGAGCCTTGCTCGCGGCCTGACTTACGCTCCTCCCTGCGAGCGCAGCTCGTGGGGAGGTGGCAGGCGCGCGAAGCGCGGCTGACGGAGGG
>Ga0105238_10004727_pt1 | contig 13467 bp, 7 predicted proteins | sample KBSC34metaG_FD_81526 | JGI IMG/M metagenome (GOLD analysis project Ga0105238, IMG submission 81526) | Corn rhizosphere microbial communities from Kellogg Biological Station, Michigan, USA - KBS C3-4 metaG | ecosystem: Host-associated > Plants > Roots > Rhizosphere > Soil | place: Michigan, USA... | reverse complement strand
TGTTCCTGTCGTTGCTCGGCATGTACCAGCGCGACTTCAGGACCCCTCACGCAACCACCACGAAGCCGACGTCGGGCTGAGCTCCGTCACCTCCCCCCGCGAAGGCGGGGAGAGGTCGCCAGCCGAAGGCTGGCGGGAGAGGGGACGGCGTCGCAAATGAGCGCGGACCCCTCTCCTCAATCCTCCCCCCGCTACGCGGAGGGAGGACGACCGGTTGCCCTGCCGGGAGCTCTGACTCCCGTCCCAGCTCACTCGTCGCTGCCCGTCGCGTGGCGGAGCTGGACGTCGGCGACGCGGCTGGCGATGCGGGCGGCGACCAGATCGAGGCGCGCGCGGGTCAGCTCCGTCTCGGCGTCGGTCAGCTCGACGCTGGTGGCGCGGCCGTTCTGGAACAGCGAGCGGCGCACGCGGTACGACTCCTCGGCGGCCTGCACGGCGCGGGCAGCGTTCTTCTGGGCGCCGGCCGCGTCCCCGGTCGCCTGCAGCGCCGCCGCCACCTCGGACCGGAGGCCGTCGACCAGGGACACGCGCTGGCCGGCCAGCGCCTCGCGACGAGCGGCGACCGCGCGCGCGGCCGCGCTGGCGGCGAACGCGTCGTTCGGTGACCAGGCCAGCTGGGCCGTCACCGACCAGGTGGTCTGGAAGCGATCGGGCGGGGGCATGTAGCGCAGGTTCGGGTTGGCGTCGGTCACCTCTCCGATGACGGCCAGCGTGGGGAACGCCGCGCCCCGGGTGGCGCTCGCCTGCTCGCCCAGTCCGGCCAATCCGGCGTCGAGGGCGCGCACCTCGGGCCGGGCCTCCTCGGCCTCGGCGGCCAGCCGATCGAAGTCGCGCGACGGGCCCGACACGACGAAGTTCGTGTCGACCGGTTCGCCGATGGCGAAGGAGCCTTTGTCAGAAGGGGCCGCGTGCATGACCGTCCGCAGGCGGCGCTCCAGCGCCGCCGTCAGGGTCCGCGCGCGCACCGCGACCTGGTCGGCGGCGGCGAGCTGCGCCTCGACGCGCAGGACGTCGGCGCGGCTGCTGCTGCCGGCCTCGAACGCCTTGCGCACGTCCTCGAGGTGAGCGTTCGACTGCGCTACGGCCGCCTCGGCGACGACCCGCGAGAGCTTGGCGCGCGCCCACTCGTAGTACAGCACGCGCGCGTCGGCGCGCGCTTTCCGCCGCGCCGCCTCCGCGCTCAGCTTGGCCGCCGCCTCGCTCTTCACGGCCGCCGCGTGCTGCTGGCCGAGGCGGAACACATAGTCCGAGATCGGCAGTGAAAGCGACGCCTGGAACGTGGTGGCGTCGAGCACCACCGGAAATCGGATCGGCACGTTCACGAGCGGTGTGCCCGCCGGCAGCGGGCCGGCCGGCGCGTCGGCCGCGACCAGCGTCCCCAGCACCGGTGCCTCGATGCTCGAATAGCGGGTGTAGCGCGCGACGCCGCCCAGGCGCGGGAAGAACGCGACCAGCGCCTGGTCGACGGCCGCCGCGGCGGCGCGGATCTCGGCGTCGCGCGCGGCCACCTCGCCGCTCGAGGCCTCCGTTCGTCGCGCCGCCTCGTCGGCGGTGAGCCCGCCCGCCACGTTGGTCTCGGCGTGCAGGCGCTCGGCGAACGGCTCGGGCGTCGGCGCGGCCTCCGGGGTGGCCGCCAGGGCGGGCGTGGTCAGCACGAACGAGATCACCAGGGTGAAAAGGGCAGAGCGGAGACCTGCGGGCAGAGCTGTCGCTAGGAGGGTCATGATCGTTCCTCGGTCGGGCGAAAGGAAGGTCGAAGGGAGATGTTCGGACGGAAGAGAGAGCGGCGCCTCAGTGCGCGCCGCTCGGGGCGACGCCGGTCTTGGGCCGCTTCATGACGGCGACGGCCAGCAGGCCGAGCGCCATGGCGATCGCGGCCAGGCGAAAGCCGTCCTCGAAGCTCAAGACCAGCGCTTGCCCGGAGACGCGAAGCTGGAGCAGCGCCTCGGGCAGGATCGATCCGGTGGCGGTGCGCGGCCCCACGGCGGCGGCCATGGTCCGCATCTGCTCCTGGACGATCGGATCGAACGGGGTCACGTGCGCCGCCAGCGCCGTGCCGTGCGCCTTCACGCCATTCGTCACCACCATGCCCATCCACGCCGTGCCGATCGAGCCCCCCAGCTCGCGCGTCAGGTTGAAGAGACCCGTCGCGTTGCCGCGCTCGCGCGGGTCGATGTCCGACAGCGCCAGGATGCTGGCCGGGATGAACACGAAGCTGAGGCCGACGGCGCGCACGAGCTGCGGCTCGACCAGGTCGCCGAAGCCGGCGGCGCCCGTCAGCCGCGACCCCACCAGCTGGCTGAACGCCACGACCACCACGCCGACCACCAGCAACGCGCGGCTGTCGACCTTGGGCGCGATCCGCCCGACCAGCGGCATGAGGACGATCTGCAGCGCGCCCGCCGCCAGGAACACGCGCCCGATGTCGAGCGCCGTGTAGTGCATGACCGCTCCGCAGAACAGCGAGAACAGGTAGCTGCTGCCGAACAGCGCCAGCCCCGTCAGGAAGTTCACGACCGTGCCGCCCGTGTACGTGCGGTTCTTGAACACGCGCAGGTCGACCACCGGGTTCGGCGTCTCGAGCTCGTGCACCACGAAGGTCACGAGCGCGATGACCGCGACCAGGCTCAGGCCGATGATCACGCGGCTCTCGCCCCAGCCCTCCCGGTTGCCTTCCTCCAGCACGTACTGCAGCGCCGGCATGCCCGCCGCCAGGAGCAGGATGCCCTTCACGTCGACCGGCTCCTTCGGCGCAACGAAGCCCGGCTCCTCGACCACCTTGAAGGCCGTGTACGCCACCAGCAGGCCGATCGGCACGTTGACCAGAAAGATCCAGTGCCAGCTCGCCCAGCTCGTCAGGTAGCCGCCGATGGTCGGCCCGAGCAACGGCCCCGTGACGGCCCCCAGCCCGAACAGCCCGGACGCCGTGCCGTGCTCCTGCTTCGGGTAGCGCGCGAACAGCAGGCTCTGCGCCGTCGGGATGATGGCGCCGCCGCCCAGCCCCTGCAGCACGCGGAACAGCACCAGCGACGGCAGGTTCCACGCGAACCCGCACAGCGCGCTCGCCGCCGTGAACAGCAGCACCGACCACGAGAAGTAGCGCCGGAACCCGAAGCGCCGCTGGAACCACCCCGTCATCGGGATGACCACGATGTTCGCCATCATGTAGCCGGTCGAGACCCAGCCAATCTGGTCGAGCGGCGTGCCGAAGCTGGCGCGCATGTCGCTGAGCGCGACGTTGACGATCGAGATGTCGATGAAGGCCATCAGCGCGCCGCCCATGGCGACCAGCGTGATGAGCAGCTTCGATCCGGTGACTTGCTGGGGCATGGCGGGCTCTCTGGGCGAAGGAAGGGGGAAGGGCGGGCGTCAGTTGGCGACGTGGACGGTGACGTTGGCGCTCATGCCGGGGCGCAGGACCACCTCGCCCGCGGCCGGCCGGTCGAGGCGCACCAGCACCGGCACACGCTGCACGACCTTCGTGAAGTTGCCGGACGCGTTGTCGGGCGGCAGCAGCGAGAAGCGCGAGCCCGTGCCGGGCGCGAAGCTCTCGACGTGACCGGCGAACGCGCGGCCGCCGAAGGTGTCGACCTTGACGTCGGCCCGCTGTCCCGGCCGCATCTCGCGCAGCTGGTCCTCCTTGAAGTTCGCGACGACCCACGTGTCGTCGAGCGCGACGATCGCCATCAGCGGCCGCTCGGGCGAGACGGTCTGCCCCGGCTCGACGGTGCGGCGGGCGACGATGCCCGCCCCTTCGGCCCGCACCGTCGTGTACGACAGGTTCAGCTCGGCCTGCGCGACGGCGGCGTCGGCCTGCGCCACGCGCGCCTGGGCCAGCGCCAGTTGCGCGCGCGCCGCCTGCACCTGCACCGGTCCCGACGTGGCGGCGACCAGGTGGCCGCGCGCGGACTCGGTCGTGCCGCGCGAGCTGCCGAGGTTCGCCTGCGCGCTGCCCAGGCGGGCGCGCGCCTGCGTCAGCGCCGCGTCGGCCTGGTCGAACGCCGAGCGCCGCGCGTCCAGCTCGGCCTGCGCGACCGCGTGATCGTCGAACAGCCGCTGCGAGCGGCCGAGATCGGCGCGCGCCAGCGAGACGCGGGCCTCGGCGGCGGCTACGTCGGCGCGGGCCTGGTCGATGGCCGCGCGCGTGGTGCCCTCCAGCGCCGCCGCCTGCGTGAGGCCGCCGCGGGCCACCGACAGGTTCGACCGCGCGGCCGTCTCGGCCAGCTCGAGCTGCGCCTGAGCGGCGTCGACCTGCGCGCGCGCCGCCAGCTGATCGGCGCGGGCGGCCGCCAGCCGCGTGGCCAGGTCGCGGTCGTCGAGCTCGACCAGCGCCTCGCCCGCCTTCACCTGCTGGTTGTCCTTCACCAGGACGCGCTTCACCTGGCCGGGGACGCGCGCCGCCACCGTCGCCACGTGGCCTTCGACCTGCGCGTCGTCGGTGGCTTCCTTCCCGCGGCCGAGCCAGACGGACGTCCCCACGCCCACCGCCGCGACGGCGAGCAGGGCAGGCAGGACGATCTTCGCGCGCGACGGCTTCTTCGCGACCGCGGGCGGCGGCTGGGGCAGGGCGTCCGCCTTCGTCTCGAAGCCAGGGAGCTCGCCGAGCGGCAAGGGGCTCCCCTTGCCGTTCGAGTTGCTGGGGTGGGTGGTGTTGGCGATTTGTACGGTCACGGCGCGTCCTCCTGCCGGTCGACCTCAGCAGGGGTCATGCCAGGGCGGGTCGTTGGCTTTATTCCATGCGCAACGTGCCGACATCATTCGTTTCCGACCACCGCCGGCGCCGGCCGCCTGGTCAGCAGGCGACCGGATCCCCATCTCGCCCTGGACTAAATGGAATACATCCGGAATGCTTCCTGGAATACATCCATGACCGCCTCATCTATAGTCGACGCCACCACGATCCGAGCCCTGCGCGGCGGGCAGAGCCGAGCCGCCTTCGCCCGCCAGCTCGGCGTCACCGCGCACACCGTCTACCGGTGGGAGCTGCCCGAAGAGGCCGAGGAGGCGCGGCGCCCGCGCGGCGAGGTGCTGACGAAGCTGGAGCGCCTCGCGGCCGGCCTCTCCGTCTCGGCGGCGCCTGGCGGCTCTGTGTCCGGCGCCGCCGCGTCCGGCGCCGCCGCGCTCGACGCGCTGCCGGCCTTTCGCACGACCTCGCCGGCGCGGGACAGCGATCCCGCCGCCGTCGCCACGGCGTTCGCGTCCTTCGCGCGCCTCATGCAGGGCGAGTGGCGCGAGGCCGAGCCCGGTCTGATGAAGGCCGTGATGGCCGGCGCCGACGCGTCCGAGGACGCGGCCGCGATCGGCGGCGCCGGCCTCGCCTTCGCCGAGTTCTTCCTGCGCGCCGACGCGCGCGCGGCGCTGGCGGCGTTGGGGCCCGCCCTCGGCTCGGCGGCGCGCGACCGCCTGACCCCCGGCGTGTCGGCGATCGTGTACGCGGTCGCCGCGCTGGCGCACGGCCTGCCCGACGCGCGCTTCTTCGACGTCGGCCGCGTCAACGCGTATCAGGCGCGCGTCGAGGCGCTCGTCGGCCGCGGCGCCACGCCCGAGACGCGCCTCCTCGCCGGCCTCGGCGCCGGGTGGGCCGCGACCGTCTCCGGCGATCACGAGCTGCTGGTGCGCGCCTTCGACGGCCTCGACCAGATCCCCATCTCGGAGCCGCCGCTCGCGCTCGGGCTGCTCATCGACGAGGCCGAGGCCTTCCGCGCCCTCATCTTCGGCCGGCCCGCCGAGGCCATGCGGCGCTTCGAGGCGCTGGCCGTGCGGGCCGAGCGGGCCGGCGCCTTGCTACTCGCGGCGCGCACGCTCGGCTCCGTCGCCTCGCGCGCGCTCGACGAGCTCGGCTCGCCCGATCGGTCGCTGGCCCTCGCGCGCCGTGGCTTCGAGCTCGCGCGCGCCGCCCGCGCGACCGAAGGCCTGCACACCGTCTTCGCCGCGCGCGCCGAGATCGAGGCCCTGTTCCGGCTCGGCCGCCTGGCCGAGGCGCGCGCCGCCATCGCCACCCTCGACACCTACTGGAACGAGAGCGGCCTGCCCCCCGCCGCCGCGCTGACCGTCTACATCCGCCTCGCGTACCTCGAGGGCAACCACGCCGAGCTGGTCGCGCTGGCCGAGAAGCTGCGCGCCTGCACCGTCCCCGGCGTCGACCGCCTGGCGCGCGCCGGCGCCGCCTACGTCGACGCCGCCCGCGCCCTCGGCGAGACCCGCGACGGCCCGACCCTGCTGGCCGCGTTCGACCGCGCCGAGCGCGAGGCCGGAAGCTGGCTCTTCCTGTTGAAGGAGATCGTGACCTGGCGGCCCATGGCCTTCCTGGTCGATCCGTCCCTGCCGCGGCCCGAGCAGGCCCTACAGCACGCCCAGCGCCTGCTCGATCGCTTCCCGTCGCCGTGGGCGTCGGCCCACATCCGCCGCGCCGAGGGCATGATCCGCGCCACGCGCGGCCAGATCGCCGACGGGCGGCGCCTGCTGAAGGCCGCCCTCGCCACCTTCGAGGCCGCCGCGTCCGTGCCCGACGTGACCCTGGTCGGCTACGCGCTGGCGCTGACCGCCCGCTGCGACCAAGAGCCCGACGCCGGCGCGCGCATCGCCGAGTCCGAGGCCAAGCTGCGGGCCCTCGGCCTGCACGTCCCCGTGCCTTTCCGGCGGGCCATCGAGAACGTCCAGGCCGCGCGGCAGGCCGAGCGCGCCGCGGAGCGCGGCTCCGAGTCGGCGAGCGCGCGCGGCGCCGCGCGGGTCGCCGGGGCCGACGCGCCGGCCGGCGTGCCGCCCGCGTCGGCCGCCGCCGCCGCGTCGCTCATGGAAGGCCTCGCCGTCGGCCTGCAGCGCCTCTTCGTCCAGGGCGCCGCGCCCGCCCTCGTCCAGGCCGAGCTCCTGTCCGTCACCGAGACCCTGTTCCCCGGCGCCGCGCCCCGCCTCGAGGAGCTCGACTCGAACCGCGCCCCGCACCCCCTCGCCGGCAGCGCGAACCCGAGCCCCGGCCCCGCCGACACCCGCCTCGAGTGGGTCGAGTTCGGCGACGGGGCAGGGCGCCGCTTGCGCCTCGGCGTTCCCGGTCCCCTCGATCCCGCGCAGCACGGCCTGCTGTCGTCCATCGCGCTCGCCGCCGGCGCCGCCCTGCAGATCGCCGCCCTGCGCGGCCTGTCCGCCCCGCGCGCCGAGCAGGCCGGCGACGACGGAGCCACCGCGCTCCCCGGCTTCATCGCCGCCTCGCCCGCCATGCGCCGCCTGCGCGCCGACCTCGTCCGCCTCGCCGGCTCCCGCGCCACCATCATCGTCACCGGCGAGTCCGGCACCGGCAAGGAAGTCGTCGCCCGCGCCATCCACGACCTCTCCTCCCGCAGCGGCCGCCCCTACGTCGCCTTCAACTGCGCCGCCGTCCCCCGCGACCTCTTCGAAAGCCACCTCTTCGGCCACCGCAAAGGCGCCTTCACCGGCGCCACCAGCGACCACCCCGGCACCATCCGCGCCGCCGACGGCGGAACCCTCTTCCTGGACGAAATCGGCGAGCTGCCGTTGGACGTTCAACCCAAACTGTTGCGGTTCCTGGAAAACGGCGAGGTCTCGCCGCTAGGCGAACGCCGCCCCGTCACCGTCGACGTCCGCATCATCGCCGCCACCCACCGCGACCTGGAAACCCTCGTCCGCCAAGGCAGCTTCCGAGAAGACTTGTTCTTCCGGTTGCAGGTGATCCGGCTGAGAGTGGCGCCTTTGCGGGAGCGCCGGGAAGACATCGCCGCCCTGGCCCGCCACTTCGCGCGGGATCTGGGGCCGAAGGGCCGCGCGCCTGTGCTGGCCCCCGATGCCCTGGCCGCCCTGACGGCCCACAGCTGGCCCGGCAACGTCCGCGAGCTACGGAACGTGGTGGAGCGAACGCTGGCTTATGCTCCGGAAGCAGCGGTGCTGACGGCGGGCGACCTGCGATTGGAATGAAGGATCAGCTTCGCGCCGCGACTTATCATTGCCAGATCCGTGACATCCAAGAATCCTTCCAAGCGCAAATCAGAGTTCGAACAATTCTTTTGTCTTTCTGACCCGGCCAATAAACTGACGAGCATTTCCCGCGGCCTCCACCGCTCCACGAAACGCTTCCTCGGCCATCTTCACCAACCGGGGTCGAGCCGCCTCCATGCCAAGCATGTCTTTGATCGATATCTCATACTCGACGTGCGCTACGCCTGGAGCATCTCCGGCGCTAGGTGGAAACGACATCGTTCTCACTGCGCTATTCGTTAGATCTATTGATGTCAATGGGATTTCGATTAGATGTTTTACCACAAGGTTCGTGGGGAGAGGATAGTAGCGCGTTGTAGATGGACCGAAGATAATCTTGTTCAACTCGGTTCCAAGAAATCCGATTCGGTATCCCCCGAATATCCGCTCAACGTCGCTAACCGTTGGTTGACGATAAGCCAGCCCGTCGTATCCAAGTAATGCCTCCAACTGCGGCAGTACAAACCAAGACGTACAGCGATAACGATCCAACTGTTCGAGAAAAAAGATCTCCTCGCGCCACTCCATCCAGCGCGCCGACATAGCTTCATAGAACTTGCGCGCAATGTCATCTGGCCTGCTGGCTATAAAGGCGGCCGCATGATATTCCTGCACGCTCTTATGAACAAAGTTAAAAGCGTCCCCTTCGCGCTGCACAAGGCATGTAATACTGGTCAAGTCCGCCACGACGTGGTCTTCGTTTAGTGAGAGCTCGCAGACGTTTAACGCTTGCTTGACATAACGACCAATTTCGCCGCTGCTCAAGTCGCTTTCGTGGTCCTTTCTTGTCAGGTAGCAAAAGGCATCAAAAGTTTCCCGCATTGCCGTGTCAGACGCTCCGGATATTCGCGGCCGGGTATATCCAGGTTTTGATTTATCGTGACGCTGCAGCAATACTGAAAATAGATCGCCGTAGAATTCTCCGACGTTTTCTGGGATTGTCTGATCAAGTCGATAGCGAAATACTAGCAACGTCACCATTAGAGGTGTCGTCAATATCGACCGAACATTCTTGGCGCGCATGATTCCGCTGACTATTTGACTAGCAATGTCTTTGTCGTGGCAAATCCTACGTATAACGTCTTTGTATTCCTGGGCCTTGAACGGAGAGAGTCGGACTATCTGAAATAGTGACGAGTTCTGGATTCCGCTGTCTGGACGCGCCGTTATTACCATTCGCATGTTGTCGTATTTTCGACAGAGTGACTCAATGTCGCCGATTACATCTTGTCGAAGGGCTTCGGGGATTTCATCAAATCCGTCGAGGAACAAGTTCATTTTTCCCTGTCGAGCGAATGCATCGAAAACATCTGAGTCGGCCGGAAAGCCAAGAAGGTCCATTTCGTCGAGGATGCGTTGGATTAGGCGTTGACCGAGTTTTATTTTTCTTAGTTCAAAAAGAATGGGAATCGCTTTTCCCCGAATCAACTCTTGACAGGTCAGGTACCGGAGGAAAATCGACTTGCCCTGTCCAACGGTGCCTTGAACGATGTGATTCGTTGGTGGCAGCTGGGAAAGATCTGTCACCGACATCCGTCTATTTAGATGTTCAATCTTCGACGGATAGTAGAAATCGAAAAGATCGACGGGCCTGTCGAATTGCCATATCGTCTTGACCAGGCGAACATCCCGAAGGTTGCGGGAAATTGAGTCGATTTTACTTTTCGAACTCAAAACTTTCAGCTTGGTGGCTATGGTCGATTTGGCGGCCGTATAGACGTCAGCGCAGATTGTCGCAACGGCCTTCTTGGCCATCCCAATAGACAGCGTTGTGGACAATGGCTCAGGCATGTAAGCGGCTCTCCTTTGGCCCCTCTCTTGGGCAGAACGCGCAACCAGTAGGATGGCTACTCTAAGCAGCCTTGTAAGTTATGCAAATATCTTTTGCCTAACTCTCCCCGGCTGCTGCTCGATGCGCGCGGAAAGCGCACTCCAGGTCTCCGATGCCCTGAATGTGCAATCGAGAGTTTCTCCGATACCGAGCCTTCGGGGACGCGACGATCAGCTGGCGAGCGGCACCTCGTCGGCCGCGTCGTGACCTCAAGTGCGGGCCCAGAAGCTGGCGCACCAAGATCCCCACCGACTTGCGTCCCGAGGAAGCCACGAGCTCGACAACAACCGAGTCTCGACCTCCGAAATCGCCGGTTTGGTCCCGATCTCCAATAGGCCGCTTTTGAGGTGATCCCTGAGGCTCCGGCACGGCTCCACATCGCCCTCCAGAACTACAGCATCCCGCTCAGGCCCTCACCAACGCGAGACCGGACGGATACGAAGTCCTCGGCTCTCGTTGCTTATGGCCCTCTGCTCCTTCGCAAAAGGCCCAAGTCTCCTCGCTCAGATTCACCCCGTCAGGACGGGCCGCGGCGAGGCGTTACTACCAACCATCCTGCCCGGTGACCTCACCCCTCGCTATGTGCCGTCTATGCAGCGCTCACACCTGAACGAGGTCGAGAAGCGAGCGCGCCGCAATCCGAAAGCCGTCCTCCTGCCCACCGACTACGCCGCCGAGATCAACGCCGTCAGCGCGGCGGTCTGACGCCCTTTCGTCAGGACGACGCGACGGATTTCAAGACGGGCCGGGGCGAGGACTTACCTTCTAGCAGGCAGCACAGGCTCGCGACCAACTTGTACGCGACCTACCGCCACCGCGCGGGCGACTTCTTCCGCTGAGCGGCGGAGGCTCCCCGAAAAGCGCTTGATGCCAGTCGGAGCGGCGGGAGGATTCCAGACCCTGCCTGCCTTGTTAGACGACGCAGTCACCTTAGCCAACACGAATATCGTCCTTGAAAAGTTTGCGCGCCGATACCGCGCCTTTGGCGCTGTTGATTGAGCCGATGAGGTTGAGATCTGCGAGAACGTTCATGACCTCCTGCTGAGCTTCCTTCCTAAGGTAGGTGCCCTTGGACAACCGACGCACATCATCGGGCGACAAGCGCTTTGAATCTCGAAGGTGGGCAAGAAACGACAGGGCCAGGTAGTACTTCATCTCGCGCTTCTCGCCGTCAAGCGCGTCCCAGATGTTTCTGGGATGGGTGTGCTCACGCACCAGGTACTTTGTCAGAAGAGGCACGAGGTCATTCTGGCCGTACCCGAAAGACGTGTATTCAATTCTCTGGATGCCTTGAATGTCGGCCGGAACGCCGGCGGTGAGCTTCCGGTTTAGAAGGATGTAATACTCAACACCTTCCCCCTCAGCGAGACCGATCTCCAACGCAACGTTTGGATTCCAAGTGGATATGTCGAAGAGGCAATAGTCGGCGGCCTTCACGTAACTCCGAAGAATCCCGAGAAGATGCTTCGTATTCAGCTTCGTGTCGGCATAGAACCATTTGAAGGGGAGTCGATCTAGTGCCGCCTTGAACTGCGCGAACTTGAACTTGCCTCCGTACGGGCAACCAACGAATACGTTCGGGAGCTTGTAGGGTGCCTTGGACATTCAGCGGTCTCCTGGGGGTGAAACGAGGAAGCCGTCCTACGTCTCGGCGTTCAGCGGCGGGGCGCAGCCCCGTGCGCTGCAACGCCTTGTTCGCCCTACGACTGGCAAAGCTTCTTGACGTCTTCCGTGAAGGGTTGGGTCCGAATCTTGTCACGATCGAAGACGCCTCCCGCAGCCTTTTCAACGATCGACGCCGCCTTCTTGAGGAGTGCCTCTGCCTTGGTGGCGTTCCACATCTCCTTCGTTAGTGGCTCGCAATATCGCGCCATCTCGTGAGAGTTGGACCTGGGTGGCGGCGAAGAATTGGAGAGGAGCCGCGCGGCCATAAGGACGTGGAACCGGGCGGGCTTGTATGTGGCGTCCAACAGGCCGTTGCGAAAGAGAAATTCAAGGCGATACAGCGCCGACGCAGCGTAGTAGTAGGGTTCGAGTCGATCTTGAGGCCCAAAGATCGATTTGCCGAGTTGTTGCAGAAGGGCTCGATATGTCCTCGTTGTGCGATGTGGCTCTTCTAGGAAGATCGATGCATACGCACGAATGAGGCTTGCAGGCGTTACAATGCGGGTCTTCTCGATGCCGGACACCGCGTTATACTGGCGAGACCGGCGTTCATAAAACAGCTTCTGGGTAGGATCAAACGTTTGAAAAAATGCTTCAATCTTCTTCTGAAAGTCAGATAGTGCGATGAGTTGCTCTTCTTTTACTTCAGTCTGCCGATTGGTCGCCTTTACGATCGATGCGATCACTTCCTCGTCATCGGTGGCGATCAACCGCAGCGGAACAACGACGCTCTCATCCAAGCTGCCCGCGCCGACGTCAAACAGGACGTGACTGGTCTGGCAGCCATTGACGATCTGGTAGTCCTCGATGTGAAATTTGTTGCCGGTAGTCCTGAGAGTCTTCGCAATCACAGTCACGCCGTTATTCATGAGGGCAAACCGGGCACGCTGCGTCGCGGAATCAAGTGTTGCGCGAATGTCTGTATTGACAGGATTGTAGTCCTGCCAGTCGCGGACGTTGTCGTAGAAAATGCTCTTGAGAATCGCCCCCGTTCCATCATCGAGAAGCTGTACAAAGTCCTTAGCTGGAAGGAAGCCCAAGTAGGCTTCCTTTACTCCGGGCATCTCCGGAAGAACGGTTCTATCGGAGAATTGAAAGTCGCGTGATATCGCATTCTTGGTTTGGTTGTAGAACTTTTGGATGCCGTCGGCCCCGACGGGGAGGAATTCAACCTCGCGAAAGATCCCGAGTTGTTGCAGATCCTCGGCCGCCGCTTGCCGACGCGTCTCCAGATTCTTGTCACCGGTCCACCTTCCCGAGGTCACGTAGAAGAGACGGCATGTCGGGTTACCACGTTTGAACTTGCTGCTGAGGGCATAGACTTCGTTCATCACTTCTGCTGTATCGGTTACGGCTTGGTTGCGTGGCAGCGTTGGCCGATCCTTGAAGAAATCCACCACGCCAAAAGCAAACTGACCAATCTTCGCTGTCTCGAAACTTGCTGAGCGTTCCGCCTGGACAAAGATGAACGTGGCGTCTATGAAGCCATTCGTTGCGGCCAGTTCAGCGACAAGTTCAGCGTCGGTGACTAGTACGCCATTGACGAGAACCGCGATCGCATCGATTCCTGTGTCGCCGCCCGATCCGGTGACGACGTCCGCCGTGTCGAATGATTCACCCTGATGACGACTCACGCCGAGAAACGCGGCAAAGTGCTCGAATCGCGCGTCTTCAGGCAGCGCCGAAATTCCCGCTTCTTGTGAGAATTCGTCCAGAAGCGACTTCGTAATGCGGTCCATCGCCATGGCGCATCGTAGCACGGCACCGATTGGGTGTGCGCTATCTGCGCCGATGCACTGCCGCCGCCCGCCCCTGAACGAGAGGTAGGCGAACTTCGGGCGGCGCTCCTCGGCGGCGGGGGCGGCCCAGCGGGAGGGGAGGAAGTCGTCGGGGCGCTCCCAGTAGTCCGGGTGGCGGTGGAGGATGAGGGGGCTGAGCACGATCGCGCCGCCGCGGCGGACCTTGAAGCCGCAGACCACGTCGTC
>Ga0105238_10004726_pt1 | contig 13470 bp, 9 predicted proteins | sample KBSC34metaG_FD_81526 | JGI IMG/M metagenome (GOLD analysis project Ga0105238, IMG submission 81526) | Corn rhizosphere microbial communities from Kellogg Biological Station, Michigan, USA - KBS C3-4 metaG | ecosystem: Host-associated > Plants > Roots > Rhizosphere > Soil | place: Michigan, USA... | reverse complement strand
GGGTTGCTCGGTGGATTTTATCTGCACCGCTGGCAGATGTGGTTGGACGCGCTTAACAACTCGGTGGCGAAAGGCGTGGTTTTGGACGAAGTCGCCGTGCGCAATCAGATCCGCGACTGGGAGCTTGCCTGGACGGGCAACCATGACCGATTCCCTGCCAGGCCACATGGCGATGCCGTCGCAATTTCGCAAAAACTGTTCGCAACCTACGCGGCGGATGCATCCGCCCCGCCGGCAGCCGGGGCCCAGCCGCAATCGAATCCATAGACCATTCATCTGAATAAATATGAAAAACTCCAAGTCCTCCCGTCGCGACTTTCTTAAAACCTCGGCGCTTGCCGGGCTGGGCGCTTCACTAGCCGGCTGTGCGGCGACAACCGGGCGCAACGAGATCGGTGCGGTGACGCTGCCCAGCAAGATTGTTCTGAAACCGGACATGAGTATTACCCGGTCCCGTCCTGACGGGCAGAAGCCGGTACATGATCTGACGACCGGGCCTTTGGAAAAAGTACGCGTCGCGGTCATTGGCCTGCATCGCGGCATGACGCACGTGAACGCGTGTCTCAACATCGAATTTGCCGAAGTTGTGGCCGTCTGCGATGTGTTCGAGGATCGGACCAAGGCCGCAGCCGATGCATGCGTTGCGAAAAACAGACGGCAGCCTGCGATGTACAGCGGCTCCGAAAACATCTGGGAGCAACTGGTTGACCGCGACGACATTGATGTGGTTTACATCGCCACACCCTGGGCGTGGCATGTGCCGATGGCGCTCAGAACGATGGAGCGCGGCAAACATGCTTTTGTGGAAGTGGCGGCGGCGGTGACGGTAGATGACTGCTGGCGGCTTGTGGATACGAGCGAACGTACCCGGCGTCATTGCGTTATGCTGGAAAATTGCTGTTACGGCGAGAACGAATTATTCGTGCTCAACATGGTGCGCGAGGGGGTTTTTGGCGACCTGACGTATGCCGAGTGCGCCTACATCCACGACTTGCGCGGCCTGCTTTTCACCTATGGCACCGAAGGAGATTGGCGGCGGAACTACCATTGGCAATACAACGGCAACCTGTATCCGACCCACGGCTTGGGGCCGGTCGCCCAATATCTTGGCCTGGGCCGTGGCGACCAGTTCAAGTTCCTGGTCTCCATGAGTTCCCCGGAGAAAGGATTGACGAAATATCGCAATGATCACAATCCAAACGGCGGCCAGCAGGCCGGTGAAAAATATATTTGTGGCGACATGAACACCTCGCTCGTCAAGACCGAGCTTGGCCGCACCGTGATGCTCCAGCATGACGTGGTCGGCCCGCGTCCTTACAGCCGCATCAATGCCCTGTCCGGCACTGGGGCCACGTTCTTTGACTACCCCGCCCGCCTGGCCGTTGATGAGCCTAAAAAACACGGCTTGGGAGCGACCGGGCCGGAAGAGTGGCTCAACGATGCCGACCTGGCAACGATGCGGAAGCTTTTCACGCACCCATTGTGGCGGAAACTTGAGGAACGCGCCCGGGGCGGCGGCCACGGCGGCATGGATTTCGTCATGAACTGGCGGCATCTGGACTGCCTCCGCGCCGGACGCACCCCCGACAGTGTGGTTTATGATGCGGCGGCATGGAGCTCTCTCATTGAAATCTCCTCCTATTCCGTGGCCGTCGGCAGCATGCCCGTGCCGATTCCCGATTTTTCGCGCGGCTTGTGGAAAAATCTGCAACCGCTCGGCATTGCCGAAAAAGTGGCGGCTGGTGGTTGAATCACGAACCGGCTTTCGCAAGTTGCGCAAATAATATGAAACAACTCTTAACTGCAATCCTGGTCATGGTGACCGGAGCCACGGCGGCGTTCGCCGTGGGGCAGGGAGTTCCTGTCATTATTCCCGCGCCGGAACAAATGGAGCTTCGCGAAGGCGCCTTCAGACTCACGCTAAAGACACGCATCATGGTGGACAAGGCTTCGCGAGACACCGGGGAATATCTGGCCGCACAATTGCGCCAATCCACCGGCTACAAATTTAGCATGAGTACTTTAGGGAGCGGGGCCGGCGCGGGTGCAATCCGATTGACGACCATGGGTGCCAATACCAACCTGGGCGCCGAGGGTTACGAACTGGAGGTCAGCTCCAATTCTGTCGTCATCCGCGCGCTGGAACAGGGCGGGATGTTTTACGGCGTACAAACACTGTTGCAATTGCTGCCGTCCGGAATTTTGTCCACCGACCGCGTCACCGGCCTAGACTGGCAGATGTCCTGTGTTCAGATCGAGGACCGGCCACGGTTCAAATGGCGTGGCCTGATGCTCGATGTCAGCCGGCATTTCTTCACGAAAACTGAAGTGGAACGCCTACTTGACCTCATGGCGTCGCAAAAACTGAACACGTTCCACTGGCATCTGGTGGACGACCAGGGCTGGCGCATTGAAATCAAAAAATATCCAAAACTCACAGAAATTGGCGCATGGCGTACAAACAGCAGCCTGATTCGGCCGCAACATGGCAAGCCGCCGGTCACCGCCCATCCTGCCTGGGCGGAGCCGACGGCGTTTGGCCCGGATGGACGCTACGGCGGTTTCTATACGCAAGATGACATCCGCGAGGTTGTGGCTTATGCCGCCGCGCGGCACATTACGGTCATTCCAGAAATTGAAATGCCCGGCCATTCCGTGGCCGCACTTTCGGCGTATCCGCAATTTAGCTGCGTTGGCGGCCCGTTCAGCACGGATGTGGGCGCCGGCGTTCATCACGGGATTTACTGCGCGGGCAATGACCAGTCATTTGAGTTTATTCAAGACGTGCTGACCGAAGTCTTTGCGCTGTTTCCTGCCCAGTACATCCATATCGGGGGCGACGAGGTGCAAAAGGACACCTGGAAGAAATGTCCCAGGTGCCAGGCGCGCATTCAGGCGGAAGGTTTGAAGAATGAGGAGGAATTGCAAAGCTATTTCATCCGGCGCATCGAGAAGTTCGTCAATGCGCACGGTAAAACGATGATCGGTTGGAGCGAGATTCTCCAGGGCGGTCTGGCTCAAAACGCCGTGGTGATGGACTGGATCGGAGGCGGCAAAGAGGCGGCGAGTTCCGGTCATGACACCGTGATGACCCCGATGAGCCATTGCTACTTTGATCATTACCAGTCGCTGGACTGGTCGCTGGAACCGCGCGCCATCGGTGATTATCTTCCGGTCAAAACAATCTGCGCTTTTGAACCTGTCCCGGACGGACTTGATGCCCGGCAGGCGGCGCATGTGCTCGGTGCGCAGGCCAATGTCTGGACGGAATACATCGCCTCGAGCCAGCATCTGGACTACATGATCTTCCCGCGCCTGTGCGCGCTCGCAGAAGCGGTGTGGTCGCCAAAGGACACGCGAGATGAAATGGGTTTTCAACGGCGTCTCGCGGTCGAGAACGCCCGGCTGGAGCAAATGGGTGTGAATTACCGCCATGATCTTGCAGTGCAACTCGGCGGCTGGTCGCCGGCGCAAGTTTCCGCCAAAACCGCCGCCCTTGCCTGGGATGTCACAGGCAGGATCGCCGGCGCCGGCCAATATCATGTCACATTGGAATACAGCCGCGGCAATCACGGATTGAACATCGTTTCTGCCGCGTTGTTGGAGGATGGCCGGGAGATCGCGCGCGATGCACATCCCGGTTTTGCCGGTGCCGAACCAAGGGATCCAGTTTACATCCTCGATCTGCCGGCCCTCAAGCCGGGGGCTAAATATACGCTCCAAGCAGACGCCGCCGGAGCGGGTGGCACGGATTCCTCGGGCACCGTCTCATGGGTTTTTGTTGCAGATGATACGAAAGGTCGGCACGAATGATCTCAACCCGCCATTTACATTTCATGGCCATGATCCTGGCCGGTGTCTCCGGCGTCACCTGTCTGGCGGCGGTTGAGCCGCCGGCCCCCTACGGCCCGGTGCCGGCCGCGCGTCAGCTGGCGTGGCAGCAGATGGAGTTCATCGGCTTTCTGCATTTCACGGTGAACACGTTCACGGACAAGGAATGGGGCGACGGTGACGAAAGTGAAAAGGTTTTCAATCCGTCGGCGTTCGATGCCGGCCAGATTGTCCGCACGGCAAAGGATGCGGGCATGAAGGAGCTGATACTAACCTGCAAACATCATGACGGATTTTGCCTCTGGCCATCGAAGTACACCGGGCATTCCGTCACGAATTCACCCTGGAAAAATGGTGGTGGCGATGTTGTGAGAGAGATTTCCGACGCCTGCCACCGGGGGGATTTGAACTTTGGCATTTATCTTTCGCCGTGGGATCGCAACCAGAAGGATTACGGCCGGCCCGAATATCTCACATACTACCGCAATCAACTCCGTGAACTGCTCACCGGATACGGACCGGTCAGCGAAGTCTGGTTTGACGGTGCCAACGGCGGGACCGGTTATTACGGCGGGGCGCGCGAGACCCGCCGCATCGACAACCGGACTTATTACGACTGGCCGGACACTTGGCAGATGGTCCGGGAACTCCAGCCCGCCGCCTGCATGTTCAGCGACGGCGGTCCTGACGTGCGCTGGGTGGGCAACGAAGACGGCCGGGCGGGCGATCCGTGTTGGGCCACATTGAACGCCGGTGAATTCGGGCCCGGTTACGGGCCGAAAAGCGGCGGCTATAGCGAGCGGTTGAACAGTGGTGATCGCAACGGCACAAACTGGCTGCCGGCCGAATGCGACGTCTCAATCCGCCCCGGCTGGTTTTATCACGCGAGTGAAGATGACAAGGTCAAGACACCGGATCAACTGCTGGATATTTATTACGCCTCGGTTGGTCACGGAGCGATGTTGTTGCTGAACCTTCCTCCGGACCGGCGCGGGCAGATTCATGAGAACGACGTAAAAGCCCTCCGGGAATTTCGCCGCCGGCTTGATGCGACTTTTGACCACGATCTTGCCGCCCGGGCTACGGTCACAGCTTCCAATGTTCGTGGCGGTGATGCCCGGTTTGCGCCGGCAAACGTGTTGGATGCCGATCGCAACACTTATTGGAGCACCGATGATGCCGTGACGAATGCCCAACTTGTTCTCGACCTCGGCCAGCCCGCAACGTTTAACGTGATCCGGCTCCGGGAATTTCTCCCGCTCGGCCAGCGCATTGGAGCCTTCGCCCTCGACCAATGGAAGGATCAACAGTGGGTCGAGTTTGCTTCTGGAACCAGCATCGGTAATTGCCGTTTGATACGCGGCCGGATGATCACCACCGGCAAGGTGCGCCTGCGCATCGTCAATGCGCCGGTGTGTCCGGCCATCAGTGAGGTCGGCTTGTTTGCAGAAAAACCATGAACACCAAACTGCGCATTTTAGCTCCCTTGGACCCCGGGTTTCAACCGGCAGTGATGTGCAACCGCAGCTATGTTGCGGCGGCAAAGGCCACCGACGATGCCCGGCGGCTGGTTATAGGCCTCGAACGTGAGCACGGGTTGATTTCGCGTTATGAAACCGTAGTAAAGCCAGGAACGGACGCTGACACCTTGCGATACGTTGAGCAAATTGTGAAGTTTTTGCTCTGGTCGCGCGGCGGGTGGAAGATTTATGTCGGAGGCCCGCATGCCATTGGCGAACACCTGTCAAAATGTTATTCCAAAACGGGAAAGCGCGCCTTTGATGTCGATTTGATGAGCCGGGTCTACGAACGCGCGTTTGCGGTGGCCATGGTGGCCGCGGAAACCGTGCCGGCAGAACGTGAAATGAACGTGGCTCTCGGCGGACATATGGATGGCTGCCGGATCGGTTTCGACCTGGGCGCGAGCGACTATAAGGTGGCAGCAGTGAAGAACGGCGAGGTGGTCTTTAGCGATGAGTTTCCGTGGAACCCAAAGGATGAACGCGATCCGCAATATCACTACCAACATTTGATGGGCGGGTTGAAAACGGCGGCGGCGCATCTGCCGCGGGTGGATGCGATCGGTGGCAGTTCGGCGGGTGTGATCGTGGACAACAAGATCATGGTCGCATCGCTGTTCCGTGCAGTGCCGGCTGAAAAATTTGAGGCCGCAAAAAATGCCTTTCTCCGCATCCGCGACGAATGGCAGGTGCCGCTAGAAGCGGCAAATGACGGCGATGTGACGGCTTTGGCCGGCGCAATGTCGCTGAAGGCAAACGGCATGTTGGGTATTGCGATGGGGTCGAGCGAGGCTGCCGGCTATCTGGATCCAAAAGGCTGCATGACCGGCTGGCTGAGCGAGCTGGCCTTTGCGCCGGTGGATTACAATCCGGAGGCCGCCGTCGATGAGTGGTCTGGTGATAGGGGGGTGGGAGCGTTGTATTTTTCACAGCAGGCAGTGAACAAGCTTCTGCCGGCGGCAAAAATTGAACTGCCGGCCGGAATGGGGCTGCCGGAGCAGATGAAGGAAGTCCAGCACCTGATGGCGAAGGGCGACCCGCGAGCACAAAAAATTTATGAAACCATCGGCGTCTATCTTGGCTATACCATACCGCATTATGCGGATTTTTATGATTTTCAACACATGCTGATCCTGGGCCGGGTCACGACCGGCCAGGGCGGGGACATTGTACTCGATAAGGCACGTGAAGTCATGCGGACCGAATTTCCGGAACTCATGGAAAAGATCCGGCTGCATGTGCCGGATGAAAAAAGCCGCCGCGTCGGCCAGGCGGTGGCTGCCGCCAGCCTGCCGATGATCAAGCGATAGTGCACCATGTCAACCGCCGCACACATTATTTGCACTGACCTTCCACCCATCAAAGTGATGGAGCTGGATGCTGTGATCCACGCCTTCCGCTCCGCGCCCGCCTTTGCGATGCGGCAGTCCTGGCTGGCGGAACCGGAGCCTGGCTTCGCACCGGCGATGGTCCGGGTGGGCTGGCGCAATGAAAGTTTGTTGGTGCTGGCCGAGATGAAGGATGCGGACATATTCACCTTCGCGCGGCATCCGAACGACCGGCTGTGGGAATTGGGCGACACGTTGGAAATTTTTTTGCGACCGGTGGAGCAGCCGGCTTATGCCGAGTTCCATGTGGCGCCGAACAACCAGCGGGTGCAATTGCGTTTTGCCAGCCCCGCCCTGGCGGAGCACCTGCGGAAGAACGGCTGGTTCAACCAGGCGCTGGTACATGACTATGTCTTTGATTCCTGGACATGGGTATGCCCGGATATCAGTTGCTGGTATGCGCTGGTGAAGATTCCGGTGTCATCGGTCAGCGACCGGCCGCGGCCGTTGCCCGGCGCGAAGTGGCTTTTTTCGTTCAGCCGCTACGATCACACCCGAGGCAGGGGCAGGCCGGTGATCTCCTCGACCTCCGCCCACTCCCAGCCGGATTTCCACCGGCAGGAGGAGTGGGGAACTTTACACTTTCAGTACCGCCAACCCGTCCTTGAGCCCGACCGCATGGCAACCCATCCGGCCGACGCGGGAGATCATTGTGGCGGTCTCAAGCCTATTACATGAAGCTTAAACATGACATCCGGGCTGTTGCGAACCGCTTCCAGCTCCACGGTGAGTTTGTGGGCGCAGTACCATACGGTAACGGCCACATCAACGACACTTACTGCGTGGTCTGCGACCAAGGCGGATCGCGAGTGCGCTATATTTTCCAGCGAATCAACCACGACATCTTCAAAAACCCCGTCGCGCTGATGGAGAACATCCGGCGGGTGACGGAACATCTAGGGTCAAAATTGGCCGGGGAATCGGAGCCCACGCGGCGTGTACTGACGCTGATTCCGGCACAAGACGGCAAACCTTGGTATTGTGACACGGACGGCAATCACTGGCGTGTTTATATCTTCATTGAAAAGGCGCGGACGTTGGACACGGTCGAATTCACCCAGCAGGCGTTTGAGGCGGCAAAGGCATTCGGCCAATTTCAGAAGCTGCTCGCCGACCTGCCGACGCCGCGATTGCACGATACGATCCCTGATTTTCATCATACACCCAAACGATTCGCCGCACTGGAAAAGGCCATCGAAGCCGATGTGGCCAACCGCGCGCAACTGGCCCGGAAGGAGATCGAATTCGCCTTGCGATGCAAGGCCTGCGCCAGCATTTTGATCGATGCGGAACTGCCGGAACGTGTAACGCACAATGACACCAAGCTGAACAACGTGATGCTCGACAATGCCACCGGCGAAGGAGTTTGTGTGATCGACCTGGATACCGTGATGCCCGGGCTCGTGCTTTATGATTTTGGCGACATGGTGCGCACGACGACCAGCCCGGCTGGGGAAGACGAGCAGGACCTGTCCAAGGTGGTGATGCAGTTCCCCATGTTTGAGGCGCTGGTGCGCGGTTATCTGACGACGGCGGGGGGATTTTTGACGCCGACGGAAAAAAAGTTCCTGCCGTTCTCCGGCAAGCTGATCACGTTTGAGATCGGCCTGCGGTTTCTCACGGATTTTCTAGTGGGCGACACCTATTTCAAAGTTCATCGTGAAAAACACAACCTCGATCGCTGCCGCACCCAGTTCAAACTTATGGAATCCATAGAGCAGCAGGAAGAACAGATGAGCCGGCTGGTGGAATCGATCGAAGAACTGGAGGAGCCGGCGGATAAACTCGCGGAGAGCGTATGATGAAAGTCCTCGTCACCGGTGGCGCCGGGTTCATTGGGAGCCATATTGTGGAACGCTTTCAGGGTCTGGCTGAGGTGCGGGTGCTTGATAATTTGCGTTCGGGTCACAGGCACAACCTGGAGGGCTTGGAATGCGAATTCATAGAGGCATCGATCCTCGACCGCAAGGCGGTCCGTCGCGTGATGAAAGACGTGGACTATGTTTTTCATCTGGCGGCGATGATCAGCGTGCCGGAGTCCATGCAGAAGCCGATCGAGTGTTCTGAGATCAACACGAATGGCACTCTCGTCGTGCTGGAGGAAGCGGCGCGCGCCAAGGTGAAGAAGCTTGTCCTGAGCAGCTCCGCCGCGATTTACGGCGACAATCCAGTTGCTCCCAAAATCGAGACGATGCTGGCGGAACCGAAAAGCCCCTACGCCGTCACCAAGCTCGACGGGGAATTTTATTGCGGGATGTTTACGCGCGAGGACCGGCTGCAAGCGGCCTGTCTACGTTACTTCAATGTGTTTGGCCCGCGCCAGGATCCCCAAAGCCAGTATGCCGCCGCCGTGCCGATTTTTATTGATCGCGCGGTGAAGCACGAGCCGATCACAATTCACGGTGATGGCGAGCAGACGCGCGACTTCATCTATGTGAAGGACATCGTGGCCGCGAACGTATTCTTTGCCACGGAGTCGCCGGCCGTCGGCGTTTTCAATGTCGCCTACGGCCAGCGCATCACGATCAACGATCTGGCCCGGACGATCTGCCGCCTGACCGGGTCGCATTCGGAAATAAGACATGTCGCCGAACGGTCCGGTGATGTGAAGCATTCACTGGCCGCCATTGGCAAACTGCGCGAAGCTGGTTTCAAGCCGACGAGTAATTTTGCCGACGGACTAAAAACCACGGTCGAATTCTTCGCGCAAAAGCAGCATTCGTCACTCTGATTAAAACGGACGCGGCTCAACTGGATTTCTGGCCGTTGCACTTCCTTATTTCCGCAAACAACGCCTTAAAAGTATCCGTGGTGGCCTTGGTGGACGCGTTGGTTTCCGCCCCTTCATAGGAACGAATGAAGGTGCCGGCATCCATCCACGAAGTTTCGAACATGCCCTGCATCCGGGATGAAAGCGTTCTTGAAAAATCCGCGCGGCTGGCGTTTTTGCGGCACAAATAAACCAGTTCAAGCTGCGCCAGGGCCACGTCAATTTTATCGCACGGCGAGGCCACGACATCAAACCCCTTGATCGCGAAATACGCCGGCGTGGGCGGTGCGTCCACGTATTTCCAATCGCAAATCAGGATGTCCTTGGGAATCAAATCAATGGCGCGGCTGGTGTTGTTCATGCTGGCCTGCCAGGCGAGGAGATTGGTCGTCTTGCCGTCGATGAGCCGGTCGCTCCACATCCACATGCGGCAGTTTTTTCCCGCCAGATGATTTCGCAATTGCGTGACATGACCCGCAAAAATTTCTGCCGGGTCCTTGCCGCCGCAGCGCGGGCATTGGGGATGGGCGATGATCCACACCTCATCCAAACCGACGTGAAAAGCGTCCGCCTCACAGGCTTCAATCAATTCGTCCATCAACGGGAAAATCACCTTGTAAAGATCAGGATGCTGCGGGCACAGGCTCTTGGTATAGAAATCGAAAGCTCCACCGTCCTTCCATGGATGCGGCGGGTTAAAATCCGGTGATTCATCGAACTGCGGGAATTTAGCCAGCAGCGGGAAAATTTGTTCCTTGTCCGACTGGTGCGCGAGCAGATTCATGCAGGGGATCAGCTTAACCCCGGCGTCTTTGCAAGCGTGGACGATCGGCTTGAGGTCTTCGCGTGACAACGCGTCGAAGCCCGCCAGTTCGGGGTGGCTCTTGAATTGATACCGGTATTCGATACGCAGCACGAGCGTATTTACACCTTCCTTGGGCAAGGCTTCCCGGACGAATTTGCAAAACAAGGAAATGTCCTGGGTTCCGGGCGCCGACAGCAGGAGCGCGCGGATGGGCAGGTCGCTCCAGTTCTCCCGGTCGTTGCGAACCGGCTCCGCTTCGGCGGCGTTGAGCGAAAGTTTGCCGGCGGCGGCAACCGTGAACGCGGCTCCGCTCAAGGTTAAAAAATTCCGGCGATTTATGAGATCATTCATGCAAGTTTGAAATTTATTTCACTGCTGCCGGACGAAACTCGAAGACAAAAGCATTCTGACAGGGCGGTGACCCGCGGATTTTTTCAGGAACATCGATCACCGTGGTGCCATTGGCGAGAGTTTTCCATGGCAGCGGTTCCTTGACGCCCAGCAGATGCATGGCCGAGCCGGCCTCCGGCTTGAGCGCCGACAGATAAATCTGGTAAGGCAGGCCATCGTCTGCCTTGTCCGTCAGATAAATGGCGAAGACATTTCCACCCTTCTGCGTGTAAACGACCTGACCTTCCTTGTAAGGCGCAATGGGGCGGGTGCCGTAAATGGCCCGGCCATTGACCTTCAGCCACGTGCCAATTTCCTCCATGCGTTGCTGCGCGCCGGCGGGCAACTGGCCATCCGGCTGCGGGCCGACGTTCAGCAAAAGATTTCCGCCTTTGCCCACGATGTCCACGAGCAGATGGATGACGTCGTGTGTGGATTTATACTTGTCATCCGGCTTGAACGACCATTGCGTGCCCAGGCACATGCAGGTTTCCCACGCGTAGGGCAGGGGTTTGTCCGGCACTTCCTGTTCTGGTGTGCGATAGTTTTCATAACGTCCACCGACCGTGCGATCCACCATAATCAAGCGCGGTTGATGGCGCCGCGCCATTGCCGCGATCTTGTCCATCTGGATGTCCTGATCCGGTGGGCGCACCTGGCCTGCGTCCAGCCACAAAATGTCAATTGGCCCGTAACCCGTCATCAACTCCTCGATTTGTCCATAGGTGAACGCGACAAAGTTCGACCAGATTTCCGGATGCTCATGCGTGTCAAAATTTGGATTACGCGTGTGTGCCGGCCAGTTTGTGCTCCAGTAATATGGGCTGTGCCAGTCCGCCTTGGAAAAATACGCGCCAATGCCAAAGCCTTGTTTTCGGAACGCGCTGAACACTTCCCGGACCACATTTGAACGAGCATCGGAATGGAACGGCACGTCTGGCGCGGTGATGCGAAAAGCCGTCAGTTTGGAATCAAACATGCAAAATCCGTCGTGATGCTTGGTGGTAAAAACAACGTATTTCATGCCGGCGTCCTTGGCGGCTTGCGCCCAAGCATCGGGATTGAAATGGGTCGGGTTGAAAGTATGAGGCAGGGCGAGATAATCGCGCTTGAAAAGGCCGTAGTTTTTTCCGCGCCCGATCCACGCGGGTAGATCGTCTGGCCGCGCCCAGGTGTCCTCCTCGACGAGCGGCCACGATTCAATGCTGCCCCACTGGCTGTAAATGCCCCAATGCATCATGAAACCGAATTTCTGGTCCTGAAACCAGTTCAGCCGCTCCTTGAGCCACGGCTCAGTGTTGGTTTCCACCTGCGCGTGAAGGGCGGGTTGAATAAAACCGGACAAGCCAAGCAGGCCCGCGAGAAACCAGGTGCGCAACACAGAGGTGTGCTGGTTCATAATTTTCATAGTTTTTCAGGGCTGGGTGCTTTACTTGGTTCCGGCATGGATGACCACCGTGGCCGGTGCCAGCCCGTCCGCCTGCGCCGTTAATTTAATTTCACCGTTGCCGCCGTCGCCCTGCACGATCACCTGTGCCAAGCCGTTGAACACGCTGCGCTGCCAGTCCGGTACGACCGGCGGCTCCTGTGCGGCCAGCGATACGCCCATGCTCAGGCCGCCGGGCCCGCCGACGTTTTTCACCAACACCGCGATTACGTTGTCGCCGGCGTGAAGTTGCGGGCGGATGTCATAGGCCGGCGACGCTGACCAATCGTGTGATTCAGCTGCGAGTTTGCCATTAACGTAAATCCAGCCGTCGTCATCGATGCGGCCAAAGTTGAGCCGCACGCTGCCGGCCGCGAGGTCCTTTTCTGTCGCGGTAAAATGCGTGCGATAAATCATGAAACTGCCGGCGGCCATCGTACCATAAACTGGGCGGACATCGACCTTGGCCCAATCCGCGTCATTAAAATCTGCTGCTATTTCCGCGTGTTCCGGCGCTTCCGGCACAGTTTTAGAATGCCATTCACCCAAAGTGAGGTCGTGTACCTGCGGTTTGGAAAAATAAACGTCCGGCTCGTGGCAGCTCGGGTCGCCGTTTCCAACACCAATGATCTTGCCCGGCCCGGTCAGTTCAAAATGAACCAGGTTGCCGGCCGTGGGAACGATTCGTCCGTTGGCGTCGGCGATTGAAACCGTGACGAGGCTCACATCCTTGCCATCAGCATTGATGGTTGAACGATCAGGTGCGAGCCGGACGGACGCGGGCTCGCCGGTGGTTTCAACTTTCGTTTTCGCCACCACTTTTCCGCCGTTGTAACCTTTGGCGGAAAGCGTGCCGGGTGCGTATTTAACATTCCATTGCAGGTGTGAATTTCTCGGCATAGTTTTTTTGCCGAGCGATTTGCCGTTCAACAGCAGTTCAACTTCCTCGCAGTTGCTCAGGGCGCGCACGTCAATGTCCTGTCCTTCCTTGCCGGCCCAATTCCAGTGCGGCATCAGGTGCAGAACCGTATTGGTGGTCCACCATGACTGGTAATAATAGAAGACATCCTTGGGGAAACCGCACGTATCGATGATGCCGAAGTGCGAGCTGATGCACGGCCATTGGTAAGGCGTCGGTTCGCCACGATAATCGAAGCCCGTCCAGACGAATGAACCGGAGGCCCACGGCCGCGTAGCAAAAAATGTCCACCAAGTCTCAGCCGTCTGGGCGGCACAGTTGTCGTCGTAGCCCGTCATGTACCCACGTTCCTTGTCCGCCGTGTAGTTGCCGCGCGTGCAGTACCCGATGGCGATCTCGGTGCCGATGTTGAGCTGGAACG
>Ga0105238_10004722_pt1 | contig 13473 bp, 9 predicted proteins | sample KBSC34metaG_FD_81526 | JGI IMG/M metagenome (GOLD analysis project Ga0105238, IMG submission 81526) | Corn rhizosphere microbial communities from Kellogg Biological Station, Michigan, USA - KBS C3-4 metaG | ecosystem: Host-associated > Plants > Roots > Rhizosphere > Soil | place: Michigan, USA... | reverse complement strand
GCCGCTGATTCTTCACGGCGTGACGCTCCCGGACATCCGCACTTTATCTAGCACGCGCTGAGCGTGTGAGGCAGGAAATGTTGGCAGGGCACCAATACGCACAAAGACTATCCTGGGACTAACCATCGAACGTGTCATGGAACCTGCCGTAGTCGATCCTGACCCTGCCATCGTCCGAGGGCTGGACCACGTCGACATAACGCTGGCCGAACAGAATGTCCGTGTGCTCGTAGGTCTTGCGCGCATGGACGGTTTGCGCCGCAACAACGTCGTAGCCGGTGACGACAACGATCAGCCCGATATCCGACGCCGCCATGTCCTGCGCCGTGAGCCCGTAGAACGGGCTGCGTTCGTCGATCACATGATAGAGCGTCCAGCTCAGCGCGAAAGCCGGGCTTTCATTGCGCAGCAAGGACAGCTCGTAGAAGCGCCGCGTCGGATGCCCTTCCGTGGTGACGATGTTCCTGAGCATCCAGAGCTTGGCCGTGGCATTGCTGATCACGTTGTGTCGCTCGTTGGCGAAACGCACCATCAGCGTCGGCTCGCCTTCGTGGTTCGAGATCACGGCGTTGTTGGCAAACAGCACGCGCGAACTGGGCCGGGAGAAGCGCGCAAAGATCAGTCCGGTCATCAGCGACATCGAGAAGATGCCGGTGAAGAGCTCGACGGTCGCGATGAAATGGCCGTAGTGGGTTTGCGGGTGCATGTCGCCGTAGCCCGCGGTCGAGAGCGTCTCGATGCTGAAATAGAGATAGTCGATATAGGCGCCATGCGGCACGTTCGAGATCGGGTTGTCGCCGATCCAGTAGAAGGCTGCGAAGACGGCATTGAACAGCACGAACACCAGCGCGGCGCCCGCGATGAAGGCCGGCCAGGACGCAGTCATGCAGCGGTGGCTGATATCGGCCCAGAAGGAAAGCTGCAGGCCTTCGGTGATGATCTCGCGCCGGCCAAGCCGGATCACCCGCGGCTTCGCCGTCCGATCGCTCTGGCCCCCGATCATCTTCTCTCACCCTTCAAGGTAGCGTAGAGGCTTTTCTTCGCCTGCGCCCATGACATAATCGAGCAACTTCATAGACCTATCTGGCAATCTGACACCGGAGTTTCAAGCGATGTCCAATACGCGCGAGCCGAGAGTTCACCCGGTCCCCATCCTCGATCTGCGTCCGACCCAGATGACGGTCGGCATGCGCGAGGTCAAGGAGAAGGCCAAGCGCTTCCGGGAGAAGGGCAAGAAGCAGAGCGACATGATCGGCAAGCACATGATCCCGGTCGTGCGCGGGCCGGACAAGCGTTACTACGTGGTCGATCATCATCATCTCGCACGCGCGCTGCATGATGAGGGCATCAAGGACATCCTGGTCACCGTGATCGGCGACCTCACCATGGTCGAGCGCGACGCGTTCTGGGGCGTGATGGACAACAAGCGATGGGTCTATCCCTACGACGCCAAAGGCGAGCGGCGGCCGTTCAAGGACCTGCCGAAAACCATCAGGGATCTGAAGGACGATCCCTATCGCAGCCTTGCCGGCGAACTGCGCCGCGCCGGCGGCTTTGCCAAGGACACCACGCCATTCAGCGAGTTCCTCTGGGCCGATTTCCTGCGCCGCCAGATCGGGCGCAAGGTGGTCGAGGACCATTTCTCCAAGGCGTTGGAAAAGGCGCTCGAAGCTGCCAAGAGCCACGACGCGATCTATCTGCCCGGCTGGTGTGGACCGGCGTCGGACGATTAGCGAACTACGCCTTGCGGGCGATCAATTCGACCGGCGTGCTTCAGCCCACGCTCATTTCGGCACGCGGCCCATCAGGTAGAACTCCGGGTTGGCGCGCATCCCGGTGAAATGCGCCATGCGGTTCGACAGCGCGAAGAGCGAGGCGATCGCCGCGATATCCCAGATGTCGTCGTCGGAAAATTTGTGGCCGGCAAGGCCGGTGAAATCGTCTTCCGAGATCAGGTGCGCCTCGCGGCAGACCCTCATGGCGAAATCGAGCATCGCGCGCTGGCGCGGCGTGATGTCGGCCTTGAGGTAATTGACCGCGATCTGGTCCGCAATCAGCGGGTTCTTGGCACGGATGCGCAGGATTGCGCCGTGCGCAATCACGCAGTATTCGCATTGGTTGAAGCTCGAGGTCGCAACCACGATCATCTCGCGCTCGGCCTTCGAGAGCCCGCTGTCCTTTTCCATCAGCGCATCATGATAGGCAAAGAACGCGCGAAACTCGTTGGGTCGATAGGCGAACTTCAGGAACACGTTCGGGATGAAGCCGGACTTCTCCTGAACGGCAAGGAGGCGCGCGCGAATGTCCTCAGGCAGTTTGTCGATCGGAGGTGCTGCAAAGCGCGTTGCGGTCGCCTGTGTCATGGAAAAATCCCGGTTATTCAGCCCCACGATGGGCTGCCGGGGACATTAATCGATCAGCCGTAAAGCCGCAAAGCACCGTTGTCGCGGCCGCCGTTACCGCAGCGGCTTCTTCAGAAGCGAGAAGCGGTCGGGATCGAGCCCCTGCGAGGGCTGCAGCATCGGCGCGTCCACCGGAGAGAGCGTGCGCGCGGCCGGCCGTTCGAAAACGGGGTCGTTGGGCACGTCCCGCTGCGAGGTGGCGCCGCGCCAGCGTTCCAGCACCGCACCGACGAAATGCATGTCATGGCCGGCGGCGACGGAGGGCACCGTCTTGATCGCGGACTCGCTGCGCGGCAATTGATGCGGCGGAACCTCCTTGAAGCGCAACCGGGTCGGCAGCGCCACGCCTTCGCCGAACGCCAGTACTTCGCGGGTGCCGAGCGAGGGAATGAAAGTGAGCAGGTTGGCGGCGGCGTCCGAGACCGCCGAGCGCAACAGCGCCTGGTCGCGGTCGTTGGCCAGACGCATCGAGAACAGCGTGTTGCACTGGGAAATGATGGTCGCATCCAGCTCGGCCGGACGCTGGGTGATGAGGCCGAGATAGACGCCGTATTTGCGGCCTTCCTTGGCGATGCGCGAGATCGCCTTGCGGGTCGGACCGAAGCCGATGTTGCGGTCGGCGGCAGCATAGCGGTGCGCTTCTTCGCAGACGAACAGCAAGGGCGAGACGCCGTCGCTCCACAGGCCGAAATCGAATGCCATGCGGCACAGCACCGACACCACGGAGTCGACGACTTCCACCGGGAAGCCGGCAAGCTGCATGATGGTCATCGGTTTGCCCTGCGCGGGCAGGCGGAACAGATAGCTGATGACCTCGGCCATAGTGTCGCCGCCGACATTGGCGTTGTCGAACATGAAGGTGTAGCGAGGGTCGTTGCGCACGGTTTCGATGCGCGAGATCAGCTTGTGATAGATGATGCGCGACGAGCGGTTCTCGAGCTTGCCCATGCGCTCGTCGATCAGCGAGATCAGGTCGACCAGGCGGTACGGCACCGGCGTGTCCACGGTAAAGCCGATCTGCTTGGGGTCGGCGCGCTTCAGGCCGAGGCGGTCGGAATTCTGATACTGGGTGTAAATGCCCTTCGCGAGCGGAATGACCTCGGCGAGAATGTCGAGCTCGTCGGGCACGCCGGGGCGGCCGGCGAACAGCACGTCGACGATTTCCTCGAAGTTGAACAGCCAGAACGGCAGTTTCAGGTTGCGCGGATTGAGCACCAGCGACCGCTCGCCAAAGCATCGGCCATATTCGTTGTGGACGTCGAGCAGGAAGATGCGAAGATTCGGCCGCGCTTTCAGGATTTCGTTGAGCAGCAGAGAGACGCCCGTCGACTTGCCGACGCCGGTCGATCCAAGCACCGCAAAATGCTTCGAGAGCATTTCTTCCACGTCGACATAGGCGATGACGGAGCGGTCCTGCTGCAGGGTGCCGACATTGATCTGGTCCGCGCCGGAGGGCGCATAGACGGTGCGCAGCTCCTCGCTGCTGATCAGCTCGACGGTGTCTCCGATGGTCGGATAGTGCGTGACGCCGCGCTGGAATTTCGGCCGCTCGCCGCCGAGGATCTCGCCAAGCAGGTCGACGCCGGCGCTGGCGATGAAGGTGTCCGAGGCCTTCATGTTCTCGGACGTGACATCCGTGATCATGGCGACGATCGTGGAGCTGGCGCAGCGGATGCTGACGAACTTGCCGACGGTGCCTCGCACTTCCGAGAGCGGCATTTGCCCCTCAGCCAGAAGTCCGACACGGGCAAGGGAGCCTCGCACCGAAATCACGCGTCCAAAGGATGTCACCGGTATCTACCTGACATTGCAGAATGATGGATTCAGCCATCACTATGCGCAGGCCGGCTGCACAAACTGTTAAAACCGGTGGAACCGGTAATGGTAAAATCCGCTGTATTTTGACGCAGTTAGCCCAATCGCTCGGCACGGGACGCCACCGCGCTTGGAAAATCGAGGCTTTTTACGCCGTCGCCCGTCGAGGGGCGGAGTTAAGGTCTGGTTTACCAGTTTCGCGATCGGCAAGCGATGCACGCGCGAGGTCGAGCGGCGGGCTCTGCTGCGTCAATTGATACTCATCCACAGGCGAGCCAAACCATGATACTCGCGTAAACGGACAGGGTCGGCGAGAAGCGGGGCTGATGGATCGCAGCGACGTCTTGATCATTGGCGGCGGCATCGCCGGCATCACCACGGCGCTCGACCTGCTCGAGGGCGGCAATTCCGTGCTGCTGCTCGATCGCGACGATGAAAATGTGTTCGGCGGGCTCGCCCGCGAGAGCTTTGGCGGGATGTTCTTCGTGGACTCGCCCGAGCAGCGCCGCCGGGGCATTCGCGACAGCGCCGATCTGGCTTATCGCGACTGGTGCAGCTTTGCCGAATTCGGCCCTGACGATCGCTGGCCCCGGGCGTGGGCCGAGGCCTATGTGTCGCGCTGCACCGCCGACGTCCATCGCTTCGTGCGCGGCCACGGCGTGACCTTTCTGCCCGTGGTCAACTGGGTCGAACGCGGTGAATTCGTCCCCGGCAATTCGGTGCCGCGCTTTCATGTGAGCTGGGGCACCGGCAAGGGGCTGGCCGAAGCCTTGATCACCGCTTTGCGCGGGCACAAGAACGCCGGCCGGCTTACGCTGCGCTTCAACCGGCGCGTCGAGCAGCTCACGATGCGGGCCGGCAAGGTCGCCGGCGCCACCGGTTATGACGAGAAGACCGGAGCGCCGTTCGAGGTTGCGGCCGAACAGGTCGTGGTCGCCGCCGGCGGCATCAATGGCGGCGATCTCTCGCGCGTGCGGGCGAACTGGCATCGCGACTGGCGAACGCCGCCGGAGGAGATCCTGAGCGGCTCGCATCGCTTTGCCGACGGCATGCTGCATGATGCAACCGTCGAGGCCGGCGGCGTGCTCACCCATCTCGACAACATGTGGAACTATGCCGCGGGCGTGCATCACCCGCGTCCGCGCAAGCCCAAGCATGGGCTGTCGCTGGTGCCGCCGCGCTCGGCACTGTGGCTGAACTGGCGAGGCGAGCGCATCGGGCCGCAACCACTGGTCTCCGGCTTCGACACGCGGCGGCTCGTCACCGACATCTGCGCGCAGGAGCGGCAGTATTCCTGGCAATTGATGAACATGCGCATCGCGCTGAAGGAACTGGCGGTGTCCGGCGCCGAGCACAATCCCTCGATCCGCGAACGCAGGCGGCTCGGCTTCCTGCGCGATATCCTGTTCGGCAATCGCTGGCTGGTGCGCGAAATGATCGATCACTGCGAGGATTTCGTCACCGCGAGTTCGATTGCAGAACTGGTGGAGAAGATGAACGCGCTGCAGGGCGACCAGGCGGTCGATCTCAAGACCGTGCAGGATGAAGTCGCGCGTTACGATGCCACCATCGCTCGCGGCGAGAAACTGATGAATGACGAGCAGCTCCGGCGCATCGCCGCGATGCGCAAATACAGCGGCGACCGTGTGCGCCTGTGCAAGTTCCAGCCGATCGACGATGCAAAGGCATTGCCGCTGATCGCAGTTCGTGAATTCATCATCAGCCGCAAGAGCCTCGGCGGCATCCAGACCGATCTCGAGAGCAGGGTGCTCGACCCGGCGGGGCGGCCGATCGATGGCCTTTACGCCGTCGGCGAGGCCGCGGGCTTCGGCGGCGGCGGCATGCACGGCCTGCGCGCACTGGAAGGCACGTTCCTTGGCGGCTGCATCCTCTCGGCACGCATCGCTGCTGCGTCGATCGACGGGCGAACGTCATTCGTGAAAGGCTAAAGGGCTAGGGGACGATCATGAAGAGAACGGGAGCCTGGCTCACGGTTTATGCGCTGGAGCAGATCGGCGCGCGCTTCACCTTCGGCATTCCCGGCGTGCACACGACGGAGCTGTACGACGCGCTGAACAGCTCGAACAGCATCACCCAGGTCCTGGTCACGCATGAGGGCGGTGGCGCGTTCATGGCCGACGCCGTCGGCCGGTTGTCCGATTCCATCGGTGTGCTCACCGTGGTTCCCGCCGCAGGCCTCACTCATGCCGCGAGCGGGATCGGCGAAGCCTTTCTCGATGGCGTGCCGATGCTGGTGCTCTCCGGCGGGCCGCGCACCGACACCGGCCATCGCTATCAACTGCACCAGATGGACACGCACAAATTCATGGCCGGGTTGACCAAAGCGACCTTCCGCGTCACGCGCCACGATGAGGTCGTGCCCACACTGTTCAAAGCCTATGAGATCGCGACTTCGGGCGAGCCCGGACCGGTGTTCGTGGAGTTGCCGGTCAATATTCTCTTGTTGACGGACGAGGCTGGCGAGCTGCCGCAGTTCAAGCCCGCTCCGGCGCCGCGCGTCGAAGCCGCCGCGGAGATCGCGCGCGCAGCCGAAGCGCTCGTCGCCGCCAAACATCCCTGCATCTTCGCCGGCTGGGGCGCCCGCGATGCGACCAACGAGCTGATCAGGCTTGCCGAATGGCTGGAAGCGCCGGTGGCGACGACCTTGCAGGGGCTGTCGGTGTTTCCCGCCAATCATCCGCTGCATGTGGGCTTCGGGTTCGGAGCCTCAGCCGTGCCGGCGGCGCAGAACGCCTTCAAGCCCTGCGACTGCATGATCGCGATCGGCACGCGCTTTTCGGAGATTGCGACCGGCAGCTATGGCGCTACCGTGCCGGAGAATTTGATTCACATCGACATCAACCCTGAGGTCTTCAACGCCAACTTTCCGGCCAGGGTCGCAATCCCGGGCGATGCCGGAGCGGCGCTCCGGCCGCTCCTGAAAGAGCTGGAAGCAAAGGGGCCGCGCCGCACGTCGCAAGGGGGCCTGCGCGAGCAGATCAGGGCCGACAAGGCCGCCTATCGCGAGAGCTGGTATCGCAACGATGCAGCCGACATCGTCAATCCCGTTCGCTTCTTCGACGAGCTGCGGCGGCAGATGCCCGATGACGGCATCATCTCCATCGACGACGGCAATCATACCTTCCTCACCGCCGAGCTGATGCCGATCCACGCGCCCAAGAGCGTGATCCTGCCGACCGATTTCAATTGCATGGGCTATGCGGTGCCGGCTGCGATCGGGGCGAAGCTCGCATGCCCCGACCGGTCAGTGCAGACGATCGTCGGCGACGGCGCCTTCATGATGACCTGCATGGAGATCCTGACCGCTGCAAGCAACAATCTCGGCATCGTCTATTACGTCTTCAACGACGGCGAGCTCGCGCAGATCGGACAGGCGCAGGCGATTCCCTACGGCCGCAAACCCTGCACCACCATCGGCAAGCTCAACATCGAGGGCGTCGCGCTCGCCACCGGCGCGGCCTACCTGCCGATGAACGACAATGCCGCCATCGCCGGCGTCATCGCCAAGGCCAACGAGATGGCAGCGACCGGCAAGCCCGTGATCGTCGCCGTGCGCATCGATTACTCGAAGAAAACGGCGTTCACGCTCGGCGCGGTCAAGACCAATTTCGGCCGCTTTCCGCTGAACGAAAAGCTGCGCTTCCTGACCCGCGCCGCGGTACGCCACGTGGTGGGGTAGTTTTGCAGGGTTGAGTTGCGCCGCTGCGGTTGACAGCGCAGGCATCGACGCTACGCTGACAGCCAAGCGGGAAGCCATTTTCCCGGACAACAAGAACCAGGGCAGGGTGGAACGCCGTGAAACGCGTCATCGCGTCTTGAGCGGGTCTGCGCGGAGTTCCGCGCTCACACTCTTCAATATCCGCAACTACCGCTTTCAGTGGCCGTCCGATCTCCTCACCTCATGGGCGTTCGAGGTGGAGAATCTCGTGCTCGGCTGGTACATCCTGGTCCAGACCGGCTCGGTGCTGCTGCTGACCGTGCTCGCGTCGCTGAATTATGCGGGGACGCTGATCGCACCGATCTTCGGCATGGTCGGAGACCGCATCGGGCATCGCGATCTCCTGGCCATGATGCGACTCGCCTATACGGTGCTCGCCTCGACGATTATGACGTTGGCGTTGACGGGACATCTGGGCCCGCTCAACGTCATGATCATCGTTTCGATCATGGGGTTGATCCGTCCTTCCGACCTCGGCGTGCGCGGCGCATTGCTCGCCGACATCATGCCGGCGGAGCAACTGGTCGGCGCCATCAGCGTGTCGCGCACGACCCAGGACACGGCGCGCATCGCCGGCGCGTTGACCGGCACCGGATTGTTTGCGTTGCTCGGCATCGGTTACGCCTATGTGGCGATTGCCTGTCTCTATCTCACGGCCGCCATCCTGATGCTTTGCATGAGCCGGCCGTCGACGCATCACAGCATGGCCGACATGGATCATCAGGCGGATGAACTGCCGGGCTCGTCGCTGCTGCGCGATCTCAAGGAAGGCATCGTCTATGCCTGGAGCGGCCCGGGGATGCGCGCGGCGCTCTGCGTGGCGTTCCTGGTCAATCTCTGCGCGTTCCCGTTCACAAACGGACTGTTGCCCTATATCGCTAGCGAAATCTTTCATACCAACCAGACCGGTCTCGGTTATCTCTCGGCGAGCTTCGCATTTGGCTCGCTGATCGGTTCGATTACGCTCAGTCTGACGTCGGGTGTGCGCATAGCGCGGCTCATGATTGGCGCGACGCTGTCCTGGTACATACTGTTGCTGGTGTTCGTGGCGATCAGGACCATGCCGGTGGGCATGCTGTGCCTTGTGCTTGCCGGCATGTCGCAGAGCCTGTCGATGATCGCGGCTGCCGTGATCCTGATGCGCACGGCGAGCGCCCGGTATCGCGGCCGCGTGATGGGCGTGCGCATGATGGTGATTTATGGGCTGCCGATCGGGCTGCTCGCCGCCGGCAGCCTGATCGACCTGATCGGCTATGGCGCAACCGGCTCGCTCTATGCGATCTCCGGCCTGATCGCGATGGCGGCGATTGCGCTGTACTGGCGTGCCGATCTGTGGCCGACGCACGCGCCGGCGAACGCAAGGTAAGGTCCGGAGCGGCCGCGGGCGCGGAACCAAAACGGGGTGTCGACGTTATTTGCCGGCGTATCCGGACCTTATCGGGACCTTGGGCGGGGGTTCTTTAATTGAATATCCAGATGTCCACCGAGCATCCCTTCCTTTCCGGTGGTGGAGAAGCTTCCACAATCATTGCGAATTTCAATTGGAGCGAGACGCCGCTTGGTCCCATTGCGACCTGGCCGGCCAGCCTCAAGGCCAGCCTCGCCCTGATTCTGCGCTCCCCGGTGCCGATCGTGACGCTGTGGGGTGAAGACGGCATCATGATCTACAACGATGCCTATTCGGAATTTGCCGGCAAACGGCATCCGTCGCTGTTCGGCTCGAAAGTCCGCGAGGGCTGGCCCGAGGTCGCCGATTTCAACGACAACGTCATGAAGGTCGGCCTTTCCGGCGGCACCTTGGCCTACCGCGACCGGGTGCTGGTGCTGTCGCGGCATGGCACTCCCGAACAGGTCTATCTCGACCTAGACTATTCGCCGCTGCTGGACGAAAGCGGAAAGCCCGCCGGCGTCATGGCCATCGTCGTCGAGATCACGGAACGAATTCGCGTTCAACGCGAGCTCGACGGTGAGCGCGAAAGCCTGCAACGGATGTTCAAGGAGGCGCCCGGATTCATCGCCTTCGTCAGCGGCCCGGATCACCGCTTCACGATGGCGAACGACGCCTATCGCAATCTGGTCGGCCATCGCGAAGTCGTCGGGCGCAGCGTTCGCGAGATTCTGCCGGAGGTCGCGGAGCAGGGATTCATCGATCTTCTCGATCAGGTTTACCGCACCGGCAAGCCGTTCGTTGGCCGCGGCGCGAAGGTCGATCTGCGCCACAGCTCCGGTGCGGAGCCGGACGAACGCTACCTCGATTTCGTCTATCAGCCGATTCTGACGGACGGCCAAGCCACCGGCATCTTCATCCAGGGGCACGACGTCACCGAAGCGCGGTTGACCGAAAATGCGATCCGCAGGGAGTCGCGCAAACTGCAAGTTCTAAATCAATCGGCGGCCGCGATCGCCGCCGAACTGGACGTCGGCAAGATCGTCCAGATCGTGACCGACGCTTGCACCGAACTCGTCGGTGCGCAGTTTGGCGCATTTTTCTACAATGTCATTGACGACAAGGGCGAGAGCTACATGCTCTATTCCCTGTCCGGTGTGCCGCGCGAGGCGTTTTCCAGTTTCCCGATGCCGCGCAACACGGCTGTGTTCGAGCCGACGTTCTCCGGTAAGGGTGTCGTCCGCTCCGATGACATCCTGCTGGACCCGCGCTATGGCAAGAACGATCCGCATCGCGGCATGCCGAAAGGCCACCTGCCGGTCCGCAGCTATCTCGCCGTCCCCGTCACCTCGCGCACGGGTGAGGTGATCGGCGGCCTGTTCTTCGGTCATGCGCAGCCGGCGAAGTTCATGGTCGAACATGAGGAATTGCTGATCGGGATCTCGGGCCAGGCCGCGACTGCGATCGACAATGCCCGGCTGTTTCAGGCCAAGGAGCGCGAAGTCGCCGAACGCCGCCGCGCGGAAGCAGCCCTGCAAACCCTCAACGCGACGCTCGAACAGCGCGTGGTCGAGGAAGTGTTCCAGCGTACACGTGCCGAGGAGCAGTTGCGGCAAATCCAAAAGATGGAGGCCGTCGGACAGTTGACCGGCGGCATCGCGCACGACTTCAACAACATGCTGGCCGTCATTCTGGGCGGCCTGACCTTGATGAAGCGCAAGCTCGCCAAGGGCGAAACCGATGTCGAACGTTTTGCCGACGGCGCCATCGAGGGCGCGCAGCGTGCGGCCGCCTTGACGCAACGCCTGCTGGCGTTTTCCCGTCAGCAGCCGCTTGCGCCGGAGCCACTCAGCGCCAACAGTCTGGTGTCCGGCATGAGCGAACTGCTGACCCGGACGCTGGGCGAACCGGTGAAGGTCGAAACCGTGCTTGCGGTGGGTCTCTGGCAGAGTTTCGCCGATCGCGTCCAACTCGAGAACGCCATCATCAACCTGTCGGTCAACGCACGCGACGCCATGCCGGACGGCGGCAAGCTCACAATCGAGACCTCGAACGCCTGGGTCGACGATACCTTCGCAAGGGAATTCGCGATCACGCCGGGCCAGTACGTGCTGATCGCTGTAGCCGATACCGGCACCGGCATGACGCCAGATGTTCTCGCCAGGGCTTTCGACCCCTTCTACACGACCAAGGAGGTCGGCCGCGGCACCGGCCTTGGTCTCAGTCAGGTTTACGGGTTCGTCCGTCAGTCCGGCGGACATGTCAAAATCTACTCGGAGGTCGGCGTCGGAACGACGGTGAAAGTCTATCTGCCGCGTCATCTCGGCGAGAAGGGCGCCGAGACCGTCAAGGCAGGAGCCCCCGTGGTTCGAGGTAGCGCTCGGGAAATCGTGATGGTCGTCGAGGACGAGGATCGCGTCCGCGCCGTCTCGGTCGAGGCCCTCAAGGAATTAGGCTATGCCGTGGTGGAAGCCTCGAGCCCTCTGGAAGCGCTGGGCCTGCTGGAGCGGGGACAAGAGGTTCATTTGCTGTTCACCGACGTCGTGATGCCGGAAATGTCGGGCCGCGAACTCGCCGATCGCGCGCGCATGCGTATTCCCGACCTGAAAATTCTCTACACCACAGGCTACACGCGCAATGCCATCGTCCATAACGGTGTGCTGGACGCAGGGACCAACCTGCTGACGAAGCCGTTCAGCATCGAGGAGTTGGCCTCCAAGGTGCGCGCCATGCTCGATACCTGAATGCCGGCCTGCCGCGTCCGATAATTCCTGCAAACGGGTGATGGGGCTCTGCCGCCCAAGGGCTTTGCCTTTGCCGGCGAAGCACCTTACGCTTGGTCCTCAACAACAAAAGCCAAGCAAAGGGAATGCCATGGCAAAGACAGGTTTGGTGGTGTCGGCCCATCCCGGCGATTTCGTCTGGCGCGCGGGCGGCGCCGTGGCGCTCCATGCCAAGCGCGGCTACCGGATGAAGATTGTCTGCCTGTCCTATGGCGAGCGCGGCGAAAGCCAATTCGCCTGGAAGGAGGCGGGCGCGACCATGGCCTCGGTGAAAGCTGGCCGCAAGGACGAGGCGGAACGCGCAGCGAAGATGCTGGGCGCCGAGATCGAGTTCTTCGATTGCGGCGACTATCCGCTGAAACTGAACGAGGCGCATTTCGATCGCATGGTCGACATCTACCGCGAACTCAATCCGAGCTTCGTGCTGACCCACGCGCTGGAAGACCCCTATAATTTCGATCATCCCGACGCCGCGCATTTCGCCCAGCAGGCCCGCGTGGTGGCGCAGGCGATGGGCCACAAGCCCGATGCGAAATATCAGTATTCGGCGCCGCCGGTGTTCCTGTTCGAGCCGCACCAGCCGGAGCAGTGCAATTTCAAGCCGCAGGTGATCCTCAACATCGACGACGTCTGGGAGATCAAGCGCAAGACATTTGAAATCCTCGCCGCGCAAAAACATCTCTGGGCGTATTACGAGCGCGTGGCGTTGAACCGGGGCGTGCAGGGCGGGCGCAATTCCGGCAGGGCGATGACTTATGGAGAAGCCTATCAGAGGCTGTTTCCGATGGCGGTGGAGGAACTGGCGTGAACACCGCTGTTGCCGGCAGCATGATGCGCGCCGGCGTCGGCGCGCTACCGGAAGGTTGAGATGGCGATGCGCCTGCGTACGCTGCTCGGCGACTATCCCGGTACGGCCGCGCTGAAGAACGGGGCGATCAAGTCGGATCTGGCCGCGTTCGACTTCGCCGACTATTCGCCCACGCACAAAGGCTTCAAGCCGATGGTGCGCGAGGCGGCATTCGACGTCGCGGAGCTGGCGATCGTCACCTACCTGATGGCGAAGAGCGTCGGCAAGCCGATGGTGCTGCTGCCGAACGTGGTGGTGGCGCGCGGCCAGCATGGCTATGCAGTTTATAATGCGAAACGAGGGAAGCTGACGCCGGCCGGCCTCAACGGCAAGCGTGTCGGCATTCGCTCCTTCACCACCACGACCGGCGCCTGGTTGCGCGGCATCCTGGCCAACGACTACGGCGTCGATCTCGACTCGATCGACTGGGTGACGTTCGAGGATGCGCATGTCGCCGAATTCGTGGACACCACCAAACGCGCGCCGGCGGGCAAGCAGAT
>Ga0105238_10004721_pt1 | contig 13476 bp, 11 predicted proteins | sample KBSC34metaG_FD_81526 | JGI IMG/M metagenome (GOLD analysis project Ga0105238, IMG submission 81526) | Corn rhizosphere microbial communities from Kellogg Biological Station, Michigan, USA - KBS C3-4 metaG | ecosystem: Host-associated > Plants > Roots > Rhizosphere > Soil | place: Michigan, USA... | reverse complement strand
ACGGCATCAGCATCACGAACAGCCGCTTGGCGGGAAAATCGTAGCGGTCACAGAGCCAAGCCGCCCCTACCCCCAGCGTTGCCGCGACCAGGGTGCTGCCCACGGCGACCAGCAGCGCGTTCTCGAAACCCTCGACCAGGACCGGGTTGCGGAACACGCCCAGCACGTAGCCGAAGCTGGGGGTGTCACGCGCGTCGAAGAAGGCGCCGCGCACGCTCTCCAGCAACGGCCAGAACAGAAACAGCGCCAGCAGCAGCCCGAACAGGCTGGGGAACAGCTCGGACGACCAGCCGCGCCGCCTCACCGTCTCACCGTCTCACTCCGGCGCTGGCTCTGCCGGGCCAGCACCGCCACCTGCCGGTACTGATCGCGGAACTGTCGCACCAGCCGGTTCGACCATGTCACCTCGTCGAGCGCGTTCGGCGCGCGCAGCGCCGCCCGCAGGGGGCCCTTCACCGTCTCGTAGTCGACGGCCGACACGTCGTCGAACAGCGCCGTCGCTTCCCGGGGAAAACCTGCCGCGGACAGCGCCTGATAAGCCTCGCGCAGCTCGGGCGCCGGATCGACGCACATCACGCGCACGACGAAGGCGATGGCCCGGAACAGCGGCCCCGTCCAGGCATCGTGATAGACGAACGGGTGCGTGGGCGCGTAGGGATGCGTGTCCCGGTCGGCGCGGTACTGGTCGTAGGCGGGCGCGTACAGCGCGGGCAAGATGGGCAAGCGCTGCAAGGCGTACCGCTGCGGTCCTCCCGGCGCGCCCTTGCGGAAGCTCCACAGTTTCTGCCCTTGCTCCGACAGCACGAACTCGATGAAGGCGACGGCCAGGTCGCGATGAGGCGCCCCGCGCAGAAGACCGATGGTGTCGGCCCCTATCGACGTGCCGGACGCCGGCATCACGAAGCCCACGCGCCCGCCCTGGCTGTCGCCTTCGGCGGCCGCGGTGACCTCGCTTTGAAAGCGCCCGTAGAAGTCGATGCACATGCCGGCGGCCGCGTCGCCCGTCGCCACGTCGACGGGCACGCGCGAGGCGGCGTCGCTGAAATAGCGCGCGTTCGCCGCCAGCCGGCGGATCAAGCGCAGGCCCGCCAGCCAGCCCTCGTGAACCGCCACGTCGTCCAGCTTCTCTGCGGCCACCCCCGACGCCTCGGCGCGCCGGCGAACCAGCTGCATCTGCTCCTGGATGATCATCTCGAACGTCTTCACGGCGGTGCCGCTCTTGCCGGGGTCGGCCAGGCCCAGCTGGCCCAGGTAGGCCGGGTCCGCCAGGTCGCCCCACGAGGAGGGAAGGCCCGCCACGCCCAGACGCCGCACCACATCGCGGTTCACGCAGATCCCGAAGCCCGACAGGCAGACGCCCATCCAGCGGCCGCCCCGATCCCAGAACGCCTCGCCGCCCACCATGGCGGGGATGCCTGCATCGCTGAACAGGTCGGGGTGCGCCTTCACCACGCCCGCGTCGACCAGACGGCCGGCCACGGCGTGCGTCTGAGCGTCCACGCTGCCGCCGCCGAACAGCAGGTCGATGCCGCAACCGACGTTCGATCCCAGGAAGGCGCGGCGGGCCTCGGCGGCCTCGGGGTCGGCGGACCCACCGTGAGCAGCATCGGCGGCGAAGCCGTTGCTGGCGGCGCTCGACCAGCGGCGACCCAGCGTGCCGGTCCAGTATCGCTCGAAGGACGCCGCGTACTCGGCGGTCAGCACGCGGTTGATCTCGCTGCCCCCGCCCGGGCTGCGCCAGTCGATCTGCACCTGCCGCCCCTGGCGCGCCATCAGCGCCGTGAAGGCCTCCGTGAACTCGTGACGGATCGCTTCGTTGTGGGGCGTGATGATGACCAGCGTCTCCCCGCCCCTCCCCACCGGAGCGCGGGCAGGACGCGCCACGAAAGGCAGCGCCAGGATCACCAGCAGCAACGCCAGCGGCGCTGCCAGGGAAGCGAGGCCCCGCCTCACGCTGGGCGCGCCTCCGCCGGCTCGAACGGCAGCAGCACCACGTCGGCGCGCTCCACCTGCAACGACACCTCGCCCCGCTGATCGCCGACGGCGCGAGGGTTCAGCTCGAAGACCGCCAGACGGCTGTCACCGGCGCGCACCTGATGCTCGACCAGCTCGCCCAGATAGATCGTGCTCTCGCAGCGCCCGCGCACGACGTTGGGCAGCGCCGGATCGACGCCCCAGCGAAAGGTCTCGGGCCGCACCGAGACCCAGACCTTCGTCCCGGCGCCGGGGCGAAAGCTGTCGTCGGGCGCGGCCTCCCACGGCCCCAGCGCCGTGTCGACGGTGACGGCGTCCGCGCGCACGCCGGTGACCCGACCCTCGAACAGGTTCGTCGCCCCCACGAACGCCGCCACCGCCGCCGAGCGGGGGCGCCGGTAGAGCTCGGCCGGCGCGCCCACTTGCAGGATCTTTCCCGACTGCATCACCGCGATGCGATCGGCGATGGCCAGCGCTTCCTTCTGATCGTGCGTCACGTACAGCGCCGTCAGCCCCGACTCCTTGCAGATGCGTCGGATCTCGTCGCGCATCGAGTGCCGCAGCCTGGCGTCCAGGTTCGACAGCGGCTCGTCGAGCAGCAGGCAGCGCGGGCGCACCACCAGGGCGCGCGCCAGGGCCACCCGCTGCTGCTCGCCGCCCGACAGCTCGTCGATGCGGCGGCCGCCGAAGCCTGGCAGCTTCGTCGACGCCAGCGCCGCCTCGACCTGCCTCTCGATCTCGCGCCGGGGGACCTTTCGCTCGCGCAGGCCGAAGGCGACGTTCTCGGCCACGCTCAGGTGCGGCCACAGCGCGAAGCTCTGGAACACCATCCCGGCGTTGCGCGCGTGGGGCGGCAACCGCGTCACGTCCTCGGCGCCGAAGTGGATGGTGCCGGCGGCCGGCACGTTGAAGCCGGCGATGGCGCGCAGCAACGTCGTCTTGCCGCAGCCGCTCGGCCCCAGCAGCATGAACAGCTCGCCCGCCGCCACCGTCAGCTCGACGTGATCGACCGCCACCGTCTCGCCGAAGCGGACCACCAGCTCGCGCACCCGGACCTCCGAGCCCGCGGTCGAGGCGTTCGGCGCTGTCTGCATGACCCGCAGCTTACGCCAGGCGAGCGTCAGCGCCGGCCGGCGCGCGCCGCTGGCGCCCGCGGGGCGGCCGGGGCCGGCGCCGGGCGCGGGACCGCGCGAAAATTGGGGACCCGGCCGTCGAGCCGCAGGTCCCAGGCCGGCGGGTCGTGCAAGCTCTCGCTGAAGAAGTCGACCGCCGCGCGCACCTTCGTCGAGAGCTGGCGGGCCGACGGGTACACGGCGAAGATGGCGGTCGGCTCGAACTCGTAGTCGGGCAGCACGCGCACCAGCTCGCCCGCCAGCAGCGCCTTGTCGACGGCCAGGGTGGCGCCGAGCGCGATGCCGAGGCCGCTCTTCGCGGCGCGAATCATCGCGTCGACGTTGTTGGACGCCAGCCGGCCCGACACCGAGATGCTGATCGAGCCGTCAGGACCGCGCAGGTTCCATTCGCGGGGCCGCGCCAGCCCGGTGAACAGGATGCAATCGTGGTCGCTGGCGAGGTCGGCCGGGGTCTGGGGGACGCCGCGTTTCCTCAGATAGGACTCCGAGGCCACCAGCATGCGCCTGTTCGTGCACAGCCGGCGCGCGATCAAGCGCGAGTCACCCAGCGTGCCGATGCGCAGCGCCAGATCCAGCCCTTCGTCGACCAGATCCACGAAGCGATCCGCCAGCGACAGATCCAGGGTCAGATCAGGGAAGCGCGCGAACAGCTCTGGCAACAGCGGCGCGACGTACATCTGCCCGAACACCACCGGCGCGGTCATGCGCAGCTTCCCGCGTGGCTTCAGCGTGACGTCCTGGACCTCGGCCTCGGCCTCGGCCAGATCTACCAGCACCTGCGCCGTCCGCACGTGGAACGTCGCCCCCGCCTCGGTCAACGAGAGCTTGCGCGTGGTCCGGTGAACCAGCCGCGCGCCCAGGCGCTCCTCCAGTCGCGAGACCAGCCGGCTCACACCCGACGGCGTGAGCCCCAGCTCCTCGGCGGCCTTGGCGTAGCTGCCATGCCGGATCACGCAGTGAAAGACGGTCAGCTCGCGGGTCTCGGTGACCATGCTCACGCCCGAGTGTAACGTCGTTCGGTCTCCTTTCGCGCGGGGGCGGTTTCGTCCACGAAAGCGGCCAGCGCTTCGAACCAGGGCAGCTTGTGCGCGAAGCCGGGAAAGCTGGCGTTCAGCCCGCTGGGATTCGGCACCACGAACACGCGGGCCCCCGCGACGGTCTCGGTCTTGGGGCCCGGGCCCGGTCCGTCCGTCACGCCGAAATAGTAGCGGTAGAGGCTGACGCCGACGAACGCCACCACGGCGGGTCGCCAGCGCGCGATCTTTCGCGCCAGCGCCACCCGCCCGCGGGCCAGCTCGGCCCGGGTCAGCTCGGCGGCCGTGCGCGTGGTGCGCGGACACAGGTTCGTCAGCCCGATCCCGAACTCCGCCAGGCGCTGGTCTTCCGCGTAGGGCAACAAGCGGGGTGTCAGACCCGAGGCATGCAGCAGTCGCCAGAACGGGTTGCCGTTTCCTGCGAAGTGGTGCCCCACGGCTCCCGAGTTGCGGCCAGGGTTGATGCCGACCAGCAGGAGGCGGGGTTGGCCGCGAACCACGACGTCTTTCAGGCGACCGGGGAGAGCAGCGGAGGGGGAGCGGGGCACGAGGGGATTCAGCGGGAGCGGAGGGGAGACAGGGGAAGGTAGTGCCTGAAACGAAAAAGGACCCTCCGAGGAGGGTCCTTTTTCTTCAGGCTGAGTCGCGAGCTGGCTATGCGCCGCCCGCGCCACCGCCGCCGCCGGCGCCGCCGCCAGCACCCGCGGTGCCGGAGTCTCCGACGCCGCCGCCAGCACCACCCGCGGAGGAACCAGCCGAGCCACCGGCAGAGCCGGCCGAGCCGCCCGTGCCGCCGCCCGCGCCACCCTTGCCGCCGCCGGCACCGGCTACGCCGCCCGTGCCGCCGCCAGCGCCACCGGTCGCGTGACCGCCCGCGCCGCCAGTCGAGCTACCGCCGACGCCGCCCGTCGCGCTGCCGCCAGCGCCGCCGGTCGAGCTGCCGCCCGCGCCACCAGTCGAGCTACCGCCCGCGCCACCGGTCGAATGACCGCCCGCGCCGCCAGTCGAATGACCACCCGCGCCGCCGGTCGAATGACCACCCGCGCCACCAGTACCAGGGTTGCCGTTATTGTCGTCACTGCAACCGTTGGCAAACATGACAAGAGACAGCGCTGCCACTGACACCACCACCACGGAACCGGCGAATTTTTTGAACACGTGAGAGATCCTTTCGAGCTAGGAGATTTTCTTTTGTTCGGGACGGGCGGAGGGGGCGGCCTCGCCTGTGTGAGAGCGAGGGGCACTTTAACCCATCAGGCGCGACATGGGGGTCAAAAAATTGTTTCTCAAACGGCACGGCCATGTTTCGGTTTTTTGGAAGGCCGGGTGGCTCTCCGGGTGACGCATCCCCTCGTCGCGACCGGAGGATGTAACGAAGCGCGCCAGAGGGCCAGTTCTGGCGCGGCTGGCCACTCGGCACGCCCTTTGAATCGCCGTAACCCCATGAACACATTGACCATGAAGGGGAACGGCGCCGCCGTTCAGAATGGCGTCCGGGACACCCAGCGTGGGCCTCGACTGCCCCGGGCCCGAACCTCGATGACCCCGCCCCGCCAGCCGGTACCGCCGGTCGAAGGGGACGGCGGCCCCGCGGCGTCAGGCCAGCGCTCCCGCGCCAGCCGGGTAGCGGCGGCCGCGATCTTCGGAGGGCTGGTACTGGGCGCCAGCGCCCTGGGGGCGGGCGCCTCCAAGCCGAAGGTCTGGTACCGCACCCTGTTCAAGTCGAAGGCCAATCCACCTTCGCAAGTTTTCGGGCCGGTGTGGGCCGTCCTTTACTCGGCGATCGCCCTGTCGGGCTACCGGGTCTGGTCGCAGCCGCCCTCCCCGGCGCGATCACGCGCGCTGGGACTGTGGGCGGCGCAGCTTGCCCTGAACGCCTCCTGGTCACCTCTGTTCTTCGGTGCCCACAAGCCGAAGGCATCGGCGGCCGTCGCGGGCGCCATGGTCCCGACCATCGCCGCCTACAGCCTGACCGCCCGCAAGGTCGACCGTCCGGCCGCGGCGCTGATGCTGCCCTATCTGGGCTGGAGCGCGTTCGCCGCCTACCTGAACGCCCAGATCGTCAGGAAGAACGCCTTCCGTCTGTAGTTGCGACAGCTGTGTTTGCGACACGTGCCGGCGCGCCGGGCGTTGTGGTATGGCGCTCGGCCATGGAGAAGCTGACGTTCCTGCCGGCGAAGCGCCGGTACGCCCCCATGGCCAGATCGGCCATCCTTCTATCGTTCTCGCTATCGTTCTCGGTTTCTTTCTTCGCGCTCGCCGCGGGCCATGCTCTGGCGGCCGACCCGTCGCCCGGCTCGGAACCGATCGAGCCGCTGCCGCCGGCGCCGCCGCCAGCGGCCCCCGCCGCTCCCGGCGACGTCGGCGAGGTGCCCGCCACCGCCAAGAAGACCCCCAGCGGTCTGGCCTCGCGCGTGCTGGTCAAGGGCAAGGGCACCGTTCATCCCGGCCCCTTCGATCACGTCACCGTCGACTACACCGGCTGGACGACCGACGGCAAGATGTTCGACAGCTCGATCACGCGCGGCGTGCCGGCCAAGTTCCCCCTGGATCAGGTGATCAAGGGGTGGACCGAGGGTGTGCAGCTGATGGTCAAGGGCGAGAAGCGCCGCTTCTGGATCCCGGCCGAGCTGGCGTACGGCGAGAAGCCCACCCGGCCAGGCGCGCCCGCGGGAATGCTGGTCTTCGACGTTCAGCTCATCGACTTCGTCACGATGCCCGAGCCGCCGCATGTGCCCGAGGACGTGGATGCCCCGCCCAAGGACGCGAAGAAGACCGCCTCGGGCCTGTCCTACAAGATCCTGAAGCATGGCAAGGGCAAGGAGCACCCCAAGGCCGAGAGCACCGTCGAGGTGCACTACAGCGGCTGGACGCCGGACGGCAAGATGTTCGACAGCTCGGTGGCCCGCGGCTAGCCCACGTCCTTCCCGCTGGATGGCGTGATCAAAGGTTGGACCGAGGGGGTGCAGCTGATGGTGGTGGGCGACAAGGCACGGTTCTGGATCCCCGGCAAACTGGCCTACGGCGAGAAGCCCACGCACCAGGGCGCGCCGGGCGGCCCGCTGGTCTTCGACATCGAGCTGCTGTCGATCAAATAGCTGCAAATAGCTGCCAATAGCTGCAAGTAGCTGCCAGCGGCGCGGCCGGCGGCGGCGGCGAGCGTCACGGGCGTTCCGCGCGGCCGCGGGACTTCGCGACGGGGTACCGTTCGCCGTTGCGCGCCACCTTCGCGGCCATGGCCTGGGGCAGATCGAGGCCGATGCGGTCGCACAGCAACACCAGGGCGATCCCCACGTCGGCGATCTCGTCCGCGATCCGGGCCCTCGCCTCGGGCTCGCGCGAGTGGGCGTCGGCCGCCTCGCCCCTGACCCAGCGGTACTCGGCCACCAGCTCGCCGGCCTCGGACGCGACCAGCATGGCCAGGTTCTTCGGGTCGTGGAACTGCTGCCAGTCGCGGTCGGCCACGAACTGGCGAAGGGCGGCGATCACCTCGTCGAGCGACATATCCCGACCCTAACAGCCGCCGCCCGCGATCCCGTACAATCGTCGCGTCCATGACGGTCGCGCCGTTCGTGTTGCCGATGTTGTCGCTGTTGCTGTCGACCCCTGCCGCCGTGACGCCTCCTCCCCCTCCTCCTGCTGCCTCCTCACCGCGCGACGCGGGCGTCCTGTCGCGGCTGGACGAGCTGCATGCGCGGCGCGACGATCCGCAGGCGCAGCGCGAGGCACGCCGGCTGGCCGAGGCCGCGGTGGCCGCGGCTCCCAGCGACTACGCGACGCTGTGGCGCGCGGCCCGGGTGCTGTTCACCGACAGCGACGATCACGCCCGGCCCGCTGACGAGCGCTCGCGCCTGGGCAAGCAGGCCTACGACCTGGCCGAGCGGGCCATCGCCGCCAATCCGAACGACGTGGCCGGCCACTACTGGGCGGCGCTGAGCATCGGCAGCTACGCCGAGGGCATGGGCGTGATGCGCGCGCTGGCGAACGGCATCGAGGGCAAGTTCAAACGACCGCTGGAACGGGCGACCGCGCTCGACCTCCGTTACGACCACGGCAACATTCCGGTGGTCTGGGCCGCGTACTACCTGGAGCTGCCCTGGCCCAAGCGCGATCGGGCGCGGGCGGCGCGCGAGCTGACCCGCGCGCTGCAGCTGAACCCGGCGAACCTGCAGGCGCGGCTGTACCAGGCGCGGCTGGCGATCGCCGAGGACCATCCCGCGGCCGCGAAGGCGCTGCTGGCGGAGATCGCGGCGGCTCCCGGCGACCGCTACGACCCGCCCGACGAGCGTCGCGCGAAGAAGGATGCGGCGGCGCTGGCCGCCTCGCTGCCCTGAGCGGCGCCGTTCAGGGGCGCGCGGTGGCGCGACGCTGACCGAGCGCCTCGATCAGGGCACGCGCGACCAGGCACACGGCCACCACGCCCGCCACGCACCGCAAGGTCCCAGCATCGGTCCAGTCCCTCGACAGCTTCGCGTGCAGGAACGGCAGCGCGAACCCCACGTAGGTCAGCACGTAGTAGACGCCCACGGCGGTGCCGCGCACGCGCACCGGGGCGCGGGCGGCCACCTCGGCCAGCCCCGAGGTCATGATCAGGCCGTAGCCGCCCCCCACCAGCGGCGCGACCGCGAACACCAGCGCCGGCGAGCCCAGGTCGACCGCGCGCGCGCCGAGGACGATGCCGAGGCCCCCCGCCGCCAGCCCCACCAGGTCCGCCGCCCGGCCCAGACGCCGCACCACCGGCTGCACCAGCACGCCGGCCAGCAGCGTCGTGAAGATGACCAGACCAGAGTACAGCACCGGGCGGGACACGTGCGGCCGCATCAGTCCCGGCAAGATCGCCAGCGTCACGGCGGCGAAGCCGAACGCCCACGGCGCGGCGGGCAGCAACTCGACCAGCACGCGCAGGTCGCCCGGTCGCGTGCGCGCGCGCGCATCGCCCGCCGCGGGCCGCGGGCGCCCGGCCGTCTCGGGCACCGCGCGCGCGCCAGCCAGCGCCCAGGCCATGACCAGACCGTGCGCGACGTAAGGCAGCATCATGGGCGCGGGCGCCAGCTCGGCCATGGCGCCCGACACCACCGGGCCCAGGCCGAACCCCGCGGACAGCGCCAGCGTTGCGCGGCGGGGGCCGGCGCCAACCGGGGACAGCTCTTGCAGCCACACGCTGCCGGGGCTCATCACTGCCCCCATGCCCAAGCCGTAGATCAGGCGCCCCGCCAGCAGCACGCCGAAGCCATGCGTCCCGAACGCCAGCACGGCGGTGCCGGCCAGGGCCAGAGCGCTGGCCGGCAGCACCAGCGCGCGGCGTCCCCAGCGATCCGAAGCCCGGCCCGCCAGGATCAGGCCGGGGACCAGCCCCAGCGCGTAGGCTCCGAACAGGATTCCCAGCGCGGAGGGCGCCAACCCCAGATCGCGCCGGTAGACCACCAGCAACGTGGAGAAGTGGTTGGCGCCCCACCCCGCCGAGAACAACAGCGCGCCTACGCGTCGGTGCATGCCGCCATTTCTAGCGGATCCCGCCTGGCGGATCCCGGGACAGGAGCCGCCGGATTCACACGGCCTCGCGCCCGGCTCGGTCAGTTCGCGTGGATGGCGGTGGCCAGCGAGCTGAAGATCCCGTGCAGATCATCGTCGCAGATGCTCTGCATGAAGCCGTTCGCCCCGAACGCGGACACCCACTGATTGATGCGCACGGCGGGGTCGGCGTAGATCGTCTGGGTCCCCATGGTCCGGGTGCACGAGTGCACGATCTGCGGGTCGACCTCGTTGTTTGCCGCCGGGTTCGTGCCCCCGGTGACGATGTACGGCGTCGAGGGCCCGTCCAGCGCGGCGACGAAGACGTCCCGCGGATCGGCCTTCAGGCCCTTCAGGAAGCCGATGAACGAGGCCACCGTCACCAGGTGACCCATGGTCGGATCGGGGTTGCCGTCGGGGTCACGCAACGTCGAGTCGGTCTTTCCTTCGTCCTCGGCCGACTGGCAGGCGTCCAGCGTGACCATCGCCCCGAGGTCGACCGTGTGAGGCGGCGGCACCTTCGGCCCGCCGACGGGATTGGCGCACACGTGACCGAACTCGTTGCAGCGGTAGGACTGCAGCGCGCCCAGCCCCGTCGAATCCTGCACCGAGTTCACACCGGGATCGAGCAGCAGCGACCCCGGCGGCACCGAGCAGTCGTCCTCGTTGGTCAGCATGACGACCGCCAGGCGCGCGTCCGGCCGCAGAAAGCCGCCGTTGTCGGGATCGCCCCCGGGCGCCAGGCCCTTCGGCATCGCCGCGCGCGTGAGCGCGGTCTGCACCGACTCGAACTGACTCTCGAAGCCGCACCCGGTGTCCCCGAGCAGTGCCATGCAAGCGAACACGTCGCCGACGCTGCCCGTGAAGTTGGGTGGGGTGGTGCCGTCCCCCGTCATCAGGTACGTCTCGCCGTCGTTCAGCCCGGTGCACGCGCCGCTGCGGGCCCCACCCGGACCTTGCTGGAAGATTCCGGCGTCGTCGCCGGGATGCGAGCCGGTTCCGCACTGGTTGACGTTGGACCAGGCACCGCCGCCGTACGAAGAGGAGACGACCGCCACGTGCAGATCAGCCGGCTGTCCCGTCAGGGGATTCGCCTTGAAGGCGTCCAGCACCGACGGAAACGCGTCGACCAGCTTCTGCTGAAGCGGCGACATCGAGGCCGAGTTGTCGATCATGAACAACAGGTCGAGCTTGTTCGTCGCCACGGTGAGGTGTCCGCCCGCGCCCCCAAGGCCGCTCGTTCCCGCGGCCCCTCCGATTCCGCCCGGACCGGACCCTCCGGCGGTCCCCTGGACACCCGCAGCGCCCGCGCCGCCGGCGCTCCCTGCCGTACCGGCTCCGGCAAGCCCGCCTTCCCCACCGGCGCCGCCTCCCAGACCGGCGCCCGCGCTGCCTCCGGCTGAGCCGCCATTTCCGGCGCCACCCGTGGAGAAGCCCCCCGCGCCGCCCGTCGCGGGCAGCGCGCCGCCCGCACCAGCGGTGCCCCCCACGCCTGCGATGCCGGCCGTTGCTCCGCTACCGCCCGTGCCGTGCCCGCCACTCCCCGTCGCACCGCCGGAGGAGCCACCGGTTCCTCCATCTTGCTGGCCACCCGAGGACCCACACGCGGCGGCCAAGAGAATCGGCCAAACCAAACACGCCCTGACGTTCCGTCGCAGCTCCATCCCTGTCCCCCTGTGTGATTCGTGACCGGCACACGCGGTCGCTTCGAGCGACCGTCACTTGGCCGAGGCTGACACGCGATTGATCGATTCAATCAGCGTGCCATCACGAACCGCGCAGGATATCTCACCGGCGCGCCCAGCGGGAAACCGAACTGTGACTGCCGTGCCTCACTCCGGGCGCGCGCGAGACCACAGGCGCGTGCGGGAAAAGGCTACGGGAACGTCAGCGGTGGGGATGCCACTCGCCGTCGTACCAGTCGTAGTGATCGTCGTGACGTTCCCAGCGCCCGGGCGCGTACTCGTATCCGCGGCGCTCGCGCACGTAGTGACCGTGCGTCCACACGTAATGGTGGCGGTGCCAGCGATGGTGACCGCCCACCCAGATGTACCCGCGCCGGGGGGCTGGATGCTCCTCGACGAGGGCCGGCGGGGCGTCGCGCGGTCCGTTGTGCACGATCACCACCGCCGCTTGGGCGGCAGGCGCCGCGAAGGTCAACAACAACAACCCGAATAAGCCACTCTTTAGGCTGCTCATACAGGAACCTTTAAGCATCGAGAACCGCCCAGGCAACCCGAGCAACCCACCCCGGCAGCGCGGGTCGCGAGAGTGGAAGTCCTGCCGCCGCGCGCCACGAAGAGGGAGGGATCCGGCGGAAATTCCCCCATCATTGACAGGCGCCCGACGGACACGTCAAAACAAAGGGCGAACGTGACCGACGATGTGAAGGCCGAAGACGGGAACGCGCTGGGCGGCGACGTTCGCGACACGCTCCACCGCGTCCTGGCGTTGATTCAAGCCGACCCGGGGCGCCTGTCGGTGCTGCTGGACGAGACGCCCGAGGCGCTGGTCGCCTTCACTTCCGACCGGCGAATCACTCACGCCAACGCGCGCGCGGCGAAGGTGTTCGGGTACCTGCCAGCCGAGCTGGCGGGTCGTCCGACGGACATGCTGCTGCCCGAGCGACTGCGACAGCCGGACGCTCCGCCCATGACCGCCACCGAGGATCTGATGCGGGTCGAGCTGCCCGGCTTGATGCGCGATGGAAGCGAGCGAACGATCGACTGGTGCTTCGGAGCGACGCGCGGGGAGGGCGCGCCGATCTTCGTGATGACGGTGCGTGACCGCCTGGAGCTCGATCGAGCCCTCGATGCGCTGCGCATCAGCGAGGAGAAGTTCCAGCTTCTGATCAACGGCGTGCGTGACTGCGCCATCTTCATGCTCGATCAGGGGGGCCGGGTGTCCAGCTGGAACACCGGCGCCGCCCGGATCAAAGGCTGGAGCACGTCCGAGATCCTGGGCCAGCCGTACGAGATCTTCTTCACGGCGGAGGATCGCGCGGCCGGTGTGCCGCGCGGGCTGCTGGGGGACGCCCTGCGCGACGGCAGCCGCGAGGTGACGGGCTGGCGGGTGCGCAAGGACGGCTCGCGCTTCTGGATGCAGGGCTCGCTGACTCTCCTGCGCGGTCCCGACGGCAGCGTCAAGGGCTTCGCCAAGGTCACGCGCGACCTGACCGAGCGCCGCAACGCCGAGGAGAACGAGCGGCGACTGATCGCGGAACGCGCCGCCCGCGAAGCGGCGCAACAGGCCGAGCAGCGCCTTCGCGACAGCGAGGATCGGATGCGCCGCCTGCAGCACATGACGGCGGCGCTGTCGCAGGCGGCGACGCCCGAGGACGTGGCCACGGTGGTGCTGCGCGAGACGGCCGACGCGCTGGGCGCGACGGGAGGCACCGTTTACCTGGTCACCGACGACGGGCGCGCCCTGGAGGCGCTGGGGCACCGGGGCCAAGGTCTGCCACCGGAGCTGCGCCGCCTGAACCTGGACGTCTCGTTTCCCCACACCGACGCCGCCCGCCAGCGCCGGCCGCTGTTCTTCGAAACCTTCCAGGCTTGTTTGCTGGCGTATCCGGCGGTCGCGAACCAGGTCCAAGGCGGGCTGTTCGAGGCGTCGGTGGTGGTGCCGCTGATCGGGCGCGGGGTGCTGGTGGGCGTGCTGGGGCTGCGGTTCGCCGAACGGCGCACGTTCGACGCCGCCGATCGCGCGCTGGTGGCCACGGTGGCCGAGATCTGTTCACAGGCGCTCGATCGGGCGCGGCTGTTCCGGGCCGAACGGGCCGCGCGCGACGCGGCCGAGTCCGCCAACCGCTCGAAGGACGAGTT
>Ga0105238_10004719_pt1 | contig 13477 bp, 10 predicted proteins | sample KBSC34metaG_FD_81526 | JGI IMG/M metagenome (GOLD analysis project Ga0105238, IMG submission 81526) | Corn rhizosphere microbial communities from Kellogg Biological Station, Michigan, USA - KBS C3-4 metaG | ecosystem: Host-associated > Plants > Roots > Rhizosphere > Soil | place: Michigan, USA... | reverse complement strand
GCCATCCTTGTCCTGCGCGAGCATCTCACGCAGGACAAGGATGGCAACGGCCTGGTGGAGTATCCATCCACCGGGAATTCCGGTGACCGTCCCGCGGAGAACCGCCGGCCGTCGAACTGGTGGGACACCATCAATTTTGGGCATGAGGATGCCTACGCCAATGCATTGACCTACCATGCCTGCCGCGAGCTGGCGGTGCTCGCCCGACGCATGAACAACCGGGACGACGCAATATTTTTTGACCGGGGCGCGGATAAGTTGCGCGCCGCCTACGTTCCGGCGTTTCTGGATCCCAAGACCGGCGTGTTGGCGGGCTGGCGCAGCGCGGATGGCGTGTTGCACGATTACTGGTTCACATTTGTGCAAGGCGTGGCCATCACTTACGGGTTGGTGGACAAGCCGGAGGCCAATTCGATCATGGATCATCTGTTGCAAAAGATGCGGGAGGTCGGGTATACGAATTTCAGCATCGGGCTGCCGGGAAATCTGGTGCCGATCCCCAAGGGCGATTACATCCTGCAACATCACCCGCCCACGCGCTTCGGCGAACCGCTGCTGGATGACGGGGCTGATGGGTTCCAGTACTACGAGAACGGGGGTGCGACCGGTTGTTTCACATGGTTCACGGTGAAGGCGCTTTACCAACTGGGGCGGCGCGAAGAAGCGCGGCGCATTTTTCTGCCCATGTTGGCGGGCTACGCGGCGGGAAACTTTCAAGGGTTTGACGCCAATGGGGCGTCCCGTGACTGGCGCGACTGGAAAGGGGGCGGCCACGGTTACGAGGGTTTGTTGGTGGATAATTATCTCGCGTTGCTGGCGGTGTTTGATGAGGTGGAGGCAGGAACCAGCAGGTAATGCATGTGTTTGCCGGATGGCCATTTCATGCCACACCGATGTATGAAGATTTTTTTGTTACACGAACGTGTAATCGCTATGCTGTATCAAATCGCACATTTTAATGAAAACCTCCACGGCATCATTTTCAATGATGCCCACGAACTTATAAAAATGAATCCGACCAAAAGAACCGCCGGCTTGAAGATTTTGACCATGGCCCTGCTTGCAGGCGCGTTGGCCTCCGCGGCTGCGGCTGCCGATACAACAAGGATATTGAAAAGTCCCGACGGAAAAATTGTGGCGACGATTTCGACGGGTGCGCATTTGAGCTACACCGTGAAATTCCACGGGCAGACGGTGGTGGATACATCCGCGATGGGTGTGACAGTGGATGCCCGGGATTTGGGGCAAGGTGCCACTTTTGCGGGCAAGTCCACCACGCAAACGATCAATGAAACGTACCCGATGCTTGGAAATCATCCCGTGGCAGTGAATCATTGCGCGTCCACGACGATTCCGCTGGTGAGTGGCGGGGGAGCGTGGCGGTTGGAGGTTCGCGTTTTCAATGATGGGGTGGCGTACCGTTATTGTCTCCCCGGAACGGGGCAGCGGCATATCGATGGCGAAAGCACGGAGTGGAAGCTGCCGGCCGGTACAATCATCTGGAGCCAAAGTGCGAGCAATACTTCGTATGAGTCGAGGTATGACGCGGCAATCGTAGGGCAACTGCCGGAGAACTGGCAGATCATGGCACCGGCCACCGTGAAATTCATGGATGGTGCCGGCTACGGCATGATGACGGAGGCCAATCTGGTGGATTACAGTGATCTTTCGTTGCAGGCCGAAGGAAATGTTTTCAAGGCGTTATTCCGCAACAGTCGCAAAGGCTGGGATGCGACCGGCGAAATCGTTTCGCCATGGCGGGTCACGGTATTGACACCCGACCTGAATACGTTGGTGAACAGTGACATCATCCGGAATCTGTGCCCGGCTCCGGCGCCCGAACTGGCCAATGCCCCGTGGATCCGCCCGGGCCGTTCAACCTGGGGATGGTTGAGTTGTTATTGCGGCCCCAAGTTGGACGACCAGAAAGAGTGGGTGGACCGGACCAAGGCGTTGGGATTTGAATATTACCTGATTGACGACGGCTGGCGTACATGGAACGGCGGCGACGATGGCGCCTGGAGCGCCATGGCGGACATTGTGAAGTATGCGAAGGAGCAGGGTGTGGATGTCTGGGTGTGGGTGCATTGCAAATACGTTCATAAGCCGGAGGATCGGCTGGCGTACTTCAAGCGTGCCAAGGAAATTGGCATCGTGGGCTTGAAGATCGATTTCATGGAGCCGGCGAATGCGGAGTGGGTGAACTGGTATGACGAGACGCTGCGCGTGGCTGCTTCACTGCAACTGATGATCGATTTCCACGGCGCGGTGAAACCAACCGGCCGGGAGCGGACGTGGCCGAATGAGATGACGCGTGAAGCCATCGCCGGTCGCGAACAGGGAAAAAATCCAGCGGTACATGACACCACATTGCCATTCCTCCGGTATGTTCAGGGGCATGCGGATTACACGCCCACATTGTTTATGCCGGACCGGCTGAGCGGCTCGTCTTACGCGCATGAACTGGCGATGGCGGTGGTGTTCACGTCGCCATTCCTGTGCTTTGGGGACAACCCGAAAAACTATCTGAAGAGCGATGCGGTGGATGTGATGAAGGCTTTACCGCCGACCTGGGATGAGACCGTGGTATTGCCGTGCAGCGAAATCGGTGAAGAGGCCGCGTTCGCACGGCGTCATGGCAAGGAGTGGTTTATTGGCGTGATCAATAACCAGATGCCACGGCGCGAAAGTGTTTCGCTCAATTTTTTGGGCGCGGGAAATTACAAGCTGGTTGAGCTGGCAGATTCTCCGGAGCGGAATGATGTTTTTGCGCGCACTGAGCGGACGGTGACCGCTAAAGATTCGCTGACCTTGCCATTGCGGCGTGACGGCGGATATGTCGCGCGACTGGTTCCGGTGAGGAATTGATTCTTCGGTTTTCTGGCCGGGAATGTTTCCAGCCTGGTCCCGGGTGAATGTCGGTCCAATCATTTTGCATTTTGGACGATATTTTCAACTGGAAACCAGTAAATGGACAACGATTGTCCCTTTCTGTGAGGCGAAATCCCCTGTGCCCTGTGAAACGATGGCCGTTTCGTGCCTATATTTCGTCGAAATTCAATAAAATCGCGTGATTATCGCTAAAAAATGGTAAATGCAGCCGGCGAGGCTTAATTCCCACATATCCCCAGTAAAGCAACAGGCGGATTATGACGATTGGTGGCATGTCCGTTGCTTGGTATGTATTGAATGACAGGTGTTTCCCCGTTAAAAACCAGTTTTTGCCTGCTCTGGCTGTGCGCAGTCGGGGCCGGGATTGTCTTGGTATTGAATTACCAGAATGCCCAAGGTGCCAGTGGCGCGACGCCGGATCACTGGCCACCAGGAACCCAAATCGCACTTGATGCCAGCCATGATACGCTGCTCATGTTTGCCCACCCCAAATGTCCTTGCAGTCGGGCCAGCATGGAGGAATTAAACCGTGTGCTTGCCCGGTGTCGCGGACAGGTCACGACACACGTGCTGTTTTTCAAGCCCAGCCAATTTCCCGCCGACTGGTCACAGACAGATTTGCGGTCAAGTGCCACAGCCATCCCTGAGGTCATGGTGCATGATGATCTTGATGGCAAGCTGGCTGAACAATTTGGAGCAGAGACATCGGGGTACGTCGTGCTTTATGACAGGCAAGGACGGTTGCTCTTTCATGGTGGCATCACCGGCAGCCGTGGCCATGCCGGCGACAATGAGGGTGAAGCCACGGTCATCGCACTGGTCAACGGGGAAAATTCGCATGAGAAACAAGCCCCGGTGTATGGCTGCTCATTGTTGAACAAATCCTGTTCACAGGAGGTGGCTGCCAAATGAGCGCGACCACGTCCAAGATCATTGATGGGAACGACGCGGTTTCAGCGCGAGCAGACACGCTTTTCAAAGAACAGCAGCAAAGCATCATCTGCCACACGGACCGGCTTTTCACATGGTTGATGATCTGCCAGTGGCTTTTTGCCATCGGTCTCGCCTTGTGGCTTTCACCACGGACCTGGACCGGCACGACCAGCCAGGTCCATCTGCATGTGTGGCTGGCGATTTTCCTGGGAGGGCTCATCACCAGCCTGCCGGTGCTGCTGGCGCGAAGCCAACCGGGCAGGCCATCCACGCGCCATGTCATTGCCATCGGGCAAATGCTGATGTCGGCACTGCTGATCCATCTGACCGGCGGAAGGATTGAAACCCATTTTCACGTTTTTGGTTCGCTCGCGATCCTGGCGTTTTATCGTGACTGGAGAGTACTGATCTCCGCCACGGTCGTTGTTTTCGTGGATCATTTGTTGCGGGGGATTTTCTGGCCGCAATCGGTTTATGGCGTGTTGCAGGCACCCGTGTGGAGATCATTGGAGCATGCCGGCTGGGTGATCTTTGAGGTCACGTTCCTGATCATCGCGATCCGCAAAAGCCTGAGTGAAATGCGACTGGTCGCAGAACGGCAGGCAAGGCTGGAGGCGATGAATGAAATTGTCGAACGTACGGTCGCCGAACGTACACGGGAACTGACGCTCGAGAACTCCGAACGGCGGCAGGCCGAGGAGAAACTGGTCAAGAGCCAGGCGCAACTGGCGCAGGCGCAAAAGATGGAGGCCGTCGGCCGGCTGGCCGGGGGCGTGGCCCATGATTTCAACAATCTCCTTACTGTGATCGGCGGTTACTGCGCCATTTCACTCCAAAGCATCAGCGAAACGCATCCGCTGCAAAAAAATATTTCTGAGATCCAGAAAGCGTCGGAACGCGCGGCCGCCATGACTCATCAGTTGCTGGCTTTCAGCCGGAAACAGGTGTTGCAACCCCGTGTCTTCCGCCTCAATGAAGTTGTGCTGGGCATGGAAAAGATGCTGCGCCGTTTGATCGGCGAAGACATCGAGTTATCCACGACTTTCGACCTGTCGCTGGGGCACGTCAAGGCCGACCCCGGCCAGATCGAACAGGTCATCATGAACCTGGTGGTCAATGCACGTGATGCCATGCCGCGTGGCGGCAAGCTGACCATCAGCACTGCGAATGTCACCATCGACCAGAAATCGCATTATCGGAACCGGACCCTGGATGTCGGCGAATATGTCATGCTGGCGGTGACCGACAATGGCATGGGCATGAGCGAGGACACCCGGGCGCACCTGTTTGAACCGTTCTTCACCACCAAAGGCCTGGGCAAAGGCACGGGGTTGGGGCTGGCAACCTGTTACGGGATCATCTGCCAGAGTGGCGGCGACATCCGGGTTTACAGCGAATTGAATGCCGGCACCACTTTCAAGATTTACCTGCCACGCACCGATGCGCTGCTGGATCCGGTGGCGGCCATGGAGCCCAAAAAATTGCCCGCCGGCACGGAATCCATACTGGTGGTGGAGGATGATGCCTCGGTGCGGGATCTTACCGTCACGATCCTGCGGGGTTGTGGCTATCAGGTCCAGGAAGCCAACAGTGCATTTGAGGCTTTGGAGTCGCTGAAAAAAAGTCCGCAGTTTGACCTGGTCATCACGGATGTGATCATGCCGCAAATGAGCGGCAAGGAGCTTTGTGATCAGATCAAGCGGCAGCTTCCCAATATCGAACTTCTCTTGATGTCCGGTTACACGGACGATGCGCTGGCCCACCATGGCGTGCTCGACGAAGGGTTGTTCTTTCTAGAAAAGCCATTTTCCCCGACGAAACTGGCCCAGAAAGTCCGCGAGGTTCTTGATGGCAGGCCCAAGAGTGTCATCCGGAAGAATGGAGCGCATTCCAAGGTTCTGACAGCATAACGAATTGTTAAAACAAGATCGGTGTCAGGGGCACGGCCGATAGCGCATAGAACATAAATCCGGTTGAACGGGTTTCAAGCCGTGTTTAATCTCCGTCCATGCGCCTCCTCACATTCCTTTTTGCGGGCATCTTGTCTTCTCAAATCGCTTTTGCCGCTGGTGAATCCTGGCGACCGTTGTTCAACGGGAAAGATTTATCCGGCTGGGAAACGTGGTTGAGCAAGCCGTTTCACGACTGGGAGGTGGCTGGATTGAAGCGGGACACGAACGGGAATTACCTTGAACCCATCGGCAAGGGACGCGATCCGCTCAAGGTTTTCACGGTGGAAACGGTAGATGGCCAGCCGGCGATCCATGTGTCAGGGCAGGGGTTTGGTACGATGACGACGAGCGAGACGTTCACCAATTATCATCTGCGGCTACAGATGAAGTGGGGCGATCGGCGCTGGGCCAACCGCGCCACCGCGCGCCGTGACAGCGGCCTGCTTTATCACTGTTATGGTGAACTGGGCGCGATGTCCGGCAACTGGCCGCACTCGATCGAATTCCAGATTCAGGAACAGGATATCGGCGACCTCTATCCCATCGGCACGGAAATCACCGTCAATGTGCGCCAGGAAAAAACCAACCTCTGGGTCTACGACCCGAAAGGTGCGCCGATGACCTTCGCCAAGAACCGCCGTTGCGTTAAAATGGGTGATGCCGAGAAACCGCGCGGGGAATGGAATACATTGGATCTGATTTGCTTCAATGGCGACAGCATCCACATTGTCAACGGCCAGGTCATGATGCGATTGCACAATGCGCAACGCGTGGATGGCGCATCACCGGCACCATTGACGTCCGGAACGATCAGTCTGCAGACCGAGGGCGCGGAAGTTTATTACCGTGCCGTGGAAATCCAATCCATCAAGGAAGTCCCGGCGGAGTTCCTGGAACACTGATTTTACTTCGCGGGAACGGGGCTGGCAGGCTGTGCGGCGGCGCCCGTCTGGGCGACCGGTTCCTGATTGGGGTGCAGGCCGAACTGGATCAGTTTTTCGCGCAGAGTCAGCCGGGAGATGCCCAGCCAGCGCGCGGCCCTGGCCTGATTGTTCTGGGCCAGTTCAATGGCACGGCTGATGAGGACGCGTTCCGTCGTTTCATGCAACCGGGCATAAGCATCTGACAGGTCGCCGCGCTGGGCGGCGGCCAGCAATTCATCGGCGTAGGCTTGCAGGGTTTTTTCGGCGGAAGCGGTGGGCAGGCTGACCTTGGCCAGCGCGGCGCGGACGTGTTCGAGACTGATGGTGTAGCCCTGTGCCAGCAGCAACATCTTGCGGGAGACGTTTTCCAATTCACGCACATTGCCGGGCCATGATTGAGACTGGAGAAATTCGACCGCGTCCGGATGGATGGCCGTGTTGTCCGTGCTGAACTCGGCCGCGTATTTGTGCAAAAAGAAACGGACCAGGTCCGGGATGTCTTCCTTGCGCTCGCGCAGGGGCGGCAGGTTGAGCACCACCACGCTGATGCGGTAGAACAGGTCCTCGCGAAAGAGGTTTTGCTTGATGGATGATTCGAGGTCGCGATGGGTCGCGGCGATGACACGGACATCAATGGGAATGGTCTCCTTGCCGCCAAGCCGTTGCAGGCATTTTTCCTGCAACACGCGCATCAACTTGACCTGGGTTCCGGGCGTCATGTCGCCGATCTCATCCAGAAAAATGGTGCCGTGGTCGGCCTGTTCAAAGCGGCCGATGCGGCGCGATTCCGCGCCGGTGAAGGCGCCGCGCTCATGGCCAAACAGCTCGCTTTCAAGCAGGGTTTCGGGGATGGCGGCACAATTGATGGCGACGAACGGGGCGTTGGAACGGTCGCTGTGCTGGTAGATGGCGCGGGCGATGAGTTCCTTGCCGGTGCCGGTTTCGCCACGGATGAGGACCCCCACGGGCTTGGCGGCAACACGGCCGATCTCCTTATAGATGTTCTGCATGGCGCGACTGTTGCCGACGATGGCGTCGTGCGACTGGCCCGCGCGGCCGAGTTGCACCGGTTCTGACATGAGCCGGCTGGCGGAGACCGCAGCCTCGACGAGCTTCAGAAGCTCGGGGATGTCAAAAGGCTTGAGCAGATAATCGTAGGCGCCGGACTGCGTGGCTTCGATGGCCGTTTCCGTCGTGCCATGCGCGGTCACCATGAGGATGGGCAGGCGCGGGCGGGCGGCGTGCAATTCGCGGACGAGTTCCAGTCCGGAGATGCCGGGCAATTTCAGATCCGTGATGACCAGGTCAACGGGGGATTCTTTGGCGCGGGCCAGGCCGGAGTCGCCGGTTTTCTCGATGCTCACCTCGTAACCTTCACCGGCAAGTACGCGGTGCAGGGTCACGACAATGGCGGGATCGTCTTCAACGAGCAAAATTTTTGCAGGAGAATTGTTCATCAGGTATGCCTAGGGAGGATTATACCAAAAGCCGCGCCGTTTTCAGCCAAATTTTGATACTGCAACGCGCCCCCGTGTTTTTCGACGATGCGCGCGGCGATGGGCAGGCCAAGCCCGGTTCCGGTATCCTTGGTGGTGAAGAAAGGATCGAACAACCGTTTTTGGACATCCTCCGGAATCCCCTTGCCGGTGTCACTGACTTCCAGGATGACAACATTCAAATGGCGGTCGCTAATGAGCTTTTCATCGGCGAGCGCCCGCAATGTCACCGTGCCGTTTTTGCCGATGCTGTCGGCGGCGTTCTGGATGATGTTGATCAGGACCTGCTTGATCTGCTGCGGGTCGATGCGAATCTGGGCGGTCACGACCTCGTCCACGACGAGCTTGATGCCGAGTTTTTCCAATCCCGGCTGGAGCAAGGTTTTGACTTCACGCAACGGCTGGCCGGCGGGGACGAGGGTGAATTGCGGTTCCGAGGGGCGCGCGAACTGGAGAAAATCTTTGACGATGCGCTCGAGCCGGTTGATTTCGCCGCCAATGAGCTCGGCGTCCGAATACTCGGGCGTGCCGGGCTTCAGGTGCTTTTGTTGCAGATAGAGCCAGGCCTTGATGGCGGTGAGAGGATTGCGAATTTCATGAGCCACGCCGGCGGCCAGCATGCCGAGCGAGGCCAGTTTTTCCTGCCGCTCCACCAACTGGCGGCTTTCGACGAGCTGTACGCGCAGGGGGGTGATCAACTCGCGGTAGACAACCACCGCGAGCCAGCACCCGGCGACGACCAGGATGGACAGTGCGCCGAGCAGTTCATACCGCAGGAAATTGAGGGTCTGAAGATTTTGCACTTGAAGCGCGTCGATGGAGCGCTGGTGGGCCTCGGACAACTGGATGCCAAGGTCGAGGATATGTTTGGATTGCTTTTCAAGGTCGGTGAATTCGACGACACGGGTCCGGGACTGCGACTGGCTGGTGCCGTAAATCCGGGTATTGATGGCGGCGGCGGCGGCCAGATAGTTGGAGTAGGCGGCATTGATACGGTCGAGATATGGGCGTTCTTTCAGCGAAGAGAGCAGGGGCTGCTGTTCGTTGAGCCACCGGCCCAGATCCTTGCTGTTTTTGGTGAACGCCGCCCAGTCGGCTTCATCGCGGTAGGCTGCGTAGCGCAACACAAAGTTGTTCAGGCTCAGGATGGTTTGTTGCAGGTGGTCAGCGATCTGAAAGCTTTTAAACTGCTTGGCTGAAAGCTGTTCATGCAGATCATCTGTCCGCTGCCAGGATGTGTGCGCAAACCAGCCGATCAACGCCACCAGCAGCGCGATGGTCGCAAAAAAAATGATGAGCCTGAAAATGATACCCCGCTTCATGACGATAATCGCAGCCGGACGGCTGTTTCCATAAGTTGGTCGAAGCATACACCGCCGGCTGAAAACTGCAAAAAATATCGCGGAAACGGGGAGGATTTTTGTGGTCGCCGGGAGGTGGTCAGATGCTTACCAGAGGTGGAAATTGAGTTGCCGTTTTTTCGCAGGGTCGGAATCAAAAAAGCGGGGATTTCAAAGGAAATAAGGCGCTGGAGGTGTTTTCGGCGGCTGGCACGCTTTGCGCTTATATCGGTTTCGGGAAACATGACTCTGACTCAGACAGCCGCCGGGCAAAATAAAATAACGCAACAATGTGAACTGGAGAACATGCCATGAATGCCACACTTGAAATGACCGGCCCCGTCACAAAGCCGAAACCGGTCAGGACGGCGAAAAAGAAGATCCTGTTGGTGGATGATGACGCGGCGATCCGGCAGATTCTGGTCCGGCTGCTCCAGGAGGAGGATTATTTTGTGCTGACCGGGGCCAATGGAGTGGAGGCGCTGGCGCTGGCGGAGGCCACCAAGTTTGACCTGGTGATTTTGGATCTGAACATGCCGCTCAAGGATGGCTGGACGACCTTCGAGCAACTGACGGCAAAAAGGCCGCTGTTGCCGATCATCCTGATCACCGCGCGGCCGAACCAGCTTTTCCCCGCGCTGGCCTCGGGGGTCGGGGCGCTGCTGGAGAAGCCGCTGGATTTTGTGAAGCTTTTTGACACGGTCCGCAATCTATTGGAAGAGCCGGAAGAACTCCGGCTGGCGCGGGTGGCCGGGCGATCATCGGTATTCCGGTTCATTCCGCCGAAGGCCGACGAACCAGAGGGAAAGGCACACAATGAAGCCACTTGAATTTAACAGCGCGATGCTGAAGATAAATGAATGCCCGCGAGAAGAAAGAGAACAACGAAAACTCGCGCATTCAAAAGGCAAACCGGGCGTTTCCTCCATGACGACCAACATAAGCGTCCGGTTTGCCACCCCTTTACCGATCGAAGTTGAAATCCGGCGGCGGGCACGACCGCTGGAGCAGAAACCCGGGCCGATGCCGGCGCGACTGTTCAAAGCAACCGCGCAGTCACCAGCCCCAACCGTGGGAGAGTTATGAAAAGGAAGATATTACTTTTGGTGGTGTTTTCAATCGTGGTGACGGCGCTGGTCGGTTGCCAGCCCCATACCGACGAGAACGCGCCCGCCGCGACGAATGCAGCGGTTGCGCCCGGCGGCACGGCAGCATCAGATGCGACAAGCTGGAACAACACGAACAGCCTGGCGCCGACCAATCCGATGACGACAAACAATCCGGCGGTCACGAACCAGTGACCGGGTACAAACACAACAAAAGAAAGGTGAGAGGTGCTTTATGAAAAAAATATTGTTTACCGCGACGGTGACGGTTTTGGGCGGACTTTGTGTGCATGGCCAGGATTCATCGGCATTGAGCAAGAACACAAATTCAACGGCCATGAGCGCCAGCAGCGCCGGGACCGTTGATTATGTGGGGAAATTGGGGGTGGGATTAACCCTGGGTGAACCGATCGGCGCTTCCGCGAAATACTTCTTTAATGAAACGTTCGCGGTGGACGGTGCCGTGGGCTGGTCGGCCCGTGACCATACGGACCTGTATGTCCATGGCGACGCCCTCTGGCATAAATTTGACCTGATCCCGGTTTCGCGCGGCAGCATGCCGGTTTATCTCGGGGTGGGCGGGCTGGTGCGGTTTCGCGACAGCAACCATGACAACGAGGTCGGGGTGCGGCTGCCGATAGGCGTGTCGTACATGTTCGAAAACAAACCGATCGATGTATTTGCCGAAATCGCGCCAGCCATTGATGTCGCACCCTCGGTCCGGGCGGATATCACGGGCGGTGTCGGCATCCGTTTCTGGTTTTGAAGACGCAGTAAACGACAAATGAAAGGAACAACATGAAAACGACCAAATCAATAAAGTGGATGGCGGTCTGCACCTCCGTTTTGACGGCGGCTGCGATGTTCCGAGCGTCGGCAGATGAACCGGCGGCGGCCGCCTCCAAGAACCAAAAAAGTTACACGGGCACGGTGGTATCCGTTGACCCGAACGAGCATGTCCTGGGCGTGAAGGGCTGGACGATGCTGAACAAGTCTTTCAACACCGGTAACAACTGTTTCTTTGCACAGATCGACAAGGACAACGCCACGGCGAGCGACTTGCGGGTCGGTGAAAAAGTGACGGTGAGTTACCAGGATGTGCATGGCGTATTGATCGCCAGCCGCGTCGAGCAGGAGCCGATGCGCTTCGAGGGCATGGTGAAGTCGATCGATGCGGACAAACACACGCTGACCCTGCACCAGCGGGCACTCGACAAGGAGCTACAGATGCCTGCGGAATGCAAGATCATGCTGCGGGGCGGGAAGGCCGGCACGTTTGCCGACATCAAGGTGGGCAATCATGTGACAGTGACCTATGAGACGCCGGGCAACACGCCGACCGCCCGCCAGATCGCGCAGACCAGCATCCCGTACACGGGCACGCTGACGGCGATCGACCTGAACGACAAAACCGTGAAGGCCAAAGCCATGTTCGAGACGAAGAAATTCAACCTGGCGGACAACTGCGCCATTGTCGTCAACGGGCGGACGGACGGGAAGCTGGAAGACCTGAAGCCGAATGACAAGCTGGTGTTCAGCTACGATGAGATCAATGGTGTGAATGTGGTGAACCGGATCGCGCCGGCGGACATGCCGCCGAACGCCGTCGCCACCTCCGCGCCGACGACAGGTTATTGAAGAATCTGGCCGGATTATCCTCCCGGCCTCCTCAGGCACGTCCTGAATCATGTGGGTTGCCTTTCGGGACGTGCCTTTCTTTTTTGTGAAATGAGCCGGCGGGGCCAAAAGCCGAATGCCGGATAGAGAAGCGACGGTCTGTGCAAACTGTATCAGAAATTGAAAAAATAGCGGCCCGTCGCAGCACCGCGGATGGTCATCGGAAGATTGTATGCCAGACCGGGCGGGAACTGCTCCAAAGCAGCATGACGAGACCCGGCTTGCAGCCGGTTGAGGCAGACCGGCAGGGAAATGTGGTGATGCCGCGGGATTTTTTGGTTTCCAAAGCGCCCGATCATCAGCCCCGCGAACTGCCGGAAATAAAATTAAGCCACCTGGGGCGGATGACGGACCCGACGGGAATCTTCCGGCAGGCGGTTTACTCGGTCCCCAATTTTTCGGGGGGCTATTGCACGGATGACAATGCCCGCGCCTTCATTCTCATGGTGATGCTGGAAGAGATGGATGAGGAGCCGGAGCACATCCGGACCCTGGCCACGACGTACGCCGCGTTTCTGCACCACGCGTACAACCCCAAGACCCGGCGTTTCCGCAACTACATGGGCTTTGACCGGCACTGGCTGGATGAGCAGGGTTCGGAGGATTCGCATGGCCGTGCGCTTTGGGCGTTGGGTACCGGTGTGGGGCGTTCCTCGCATGGCACTTTTCAAGCCCTGTCCGGGGAGATATTCGCCAAGGCGCTGCCAGTGGTGGCGCATTTCACCTCCCCGCGCGCCTGGGCGTTTGCGCTGCTGGGCATCGATGAGTATCTGCGGGTTTTAAGCGGCGACGAGTATGTCGTCAAGATGCGGGACATGCTTACCAGCCGGCTGCTGGAACAATTCATCCAATCGGCGCATTCAGACTGGCATTGGTTCGAAGACACCCTTACCCATGAAAATGCCAGGCTCGCGCACGCCCTGGTCGCCAACGGAACCGCCCCGGGACAAAAGACCGCGTTGGACTGCGGCTTGCATACGCTGCGCTGGCTGACGGGGGTGCAGACTTCGGAGCGAGGCCACTTCCGGCCGATCGGCAATCACGGGTTTTATCCGCGGGGCGGGCCGCGGGCGCATTTCAACCAGCAGCCGATTGAAGTGCATGCGATGGTTTCCGCCTGCATCGAGGCGTATCGGGCGACCTCCAATCCGGTCTGGT
>Ga0105238_10004716_pt1 | contig 13479 bp, 12 predicted proteins | sample KBSC34metaG_FD_81526 | JGI IMG/M metagenome (GOLD analysis project Ga0105238, IMG submission 81526) | Corn rhizosphere microbial communities from Kellogg Biological Station, Michigan, USA - KBS C3-4 metaG | ecosystem: Host-associated > Plants > Roots > Rhizosphere > Soil | place: Michigan, USA... | reverse complement strand
CGCCGGGGCGGACCGATGCGAGCGCCGAGCAGACCGATGTGGCCAATTTCGAGGTGCTCGAGCCGAAAGCGGACGGGTTCCGCAACTATCTGTCGGTGCGCTTCAACGTGCCGACCGAGGAGTTGCTGCTCGACCGTGCCCAGCGCGAGCAGGTTCACGAAGAAGTCGTTCGTGAGCGTGCCGGACCTGTCGGTGAGGACGCCCAGCTGCGAGCCGCCCTGGTTGGCGCCGAGCACCCGCAGGCCGCCGACCAGCACGGTCATCTCGGGCGCGCTCAGCCCGAGCAGTTGCGCCCGATCGAGCAGCAACTCCTCGGTCGGCACGCTGAACCGCACCGACAGATAGTTGCGGAACCCGTCGGCCCGTGGCTCGAGCACCTCGAAATTGGCGATGTCGGTCTGCTCGGCGCTTGCATCGGTCCGCCCCGGCGTGAACGGCACGCTCACATCCTGGCCGCCATCCTTCGCCGCCTTCTCGACAGCGGCCGATCCGCCCAGCACGATCAGGTCGGCGATGCTCACCTTCCTGCCGCCGCCAGCCCCGTCGAAGTCGCGCTTGATGCCTTCATAGACGGCCAGCACCTTGGCCAGCTTCGCCGGCTCGTTGACGTCCCAGTCCTTCTGGGGCGCAAGCCGGATCCGCCCGCCATTGGCGCCGCCGCGATGGTCCGATCCGCGATAGGTCGCGGCCGAAGCCCAGGCAGTCGACACAAGCTCGGCCACGCTCAGTCCCGAAGCCAGGATCTTGGCCTTCAACCCGGCGACATCGCCGCTGTCGATCGCCGCATAATCCGCCTTCGGGATCGGATCCTGCCAGATCAGATCCTCAGCCGGCACTTCGGGCCCGAGATAGCGCGCCTTCGGCCCCATGTCGCGGTGGCACAATTTGAACCATGCCCGCGCAAAGGCGTCGCCGAACGCAGCCGGATCGTTCCTGAACCGCTCTGTGATCGCCCGGTACGCCGGGTCGAGCTTCATCGCCATATCGGCAGTCGTCATCATCGTCGGCACGCGCCGGTCCGGACTGTGCGCGCCAGGCGCCAGATCCTCGGGCTTCTGGTTGATCGGCTGCCATTGCTTGGCGCCAGCCGGGCTCCGCACCAGCTCATATTCGTAATCGAGCAATATGTGGAAGAACGTCATGTCCCAGGTGATCGGAGTCGGCGTCCAGGGCCCCTCGATGCCGCTGGTGATCGTATGGTCGCCAACCCCCGATTCATGGCCGCTTATCCAGCCAAGCCCCTGCTGCGCGATATCGGCACCCTCGGGCTCGACACCGACCAGCGACGCGTCGCCGGCCCCATGCCCCTTGCCGAACGTATGCCCGCCGGCAACCAGGGCGACCGTCTCCTCGTCGTTCATCCCCATCCGCGCGAAGGTCTCGCGAATGTCACGGCCGGACTGGAGCGGGTCTGGATTGCCGCCGGGCCCTTCCGGATTGACGTAGATCAGCCCCATCTGGATCGCTGCGAGCGGGCTTTCGAGCACCATCTCGCGCTCGGGCTGGATCCGGGTCTGGTTGTTTGGATGGCCGACCCATTCCTCCTCGGTGCCCCAATAGATGTCCTTTTCGGGCTCGAACACATCGGCCCGGCCGCCGCCGAAACCGAAAACAGGCCCGCCCATCGATTCGATCGCGACGTTCCCCGCCAGGATCATCAGATCGGCCCAGCTCAGCTTGCGGCCATATTTCTGCTTGATCGGCCAGAGCAGCCGCCGCGCCTTGTCGAGATTGCCATTGTCCGGCCAGCTGTTGAGCGGCGCGAAACGCTGCGAGCCCGAAGACGCCCCACCGCGCCCGTCGCCGGTGCGATAGGTGCCCGCGCTGTGCCAGGCCATGCGGATGAAGAAGGGACCATAATGCCCGTAATCGGCCGGCCACCAGGGCTGGCTGTCGGTCATCAGCGCGGTCAGGTCGCGCTTCACGGCTGCATAATCGAGCGTCTTGAACTCGGCCGCATAATCGAAATCGTCGCCCATCGGGTCGCCCGAAAGGCCGTTCTGCTGAAGGATCTCGAGGGAAAGCTGGTTCGGCCACCAGTCGCGGTTGGTCCGCCCGAGCAGAGACCGCAACGCGGCGGGTTCCTTCATCGGGCAGCTCAGCGGGTCGCCACTCGTCTTCGCGTCCATGTCGGTCATCCTCTTCTCGTTGAACTTTGGAAGAGGCTAGGCGCGGCGCGCAAATGAGGGAAACGATTAAACTCGGTCAATACGATCAGGAAAATCGATCAGGCCCTGCCAAGCGCGGTTCGCACCCCGAACCCGGCCAGGCCAAGGCTCACCAGCGAAAAGAAGATCACGCGCGGATCGAGCATATTGCCGATCAGCACGCCGAACCGAAGCGTGATTACAAGCTGGCAAAGCGTGCCGGCAACCGTCACCCAGGCGAAATTCCGGTCCCCCGGCCGGCCGGCGCGCATGAAATTCAGGGCGGCGAGCAGGAAGGTGATCGCCCCGGCGCTGAGCGCCCAGAACAGCAGCATCGGCTGGCCGGCATAGAATCGCGACACGCCGAATGTGTGGCCAATCGCGCCCAGCAAAAGCAGCCCCGCCAGAATCCTGTCGACGATCTTCAACATGATGCTCCCCTGTTGCCCGCTCTTTCGAAGCCGCCGCCGCCTATTTTGGGGACACTATACTAAATAGCATGCTCTACTTCGCGATTATCGCAATGTACGGAATGGCTATTTAGTATAGTGTCCCCAAAATAGAGGTCGCTCTAATGCGTAAGCCGCTGCTTACCATTGCGAGGCCCCCATCGTCAACGCGCCGCAAGCCGCAGCAGGGCGGAGAGGCTCGCCATGACATGATCCGAAAGCGACCCCTCAGGCTCGATCGCCCATTGGATGATCGCGCCGTGCATCTGCGCATCGAGCATCCGCGCCACCTGTTCAGGCGCCAGGCGGACAGGCGGCAGCCGTTCGAGGATCGCAGCGCGAAACAGCGCGAATCGCTCCCGCGCCAGCGCGTTGAAGACCGGATCGCGAATATCCTCGCGCAGCCACAGCAGATGCTCGGCCAGCTCAGGATCGGAATCCACATGGAAGTCCACAGTCGCGGCACGATACACGGCGAGCGTCGCAGCCTCGCCGCGCCCCTCGGGCAGCGCAGCGATCCACGCGACGAAGCGCATATTGTCCCGCGCGAAAGCCCGCTCGACGAGTGTCTTCTTGTCGCCGAAGCGCTGCAGCAGCGTCGCCGGAGAAAGCCCGATCTCGTTCGCGATATCGGCCAGCGTGAACCCGGCCGGCCCGGCCCGGGCGATCACCGGCAAGGCGCGCTCGAGAATCTCCTCATCGCTGATCGACTTGCGCCGCGGCATCAGCGCCGCGCCATGATGGCTGTCCAGGCGGCGAGGCAGGCAAGCTTCTGCTCCTTCCGCCACGGCTTCCCTGCCGCCACCCCAAGCGCCTTTAGCCGCGCGTCGATCTCGTCCGCCGCAACGCCGAGCACCTCAGAAGCCCGCTCGGGCAGCGACTTCTCGTCAATCTCCGCAAGCGCGATCCCGGCCCCGCCGATCGCCGACCTGAGGGCATCGCGCACGGCGAGCCCTTCGGCCACCGGCGGATGATCGGCAAAGGCGAGGCTGTACTCCAGCAGATCGGTAACCCAGCCGGCGCGATTGACCAGCAGCGCAGCAACCACCGGCTCGCCGCCCTCTGAGCGCACCCGGCGAACCACATCCTCGAGTCCGGCCCCAGCGATCGCCTCCTGCCGCTTCCGCCCCTCGGCAACCGCAGCCGCCGCCTCGGCCGAAGCGCCGCCCTGCGCGTCTCGCGCCATCCCGGCGGCGACATGATAAGGCTCGAGCGAAAGCCGGTCCCCCTCGGCCGCGGTGGCCAGGAACACCGACAGCACCACGCGCGGTTCGCCTCCGTCCACAGCAACGCCGACCACAACGCCGCCTCCGCGCAACGCCCGGAACCCAAGCCCGACCCGAATCGCCATCTGCTCAGCGCTCATGCCCGCGCCACCACCGCCAGACGCCCGAGCCCCAGATCCTCGAGCCCAAGCGCGTCCGCAAGCTGCAGCGCCAGCGCCCGCCGGGCGGGGTCCTGGTGGATCTGGCAATAGCGCGCCCAGACAAGATCCCGCGCCGCATCGTCAAGCGGTCCGTCCGCCGTCATCTCAGCCACCCGAGCATCGAACATCCCGGGAAAATCCGGCACGCCGCCATCCACATCGGTAAAGCCATAATCCCGCGCCAGATCGGCGGCGAAATGCACCAGCCCGGCCCTCCGCCCGACATGCGGATCGGCCGCCAGCGCGACCACCGCGCGGCCGACAAGACGCGGCGTCTCGGACTCGGCGAAATAGGCGTCCTGCGCAATCGCATCGCGCCACGTCGCTTCGCTCACCCCGAAATGATCGAGCACTGCCTCGGATCGCAAAAAGCCCGGCGACACGGCAAGCGCGGTCACGCCGGTCCGCACCAGTTCCATCGCCATCCCGTAAGCAAGCCGCGCCAGCGCCGCCTTGACGAGATCATAGAGGATATGGCCGCGATACCCCGAGAAATGGCCATCGATCACCTCGACGATCAGCCCGCGGTCAGCCGCCACCATCAGGGGCGCGAGATGCCGGTTGGTGATAATGTGGCTGACAAGCGTCTGGTCGAGATAGTCCCGGATTCCGCCCAGATCGATCTCCCAGAAGCGCTGCCCCCAATCGACCATCGGATCGGCGCCCCAGATGCTGTTGACGAGTATGTCGAGCCGCCCCGTCTCGCCGCCGATCCGCTCGGCAAGGCGCGCCACCTCCTCCTCGCGAATATGATCGACCCGGATTGCGACCGCGCGCCCGCCCGCCTGCTCGATCAGCGCGACCGTCTCGTCGATTGTCTCGGGGCGGTCCATGCCTTTCGCATGCCCGGCGGCGCTGCGCCCGGTGCAATAGACCAGGGCGCCGGCCTCGCTCAACGCTCGTGCAATCCCGCGCCCGGCGCCCCGTGTCGCGCCCGCCACCAGAGCGACCTTGCCCGCCAAAGCCTGCCCTTGGTTGGTCAAAATGCGCCGGCTCCTTCGATCCCGTCAGGTCAGGGTGCGGCAATATATAAATGAATAGTCATTTATACGTCAAGGCGCGTGCTGCCGTGGCATGCTGGCCGCACCCGTGAACGCCAGGCCAGGAGGACTGCGGCCGGAACCCGGGAAGCTGCCGTCTTCCGCAACCTCCTCCTCGGCCCCTAATTCTTCACTCCGGCCACTGAGCCGACTGCAGTGAAATTGGTGCCGGTAAGGGCCCATTCATATGCCATCTCCTGTGCTTTCGGGCCGAAAAAGGCACCGGAATACAGACCGGTCGCACCGGTGCCCGTCAGCGTGCCGGTAAAGCCCGGGCCGCTCGATGTAATCGTGCCCGTGCCGTTATAGGTGCCGAAGCTGGTAATGGCGCCAGGGCCGGACGCCGGCGTTCCGGCGAGCGTCAGCGAATTGGTCAGCGCGCCGGTGGCGAAATTGGCAGAGAATGTCGACGTGCTGTTGCCGGTGAGTGTGTACGGTATCGCAACGCCCGTCGCGACGAGCGAGCCGCCTGTTCCGGTCGAATAGGTCGCGGTTCCGGTCTTCGGCATGTCGCTGGCCAGCGTCGGCGCGCCGCCCACCGCCAGCCGGATAATCCCGGTATTGTTTGTCGTGTCGATATGCCCCCAGGAGCCGATCACCGTATAGCTGAGCGGCACGCCGGAAACGGTCGGGATCGACAGCAAAAACTGCTCGCGAATCGTGCCGACTGTCTTGGCCCAGGCCTGCGTTGTGCTGCCCGGCGTTGGCGCCTGGGCGTTGGACGGATCGAATGTCACGGTGCTGCCGTCCGGCGCGGTCAGCCGGTAGGTGTCGCTGGCGGCTGTGTAGGCGACGGTCACGCCGCTGCCGATCGCCTGTGTCGATGCATTGGAAAACCCGGCCGGCCCGGTGTTGTACTGGATGCCGCCCGTCTGGAAGCTGCGGTCGCCGGTCATGTCGGCGATCTTGGTATAGGTTGCCGGCGTCGGCGTCGGCGTACTGGTGAGCCCGCCCCCGCCGCTTCCGCCGCTGCAGGCGCCAAGCAATGCAAACAGGGGCAGGGCGGTGCCCCAGGCGATTGTCGACTTCAAAGCTTTCATAACGTCTCCCGTTCGCTCAAAATGCTGAAGTGATGCCAAATTCGGCGGCGGCCCTTTGTAATCGTAAAGCTCTATGGTGGAGCGGTTGCGCTCCAGCCGCAGGCGGGTGAACGGTGCAAATCCCTTGATCTGAAGCGCGCGCCAGGTGGCGCTGGCGGTCAGCGAGAAGTGCTCGTCGACGCGCCGCTTCGGATACAGCGCCAGTCGCGCATCCGCCTCGAGCCGCTGGTAACCAAGCCCCAGCACTGCGGTCGTGCGGCCAAGTTCGCGGAACGCATAGCCGCTGATCCCGGCGGCCACAGTGCCATAGCCGGGGTCGCGCGCAGTCTGTCGATTGGCGGAAAGCTGCAATCCGCCGCCCGAACGCGCTGAAAACGCCCGGTCGACCGCCGCCGACAGCGCATAGCTGGCGCCATCCTGAAACCTGTTGAGTCGATTCCTGACATGCCCCGCGCCGCCATCGACGCGCAGCAGCATGCGCTTGCCCAGCGGGTGTTGCCAGTTTGCCGCGCCGCCCAGGGTCACGCTGTATGGCTCGGTGCCATACCATCGCCAGGCCGGGCCCGCCGACAGGGTGATCCGGTCCTTGCCGCTGACCAACTCGGGCCCGGCCTGCACGGCAAGGATGAAGTCGTCGAACTGGGAATAGCGATACAGATCGGCGCTGCCCGAAACGCGCACCAGCACATTGGCGCCGGGCGCTAGGGGGCGGCGAACATATCCCTGTCCGCGCAGCGTCAACCCGATACCGGACCGCTCGCGCGCATCCTTGCCAAGCGTGAAGTCGCCCAGCACGGTGCCGAGCGAGTCCGATCGGGTCGCGCGGTTCACATTGCTGTCCGGCACGATCGCCACTTCGAAATTGCCGCCCAGTGGTTTGCGGGTCGCAAGGGCGTTCGCGTAGAATCGCACCATTTGCTGCACCTCTGGCGGAAGGCCGGCCGCATCGGCCGCCCGAAACTCGCGCTCGGCTGCGCCAACATTGCCCATCAACGCCAATATGCGAGCCAGTTCGAGGCGAACGCGCGCGGATTTCGGCTGTTCGTCCAGGATGCGGCGGAACTCGATCGCGGCGCCGCGATAGTCGTGCCGCTGATCGGCCAGCATCATGCCCAGCCGGAACCGCGCCTCGGCGCGGAGCTGCGGATCGCGGTTTCCCGCCAGCGCGCGATAGGCGGTTTCCGCGGTCTGGAAATCTCCTGAATCGCGTGCCGCATCGGCATAGGCAAAGAGCTGGGACGCGTTGAGCGAGCCTTCGCGGTCAGCTCCGCTCGGCTGACCTGCCTCCTGGGCGATCGCGGTGCCGCCCGCTGGCAGCAAGATGCTACCCAACACCATGATGGCTTGCTGCAGCGATGGCTCCCTCCCGATACTTTCGCGTTGCATAGCCGTAACGCCCGGAGAAATCTACCGAAATTGAAATGAATCCGCGTCTGATGATCCGGATTGGCTGGATTCGGGTATCGTTTCCGGCGACGATTCGAGAGTCCCTGCATCTCCGCGCGGACTCGCGCTGTTTCAACCGTCGCGGTCAGGCTGCTCGGCTTGAACGGCTTCGTCCAGCGCCTAGGCCCCAGCCTCACCACCCCCCTTCGCCGCCATCGCCGCCCGCAACGCCGCCGTCACCGCGCGTATCTCGGCAACCCCCTCGGCATGCGCGGCCTCCAGCGCAGCCAGATCGCCCCCGCAGAAATCGCACGACTCATTCTCGATCCGCACAAACTGCCTGCACCCACGGCACAGCCGCAGCGGAACCGGAATTCGTCCAGCCTCAGCCATCGGCCACCAACGCCTCGCGAACGGCCGCCTCGACGACAATCTCGAATTCGCCATGGTCGAAGGACCGCCCCTCGGCATCCTTCACCTTGACCAGCCGTTCGCGCAGCCCCCGTGCGTCGAAATCGAGGGCGCGGTGGTGGCACATGGGGTTGTTGCCGGCGCGCCCCATCAGTGCATGCGCTGTCCAGGTGCACCCGGCCAGGCAGGTCTCGGCATAATAGCAGGTGCGGCAATAGCCCCACAGATCCTCAACCGTACGCCGCCGGTTGAAGGCCATCGGCTCGGCATTCTCCCAGATGTCGCGCAGCCGCCGGTCGCGGATATTGCCGCCGGCATAGGGGCTCGGCAGGCCCGGGCAGGATTTGATCGTGCCGTCGGCCTCGATTCCCATCACCGTGTCGCCCGCGTTGCAGCCGTGGAAATGGATCTCCTCGTTCATCACATTGCGAAGGCGGGATTCATGCGGCCCGAAATAGCCGATATTGCTCGCCGGCTGCAGGAACAGCCCGCGCTCCCGACCCTCGCTGGCGAGCTCGGCGAGCAGCGGCAGCACCTCCATCATCTGCCAGGGCTGAAGCAGCATGTCGGCGTGGTCGGCCGCGTTGCCCATCGCGGTGGTGATCGCGAGCTGCCAGTTATGGCAGCCGGCTTCGATGATGATCTCCATCAGGTCGCGCAACTCGTGCAGGGTGCGCGCATTGATCTGGGTGTTGACGCCGACCTCGAGCCCATGCGCCCGGACGTTGCGCATCGCCGTCAACGCCATTTCGTAAGACCCCACAACGCCGCGCAGCCGATCGTGCGTAGCCCCGATCCCGTCGATCGAAATGCCGACAGCGTTGAGGCCCGCCGCGGCCGCCTGCGCCACGCGTTCATCGGTCAGGTTGCGCCCGCCAGTCTGGAGATCGCACTCCATGCCGGCGGAGCGGATCGCGGCGATGATCTGCAGCCAGTCCTTGCGGAGATAGGCCTCGCCGCCGATCAGCCCGACGCTGCGCGCACCGAGCTCGGCGATCTGGTCGACCAGATCGAGCGCCTCTTCAGTCGACAGCTCGTCACGCCGCCGCCGCCCGGCGCGCGACCCGCAATGCTGGCAGGCAAGGTCGCACGCGAGCGTGATCTCCCAGACCACGCTCACGGGCACCCGCTTCAGGATATCGTCGAGACCGGAATAGCGAACGGGCAGCGATAGATCGGCCCGTTCGACGATCACGTCGCCGAGGCTTTGCGGATTGCCCCTTCGGCAGCCTTGATGATGCCATCCAGGTCGCCATATTCGGCCTTGAGCTCCTTGGCGCCGACCACCAGCGCCTTGAGCTCGGCAACATCGGCGCGTTGCAGGATGTCGAAGACGACCGGCCGATAATAGACCCGACCCGGATCAAGCAGAACATGGAGGCGTTCGAGAGTCAGCGCCTGGCGCTGTACCTTTGGAATTCCCATCAATAATCTCCTACTCGCGACGTCGAGTCGCAAGATGGCTATACTATAGCGTGACTATTGGGAGAAGTTGTTGATGCCTTGTCTATCCGTAAAGGCGTCGAAAGGTTACAGTATCGTAAGCCAAATTCCCGAATCAGTACGCGGCTCATAGCCTGTTGAAATAATTGCATTTCATAAAAGTTGACACGATACGAGATATTATTCCGCATCAGCAACGAATATTGATGAAGCCATTTCGGTGATACTTGCGCCACGTGCTGAGTCCGACTTTCGGCACTCCACCAATCAAATCCCTGCGTCACCCTGAACTCGTTTCAGGGTCCAACGTGCCGCAAATACGGACGGCGCCGATTGCACGTTGCGTTCGAGCGAGATTGTGTTCCCCGAACACAATCTTGGCTTTCCGCGGGAAAGCCAAAGCTCGAACGCTGAAACGAGTTCAGCATGACGGAGTTAAGCCGAATCGGCATTCAACACTTGGGTCTGACCGCGCCGCGATGATGTTCGCGCAGAGGCGCAGAGGCGCAGAGGACGCGCGGTTGGAACTTTGGTACTGATTTCTCGCTTCGGACTCTCGAAGTTGAAACGGCAAAGTTAGCCCTGAAGTCATACTCTCCGCGCCTCTGCGCCTCTGCGCGAATCCGTTTATCGCGAAATTGAATGTCGATCGGCCCTGGGTAGAGCGCTGCCCGCATGCCTTTTCCACCAATAGGAACGGCTCACATCTGAACGGGCGATCGCCGATCAGCCGAGCAAGTCACGGCTCGCAAGCCTTCACCGTCCGAGCCGCCACATCAAAGGCATCCCAGACGATCTTCGCCAGGCTCCCGCCAAGGCTGCAGCGCCGAACGCCAAGCGCCGCATAGTCGGCGATGCTGGCATCATAATTGTGCACCACGACATTGAGCGGCTTGGGCGCAACCGCGGCAACCAGCTCGGCGATTGCGCCGCGGTCGAGAAGGAAGGGCACGAACAGGCAATCCGCGCCGGCCTCGGCATAGGCGATCGCGCGCGCGATGCTGTCGGCGACCGGCATGCCGGGCACGCGGAAATTCTCGTTGCGGCCGATCAGCATGATCTGGGGATCGATCGCGTCGATCGCCGCACGGGCAGCCGCCAGCCGCTCAACCGCAAGGCTCGTGTCGTACATCGCACTGCCCGACCAATCCTCGATCGAGATCCCCGCCACGCCGGTCTCGGCCGCCAGCGCGACATTGCCGGCGACCTGCTCAGGCGCATCGGCAAGGCCATTCTCGAAATCCGCATTGATCGGCAGATCCGTCGCCGCGACGAGCATGCGCAGATGCTCGAGCACAGCGTCGCGGCCGAGCTCCCCGTCCTTCACGCCCGCCGCCCAGGCAGCGCCGGCGCTGGTCGATGCGATCGCCTTGAAGCCAAGCGCGGTCAGGCGGCGCGTGCCGCCGCCATCCCAGGCATTGGGAAGGATGAAAAACCCCTGGCTGTGGAGTGCGCGGAAAGTGGCGCGCTTTTCAGCTGGTGTGGGCATATACTGCTCCTGTCCGGATAGGGTCTCGCCGCTGGCTAAACCATGCAGCGCCTGATTAGAACCGGCCTGCCTGTTGGCCGCCTTTCCCTGCGGGCCGGGATCGCGAATATATCAGTCTGGCTTGCCTGTTGTGGCGATGCCCCGCGTCCGGGCGGCAGGCCCGGTCGCGGGGCGCACATCCGGGGCCATTATCGGGCCGGACGTGCCGCTGCCAGTTCGGTGTCGCGGTGCGCCCCGTACCGGAGGACATTGGCACGCTGCGCAGCGACCTCGGCCCATTTCGCCGTCCGGCACCGGACGATCTCGAGCTTGCGTGAGATATCCGTATCGATCGGATAGGGGCAGACCGCGGCAATTGCCTTGTCGAGGCGCCGGTCGAGCTGCTTCACGCCGGCCGGACTCGAAAGGTCGAGGTCGCGAAACGCGACGTGAATGGCGACCTGGCCGTCTTCCTGGGCCGGGGCTGCGTTCGGGATAAGCGCGGCGAAAAGAACCGCGGGGATCATCAATTTCATCATGGCGAAGCGTCCTTTGTTCGTCGGGATCGACAGCGCCTCTTTGATCCTTCGCCGCCCCCGATACCAACAAAGCGGTGGACGCAACTTACAAGTTGTACTTATATATTAGCCGTGCTTCCGATCCCGCCTCTGTCAGCCGTCCGCGCCTTCGAGGCCGCCGCGCGCCACGAGAATTTCAGCCGCGCCGCCGAGGAACTCGCCATGACCCAGGCCGGGGTCAGCTATCAGATGAAGCTCCTCGAGGAGCGTCTCGGCGCGCCCCTGTTCGTGCGAAAGGGGCGCTGCATGGTCCTCACCGATCTCGGCCGCCGCATCGCGCCGCGCGTCACCGAGGCGTTCACCTCCCTCGGCGAGGCCTTCGCCATCGCGCGCGCCGAGACGGCTTCGGTTCTCGCCATCACAGCGCCCCGGACGCTTGCAACCAACTGGCTCGCCGGCAGGCTGGGCGATTTCCACATCATTCGCCCCGATCTCGCCGTGCGCCTCGACGTGACGGATCAGATGGTCGATCTAACCTCGAGCGAATTCGATGTCGGCATTCGCGGCCTGCCTGCGCCGGCGCAGGGGCTTGTGTCGCATTTCCTCATGCGCATGCCGGTCACGCCGCTTGCGAACCCAGCTTTCCTGTCGGCCCACAAGATCGAAACGCCGGCCGATCTGCACTCCGCCGTCCGCATTTCGCCTGAGGATGACTGGTGGGATCTCTGGTTCGATTCCCTGGCTGTCGGCGGTTTCGAAGGACCGTTGCGCAGCAGCATCCGCTTCGAATCGCAGGTGCTTGACGGGCATGCCGCGATCGCCGGGCATGGCATCGCGATTCTCAGTCCGCCCATGTTCAAGCCGGCGATCGATGCCGGCCTTCTGGTTCAGCCATTTCCGCATGTGGCGAACTATGGGAACGCCTTCTGGCTGGTCTATCCCGAGCACAAGCGCAACTTGCCAAAGGTCCGCGCCTTCCGCGATTGGCTGCTCGACGAGGTCAAGCGTGCGGCGGGGGACGATCCCTACGGGATCCTGGTGCCGCTGCCGGCGCTGTAAAGAAGCGCACTTTCTCATCCCCTCCCGCTTGCGGGAGGGGCAGGGGTGGGCTCGCGCTCTACGCTGGCGGCACGCTTGTTGAAGCCGGGCGCCCACCCCTCGGTCCCCTCCCGCAAGCGGGAGGGGATGCGCAGAGGCCCGCACGGCTATTTCGGTGCCAGCACACTTAACGCCCAAATCGTCGCGCGATCTCGCCCGCCATGATCTGGCCAAAGGAACGCCGCCCCTCGCGAATTCAACCGCGCGCCTCCCCGTGCTGAAATCTCCCGGAACGCCTCGGCTCACCCGGCCAGCGGCGTGCCACGATGAGCCCATTTTCAGCCCGGAAGAAAAGCGTCATGATAAACCGATACGCATCGCATAAATCGGCGAGTAAAAACTCAGTAGAGCTACAATCCGCCGACCGCGCCGTAATCCCTGATTGTAATTCGTCCAATAATGGTCGGCGCGCACCCCGTAATAACGCGCGCGCAATCACCAGGAAGAGCGGAGATTCGCCCCCTTCGTCAGTGGGTCGCAAAAATGCGCGAATAGTTGCAGGAATCGCGCGGCGGCCTGCATTCTCCAACACAAGTTCCAGGCGGTTACTGGCCGATCAAAGCCGGCCCAATCCCGTCAACTCGCGCTCACCCGGTCTCCGCCTCACCGCGCTTCACCGGCGGATGCAGCCGCAACCGCTCGACCCGGCGCGGGTCGGCCGCGACGATCTCGAGCGTCCAGCCGCTCTCATGGACGATGCATTCGCCCTTTTGCGGCACATGGCCGGCCAGCACAGCGGCCAGCCCGCCCAGCGTATCGACATCGCCGTCCACCTCGGCCAGCCGCGCATCGATCTCGGTGCCGACATCCTCGAGCTCGGCGCGCGCATCGGCGTCCCAGGCGCCGCCGTCGAGCGGCACGAGCAGCGCCTCGGGCGCATCGTCATGCTCGTCCTCGATGTCGCCGACGATCTCCTCGATCAGGTCCTCGATCGTGACGAGCCCCTCGGTGCCGAAATATTCGTCGAGCACGATTGCGAGATGCACGCGCTTCTGGCGCATGTCAGCGAGCAGATCGAGCGCACCGCGCGACATCGGTACATAGAGCGGTTCG
>Ga0105238_10004715_pt1 | contig 13479 bp, 16 predicted proteins | sample KBSC34metaG_FD_81526 | JGI IMG/M metagenome (GOLD analysis project Ga0105238, IMG submission 81526) | Corn rhizosphere microbial communities from Kellogg Biological Station, Michigan, USA - KBS C3-4 metaG | ecosystem: Host-associated > Plants > Roots > Rhizosphere > Soil | place: Michigan, USA... | reverse complement strand
GGTGCGGGTCGCCATGGAAGAGGCCGTGGCGAAAGATCATCGTCAGCCAGGCCTGGGCGATCACGTAGGCGAGCTTCCGCCGCTGCTCCATCGTCCACGCGTCGAGGTCGAGGTCGGCGAGCTGGATCCCGTCGATCCACTCGAGCGTCAGGACGCGCGGCCGCGTGTACTGCCAGTAGACCTTGGGGACGCGGACGTGCGGGTGGCCGGCGAAGTGGCGGTGGAAGTTCTCGGCGTTGCGCGCCTCCTGCCGGTAGTCGAGCTCCTTCCGGATCGAGCGCGCGAACTCGTCCACGAGCTGGCGGGCGTCCACGAAGTCGAGCGCCCGGATCCGCTCCCGCGCGAGCCGCGCGGCCTGATGTGGGCGCGCGCCTCGGTGCGGCGCTACGACGGGCGCATCGTGCCGGTGAAGGATCCCGCCGGCCGCACGCTGTACTGGTCCACGGTCGTGCCGATCGAAGACGCCGACGAGGGCACCGATCGCTGGGCGGTGGAGCAGGGGTGGATCTCGCTGACGCCGCTGCGTCTGGATCCGACCGACGACACGCAGCTGCACGATGCCCGGGCGGCGTGGCCGCTCGACGATGAGATGGCCATAGCGCTGTCGCCTGGCACGTCGTCGCCCGAGGCGGCGCGCACCGTGCGCGACGACGAGGCGGAAGTGTCGCTCACGAAGCGCGCGACTCCCGCCGAGGCCGCCCCAGCGCCGTAACGAGCTCGCGCAGGCGGAGGGCGTTGCGCGTGGCCGCCGCCTCTGGATCGTTGTTGAAGTACGCGAAGACATGGCGCCCCGCGCGCCATTCCGTCCGCAGGCGAGATGCCCAGCGGCGCAACGCCTCATCGCCATAGCTGCCGTGATAACGCCCGCTCGTGCCGTGAAACCGCACGTAGACGCACGGCCCGGTCACCTCCTCGAGCACTGCGGAGCCCGCCTTGTCGTGCAGGCACATCGACGCCCGATAGCGCGCGAGCAGCTCATAGGTGTCGCGCTCGTACCAAGAGGGGTGGCGGAACTCGAACACGTGTAACAGACGGTGCCGCGTGCCAACGAGGGTGCGCGGCAGCGCGGCAAGAAACGATTCGAGCCGCGCGAGATCGCGATGGAAGTTCGGCGGCAGTTGATAGAGCAGCGGCCCGAGCCGCGGCCCCAGCGAGGCGGCGCGCGATAGCAGCCGATCCAGCGGCTCTTCCGGGTCGCGCAGCCGCTTCATGTGGGTGAGGAACCGGCTGGCTTTCACCGCCATCAGAAAACCGGCGGGCGTCTGTTCACGCCACGCTGCGAATGTCGATGCTTCGGGAAGCCGGTAAAAGGTGCCGTTCACCTCGACGGTGTCGAAGACCGACGCGTAGTGCGCGAGCCAGCGCGACGGCGGCAACCCGTCGGGATAGAACCGTGCTTTCCACGAGGCGTAGTTCCATCCCGAACATCCAATGCGTAACTGAGGCGGCATGCTCGTAGAGGCGAACCTTCAGGTTCGCCTGAATGACTGCAAGCCAAGCGCCGCTGCACGCCGAGGCTGATATCCTCGTACCCGATGGGTCGCATCTTCGTGCTGTCGCCGGCCAATTGCGGCGGCCGCCGCGCCAGCCAGATCGTGTCGGACCGCGCCGGGTTCCCGCTCGCGCAGCGGCTGCGGTCGGCGGAAGGTGCGCCCCTCGGCGACGTCTTCGCGTTCATGAGCGGGCTGTACTTTCGCGGCAAGCTCGCCTATGCGCGGCGCTTCACCAACCCGCCGGATCCCGACGATCCGCTGGTGTCGGCCGGCGTGCTGGTGATCACGCCGAACGCCGGGCTACGTGGAGCCGATGTGTCCGTGACGCGCGAGTCGATTCGCGCGTTTGCCGGCGAGCCGATCGATCTCGAGAACGAGCGCTACCTGCGGCCGCTCGAGCGCAGCGCCAGAGCGGTGCGCGCGGCGCTCGGCACCGACTGCGACGTAGTGCTGCTCGGCAGTGTCGCATCCGGTAAATACGTCGAGGTGCTGCAGCCGGTGTTCGGCGATCGACTGCTCTTTCCTTCCGCCTTCGTCGGGCGGGGCGATATGAGCCGCGGCGGACTGATGCTGCGCTGCGTGACGAGCGGCGACGAGCTCGAGTACGTTCCGATTGCGGGCGCGGCGCGGCGCGGCCCGCGCCCCCCGAAGCTGGCGCCGCTCAGAGTTCAAGCTTGACGGGGCGGCCTGAAGGCGCCGCCTACGATGTCGCCGTCCTACTTTTTGTGGGCGTCCAGGAAGTCGAAGATCTGGGACGCGTAGGTGAGATACGCCTCGAGGTGCGTGCCTCCGGGCACCGTCGCGTAGACCGCCTCCACGCCGGCGGCGCTCGCCGCGGCCGCCATCTTCTTCGACGCCTCGATCGGGTTCGTCGTGTCCTGATCGCCGTGGATCACCAGCATCGCCACTTTGCCTCTCAGCCGATCGAACGGATATGCCTCGTAGGCGATCGGTCCCGAGCTGATGACGAGCGCCGCGAACCGGTCCGGATATTTCGCACCGAGATGCAGCGCGCCGGAGCCTGACGGATTCTGCCCGTGGAGGAACACCCGTGAGGTGTCCACGTTGTACTCCTCGGTCACCAGGTCGATGACGTTCATCACGTCCTGCTCGGCGCGCTCGTTCTCCTGCGCCGTCCAGCCCGCCGCCGGCGCCGCCGCATTCGGCCGGGCGATCTGATACGAGCTGCCGTAGTAGGGCTGTGGCAGCGGCCGGTATCCCATCGGCGTCACGACGAGATACCCGCGCTTTTCGGCTTGGAGTACGAAGTCGTTGTTGCTGCGGTACGAATTGTTGACGCTGGTACCCGCTCGCAACGTGACCAGCAGCGGCAGCTTCATTGCCGGCGTCCATCGCGACGGCACGAAGAGGCGATAGGGGATCGATTCGCCGGTGCCGGGGAAGTCGTAGACGCGGTACTGCTCGCCGCCGTGGCGATAGAGCGGTCCCTTTGGATTCGGATGCACTCCGGCCGGAGCCGCGGGCGCTTGCTGCGCACCAGCGTTCAGCGAAGCCAGGGCGATGGCGGCGGCGAGGACAGCCGGCGAGATGAGCGCACGCATGGCGCAGATTCTAGCCGATGGCTTGCAGTGCAGCCGCTGGCAGGAGTTCGACCGTCGCCGACACTCGCAGCTCGCCGCCCTGTACGACCGCGGCGTTCAGCGCCAGGTGTCCATCGAAGCGGCGGACGATGTCTTTCAACACTCGCGGATCGGTTGCGAGCGTATCCGGATCGACGGTGGTCATGACACAGCGGCCCCGCAGGTCGGCCAGCGCGATGAGCACCTCGCCGATGCGCAGGACACGTCCTTCCCAGCCGCGCTCCTCGAGGCCGTTGACGCCGCCGACGATCAGATTTGGCCGCAGACGACGGCTGTCGCGCCCGAACGCGGCAATCGCGCCGTCGGTTGCCACGAGCAACGGCAGGACGTCGAAACGCGCTTCGTGTTCGTTGCGCACCAGCCGCGCGCCGGGGCCGACGATGTGCTCCACGCGTTCTCCCACGTCCGGCGACGACCAGGGCCGCCCGTCGACGAGCGGCTCGCCGTCGCTGCCGAGGGTGGCGTGGAGCCCCAGCAGCCGCGGATGTGTCCGCGCGGTGACGAGGTGACCGCGCCGGTCATACACCTGCACGACGCGATCGCCGTGCAAGCCCAGGGGGCCCGCCGTCGTGCGGTCGAGCCGCTCGCCGGCCATCGACTTCACCGGATACCGCCAGATTTCCTGAAGGACCATGCTGACGACCTTGGATGCAGAGTCCGCATCCAAGGTTTCAGCGTCTCAGCCGTCTGCACAACCTACAAGCCGTGCTCAGTGCGTGGCCGTCTTGTTGTGCTCCTTCTGCAAATCCTGGGCGTGCGTGAGCTGCGCCTGAACCACCGAGCTCGCCTTCATCGCCCACGCCTTCACTTCGGGATCGGAGCCCGACTGCGCCTCCGTCTTCACCTCGGTGAGAGCCTCGCCGTGACCCATCACCATCGCGTCGACGTAGGCGCGGTCGAACTCCTTTCCGCTCAGTTCCGCCAGCTTGTCCTTGAGCGTCACGGCGTCGGCCGGGAGCGCCGTCGGCCACGTGAGATGTTTTCGGTCCGCCACCGCCCTCAGCTCGTCGTTCGCCTTGCGGTGGTCGTCGATCATCCGCTGCGCAAACGCCTTGACGTCGCGGCTCGACGCCTTGTCCTTCGCGAGCGTGCCGAGCTCGACCTCGGCCGTGTTGATCCCGGCAAGCTTCGTGACGAATGCCTGGTCGACCGCCTGCGCGCGCAGGCCAGCTGTTGCGATCGCCAGCGCGATCCCCACGATGACGCTGGTATGCGCCGTGCAGACACCAGCCGCACCAATCAATGGGAGGACACCATGGCTCAGGCCGGAACTCTGCACGATGCATTCATGGATGAACTGCGGGATCTCTACGACGCCGAGAAGCAGCTGACCAAAGCACTGCCGAAGCTCGCGAAAGCGGCCAGCAATCCCGATCTGCGCGCCGCGTTCGAATCACACCTCGAGGAAACACGGGGGCACGTGGAACGGCTCGAAGAAGTCTTCGGCAGCCTTGACGAGAAAGTGCGCGGCAAGCATTGCGACGGCATCGCCGGCATCATCGACGAGGGGAAGAACGTGATGGGGGAGGACTTCGACGAGGCGACGATGGACGCCTGCCTGATTGCCTCCGGTCAGCGCGCCGAACACTACGAGATGGCGGCCTACGGCACGGTCATCGCGTGGGCCCGCGTGATGGGGCACGACGACGCGGCCGATCTGCTGCAGCAGACGCTCGACGAGGAGAAGGCCGCTGACGAGAAACTGTCGTCGCTTGCCGAGGAGGGGATCAACCAGGAAGCCGCCGATTCGGTGCATGGCTCCGGCGAGGAGGAGGAAGAGGAGCCGCCGAAGATGGCCGCGTCCCGTGGCCGCAAGACCGCAGCTTCAGGACGCCGCTGACGCCCTGTGGCATGATGGAGCATTCTGTTCTCCGGGCCCCTGCTTTCCGTATTCCTGATCGTGGCGGTGGACGTTCTGGGTCTCACCATCATGATCCCGTTGCTGCCGTTCTACGCCGAACGCATGGGCGCCAGCCCCGCGCAGGTCGGCTGGTTGATCGGCATCTATGCGGCGTGCCAGCTGATATCGGGGCCGCTGCTCGGCCGGATGTCGGATTCGAGTGGCCGCAAACCGCTGCTGATCGTGAGTCAGCTCGGCACGTTCGCCGGGTTCCTCGTCACCGCGTTCGCGCCGAACCTCTGGGTGCTGTTCGTCGCGCGCGCCATCGACGGCCTCACAGCGGGTAACCTGTCGCTCGCGCAGGCCTATATCTCGGACGTCACCAAGCCCGAAGAGCGCGCACGCGCCTTCGGGCTGATCGGCATCGCCTTTGGTCTGGGATTTCTCGTCGGCCCTGCGATCTCAGGCGCGCTCGCCCGCTTCGACTACCGGCTGCCGATCTTCGCGGCCGCCACCTTGTCTGCGTTGAGCGTGCTGACGACGTGGCTGCTGTTGCCGGCGGTAAAACCCGGCGGCAGTAAAGGTCCAGCGGTCTCGCGCCGCCTGACGCTGTTCGAATGGCGCGCCTACGCGGCGTACTTCAGGGAACCGAAGCTGTCATCGAAGCTCTGGCAGTTCCTGATGTTCTCGCTCGGGTTCGCGATGTTCATCGCGGGGATGCCGCTGTTCGTCGAGCGCCGCCTCACATGGGACGGCCGCCCGTTCGGCCCTGAACAGGTCGGCTACGTGTGGGCGCTCGCCGGCGTCTTCGGCCTCATCTGGCAGGGGCCGGCGCTGGGCCGGCTGGTCAAGGCGTTCGGGGAACGCCGGCTGAATCTCGCGGGCTTCGTGGGCTACGTCGGCGGCTACACAATCCTCGCGTTCTGCACGTCGGTCCCGTGGCTGGTGCTCGCCACTGCCATCATGTCGATGGGGTCGCTGGTGCGACCGACGCTCACGAGCCTCATTACCCACGCCGCCCCGCGCGAAGAGCAGGGCGTCGTCCTGGGGCTGATGCAGTCGCTCAATTCCGGCGCGCTGATCGTAGGCCCGCTCATCGCCGGCTATCTGATCGAGCACGGGCTGCTCACCACCTGGGGCTTGGCCGCGGCCGCGACGGCGGTGATGGGCCTCGTGCTGGCCTCGCAGGCCTCGTGAAGAACGCCGGCTACCTGTAGAGAGCCGGGAACTCGCGCTTCAGCGCCTCGACCTTCGGTTTGTCGTTGATCACGATGTAGGGATAGAAGGGATTCTTCCGGGCGAAGTCCTGGTGTTCCTCTTCCGCCGCGTAGAAGCCGTTCAGCGGGACGACCTGCGTCACGATCGGCTTCGCGAAGACGTGTGCGGCATTCAGCTGATCGATGTAGCTCTTCACCACCTGCTGATGCCGCTCGTTCGACACGAAGATGGCGGACCGGTACTGCGTGCCGACGTCGGGCCCCTGCCGATTGAGCAGCGTGGGATCGTGCGCCACGGAGAAGAAGACTTTCAGCAGCTGTCCGAGCGTGACCTTCGACGAATCGTAGGTGACTTTCACCGACTCGGCGTGCCCGCTCGTGCCGGTCGAGACCCTTTCATAGTTCGCCGTCTTGGCGGAGCCGCCGCTGTATCCGGAGACGGCGTCCACCACACCGCGCACGTGTTGAAAGACTTCCTCGATGCCCCAGAAGCAGCCGCCCGCCAGCACGACGGTCGTCGAGCCCTTGCTGGTGCCTGGTGAATCGTCGAGCGACGGATCGGGAAGCTTCGCGCCGGCGGTGGCCGGTGCGGAGGCCGTGAGGAGACAGGCCAGCACCATCGCCGCGCCGTAGACGTGCGTTCGCCGCATCGTCCATAGAGTAGCGGAATCGTAGTTGCCGGTCTTCAGACCGGCTCGATCAGGTAGGTGCGACTGGCGCGTGCGTGGCGGCTAGCGGCGCTCGTTCGTCGTTCGTGCCGAGCAGGTCGGCCACCGCCTGCAGCCCTTCGACGTGATCGCAGATGGCCTTGAACACCATCAGGATCGGCACGCCCAGCAGCATGCCCGGTGTCCCCCAGGCCCAGCTCCAGAAGGCGAGCGCCGTGAAGATCGCCACGTGGTTGAGCGAGCCCGCCTTGGCCAGCAGATGGGGCGTCAGCAGCATCCCTTCGATCGAGGTGATCGTCAGCGTGATTGCCCCGACCAGAAGCGCCCCGGCGATCGTACCGAACTGCAGGAGTCCGACGGCCGTCAGGACGACCGTTCCAACCAGCGGGCCGAAGTAGGGCACCACGTTGATGACGCCCGCGAACAGTCCCCACACCGCTGGATGTTTCACGTCCACGGCCCACAACGCAAAACCGGTGGCGACGCCCACCAGAATCGACGTGCCCACCGTCACCACGATGAACCGGCCGATCTGCCGTTCGATGTCGTTCAGGATGCTGACCGTGACGCGCTGGCTGCCGCGCGTCTGCAGGTGGCGCACGAATTTGCGTTTGAACGAGTCCCCCTCGCTGAGGAGGAAGATGGTCAGAAAGAACACCGTCAGCGACTGCCCCGCGAACGTCAGCATGCCGACGCCGCCGCTCCACAGCCAATCCGTTGTCCGTGTCGGCTGGCGGACTTCAACCGGCGTGACTCCCGGTGTTTTCGGCGGAGGCGAAGTGGCTTCGTTGGCTGCCGCGTCGATCGCCTTGGCGGCCTCTTGCACGCGCTGCAGCGTGGACTTGTCGCCGCCGCGTACGCTGCGCAGCTCCCGCTGCAACTCCGCGGCGCCGTGAGGAATGTCGTCCACGACCTGTTCGAGCTGCGGCCACAGCACCCACCCGCCGGCCCCGATGCCGCCCAACAAGGCGAGCATCACGAGAAGCGCGGCGGATGGGCGCGGGACGCGCCACCGTGTCAGGCGATTGACCAGCGGGTCGAGCGCGTAGAACAGCAGCAGCGACACCACGAGCGGGATCAGCACCGACGCCGTGAACTGCAGCAGGAACACCGCGGCGGCGAGCGCGACGACGGTGATCCCGATCGTCAGCCCGCGCCTCGGCATCAGACGACGCGCCGCCCCTGGATGACCCGAATCAACAGCACAACGATCGCCACGACGAGCAGGATGTGAATCAGCCCGCCAAGGGTGTACGACGACACCATCCCGAGCAGCCACAACAGCACGAGCAGCACGATCAAGGTTTCAAGCATCACTCCTCCTGTTCCGGCACAGCGGATGTGCACGGGGAGTGCCAAGCCGAAGAAGCGGCGATCTGGCTGAAAATTGGGCGAATTTCATGTGGCGCGCGTGAGCGGTAGGTAAGGCCGTGCTGGAAGGTTCTACAGGAGCTGCCTCAGCGACTCCCGGCCTCCGTCCTGGTGGAGCGGCGTGAGCGCCGCGCTCGAGGTGCCGCCGTCTCCGCTTCGCGGGCGATCATCACTTCCGTGGACTTCACGATGGCGAGGGCGTAGTCGCCGCGCTTGAGTTTCAGCTCGTCCACGGCGTCCGCCGTAATCACCGCGGTCAGTCGCTGGTCCCCGATGCGCAGCCGCACCTGAGCCAGCAGACCGTCGATTCGAACCTCTTCAATGTAGCCGCGGAGCTGGTTGCGGCCGCTCAGCGCCACGATGAGGCCGCTCGACGGGCGGCCCTTGGGCTTGGCTGGGACGTCGCCACCGCCTTTCGCCAGCAGGCGATCGATCTCGGCATCGGCCACGCGATGGTGGCCGCCGGCCGTGGTGGTGGTGCGGACGCGGCCGCTGTAAATCCACTGCTTCAGGGTGGAGTAGCCGACGCCGAGCCGCTGCGCGGCGGTACGGACCGTAAGAAGCGTCATGAGGACCTCGCGACGCGGCAGGAGTAGGTCTTGATGATCAGCCAGACCGGCGCGCCGGGCTTCAGCCCCAGCATGTCGGCGCCGCCGGGGGTGAGGTGCACGACGAATCGCGCGTCGGCGTCGATGGTGGCGACGACGGCGGAACCGTGCATGCGCCAATCGACCACCTCGCCGCGCAGGACGTTGCGAGCGCTCAGCCCGACAGGTTCTCGATCCGCCAGCAGAATGTCGCCCGCGCGAATGGCCACATGGACGGCCGCGCCCTCGGGTGCCACGCCGAGCGGCACTTCGATCGCGGTCGTCGTGCCGGTCAGCAGGCAGTTCATCGTGCCGGCCCGTTCACGCCGGCCGCTGACCGTGGCGGGAAACACGTTCTCGAAGCCGGCGAGCTCCGCCAACGGCGCCTGCGCCGGGTGATCGAGCACTTCGTGCGGCGAACCGCTGGCCAGGATGCGTCCGTCCTCGAGCGCGATGAGCCGTTCGCCCAGCGAGAACGCCTCACGATGACTGTGCGTGACGTACAGGATGGGGATGCGTCGCCGCTCGTTCCACCTCCGCAGGTCGTCCATGATGTGCAGCTGGATGGCGTAGTCGAGCGCCGACAGCGGTTCGTCGAGCAGCAGCGCCGCGGGCTCTGTGACGAGTGCGCGCGCCAGGGCGCTCCGCTGCCGCTCGCCGCCGGAGATCTGCCCGGGGCGGCGTGCGAGCAGTGCGCCGATGCGGAACGACTCGGCGGCTTCGGCGATACGGGCCCGGCGGTCGGCGCGCGTCAGCGCCGACAGTCCGTAGCCGATGTTCTCGGCCACCGTCAGATGCGGAAACAGCGCCAGCTGTTGGAACACGTAGCCGAGGCGGCGATCCGCCACCGGCACATCGACCTCCGCGCTGGTATCGAACAACGTGCGATCGCCAATCGTCACGCGGCCCGCATCCGGCCGCGTCAGGCCGGCGACACAGCGGAGGATCGTCGTCTTGCCCGACCCCGAGGCGCCAAACAGAATGGTCACGCCAGCGTCGGCGAGGAACGATACGTCCAACGCAAAGCCGGTGGAGAGGCGCTTGGCGAGATGGACCGCGAGCGTCATCCGTGCGTCACGCCATCGGCGCCGCGGCGAGCGGACGCCGGCGCAGGCCGTACACGGCCAGCAGCACGGCGAACGCGAACGCGAGCATGAACAGCGCCGTGATCGTCGCCTCGCGATATTGCAGCGCCTGCACGTGGTCGTAGATCGAAATCGAGATCGTGCGGGTGACACCGGGCAGGTTGCCGCCCACCATCAGCACGACGCCGAACTCGCCCACGGTGTGCGCGAAGCTGAGAACGGCCGCCGCGACGACGCCCTCGATCGAGAGCGGCAGGACTACGCGGGCGAAGGTGCGCAGCGGCGAGGCGCCCAGCGTCGCCGATGCTTCCCGCAGCGTCGGGTCGATCTGGCTGAACGCCGCGGCGACCGGCTGCACGGCGAACGGCAGGCTGTAGAAGAGCGATGCGATGACGAGGCCCTCGAAGGTGAAGGCGAGCGGATGGCCGGTCCAGCCGATCCACAGGCGGCCGATCGGGCTGCGCGTGCCCATTGCCATCAGCAGGTAGAAGCCGATCACCGTCGGCGGAAGGACGAGCGGCAACGACACGACGGACTCGATCAGAAAGGTCCAGCGCCGCCGCGAGAACACGATCCAGTGCGCGAGCGGCACGCCGATCACGAGCAGGATGCCCGACACGATCGCCGCCAGCCTGGCCGTGAGCCAGAGCGCTTGCCAGTCCATCAGCGACCGGGCAGAGCAAACCCGAACCGCTCGAGATGCCGGCGCGCTTCGTCGCGGCCGAGGAAGGCAATGAACTGGCGCGCGAGCGCGGGCTCGCGCGACATCGTCACCACGATGGCCCCTTGTTCGATCGGCGGATAGAGCGTGGCGGGAATCTCGACGTAGGTCCCTTCGGCCGTCAGCGCCGCGCCGAGCACCAGCGAGCGCGAGAGCAGTCCGACGTCCGCGTTGCCAGACTCCACCAGCTGCGCGGCCTGCGCCAGGCTTTCACCCATCACGAGTTTCGGCTGGAGGCTGTCGTACAGCCTGACCTTCTGAAGGGCGGCCTCGGCGGCACGCCCATACGGCGCGTATTTCGGATTCGCCATCGCGATGTGCCGGACACGTGGGTCGGAGAGCACAGGCAGGCCACGGCTCAGATCGAGCCTGGCGTCGCGCCGTGCCCACAGCACCAGGTGGCCGTTCGCGTACTTCTGCAGCGTGGCGGGATCGGCGGCGCCTGCGGCCGCGAGCCGCTTCGGATAGTCGACGTCGGCGGACAGGAACACGTCGAAGGGCGCGCCGTTCTGGATCTGCGCGAAGAAGTTGCCCGACGACCCGTACGAGACCGTCACGTCCGCCGGTGTGGAGCGCTTGAAAGCGCCGACGATTTCCGGCAGCGCGGTCTGGAGGTCGGACGCCGCCGCGATTCGCAGCTGTCTTGGCGCCTCAGCGAGCAGGAGCGCTGGGAGCGCAAAAAGGGCAACCGCGGCTCCCCTGAAAACGTTTCGAATCATTACAGTCGATTGTAGTCGATTTGAATGACGTAATAGTCCGATATACAGTCCTGAGAAATGCAGGGCCCCACGGCGCTCGGATGGCTCGATCGATTCGCACGCTTCGCCGCATAGAAGTCGTTCGGTTGCAGCCTTGATGTCCCACGTTTCCTCGCACGTTTGTCTTCGTCTCGTTCGCGTCTGTCTGATTGCGCTCTGCGTTGGTCTCGTCGGCAGTGCTGCCCGCGCCCAGATTGGCGGCGGTCAGATCAGCGGAGTCGTCAGCGACGGCAACGGCGGTGTTCTGCCCGGCGTCACCGTGACCGCGACGCCAACCGGGACTGGCGTGGCACGCAGCACCGTGACGTCATCGGCCGGCCTCTATGCCCTGGGAGGGCTGCGGCCGGGCGAGTACCGCGTGGACGTCGTGCTGAGCGGCTTCCGCTCCGCTCGCCGCGAAGGCGTTCGGGTTGACACCGGCCTTACGCGCCAGCTCGATTTCGAGCTCACGGTCGGTGGCGTGTCCGAAACGGTCACGGTCACCGGCGACGCACCGGCGCTGCGCGCCACGGCCAGCCTCGGCCAGGTCGTTTCCGAGCAGGCCATTCCGGCGCTCCCGCTGGACGGCCGTACCTTCATTACGCTGGCCACGCTGGCGCCGGGCGTCGCGCTGCCGCCAGGGACGCAATTTCCACGCATCAACGGCGGCCGGCCGCGCACCAACGAGTATCTCTTCGACGGGATCTCGGTACTGCAGCCCGAGCCCGGCCAGGTGGCGTTCTATCCGGTCGTGGACGCCATTCAGGAGTTCAAGATCGAAACCAATAGTCCGCCAGCGGAGTTCGGACGCTTCAACGGAGGCGTGGTCAACCTCACCACGAAGTCGGGGTCGAACGCGCTCCACGGGACAGGCTTTGAATTCTTCCGCCACGAAGCGCTCAACGCGCGTAACTTCTTCCAGTCGACCGATGCCGTAAAGCCTGAGTTCCGGCGCAATCAGTTCGGCGGCGTCCTCGGCGGCCCGCTGCGCCGCGACCGTTCGTTCTTCTTCGTCGACTACCAGGGGCAGCGGCAGCAGATCGGACGCACCGTAATCTCTACGGTGCCGACGGTGCTGCAGCGGCAGGGCATCTTCACCGAGGCGATCGCCGGCCGCGTTCCGGCGATCTACGACCCGGCCACCACCGTCTCGAACGGAACCGGCGGTTTCTCGCGCACGCCGTTTGCCAACGGCGCGATTCCGCAGGACCGCATGGATCCGGTGGCGGTGTCGCTGCTGGCGCGTTTCCCGCTGCCGACGTCCGCGGGAACGGCCAACAACTACCGCCGCGTCGCCAACGAAGTGGACGATCAGGATCAGGTGGATGTCCGCCTGGACCAGAAGCTGACGATGAGGGATCAGCTGTTCGGACGCCTGTCGCACTTCGCGGGCACGTTCCTGCCGGTGACGCCGCTCGCCGACGGCAGCGGCACGACGACCGGGACCCTCGGTCCCCAGGACACCACGGCCTGGGCCTTCGCTTCGAACTACCAGCGCTCGTTCTCCACCAACCTGCTCAACGAGGTCCGGTTCGGTGACACGCGGCGCAGCGTCCGCCGCTCGGCGGCACAACTGTCGAGCGCCGCCGGGTCGGCGTTGAACATCCCCGGCATTCCGTCCAACGCGCAGTTCCCGAACACACTGCCCACGTTCACGTTCGCTGGCGCGTACCAGCAACTCGGATCGCCGGTGAACACAGCGTCGGACTTCAACACCAGCGTGAACGAACTGGCGGACACCCTCACGTGGGTCCACGGGCGGCACACGTTCAAGGCGGGCCTCGACTGGCGGTGGGAGCGTCTCGACGTCATCCAGCCCCCGTCGCCGACCGGCTCGTTTACGTTCAACGCAATCGGCAGCGACCTCCCGGGCACGGCCGACACGGGCACGCCGCTCGCCAGCTTCCTGCTCGGGCAGGTCCAGAATTTCTCGATCGACCTGCAGCAGACGCAGATTCAGGAGCGCGCGCACATTCAGGAGTACTTCATTCAGGACGACTGGCGCGTCTCGAACAGGTTCACGATCAGCCCTGGCCTGCGCTACACGCTCAACTTTCCGTCCACTGAGATCAACGGGCAGACAGCGGTCTTCAATCCGTTCACGCGCCTACTGGAATATCACGGCGACTAACCGGTGCGGCCGCTGATGAAGGACAACT
>Ga0105238_10004709_pt1 | contig 13485 bp, 12 predicted proteins | sample KBSC34metaG_FD_81526 | JGI IMG/M metagenome (GOLD analysis project Ga0105238, IMG submission 81526) | Corn rhizosphere microbial communities from Kellogg Biological Station, Michigan, USA - KBS C3-4 metaG | ecosystem: Host-associated > Plants > Roots > Rhizosphere > Soil | place: Michigan, USA... | reverse complement strand
TTGTGCACCGCGAATTCACGCCTGCTTGAGATCGGATGCAATTTGGGGACGACGACACGAGCCGGTGTGAGCCTTAGCGAGAATTCCGGCGGCGGCTGGACCGGTCGATTAATTCAGCTGACGGTCCTGTTGCTCCGGCCGCTTTGGCTGCCGGCTGCGGTGGTTGTTGTGTGGGGTGTGTTCACACTCGGCGGGTTTGTACCGCAATATCTGCTGCCCTCGCCATTGGCTGTCGTCGGATCGCTCGTCGATTTTATTTTTGGCGGTCGTGGTCAGACGAACTCGGGGATGTTCGTCATCCATTTCTGGGCCAGCTTTAAGCGGGTACTGGGTGGATTCGCGGTCGGCACCCTGTTGGGCGTGCCCCTGGGGATCGTGCTGGGATACAGCAGAATACTGGCGTCCTATGTCGAACCGACGATCCAGTTGACGCGGTCTATACCCGGAATTTGTTGGTTGCCGCTGGCGCTTGTCTGGTTCGGTATCGGAGCGACAACCGGAATTTTCCTGATCGCGCTCGGCTCATTCTACGCTGTCTTCGTCAGCACCGTCGGCGGGGTGCGTTACGTTGATCCAGTCCTGCTGCGCGCCGGCAGATCGTTGGGAGCGACCGAACGGGCGCTTCTCTACACCGTGATCCTTCCCGCTGCTTTTCCCGCGATCCTGAGCGGTTTGCGGCTGGGGCTGTCGTATTCCTGGATCTACATGGTTCTCGGCGAGTTCACTGGAGTCAATTTCGGTCTGGGCGCACTGCTACTCAACTCGCGCGAGACGATGGATACGCCGCTGATCATTGCGCTGATGGTGATCATCGGCCTGCTTGGTGTCGCGACCGATTGGCTGATGCTGACGTTCATGCGACGGGTGCTGCACATGAACGTCAAATGAGCGGTGGCGGTCTTGCAGTACCGTTGAGAGCTTGAAAGATCGAGGCAATGACGGTTGATGCCGCAGGTTTCAAGATTAACTTTTCCAACATCACGAAAAGCTTCAAGACGCAACGTGGTGCTACGACCGTTCACGCGATCACCGCGCTTTCGCTGGGCATCAGGGAAAAGGAATTCGTCTGTCTCGTCGGACCCTCAGGTTGCGGCAAGAGCACGTTGCTGAACCTGGTCGCAGGCTTCGAGCATCCGACCTCCGGTGAGGTGTTGCTTGATGGCCGGCGTATCACGCAGCCTGGTCCCGACCGGGGAGTCGTGTTTCAGGATGGCGCACTGTTTCCTTGGCTGACCGTCCTGGGAAATATCTGCTACGGCCCGCAACGCCGCTCGATACCGCGCAAGCAGTATCTGACAAGCGCGTATGCTTTACTGGAACAGGTCGGCCTGCGATCGTTCGCCGATAGTCTGCCATCTGAGCTGTCAGGGGGAATGCGCCAGCGCGTGGCGATCGCGCGCGCCCTGGTCAATGAGCCGGAGGTGCTGTTGATGGATGAGCCGTTCGGCGCACTAGATCCGCAGACGCGGTTTCTGATGCAGGAACGCCTGCTCGACGTTTGGGAACACCAGCACAGGACCGTGCTGTTCGTCACTCACGATGTCGATGAAGCGCTGTTTTTGGCCGACCGGGTCATCGTGATGAGCCGTCGGCCTGGGCGAGTACTGCGCGACATCGCAGTCGATTTGCCTCGGCCACGAGGATACAAGATGCTGACAAGCTCGAGATTTATGGAGTTCAAGTCCGAGATATTCGATCTCGTGAGACAGGAATCCATTGCCGCTGCGCATGCCCTCGAACGATCGACGGATTAGCCGGGCGATTATACGAGCGCATCATAGTCCGAATTTCGAGTTGAACTAAGTTCTTAGCGTCCGCGAGTGTCCCATGCAGAATTCAAAAACTCCCAGCGCGGTCGGTCGAACAGAGCGCTGGACCAGGCGGCCTGCCGGCTCGACTTGGGGCGATTTCGGACCCGACGATCAGATCGGCCGCCTCAATCTGCTGACGCCGGAAAAGGTCCTGCAAGGTATTGCGGAAGTGACTCTCGGCGAGAATTTCTGTCTGAGTCTTCCGCTGAACCTGCCTGGCGGAAACGTTCTCAGTCCCAGCAGGCATCCTCCAGTCTTGCGGCCGACGGTCATCGATAACAAGATCCGCATGAACCACCGGCTCTCCACGGAAAATGAACGCGCCACCGACGTCATTTCGGACGATCTTGTCATATTGTACACGCAGTATTCGACGCAGTGGGATTCACTTGCGCATGTTGGCCACCAGTTCGACGTTGACGGGACCGGCAAGCGGGTCGCGGTCTATTACAACGGCTTCAGAGCCGACGTTGATGTCATCGGGCCGTCGTCGGTGGAAGACGCCGGAGCGATCGACGTCAAGATGACGGCGCAATCGACGTCCACGGCGAAAGCTCTCGGCATCGAACGAATGGCGGAAGCTTGTGTACAGGGTCGTGGGGTCATGATTGACCTGCACGCGCATTTCGGTCGAGAGCGGGTGCTGGTGACCCACGAAATTCTGATGAATATCCTTCGCCTCGACAATGTGCTGATAGAGCCGGGGGATATGGTATGTCTGCACACGGGTTTTGCAGACATGCTGATGCAGATGGGCGGCACACCCGACCCGGAGCTTGTCCACACATCGTGTGCCGTGCTGGACGGTCGGGATCAGAAACTACTCGACTGGATCAGCGAGACTCGATTGTCGGTTTTGATCGCGGACAACTTCGCTGTCGAAGCACTGCCAGCGAACGAGAGTCCAGGTCACGATCACTGTGCCCTAGTGCCGCTGCACGAACATTGCCTCTTTAAGCTCGGTGTCCATCTTGGCGAATTGTGGCATCTCACGCCGTTGGCAAACTGGCTTCGTTCCCATCGCAGATACCGGTTTTTGCTGACGGCACCGCCGTTGCGCTTGCCAGGTGCCGTTGGCTCACCGACAACTCCAATCGCGACTGTTTGAGCGATCTCTATTCATCCGGTTTGCAGCGATCGCCTGTAAATCGGGCGTATGGTCGTACCGGCGCGCTTCATAGACGGGCTCCTTTTCTTGGGATGTTCCGATGCAATTTTGGTCTGCGCGTTCAGGATGGACCATCCGTACGAGAGCCAATGATCTAACGACCGCTGCGAGGCGCGAACCTTAGCTCTACATTCGTGATCACCTTCTTGACCGGCCAAAGAAGCGCCAATGCGCGCGACTGATCGTGGTGCGCCTCAATCTGTCTACGCTGGGACTTTCATGTGACGAAGCGTGGTCCGCCATACACTTCGCCGCCCCGCAGGCGGCGGTCGAGATCCACCTCATAATTCCGGCGCTCGATGGCCCCTTCATAGACCTTATCGAGTGAATTCTGATCGACGACAACCACGCCATCTTCGTCGCCGACCACAAGGTCGCCCGGGGTGATCACTGCGTTGCCAATGGCAATGACGCAGCCGATCGAACCGGCGTTGTTGCGAATAGACCCTCTGATTGTCACGCCAGCACAAAATACGGGATAGTTGTGCTCACGGATTTCGACAACATCTCTCACGGAGCCATTTGTTACGACTCCAACCAGACCGCGTCGCTGAGCCGTAATCGTGGAACCGCCGCCCCACATTGCGGCGGCGTCTCCGACGCCGCTGTCGATGACCAGGATATCTCCTGCAGCCGCCACGTTGACTGCACGGGCCATTGCAGATCCGTCTCCGGGCCAGCACTTCACTGTGAAGGCCGGTCCGCAGACCCGAATTCCCGGACTAAGCGGACGGATCGACGGCGGTAGGTCCCCTTTCTTGCCGGCGGCCTCGTATATCGTCGATGCGTTAAAGGAAGAGAAGCGATCGTACTTGGGATTTCCCATTGGCCAACATCCTCCATGAGACGGCAGCAGCCGGCAGCGTTAGAGCCCGTCGTAGTTCAGGGTTTTTCGAAGCCACTCTGCGTCCGCGCCATCGATTTGAACGCGTGAGAAATCTCCCGTCTTCACGGCGGCGATCTCGTCCTTCGTGAGCTTGTAACGCTCAGCGATGCGGTCCGGAAAATACATGACCTGCACGCGAAGAGATGTATCGTTTCGAAAATCGCTAAGAAATTCTTGCAGCGGCATTTCGATCGGCCCTTCGTTCCGTTGCCCGGAAGCGCGTGTGCAGCCGACGAATAGCCGCTGCGACTTCCGCTGGTGCATCATAGGGTGTCAGGTGGCCAGCCCCTTCGACGAACTCTAGCACCGCCCCTTCGATCCCGTCAGAAAGCGTATAGCTCGTGGCACAGTGCCAGTCCTTGTCGCCCATCAAAATCGTGGTTGTTGCTCTGATGCGGGATAAGCGCGGTATCAGATCGTGTGCCGCCATCGCCCACATTGTGCTCAGCAGATATCGTCCTGACTTCTGAACATCCTGGCGCCGTGCGGCACGTTCTTCATCAGACGCTGGAACGACCGTTCCGCCACCTTCCATATCGGGATAGGGAAGCCCGTCCTCGCCCACCATCCGCGAGGTGACCGAATGCAGTCTTGCGAGTCTCTGGGACTCCAAATGCCATCCAGGGCTTCCATTGACCAAAATGGCTGAGACGATGTCGGGTGCCCGTGCGGCTATTTCCATCGACAGGATAGCACCAAAGGAGCATCCCGCGACAAATACGGGTTGATCGCTGCGGCGGAGTTGCTCGATCAATTCGATGACGGCGGTGGCGTGGTCCGGAATGGTGAATTCGAATGGTGGACGATCGGAATCTCCGTGTCCCAACGCGTCAATCGCGATGCACTGAAACTCATCGCTGAGCTCCGGGATGACCTCAGCATACAATCGTTTGGATGTTCCGAGGCTGTGCAACAAAACCAGCAACGGTTTTCCCTGCGGTTCGCTTCCCTTGATCGCCGCAATGCGTCCAAACGACGTCTTGTACTGCGCGGCCTGGAGATCCCGGCTTGCTGACGTTTGCTTCGCAGCCACGGTTTCAGACCGTCTCGACGTTTTGAGTCATCAGCGGCCGGGATTTTATCGCGCCCAGACGAGGTAGAACCTCTGCCGCAAAGCGATGCATCGATGTAACTGCCAGATTTGCGGGCAAATGCCCAAACCGGAATTGCGCCAATATGTACGTGATGCCCGAATCAGCGAGCCCTTCCAGCTGCTGCACGATTTGATCTGGTGTCCCGTAGATCAGTCGTTGGCGCATCACTTCGTTCGTAAAAACCTGGTCGGTTGGCGGAGGGTTAATCCCACGATTTGGCACCGATCCTTTTCGAAGATCGCCTGCGAGGCTCAATTGCCATGAACATGCGTCGAGCGCCTTGGTTACTCCTTCCTCATCGTCGCCGCAGTAGATGAATCGATTGGCCTCGTATTGTCGGCCTTTCCAGTGAGTCCCGAACTCGAGAATGCATTGTTCGATGAAGTCTCGCTGGACCCCAAGCTCTGTCTTAGTCCACGCGGTCGGGGTCATGAAGTTAAAGCCCATCTTTGCGGCATACCGCACCGACTCCGGGCTGGACGAAGCCATCCATATCGGCGGGTGCGGCTTCTGGTAGGGACGGGGAAGCACCGTGACCGGGACGTCTACGTGATAATGCTTACCCTTGAATGTGCGGTCCGGTTGATTGAACAGCTGTAGGATCAGATCCACAGCTTCTTCGAACCTCTCCCGAAGTTTGTCGGGGTCCTGTCCAAAACCTCGAATCTCATGTGGCTGATAACCGCGACCAATCCCGAGCTCAACTCGTCCGCTGGTCAGAACATCAAGAGTAGACACATCGGCGACGAGCCGCACCGGATCCCAGATCGGCAGGACGAGTATTGACGTCCCTAGCCTCAGGGTCGGAGCGACCTGGGCAGCCTTGCTCAAGATGAGCAGGGGAGAAGACGTTACGCTGTAATTTGAGAAATGGTGTTCCGTAATCCAGAAGGCGTGAAACCCTCGACTGTCCGCCCATTTCAAATCATTGAAGGCCTCTTCATATCGTTCCCGAACTGAATCGGCTCCTTCGGCCATTGGAACGATATACTGCAATCCAACTCTCATATGGCCCTCCTTGTGCGCATAGCGCACTAAATGCACGTATCGCGCACATCGTAAGGTTCGACGGATTATCGTGTCAATTCAATTCTGGTCCCCTGTTGGAACAGCAATGCCTCGCTCCGCACAGAGTGATTTCATCATCCACCTGAGTGAAACTGCGGCATATTTACAGGGCTGATCCCGTCGGCGGTGCCGGAAGCATGGACAAGTTCGTTCGATTTAGTCGCGCTGGCCCATCGGGCGGCTTGGGGAAATCGCGATTGGTGGAGACCGCGCCCAACTCGATGCGAGACGGGGTGGTCCACGCCTTGACAAGGCGATACCGATCACACCACACTACGTCAGCGCACGAAAGAAGCGCATTGCGCACATTGCCGCGACGCTTGGACCGGAGCTCGGTTCGGTAGTTTTCGGAATGTGCCTGACAATGACAAAGCAGGAGGGGAACGTCATGGGGATAGTCCAACGGACTAGTATCGTCGCCGTCGCGTGCGTGATCCTTGCCACACAGGTCTGGGCTGCTGATCCGGAATACAAGCTCGGCGCGATCGCAGCGTTGGTGGGAGTCGGTTCCTATACTGGCCGGCCGATGATGGACGGAATGAACGCAGCGATCGCCGGGATCAATGCGCGCGGCGGGATCAACGGCAAGAAGATCAACCTTGTGATCCGTGATGACCAGAGCACAGGCAATGTGGCCCTAGCGAATGCTCGAGAACTGATCGCCGACAAACAGATCCTGAGCATTATTGGGGTCAATTCAAGCTTGAGTGCTGCCGCAGTTGGACCGCTGGTCGAGAGCACTCAAATGCCGATGATCTCCGACGCCGTTCCCCAGAATCTTCTCAACCCGCCACGCACCGGGATATTCATGGCCAACGTCTCGTTTGCGACGCAGGGCATTGCGGGCGTTCAGTTCATAAAGAGCTTGATCGAAGCGGGGAAGGCACCGTCTTCACCGAAGGTCGCTATTCTTCGTTACGACAGTCCCGCAACTCAGTCCTGGCACGAAGGTGTTGTCAATGAGGCGAAGGCGCTGGGTTTCACCGTTGTCGCCGACGAGGTCTATGCGCTGACCGGTAGTGATATCTCGCCCCAAGTCGTCCGGATCGCGAATGCTCGCCCCGACGTGATGATGACCTACTCGCTTCTTACTCAAGGCTCATTGCTGAAATCAACCTTCGCAGCTGCCGGCATTCCCATCACGACGCCACAGATAGGGTACAATTTCGTCGCGTCCAAAGCCTTCCTCGGACAATTTCCGGATAATGCGTTTTTCGCGCCGACTGGATGGAACGGCGGCAAGGGATCTCCGCTGGAGGCCCAAATAGCCGAGGACGCAAAACGAGTGAATGTCACCGCTGATGGAGGGAGCTTTTTCGAGGGATACGGAATAGTTCTTGTGGCAAAAGCCGTACTCGACAAATGCGGGGCGGACTGCAATCGCGCGACATTCCTCAAGACGCTCGACAATCTTACGTCGGATCTGGGAGGATTCGCTTTCGGAACGTTCAACTATACGTCGAATTACCATTCCGGCTTCACGAAACTGGGCTTCGTAACGGTGGAGAAGGGAGAGCTTGTGCAGGTTGGACCGGCCATCGCTGTCGAGCAAAAATGACCTAAGGGTCGGGGTAAGTGATGGATGTCGTCGTCACGCTCGGTAGTTCAGTCTTGCTGCTGGCGAGCGTCTACGGTCTCGTCAACATCGGCTTTGTCCTTTTATACCGAACTACCGGTGTCCCAAGCTTCGTGCAGGGTCACCTCGTCATGCTCGGCGGCATAATCATGGCGACTGCTCAGCAGTTGCTGGGTGGATATTTGTTGCCGCTGCTCGTGACAATCGCTCTAACCGCCATACTCGGTTGGCTGCTCTATCAGGCCCTGATGCGCTTTCTTTCCGGAAGCGAAGAATTCATCAAGGCGATCGTCACGTTCTTTCTAGCCACCGTGGTAGCAGAAATTACAATACTTGGGTGGGGACAGGGCGGTCATCACATCGCTCAACCAATCAGCGAGCGCTTCGATGTCGGAAGGGCTCATATCTCCGCGATGATTTTTGTTACACTTGCGGTCCTGAGCGTCCTAGTCGTTCTTCTCTATTTGATCCTCGAACGGACCATCACTGGCATTCGCATGCAGGCGATGGCGGAGAACGAATCGCTGTCGATCTATTCGGGGATCTCAGTACATCGGCTTTCTGCCTTGGCATGGGCGGGCGCGGTCGCGCTGGCAGCGGTTGCGGGTATTTCCTACTCCCAGCAGGTCGATATCGATCCAAGCGTCGCAGACATAGGTCTGGCTGCGTTGCCAGCCGCCGTGTTTGGCGGATTGAACAGCATACCGGGGACGCTCGTAGGCGGTCTGTGCTTCGCAATCTTGCAAACCGGTGTGAATTACTACCTTGGTGGAACGACAGGATTCCTGGCGATTTATGCGGCGACTCTCGTCATGCTCATATTGCGGCCGCAAGGGTTGCTCGGATCTGTAACCGGACAACGCATATGAATGCGGTGGCGGGCGGTGCATCGCGGTTCCTGCTCCGAACTTATGCGACGGGCCGCGCGCAGGGTCGCGCGACAAAGCTAACGCTCGCTGCAATCGCCTACATCGTCATCATAGCGTCGGTGATCGAAATCGAGTCTCCAGTCATCACCGCTGTGACAATCACCGCAGCGTTTTATGCCGCGACTGCCATGAATCTATCCGCATTGATCGGGTGGGCCGGGCAACCTTCGATCATGAGTGCCGCGCTACTCCTGTTCGGTGCGGGGGAATGGGTCATCTTGGGATCCCTGGGTATCGGGGCAATTCCCAGTGCTATTGTCGTCGGGGCTTCGGGTTTTTCTCTCGGCCTCGTGGTCAGCCTGCCGGCGCGGCGACTCACCGGCCTATACTTGCTGCTCAGTACGTTTGTGATTCATTTTTTAATCGTTGAAGCGTGTGATGTTGCTCAATCGAGAACAGGGGCCCTCGCTGGTTTCTTTCCCAAGCCTCTGAGTGTTTTCGGAGTCCAGCTCGGCACGGATACTGACTGGATCATCGTCAGCGTCTTGTTTTTGGGCTTAACCCATCTCTATCTCTCTTGGCTCCGGAGAGGGACGCTGGCTGGCGGTTGGCGGGTCATAAAGTGCGGGACGAACATCGCGTCTGTTGTCGGCATTCCTGTGCCCCGCGCGCTTGCAGTGGCATTCGGCGTCACGTCCGGCTGGACTGCGCTGACCGGGATGATCTCGTCGGCTTATTTCCTAAACGTTTCCTATGATGCGTATCCTCTGCTGATGGCCATCAACTTTATCGCCATGGTCATCATTGGCGGAATGGGTTCACTTGGTGGCGCGATCTTTGGCGCCGTGCTGATGGTCGGGCTGCCGCGGTTCTTCACCAATGTGATCAGTCAAAGCACCACATGGGCGAGCTTGGAAGCGATCCTCTTCGCCCTCATCGCGATCGGCATCCTTGTCTTTGCGCCACAAGGCGCGGCAGCACTGTTTCGGATGCCTGGCGGGTCGCGATCTATATTTTTTCGGACGCGAAATTCACGGTCTGGCACCCGTCGTGCCAGCGCCGTACCGGATGGTAAGGTCATCGCGCTCAACGAGGTCGATGTTCAATATGCGGCGGGTGAGCACGCGTTGCGCCGCGTTTCGCTAAGCCTGACGCCTGGCAAGGTACATGCGGTGCTTGGGCAGAACGGCGCAGGCAAGACCACTCTGCTTCAAACCGTTGCGGGCTTCCCCCCAGGAGTGTTGGCACATCAACGTGGAGATGTATCCTTTCAGTTGGATGGCAATTCACCCCCTCGCTTATTGCATTCGACGGATTCGCCAAGTGTTCGCGTAGCGATGGGAATCGCACTGGTCCCAGCAGAGGACAAGATTTTTCGTGGCCTCACGGTTCGGCAGCAACTGGATGAGGCGGTACACACGGGTGCTCGGCGGCTTGGCACCAAGACCCACGCATTCGGTCTGGAAGAATTGCTCAAGCGATTTCCTCAACTTCCGGGGCGACTGGACGCTAAAGGATACCAACTAAGCGGTGGCGAGCGTCAGCAGTTGGCGTTGGCTTGCGCGCTTGCCCGCGCGCCAAAAGTCCTGGTGATTGATGAAGCGACCCTGGGTTTGTCACCTGCAATCGGTCTGCGCGTGTGCGAGAGCATTCGCGACCTCGCAGCAGCGTTCCGCATCGCGGTGCTGCTCGCCGAGCAGAACGCGGTGCTGGCTGAGCGTGTCGCCGACGAAGCTACCGTACTGCTGAGTGGCTCGTGCATCTACCAGGGCCCCGTCGGTGCGTCGCTGACCAAGAGCCTGCGAGGTGCCTATCTCGCGGCGGGGCCCGAAGACGACGCAATCGCCGGGAGCGCGCGCCGTGCAGAATAACGACGTCGCGATATCGATCGACAGTTTAAGGATCGAGATCAGCGGAACGGTCGCGGTGAAGAATGTGTCGTTCGAGCTGTTCTCTGGCGAGGCGTTGGGCCTGCTTGGCGGAAATGGTTCAGGGAAGACGAGCGTTCTCAACGCCGTCTGCGGTATTTATCCGATAACTGCGGGTAAGGTTCGTTTGTTTGGAAAGCCAATAGCTTCGCATCGTCCCGATGAGATCATTGGCCTCGGAGTCGGGCGCAGTCTCCAATCCGTCGCCTCGATCAAGGATTTGACCCTCGCGGAATATGTCGCACTTGGAGTTGCGGCTGCGCAGCAAAAGTCATCGATCTCTCGCGCCTTGCCACTGCCAGCTACGATTCGCTTCGAACGAGAGGCATTGCAGAAGGCACGATCTGTGCTCGATGAGCTGAGCCTAGCGCGATACGGAGATGTGCTGTTGCAAGATGCCCCGTACGGGGTCCGAAAGCTTGCGGATGTCGCCCGGGTCTTCGCCAGCCAATGTCGTATCGTGCTGTTGGACGAGCCAACTTCCGGGGTTGGCAGCGAGGACAGGGCGGGTCTAGCCGACGTGATCCGGAATTGGCATCTGCGACAGCGCGCATCGCTAATTCTAATCGATCATGATGTTCATTTCGTTGCGTCGATCTGTAGCCGCGCGGTCGTATTGTCGTCAGGAGAGGTGCTGGCTGAGGGCGAGGTCAAGCGCGTTCTCAGCGATGAGCAAGTGATGAGAGACTTCCTGGGCATCGAGGCCGAATCGTGATTGGGAATACTTCCACGCCGTATCCATTCGGCTGCTTGAATTCCAAGCGGTCCTCTCGCGTCGAAAATCCGCTGACGCAGAGGCGTCCAGCTTAAATGGCCCGTAATGAGAAATACGATGCGATCACTTGAGAATAAGATTGCTGTCATCACCGGCGGTGCTCGTGGACAAGGGGCGTCAGAAGCGCGCTTGCTCGCTAAGGAGGGCGCATCCGTCATCATTTGCGATTTGCTGCAGCCGGAAGGCGAGCAGGTCGCAGCGCATATCCGCAGCGACGGTGACGATGCGACCTTTGTCAAACTCAATGTGTCCAGGAAGGCTGACTGGGATTCATTGAGCGATTTTGTCGAGACGAAGCACGGGAGGCTCGACATCCTGATCAACAATGCGGGAATAACGCATCGAGCAGGCATCGTTGAGACCGATATTGATGACTGGGAGCGTGTCGTTTCGGTGAATCTAACGGGAGCTTACCTAGGCACGAAGACTGCGATTCCGCTCATGGACAAAGCCGGGGGTGGTGCAATCGTCAACGTTGCCTCGACCGCAGCCCTCACAGGATATCATTCGACCGCTTATGCCGCGAGCAAGTGGGGCTTGCTCGGTTTGACTAAGAGCAACGCGATCGAACTGGTCGATTGGAATATTCGGGTTAACGCGATTTGTCCCGGCATAATTGAAACGCCACTGGCATCCGCATCAGGGGCAAATTTCAATGTCGTTTCTCGATTTACTCCGATCGGCAGGCCTGGCCAGCCGGATGAGGTTGCGCCGCTCGTGCTCTTCCTTGTCTCGGACAAAGCGAGTTTCATGACTGGAGCAGTAATCGCTGTGGACGGCGGTTACACGGCTGGCGCTCTCTCTCGCGAGATCGCGAAAGAAACTGGTGTGTTTCCTACCAAGAGACCACGCTCCCCGACATGACGCTGAGCCCGTTTTGCCTGAGAAGATAGCCGCCGTCAGGGGAGCGACTTGCCGATCGCATTAGCCGCTTCGCGGAGTCGGTTAGCCAAGTTGGAGTTGATCCCAAGGTCATCCCCTAGGTCATGACCCATCACACCTATGCCAGCGATGGGTTGCCCGCTTCGTGTCCGAATGGCCGCGCCGACGACTTCGGCTCCGGAATTCGATCTGGCCGCCCATACTCCGTCTGCTTTGCGGACCGCTTCAAGATTGGGCGCGATGATCTTGTACCGATTGTCACCCAGCAATCGACGCGTGTGTGCTTCGTCAAAATAAGCAAGGATACATGTGCCGACAGTCGTCGTATCGATCGGGTACATATCTCCTCGATCCAAAACCAGGTTGATCGGAGTGTTGCTGGCCCAAATCCGTTCAACAATTGCCAATAGATCTTCGACAGGGATCGATAGAGACAAGGACCATGATCGATCCCCGATGACCTTGGTTTGCACCTCCAGTAGATAAGGTATCGCCAGGCGACGGACCAAAAGGTTTTCAAAATACCTGTTGGCGAGCAGGACTGTGCCCGGGCCGAGGCGAAACCCAGTCGCCTCTTCTAGAACCAGGTTCGAGCTGAGTAACGTTCTTAGGAGCCGATGCACTACGGTACGGTCCAGTGCCGCGGCCTCGGCAATGCTTAGCGCCGACATGGGTGTTGTCGCTTCACGCAAAACCCGGAGAACCTCATACGCGCGACTAACCGACTGGACCACCGCGCGTCGGTCAGTGGCACGACTCCGGCTGGTGGACTTCATCTTGCCGAGTGCCGTCCGCGGCATTTCTCCGGTCTCCTTGTCGTAAATGAGCGTTCAGCGTTGCAGGTTGGGCGTGCCGCGCATCCTGCAAAACCCGAACTCAACAACTCAGCTCTCGAACTTGCTGGAGCGACGCAACTGCAGAGAGCATTTTCAATGCGCCGGCGCAATGTTGTGCGACCAAGCGCACGGTTGACATAAATCATGGTCGAATTAACATGAGCGCTATTCGGTCACAATGTGCGCATTGCGCAATAGCAGAGCAGGCCCACTATGTACAGTCCGATGCGCCGCGTAACGGACAACGCGTATGAGCGATGAAGGCGCTCGTTGAGGTGAATCTGAAGGACACCCGATGACGTCGCGCGTAGTCGTCCAACCTGCTCCAGGCGGCAGCGAAGTGAGTCTCGTTCGCTCAAACACCGAGCTTCAACAGGATCCAGTCGCGTCCACTGACACGACCCAAGCAGCGATTTCTTTTAGGAGCGTCACGAAAGCGTTTCCACCCACCGGTGGCGCAGCCGGCTTCCTTGCGCTCCATGACGTATCACTGGACGTCGCGCCCGGGGAGTTCCTCACTCTGATTGGGCCCAGCGGATGCGGCAAGAGCACGCTATTGAATATCGCGGCGGGCCTTTTGAAGGCGACATCA
>Ga0105238_10004708_pt1 | contig 13487 bp, 10 predicted proteins | sample KBSC34metaG_FD_81526 | JGI IMG/M metagenome (GOLD analysis project Ga0105238, IMG submission 81526) | Corn rhizosphere microbial communities from Kellogg Biological Station, Michigan, USA - KBS C3-4 metaG | ecosystem: Host-associated > Plants > Roots > Rhizosphere > Soil | place: Michigan, USA... | reverse complement strand
GGCCGTGCCGCATCGCGCTATGATGACGCAGGTTTGTGCATGCTATGGAATTCACCGTCACGCCCGTTTCAATCGCAGAAATCCATCCCTGGCGAGATCGTTACCGGCGGGAGATGAACTGCCAGATCGTGCACGACTCGCTCCACGGCCGCGACGGATGGACGCAGTCCTATTTGATTGAATCCGCCGGAGAACCAGGCGGGTACGGCTCCATCGCTGTCGGGGGTCGCTGGTCCGGCACGCGCACCATCTTCGAGTTCTACATCGCTGAAAACCAGCGCTCCCGTTTCTTTGAGGGCTTTGGAGCCCTCGTGACCACCAGCGCTGCCGACGCAATCGAGGCCCAGACCAACGACGTGATCCTCACTGCTATGCTCCACACCTGGGCTCATGAGGTAGTAAGCGAAAAAATCATTTTCGAAGACAGACTCACCACGTCATACCGGCTGCAAGGGGCCACCTTGCGTCCGCGAGAACCCGAAGGCGATTGGATGCTGCTCGAAGTTGGAGGCGAAGTTGCAGCAACAGGCGGCATCCTTTGCCACTACAATCCCCCATATGGCGACATCTGGATGGAGGTCGCCGAGCCTTTCCGCATGCGGGGCTATGGCGCCTGGCTGGTCCAGGAACTTAAACGCATCTGCTACGAAGGCGGCAAAGTCCCTTGCGCACGTTGTAATACTGCGAACGTGGCCTCCCGCCGGACCCTACAGAAAGCCGGATTCGTCCCGTGCGCGCACCTGCTCACGGGCAAACTGCAGCGATGAAAAAGGTAAGTGGGACGCTCATAGGCAAGTTACGTCCAAGGCTCTCCGGGCTCAGCAATTCTCCCGTTACCGGCCTCGTTCCTCTATATTCTCTGTAGTCTTCCAGGACTATAGAAAATGCGCTCAAATCCGTTCGGACTCCGTTCCGATCGGCCGAGCGAGCTTAATCTGGTTCTGGTCAAGGCACATAGAGTCTCACGGATATGAGACCAACAGCCACGAGCCGCCTGTACGGCGCTGCTCCACAGGAGATGGGACGATGAGCGACGATAGAACCACAGTTGTTGAATCCACACCGGCATATAGCGGCGCCTTGCTGGCCGCAATTGCCATTGCTGTATTCGCCGCGCTGGGCGGACTGATCTGGACTTACACCCTCAGCGGCCGTATCGCCCACCAAGAAACCGCCCTCGCCGACGCCAACCAGCAAAATGCCAAGCTCGGAGCGGAGTTGCGCGAAACGAACGCGCGCCTCCGCGTTGCTACTGACGAACTCGGCAAGAGTGTCGGCCTCACCCAGAAGCAGATGGACGAGCGAGCTCAGCAGATCATCGCCCGACAGTCTGCTGACGCCAAACGCCTCGAAGCGGAGCAGAAACAGACCGCGCAGCAGGTGAACGCCGTTCAGAGCGACGTCTCAACCGTCAAGACCGACGTAGGAGGCGTTAAGACCGACCTCGGCAAAACCCAGAGCGACCTTGCCACTGCAGTGGGCCAGCTTCAGTCTATGAAAGGCGACCTCGACAGCCACTCCAGCCTCATCGCGCGCAATCGCGGCGAACTTGAAGTCCTCAAGCACAAGGGCGATCGCAATTACTACGAGTTCACCCTGAGCAAAGGCGAGAAAAAGCCAGTGGGCACCGTAAGTCTTCAACTGAAGAAAGCAGACCAGAAGAAGAGCCGGTTCACGCTGGAGGTCTTCGCCGACGATCGCCAATACGACAAGAAAGACCGCAACGTGAATGAGCCGCTGCAGTTCTATGCGGGCAAGGAACCCGCTCTCTACGAGATCGTGGTGAATTCAGTCCCGTCCAAGAACACGGTGTCTGGCTATCTATCCACGCCGAAAGGTGCGCCAGCTCCACCTAGCGTTCAGTAACCGCGCCCTTCCACTCCAGCGTGAGCGCCGGCAGGTACTGGAAGTTGAACGTGTAACCCAGCGCCTTCCGTGTCTCCCAGTCTGCTTTGGTCATGCGGTACGAGCACACAAAGCTTCCCTCTTTGGTTTCGCCCGGCTGAAGCGTCAGATCGGGCGAGATCGCGGGCGCATGCCATTGCTGCAGTTGCGAGTAGCCTTTGAACACGCGCTCATAGTCGGTTGGCGTTGCCGCATAGCTGGAGTGAATTCCATCCGGCAGCGTCAGATTCGCCAGAACCTGGTGCAGGAAAATCGGCTGCTTGCCCTGATTGTGCAACCGCACATGCGTAAACAGCAGAACCTGATCGATCTCTTCCTTCGGAATCGCCGCCCCGTTCGCGTCCCAGCCGGACGTCTCGGTGTGCATCGGATGTGCCCACACGTCCAAAACCTCGCCAGTAGGCGCGGGCGGCTTCTCTCCGGCGATGACGTACACCGTGATGGCAGCAGACACCAGCACCACCGCAATCACCGTGGCAATGATTACGTGGCTCGTACCTTTTGTGTACGACTCTCCTGCGGTACCCTGCGATTCCTGTTGAAGCAGACTCATAGCGCCCTTATCTTAGCCCCACTGCTTGTGAACAATCCAGCAGGTGCTTTGGACGAACAATATCTTGGCATACGAACCCGCTTCTGCCCGGCTGATCGCGCCTTTCGCGACGAGTCCGTAACCCTCACCGCTTCCGGAGCGACCCTACAAACTCCCCCGCCGCGAGCGTATTCACCACATCACTCGCCGTCAGCCACGCTCGGCGCAGTTGCCGGATTCCATACCGCCACTCCCCTACGACCCGCGTCATGTGCGCATCTGTGTTGATCACGATCTTGCATCCGCACTCCCTGGCGAGCCGAAGATCCCGGTCGCTCAGGTCCAGCCGCTCCGGCGCGGCATTATGTTCCACCGCTACTCCCAGCTCCGCGCAGCGCCGGATCACCGCTCCCGTATCCATAGCGTAGGGCTCCCGGCGCAGCAGTTGTCGGCCCGTCGGATGCCCGAGGATTCGGACATAGGGGTTCTCCACCGCTCGAATGAGCCTCGCCGTCATCTCTTCCCGAGGCTGCTCAAACCGGCTATGTACGCTCGCAATCACCACATCCATCTGCGCCAGCACCTCATCATCCATGTCCAGACTTCCGTCCGCGAGGATGTCCACCTCGATCCCAGTGAAGATCCTGATCCGTCCCTCCATCTGCTGATCGACTTCCTGTATGTGCTTGATGTGTTCGAGAGCCCGCTTTTCATCCAGCCCGTTCGTCATCGGCAGATTTTTGGTGTGATCCGTGATCGCCGTGTACTGGAGCCCCCGTGCAATCGCAGCCTCAGCCATTTCGACGATAGAGTTCCGCCCGTCCGTCTCTGTCGTGTGCATGTGCACATCGCCTTTGATGTCCGACGCTTCAATCAACTTGGGCAGCGTACGCTTCGCCGCGGCTTCAATCTCGCCCATGTTCTCTCGCATCTCCGGCGGCATCCAGTCCATTTCCAGAGCGGCGTAGATCTCCTCTTCCGTCGCGCTCGCAACGACGGATTCATCCTCCAGCCGTGAAAGGGCCCACTCGTTGAGCGTGTAGCCCATCTTCAACGCGCGTTGTCGCAACACTACGTTGTGGGCCTTCGAGCCGGTGAAGTACTGGAGCGCAGCACCGTAACAATGTGACGGAAGCAGCCGCACATCCACCTGCAATCCGTTCCCCAGGTGGAAGCTCACCTTGTTCTCGCCTTTCGCGGTCATGTCGTGGATACCCGGATAAGCCGCGACATACTCGACCGCCGCGTCGGTATGCTCCTGTACGCACGCCGGCCCGGTCACCAGTAAATCGAGGTCGCCCGCCGTCTCCCGTCCGCGCCTGAGCGAACCAGCCGGAGTTACCCGCTCGATGCCATTGAACGCCATCAGGTATTCAGTCAGGCGCTCCGACGCGTCCTCCGCCTCGTCGATGCGGAACCGCCCCACCGAGCGCCGGTAGTCATCGATTCCCTTCTTAATCTTCTCGATCTGCTTCTCGCCGATCCGCGGCAAGCCTTTCAGCCGCCCTGCCTCAATCGCCTCCGCCAGCTCGTCGATGTTCTTGATTCGCCCCGCATCCCACAGCAACGCCACGGTCTTAGGACCCATCCCGGGCAGTTTCAGCAGTTCCAGCAATCGGGTGCCATATTTGGTAAGTAGCTCGTCGCGCAACGGCAGCGATCCGCTGGTTACGATGGCCTGGATATTCGCGGCCATGGTCTTGCCGATCCCCTGGATTGCAAGCAGTTGTGCTGTATCCGACGAAACCGCGGCCAGGTCCACCGTGGTTTGCTCCACGGCATCGGCGGCATTGCGGTAGCTGCGCACACGAAAGCTGTCGGAAGCGTCGATCTCCATGAGATCGGCGGTCTCCTTCAGCAGGCAGGCAATGATTGCGTTGTCCATCGGGAGGGTTCTCCGCGATCAGTATCTGTTATTGCACCGCGGAAAAACGAGAGGGGGCGGGGAGGGGGAGAGGGGCCAGAAGGGTTAAGCCCTGCTAGCCCTGTAATTCAGAATGAATGCACCTTGGAGAACCGAGCTTTTCAGGCTTGTTCAGTTCCAGCGGAAGCTGGGGGTCGGAGCAACGGGCTCCCTTACCGCCAAAGCGGTTCGGGGAAACGCTCCAGAGTCTCGGGACTGCTAAGCAGCGTTATGGGTGGCAGCGTCTCTCAGTCGGATCACTGCATCCGCCTGAGGACCTTTTTGCCCTTGGACGATGTCGAACTCCACATCATCGCCCTCTTTCAGAGTCTTGTAACCATCCAATTGGATTGCCGAGTAGTGGACGAAAACATCTGGCCCGTCATCACGTCCGATGAATCCGTAGCCCTTGGCGTTGTTGAACCACTTGACTTTGCCTTTGTACTGAGCCACAGGGATTTGCCTTTCTTGCCTCTTGGGGGTTGGTGAGCAATGGGGTCATGGGGAAGCCAGCCCACCCTACCGACTATGACGCTCATTTCACGTCAAAGGTTTATTGATGCCGGGTGGAGAATTCACAAATTGATGGAACCTGCTGTAAGAACAGGTGGTCCTTCGTCCTACAGAGTCTGAAGGAAGTCGCACATCAGCATTTCAATTCCATCGGTGGTATTTGGCTTCAAGCTCGTTCCACCATCCGGCCTCGACTGCCCTAGACGTTCCCGATTCCAATTACATATTTTTGGTCACAGCAAAACCGTCTTTTCTGGGCTATACTCCCGTTCCATGTCTCCTCTTAATCGGGTTCTGGGCGTTCTGTGCCTTTGTGCGTCTTTCTTTGTCTTTGGTTGCGGTGGCGGCGGATCTTCAACCTCAAGCAATAATGGCGGCAGCGGTGGCACCAACCCTCCAACGCCGACCGTGACGTCCGTCAGCCCCGCGTCCGTTATGGCGGGTTCGGCTGACACCCAGCTCACAGTGAACGGAAGCAATTTCCAATCCACCACAACGGTCCAGGTTGGAGGAGTTGCCGAGGTCACAAGTTACGTGAGCGCCACGAAAGTGCTGGCCACGGTATCAGCGACGCAGCTTACCAGCGGGGGCCAACTCGCGGTCATCGCGCTTAACGGATCGATCAGCAGCGGTTCCGGCGCGCCAGTAAATTTTGAGGTTGATAATCCAGCGCCCGCTATATCCGGTGTTTCGCCATCCGCATTAGCGGCGGGCGCTACCGCACCGGTTATCGCTGTTGTTGGCACAGGGTTTGTTCCTACTACTGTAATCAAGGTCAACGGCAACTCCCGCACAACCGCTTATGTGACCAGCAAGCAGGTCAATGTCACGTTGTCCGATGCGGACGTTGCGACCGGTGGCTCACTGGCCCTCACGGCTGTGAATGCAACCCCGGGCGGCGGCACTTCCTCAGCTGCGAGCGTCTCGGTATGGAATCCGGCACCTGGATATGCCATCTCCGTCTCGCCTGCCAGCATCGTTGTCGGTGGCTCCAGTCCTGTGACTGTCACCATCACCGGAACGAACTTCATCCCGACCTCAACCGTTCAGGTGAACGGCGTTACCCGATCCAGCACTTACGTAAACTCGACCAAGCTCACATTTCAGATCACGGTTACAGAGCAGGCAACAAGTCAGGCCCTCCTGATTCAGGTTGTGAACCCCACGCCCGGTGGTGGTTTGTCGATCTTGATGCCGCTGAACGTCCTTCAAAAGACTCCCACGCCTGTGCTGACTCAGGTCACGCCAACGCAGATCGTCATGGGTTCCAGCGACACGCAGATTGTCGTCACCGGCAGCGACCTCGGCCAGCAGTTTGGCAACAACAACTCTTCAGTTCTCACCTCGCAGATTCAGTGGAACAACACTCCGCTCACGACTTATTGGTACTTCTACTACGGAAATCCGCAGACGATATACGCAAACGTCCCCGCCAGCCTGCTTACGTCTACCGGAACAGCCAACGTAACGGTCGTGAGTTCCACCTCCACACCCAGCACCTCCAACGCACTCACCGTCACAATCATCCCGCCGCCGCCCCCTAGCGTCTCCTCCATCAGTCCCAACACCGGTCCCATCAACACGGCTGCGACTCTCACCATCAGCGGAACCGGATTCAACTCTGGCTCTACCGTTGCCCTGAACGGTACGAACATCGACTCGACTTATGTCAGTCCGTACCAGATCACCGTCAACCTTCCTGCCTCTGCGGTGCGGCTGCCGGGCAATCTGCAGTTCACCGTCACCACTCCGCCGCCCGGCGGTGGTACCTCAGGCGCGCTGGCTTATACGGCCTATGTTCCCATCGCGAACAACAGCATGGTGTTGAATCCAGTGAATGGCCTCCTTTATGTAACGGTTCCAGGTTCCGCTGGAGCACCTTACGGCAATACTGTAGTTTCGGTCGATCCGGAAACCGGCAATCTGGGCACACCTATCCCGGTTGGCAGCGAACCGAACCGCATCGCCGTTACCGATGACGGCAAATACCTCTGGATCGGCCTTGACGGAGGCTCTGCCGTACGCCGCGTTGACCTCAGCGCAGGAACTGCTGATCTCCAGTTCGCAATTGGCGGCAACAACACCGGCTGGTATGCCACACCAGCAACCGTTCAGGCAATCGCGGCGCTGCCCGGATCAGACACAGCAGTTGTAATCGGCACCAATGGCACGGGCTATTCGGGCGCTTCAAACACTATTGCTATTTACGACAGCGGCGTGCTTCGCGGCACCGCGGTAACCAATTTCGCGCCCACTGCTATGCAGGTGAATGGAACCACAGGCGAAGTCTACGCGGCCAGCAACAATGCTTACGCCGTCTTCACCTACTCGGCTGGCGGGCTCACGCAAAAGGGCACCACTGCTACCAACGGCACGTACTCAACCTACGGGGTCGACGATCTTCAGGTTGCCGGCGGTCGGACCTACACCGACCTTGGCACCGTGTACGACGCGGAGGCCGGCGCACTCCTCGGCACCTTCTACGTCACCGGCAGCGTCGTGGCGCAAGGACCCACTGTGGCGGACACAAACCTCGGTAAAGTTTTCATGCTCGATAACCCGCAGGGATACGTGTACTCATACGGCTACAGCCAAATCCAGGCGTTCAACATTTCTGATTTCAATGCATCCTCAACCAGCATTGTTCCCATAGGCGTCAGCACCAGCAACAACTACTCGCCGTCGGGAAATGCGTCGCACCTTACCCGTTGGGGAACGAACGGACTTGCCTTCCGCACCGGCATCGGTGTCTACAGCGTGCGAGCCAATCTGGTGAAAGATCTTTCCGGCACATCGGCTGATGTCGCCGTCTCGCTCACTTCCAGCGGAGGCACTGCCACGGGCGGCAACACTACGTACACAGCCACACTTGTCAACAATGGACCGTCCACCGCGACGGACGTTGCACTTACCGCGCAACTGCCTGCGACCGGAGTTGTCATATCCGCAACACCCACCCTCGGCTCGTGCAGCAGTTCCAGCGCAGGGGTGGCCTGCAATCTTGGCTCACTCGCCAACCTTGCGACCGCAAAAATCACAATCGTCGTGCTGCAAACTGCGCCGGGCAGCGTCGATGCCTCTGCGCAGGTCAACGCTTCAGAGACCGATCCGGTCCTGACCAACAACCAGTCCACTGCAACGGTGGCAGTGTCCGGAGCGATGTATAACCTCACGCCTGCGGTAGCGTCCATTTCTCCGTCCGGAATCAGAGCGGGAGCCAGCGATACCGTCATCACGATGACGGGCGCAGGCTTCAACAGCAACTCCACCGTGCAGCTGGATGGCACGCCACTCGCCACCAGCTACGAGAGCGCTACAACCCTGACTGCCACCGTGCCTGCTGCAAATCTCGCCACAATGGGCTGGGCCAGCATTTCGGTGATGAATCCCACTCCCGGCGGCGGCAACTCCAACGCGCTTCCGCTTACCGTGTATAACGTAATCACGATCGGCGTGAATCACATCCTGTACGATCCGTACTCGCGAAAGATCATGGCCAGCGTCGGCTCCGGATCATCCAGCGTCACGGGCAACTCGATCGCACCGATCACGCCCGAGACGGGCACCGTTGGTGCAGCCGTGAACATCGGCAGCCAGCCAACCAATCTGGCGCTCACGTCTGACGGCAACATCCTCTACACCATCCTTGCCGGTAGCCAGAGTGTCGCGCGCTTCAACATGCTCACGCAGCAGGCTGACTTCACCTGGCCGGTCCCGAACACGACAGCCAACCAGTTGCGCGGTATCACCACGCAGCCGGGTAGTGAAAACACCATCGCACTCGATCTGGGATCGTGGGCCGGCAACGCGCTTTACGATTTCGACCCCGCGAATAAAACAGCGGCGATCCGAGGTGCGGCCTCGGGACCATATACCGGTTCCTGCATCGTCATGCCCACGGCAAACGACATGCTCTCATTCGACATCGACACGTCCGGCGCCACACTGGATCACTATACTGTCACCTCGGCCGGGTTCCAGTACTACAACTACCAGCAGTATGTAGGGTCCACGCTCACTCGCGGCGGCTGCTTCAAAGCCGATGGCAACAAAGTGTTCACCGTGACGGGCGGTGTGGCCGACTGGACTACCAATCCTGCCACGCAGCTCGGTATCTTCAGCACTTCGGCGAATTCGATGTGGGGCTATAACGGAGACGTTCTTCCAGATGCTTCCCTCGGCCGCACCTTCTACGTGGTCAACTCCAACAACCCCTATTCCTATCCTTCCACCTTCGACACCCTGCAGGCCTTCGATAACAAGACCTACATGCCCGCGGGCAGTCTCTCCATCGACTTTACGAGCACGGAGGGCGCGAACAGTTCCTATTCGCTCACCGATGTTATTCGCTGGGGTCAGGACGGTGTCGCGATCCTCACCACCGGCGGACACATCTACCTGCTGCGCGGACCGGTTGTCGTTCCGCAGTTGCTGAACAAGAACTCCGCAGCAACGCTCACATCGAGCTCGGCCTCGACGATCACAAAGGGCAGCGGCAACACAATCCTCACACTCACCGGCTCCAACTTCGTTCCCGGAGTCGCAGTGACCTGGAATGGAAGCTATCGAACCACAACCATCGTCGATGCCACTCACCTCTCCGTAGCCATCCCGGCCAGCGACCTTGCCGCGACAGGTTCAGGAAAGATCGTGGCGACCAACCCCGGCGCAACGGCCTCCAACAATCTGACGGTCACTGTCAACTAGCAACGACTGATGGCTGGAAACATTAGGGGCTCCCAACGTTAACCGTGGGAGCCCTTCACTTTTTGCATCGCTGATCAACGCCGGGTCTGCTACTTCTTTCGCTTCTTCTCCAGCTTGCGCGCATAAAGCAGTACGCTGCAGAGCGTCTTTCCGTCTTGGATGGCGCCTTTTTCGATCATCTTCACAATCTCTGAAAGCTTCACCAGCCGGAACTCGATCTCCTCATCCTCCTCCGGATGAGCGTCCCCGGCCATCAGTCCTTCGGCCAGAAATACTTTCATCGATTCGCCCAGAAAGCCGGGGCTTCCGTAGTACTCCACCAGGGGCTTCCACTTCCTGGCGCGATAGCCAGTCTCCTCCTCCAACTCGCGCTGCGCTCCGTTCAGCGGCTCCTCCCCCGCGTCCAGTTTTCCTGCTGGCAACTCCCACAGAAACTGCTGGGCTGCATGACGGTATTGGCGCTCCATCACAATCCACGGATCCTTTTTGCTCTTGGACTTGTCCACTGCCAGGATTACGACGCTTCCGTTATGCCGGATCACGTCGCGCTCGCTCTTCTTGCCGCCAGGCTCGATCAACTTGTCATGTAAAACGCGGAACAGCGAGCCCTGGTAGACCACCTCGGAGCTTAGGAGCTTTTCGCTCTCGACAGCCAATGTCTTGCCAGTCCTCGTCTTCCTTGAGGGTGTATGCGGTTTGGCTTTCTGGGCCTTGACCTTTTTAATCGTCGGGGACTTGGTCTTCGCGGACTTCTTCGCCATGCGGGGACGCTCTCCTTCATTCACTCAAGAAAAGTATATGCGCCACACCGATGAGCCCTTCCCACCGCACACCGCTAGCCCAGACTCGAACGCCATCACGAGTGCGAATTGTTCGTCGGCTGACCAACGAACGAAGTACCGGAGCTTACGGCCTCTTAGCAACCCAGGAAGGTTGACCGCGTTTCGGTAAAACCGACGATGGGAAGTTGTCGGCGACCAGAAGAAAAATGACGATCATCGCCGACACAACCAGAAAGGCGAAAATGCGGCAAGACATGTTTTAGAACCTCTATATCTCTAACCTCTAATCGAACGACGCTGCAGACCAGTCCGCAAACGGAAACACTATAAGATTCGTTAGTTGGATGTTGAATTGGGAACAAAGGGATACATCCGCGTCAGACAGGCGTACCAGGAGGATTGGCGCTCTGCAACAGATACTTCGCGGTCTATGACTTGTGGTAACCTCCCGCCAGTGCGAATCCTTGTTTGTTCTTGTTTCCTGATCTGTCTCATCAGCTGCCCGGGCGCAGACCCCGGAGAGCCAGGTCCTTGCCGTCTACGGGCAGTTGGAGAAAGCGGTGCTGAGCGGCGATGCTGACCACAATTTTGTAGGGTTGTGGTCCCGCGAAAAGGCCGAGCAAGCGGAGAAGATGAGGGCTATGCTTCATCCAAACTCCAATGTCCATTACACGTCGTCAAAGGTGTTTGTGCAGGGGAATGAGGCAGTGTTGCTCGGACGGTACAGCCAGAACTTTTTCCTGAGCCTTCGCTTTGTGAAGGAAGATGGGCGCTGGAAAATCGAGGACCTTGCTTCAAGCGATAAACCGTACCCTGCAGAATCGGTCTATGCCATGTTCCACCGCCGGCCGGAGCATTTGAGCGCGCGGGGGAGCCATGGCAGAACGTGACGGCTGCACTCGATCGGGCGAGTGCAGCCCGAGAAGGCTGGCAGCTGCGGGCAGCTTACGATGAGTCGTTTTTGTATATCCGGATCGAGTTGTCAACCCCGATCGCTGCGCCGGGCACCCGCGCGGAGAAGCCACCGATGGGATGGCCGGTAATGAAGATCGGCGTTTCCGGGATTGGCGAGTTCGTGTTGCATGCGACAGCGAACATCGGAGACCGGGCGACATTCGATAAGAGCGGCCAGGCTAACGGTCATCGGCCCTACGTGGTGTACTGGCTCATGCTGGAGCGCGGAGATCAGATGCTGTTCCAGACCTGGGCTGGATTGGACTCCGATCCTTTGATTAGGGCTGGAGGCAACTCCCTCGAACTGCGGGTACCGCTGCGGACGATGGGCATCGCGGATGCGAAGCAGAGGAAGATCGTGATCGGGGACGCGCAATGGCCGAACAGTGCGATCTTTACGGCTGAAGCGCAACAATATCGGTAGGGTCATCCGCTAGCAAAAGTGGCCTAAACCACTAAAAGCCCAGAGCCGATGCACAGGCCAAAGCAGGAACTGGGGAGCTTTCCGCACGTTCTCGGTAGAGGTATTTGCGGCTAAGCCGAATGTCACCAGTGATTACCGGTGTCCCTCACTTCCCTGATTCCTGCTTCCTCCGTTTCTGTGGAAAAAGTGGCCCAGAAAACCGATTGACTAGCCAGCTAGAATGGAGCCATGTCGATCAGCGCTCCGAAACCGGAACTGGCCAACGAACTCCGCTATGCCCTGAATGTTATGGAAGAGAATGCGCACCTTGGACTGGATGCCGAATCTGCCAACCGGCTGCGCAACATCCTCCTCCGCCGTATCAAACAGGCGGAGCTTCCTGTATCGACCCGTCCAGCCGAGCCCGTCCGTTTCCCGGCAGAAGAAAAAATCTTCGCCTAGCTTGCTGCGAGACAGTTCCATACCAAAACCGCTGCCGAGGGCACCCAGCCCGGATGTAACTCCCCAATTCCCAATTCCTGCTGCCCAATCCCGTTCCATCACACTTGTGCATCGAATACGTCTGGCGTGGCATCCTTAACGGAGCCGAGTTGTGCCGCAAAGTAGCCGTCTTGCACCGCCAGACCAGATCCGTCCCTGGGGTTCAGCCAGACGAATCCATCCGAGAAGGTAAGTGTTGCCAAGTTCTGAGTGTTACTCCATCGACGTGGCTCCCGGTCTAAGCCGCCTCTTCCGCGGCTACTGCTCTGCTGACACGCGCGTGCGTCCTTTCTATTCTTCCTTGCCCCGCGAAACAGGATGGCAGCAACGATGTCCGCGTCCCGATCATTGGAACGAGATCGTCGATCTCCTCGCGAATCAGAATCCTTCCGCTTCAGCGTCGGCCTCCATTGCCACGCTCCGAGCCGGTGCCGGCACAGTGCTAACCGGACAGCAGGTCGGGCTCTTCGGTGGCCCGCTCTTCACTCCCTTTAAAGCAGCAACAGCCCTGGCCCGCGCTCGACGGGCCTTAGAGGCGGGTCAACCTCACGTGGCCATCTTTTGGCTTGCGACCGAGGATCACGATTTCGCCGAGATCAATCACGTTACTTTCCCATCACGAAAAGAGCTGCGGAAGCTGGTGTACTCAAAGGCCCCTTCCGCTCCGGTTCAGGTGGGAAGCGTCGTGCTCGACGAGACGATTGAGCCACTGATCGAGCAGGCATGGGAACTGCTCGGCACGTCGGACGCAATGGACGCACTGGTTGCCGCGTACAAGCCGGGGCGCACGTTCGGTCAGGCGTTTGCGGAGTTCTACTCCAAGGTGTTCGCGGCGCAGGGGCTTCTGGTTCTGGATGCCGCAAGTCGTGAGATTCATCGGCTCGGTGCCCCAGTTCTAAAGGCCGCGATCGAGCGCGCAGATGAGTTATATGCCGCCCTGCTTGAAAGAAACAAAGCTCTCGAAGCCGCTGGATACCACGCGCAGGTGGCGGTTACGCCCGGATCAAGCCTGCTCTTTCTGATCGATGAGCGGACAGGCGCGCGTTTGGCCCTGAAGCGCATTGCTGCGACCGGCTCCGAGTCAAACGATCTGTGGCAGGCGGGCCGCGAACGGTACACAACTGCCGACCTGGTGGGTATCCTTGTCGCGGAGCCGGAACGAATCTCCCCGGCAGCGTTGCTCCGTCCGATCTTCCAGGATTACCTGCTCGGCACTTCGCTGATCATCGGTGGTCCGGCAGAGATCGCTTACTTCGCTCAATCCGCGGTGCTCTACGAGCGCATCCT
>Ga0105238_10004705_pt1 | contig 13494 bp, 14 predicted proteins | sample KBSC34metaG_FD_81526 | JGI IMG/M metagenome (GOLD analysis project Ga0105238, IMG submission 81526) | Corn rhizosphere microbial communities from Kellogg Biological Station, Michigan, USA - KBS C3-4 metaG | ecosystem: Host-associated > Plants > Roots > Rhizosphere > Soil | place: Michigan, USA... | reverse complement strand
TTTTGCTCCGGAGGCAAACGCTCTATCCAGACTGAGCTACGGGCGCGCGATCGACAGCGTTCAAGGACAGTTTAGCACTATAGTACGTCGGCGAAGCCGCGCTTGAGGTGGCGAAAAAATAGACCGCCCAGCACAAACACGCTGATGGAATAGGCGGCGATGACCGCCAGCTCGCGCCAATCCGGCCATTGGTTCGACAGCAAGCGGTGGCGATAAGCCTTCACCATCCAGGACATCGGATTCCAGCGGACCAAAACCGCGAAACGCCCCAAGTTGGCGTGCTCGCTGAGCATGATAGGCGTGATCCAGAACCACAGGTTGACGATAACACCCAGCGCCTGGGCCGTATCCCGCAGGTAGACGTGGAGGCTTGAAGCGATCCAGCCCACTCCCACCGCGAACAAGCCTACGAACAGCATGTAAACCGGCAACAGAATAATCATCGGGCTGAAGGTCTTTTGCCACAGTCCCACGGTTAGAATCGCCAGCCCGACGGCGATCAGATGATGAATCATCGAGGAAAGGAAGATGGACACCGGAACTACCTCGGACGGAAATACCGTGCGCGTGATCAGATTGGATTGCTCCACCAGCGACGATGCCGAACGCGTAACGGTCTCCTGGAACAGCCACCAGGGCAGTATCCCGCAGAAAATGAACAGAGCATAGTTGGGGGTGACTTCGTCTGGCAACAGAACGACTCGGTAAAAGTACTTGAACACCATGATCCAGATCAGCAGCTGCACGATGGGATGAACCACGCCCCATAGCCAGCCCGCCGAGGATCCCACGTAGCGCGCCCGGAAGTCGCGGTTCACCAGTTGCGCCACCAAGGCGCGGCGCTCGATCAGGTTGCGCAGGAAATGCCGTCCGGGAATGCGAGCCACGAATTCGAGTTTAGCAGCAGCCGTCCTCGGCCCAGCCGCGATTGTGTTGTAGACTCGAACATTGGTGCGCTTAGCCACTTTGGCAACCCCGTCGTTCTTCTGTGCGATCGCTGGCGTTTTCGCCGTCCTCTACGCGGGCATGAGTCCGGCGGCAGCAGCCGATTCCATCACCGACCGGCTCATTTACACTGTCGAGTGGCGTTTGATACATGCAGGCAACGCGGTCATCGAATCCGGACCCACCTCGGCCACGGTCAAGCTCGAATCGGCGGGCCTGGTCTCGACGCTTTATAAGATCCAGGACAACTATCGCGTCCAGTTCGACTCGTCGTTTTGCGCCGGGTCCAGTCTGATGAATTCGAAGGAAGGATCGCGCCACCGCGAGACGGCCATCAGTTTCGACCGGAACCGCAACCGCGCGGCACTGGTCGAGAAGGACGTAGACAGGAACGCCATCGTGAGCAAGACGGATATTGCGATCCCCAACTGCGTCCACGACGTCGTCGCGGGCCTGCTACGGCTGCGCCGGACCAAGGTGGACGTCGGCCAATCCGTGCAGCTTCCCTTGAGCGACGGACGGAAGTCGGCGGCGGTCAAGATAGACGCGCAGGAACGGGAGCGCGTGACAACGCCCGCGGGCGCCTTCAATACGGTTCGGTACGAAGTCAACATTTTGAACGGCATGGTGTATTCGCGCCCGGGCCGCGTGTTTATCTGGCTCACCGATGACGAGCGTCGCCTGCCGGTGCAGATCCGCCTGCGTATGAATTTCCCATTGGGAACCGTCACGCTGGAGCTGGAAAAAGAAGAGCATCCTTGAGACCGGTGACAAGATCACCTGGCCTACTCCGCTTCGACTGATAAAATCAGGCCATGGGCCGACGTCTGGTCGTGTTCTTCGGGCTGGCTCTGGCGGCTTACGGCCAGCGGCAGATGTCCGTCGCCGACCTGGTGACCTTCATCAAATCCTCCATACAACTGCGCAATGAGGATCGAGCGGTGGCCGCAACCGTGCGGCGGCTCAAGCTGACTAATCGCCTGGACGCCGGAACCGTGGAAGATCTGCAGGGCTTGGGTGCGGGACCTCAGACGATGGCGGCGCTGCGGGAACTGATCACCACCAGCGCGAGTCTTCCCGCCGCGGCTCCGGTTGCACCGCCGGCTCCCCCGCCCGTGATTCCATCGCCCAGTCCGGAAGAGCTGAAAAAGATCCTGGCGGAGATCACGGAGAGGGCGCTCGACTATACCAAGAGCCTGCCGAACTTTATTTGCGCGCAAGTCACCACGCGCAGTTTCGATCCTTCTGGTACGGATTCCTGGCATCAGCAGGACAAAATCCAGGAGCAGCTCAGCTACGTGGACGGCAAGGAAGACTACAAGGTCGTGCTTGTGAACAATCTGCCGGTGGTGAATATGAAGCACGAGCAGTTGGGCGGCATCACCTCATCGGGCGAGTTCGGCACCATGCTGTATCAGATCTTCGCGCCACAAACTGAGACGCAGTTCGATTGGGAACGCTGGGCCACGCTACGCGGCAAGCGGATGTATGTCTTTAGCTTCCGGGTGGCGCAGCCGAATTCCGACTACAGCATTTATCATCAGCCTTCGGGCCGCACGGTGGTGGCCGGATATCACGGGTTGATTTACGCTGACGCGGTCACCAAACAGATCATGCGGATCAAGATGGATTGCGACGGCTTGGAAGCCTTCCCCATCAATCAGGTTTCCTTGACTCTGGATTACGCACCCATGAAGATTTCAGAACAGACCTTCGTGCTGCCGATGGCGGCTGAAGTGCGCTCGCGCGAGGGCCGGACGCTGGGCAAGAACGTGATGCAGTTCAGCTTGTATCGGAAATTCGGGGCCGACGCGACTATCACGTTCGACACGCCGGATCCGATTCCGGAGGATCAGCTGAGGGAGCAGCCGCCACCCGGAACCCCAGCGCCCACACGCGGGAAAAAACAGTAAATCGCACCTCCTGTCTACCTGGCGGGGGCGCCGGGGGTGGTTTGGAAGCCCCCGAATAGTTTCCGGCCGTCCGGCAGGGTGACGGTGCGAGCGTTGGCCACTTTGCTGCCGTTCTTGGCGCGATAGCCGTCCACGGTGATTTGATCGCCCTTCTTCAAATCCGTCCGTGTCCAGCCACGGTGAAGCAGGCCGTTGGGGCTGCCCATTTCAAAGCTCCAGCTGGCGGCCTGATCCCGTTCATCCTTTCCGCTGACGTACAGCCATGCGTGCGGATTCGTCCATTTGATTCCGGTCACCGTGCCGGAGATTGTGACGAGCTTGTTTTCGTCGTATTCGGCGGCGAAGGCGTGATGCGCCGAGATGCGCATCGTCGCCCAAAGCAACGCTACCGTAACTACGGACAAGGTCCTCATTTCAAAAAACTCCTCCTGATCACCCGGCCGGATTCTACTTCGCGCGCTGCGCCCGCGAAAGCTCCAAAATATGCTCGGCCACGGCTCTCGGACTGTCTATCGAGGCCATCACAATCCGGCTGGTTTCGCCCGCCGTTTCCACGGATAAATCGCCAGTACCAATGATTCTCTGGCCGAAGGTCTGGTCGAACCGTACGTCCTGGACCTTGGACAACTCCATGATGCGCGAAGTCTTAGAAAATAGGCCGGCTTCGTAACGGAGACGCTCCCCCTGGACATCTAGACTAGTGGTGCGGCGCCTCAGGTGCCGGATCACGGTCAGCAGCAGTAAGGCAGCTGGGGCGAGCATGGGGACCCATAGGGGCACATCGGGAGGACTGGATGCCCCCAGCCAATAGGCCGCGATGGCCGCGGCCAAGACGGCTACAAAGGCATACGCTATCTTGACGCCTTTCAGCGACTGGCGCACTTTCATGCGGTGAATGATAACATGACCCAACCCACCACCCAACCGACGACTGGCACAATGAATAGTAGGATGACGAGTGAACGGGCGCAAACCCGGGTTCTGGTAGTCGACGACGAGGAGAGCCAGCGCACTGCCCTGGCGGCGATGATCGCGCTGTGGGGCTACGCAGTGGAAACCGCGGCCGACGGGCAGGAAGCTCTGGACAAACTGGCCGACGGCCGATTCCACGTCGTCGTGACCGACATGATGATGCCGCGCGTCGACGGAGCCGAGCTGCTCAAGCGCCTGAAGGCCCAAGGGGGCGGTCCGCCCGTGATCGTCCAGACAGCGTTCGGAAATCTGGAAACAGCCGTGGCTACGGTCCACGACCTGGGTGCGTTCTGGTTCCTGGAAAAGCCGGTCCAGTCGCAGGCTCTGAAATCGCTGGTGGAACGCGCCGCGACACAGGGCCGCCTGGCGGAACATGCCGAGCGCCTGGAGCGCCAGCTTAGTTACCAGGGCGTGCTCGGCGAGATGGTGGGCGCTTCACCGAAAATGCAAGCAGCCTTCGCCCTCATCCACCAAGTGGCGCCCAGCCGCGCCGCAGTCCTGATTACCGGCGAAAGTGGTACCGGAAAGGAGCTGGCGGCCCGCGCGATTCACATGCTCAGCCCGCGCAAAGCCGGTCCGTTTGTGGCGATCAACTGCGCCGCCCTGCCGGATTCGCTGATGGAGAGTGAACTGTTCGGGCATGAGAAGGGCGCCTTCACTGGCGCCGTAGAACGCCGGGCGGGCGCCTTCGAACTGGCGCAGAACGGCACGGTTTTGCTGGATGAAATCGGCGACATGCCGATTGCGACCCAGGCCAAGCTCCTCCGCGTTCTGGAAGACGGCCGGGTGCGGCGGCTGGGAGGAAAGAACGAGATCCAGCTCGACGTGCGCGTGATCGCCGCCACGAATACGTCCCTGGACAGCGCTATCAAGGAAAATAAATTCCGCGAAGACCTGTACTACCGGCTCAATGTCTTTCCCATTCCCCTGCCCGCACTGCGTGAGCGCAAGGACGATCTACCGATCCTGGCCCAGGCCTTGCTCGAGGACCTCAATCGCAAGCACTCCACTAAAGTGACGGAGCTTTCTGGAGAAGTGCTGGATCGCTTCCAGACCTACGATTGGCCGGGGAACGTCCGCGAGCTGCGCAATGTCCTGGAGCGCGCGGTGATTCTGGCCGGGGAAGGAACCGTTCAGATGGCCCATCTGCCGCCGGGTTTCTCCGGGGTGCTGGCGTCATCCGGCGCCGTTGCCAGCGACCAGGGAGATCTGCACATCCGGGTCGGCCAGACCATCGAACAGGCGGAGCGTGCGCTGATCGAGGTGACGCTAGAACATACCAAGAACAATAAGACCCGCGCGGCCGAAATCCTCGGTATCAGCCAGAAGACCCTGTTCAATAAACTGAAGGAATACGGCACACAAGGCGCGGGCGTCTGATCTAAATGTCGCTGCGCGTCCGCCTGGTCCTGCTGATTCTGGTGGTGGTGGCGCTGGCGGCCCTTGTGCTGTCGGCCGTGGAACTGGAGACGCTGGTCGATTTGCTCACCTTCGATGCAATCGACTACAGCAGGCTAACCGGCCAGCAAGTCAGCGTGGCATTATTGGACCACATCGCTCTCTACGGCGAGAGCAATCCGACACCGCGGAGTGTGGACGAGACCAAGGCGCTATGGAATCAGATCGTCTCCGATGACGCGCAATTACGGCGGCTTCTGGTGAAGATGATGGCGTCCTCCAGTTCCCTGCTGGAGATCAACGTAGCGGGAGAAGACGGCGTGATTCTGGCCTCCTCGAACGATGCCGCAGTTCGGACTCCAATGCAGGTGCGCCAGAATTTCGAGACATGGGGGAAAACGACGTGGTATCGCCGTATGCTGGATCTGCTGACGCGCCGGCCGGATTGGGAGATCACGGTGGGACTGGGCGTCGGGGATTCGGCCAAGTCCGTCTTCACGATTCAAGTAGTAACCTCCAGTCTGTTCTTGCGAAAGACGCTGCAGCCTCAGATTGTCTCTCTGGCCGTGGTTTCGGGTGGTGCGATCGGGCTGTCCCTTCTGCTCACCATGCTCGCGACCACCACTGCCCTGCGTCCGGTGAAACGGATCGAGGACAGCATTGACCGGATTGTGCAGGGACGAGTGGGCGGCGAGGAACCAGATGACGGCATGGCCAAGGAGTTCCGCGTCGTCGAAAGCAAGCTGAACCTGCTGGGTCAGCAGTATCGGGGGGCGCGCGAGGATGCCACCGAGCTGCGCCACAACGTGGACCAGTTACTGGAGCGCATGGCCTCTCAACTGGACGTCGCCACCCGGCTGGCCGCCATCAGCCGACTGACCGGCGGTGTGGCGCACGAGATCAAGAATCCGCTAAACGCCATCGGCCTGCGGCTGGAATTGCTGCGAGCCCGGCTGGGCGAGCCGGACCATGAGCTGTCCGGCGAGATCGATATTCTCTCCAAGGAAGTCCTCCGCCTGGATCGCGTGGTGAAAACGTTCCTGGATTTCTCCCGGCCTTTGGACGTGCATCTGCAGGATATCGACCTGGCGGTTTTATCGCGGGAGGTCACCGAATTCGTCACACCCCAAGCGCGGCGCGCCAAAATCGAGGTGGTGTTCTCCGCACCGTCCGAGCCGACTCTAATACGAGGCGATTCGGATTTACTCAAGCAGGCCGTGCTCAATCTGGTAACCAATGCGATCGATGCCATGCCGCAAGGCGGCAAGTTGCAAGTCAAAGTCGACAGCAGCGGCGACAAGCTGACGCTGGAAGTTTGCGACACCGGATCGGGAATCCCGCCCGAGCTGCGCGAGAAGGTCTTTCAGCTATACTTCACCACGAAAACCGGCGGGTCCGGTATCGGACTCGCCATGACTTATCGGGCGGTCCAGTTGCATAATGGTACTATCAGCTTCAAAAGTGAAGCTGGGTCCGGCACCATGTTCCGGCTCGAATTCCCAGCCAATGTGCGCCATGCCTGATTTGCGTCACCCACGCTCGGGTTTGCGGGTTCCCCACGCTAATTTCCGACCGTCCAAGACGGTCACGACCACCTTGTGGCTCGCCGGTGCTGTGGGATTGAGCTCCTGCGGCTTCCACAAGGCTCCCCGCGCGTTCAATCCGCCGCCGATAGCAGCCAAGGCGCCCCGGCCCATCCCGCCTGCTCCCGAGATAACTTCGCCGCCAGAGGTCGCGTTCGAGCCCGCAGTGTTTGATTTCCCCCGCCAGATCGATCCCGCATCCCGGTTCCCGGACCTGCCGCCTCCGGCGCGAACGCCCAAGCCCGTAGCTAATGTTCCCAAACCGCAGCCTGCGCCCAATGAGACTCCAGCGGTTCCCGCGTTGAGACTTTCGCAGATTCTGACGCCCGAGGAATCCCGGCGTAACACGCAAGAGTTGGATCAGTATACGGAGAGTGTAAAGAAGGCCTTGGCTAGATTAGTGGGGAAGAACCTAACTGCGGATCAGAAGAATACTGCGGAGAGGGTGCAAACATATCTCTCACAAGCAGAGCAGGCGCGCGAGCAAGATCTGGTGACGGCAGTCAGTTTGGCGAAGCGTGCAGATCTCCTCGCCAAGGATCTTCTCGAGCGCCTGCCCTGATTGGCCACTGCGTCGGAGGGAGCCAGCGGCCAAGTGAGATGCCCGTGCCCCGCGGGTGTCGTGTGCGGAGCACGGACAATTTCGGCAGGAGTTAGTTACTCCTGCGCCGAGGCCACGGTATTGCTCGAACCGGTCGATTCCGGTACGAACAACCGGACTTCCACCCGGCGATTCTGCTTGCGGCCTTCGCGCGTCTTGTCGTCGGCTACCGGCAGTGCATAGCCCGAACCAAGTGTGGTCACGGTCCGGACGGGGATCTTGTGTTCGTTCACCAGATAACGCGCGACCGCAGCTGCGCGCGCCTGGCTCAGCTGTTCATTGGCCAGCGCGGAACCGGTCTTGTCGGTGAAACCCTGCACTTCGATGATGTAGCGGTCCTTGCCATCGGTCATCTTGGCGAGGTCGTCCAACTCGGCCTTAGCATCATCGTTGAGTTTGGCCTGGTTGAGCGGGAACAGCACCGTGGCAGTCTTTGCCACCTGGAACTTGTTCATCGCCACCATGTTCTTTTCGATCACGTCAGAGCGTTGCAGACCGCGGTCGGCAGTGGACTGCGCGCCTTCAGCGGACTTTTGCGCTCCATCGGCGGAACGCTGGGCGTTGTCGGCGCGTTCGCCGGCTCGCTGGGCGGATTGACCGGCCGCAACGGCCTTGGCGTCCGCATCCGTGACGCGCTCCTTGGTCCGGGACAGATCGGTCGAGAGGCCGTCAAGATCCTTAGCGTGATCCGCCAGCTGCTTGTCCTGATCCGTATTCTTCTGCTCGGTTGCGGTCACGCGGCTTTCGACCGGCGAGATCGTCTTGGCCACGTACTTGTGGGTGGCCACGCATCCCGTTCCCATAAAACTCAACAACGCCGCACCTGCCATCGTAATTGTGGTTTTCATTGTCAGATTCCCCTTTCGAGACTTGCCCTTCGAGTTAGACCTATCTGGCCGATCCTCACCTGCTCGATCCCCGGGCTGGCTACGTTCGATGAAGAACGCTGGGTGGAGCCAGCCCGGAAACCGATGCCCGCGGGAGCAACCACGGGATCCTGTATAGAATGCATGAGCCGGTAGGATCTCCTCGTCGGAACCAGGAAGTATTTACCACCTTTGCCTGCAACCGATTGATTCTGCAACCCTACGTGCGTCACGGTATACCTTAGATGCACGTAGGGGACCACTATTAGCCCGGATCGGGCGAATCCTATTGAGCCGGGGCGGTTCCCGGCAAGACCGCCTTACCGTCGAGCACGAAAACCAGGAGCTTGGGGGTCACCTGGGGCGTCGGCGGCGGGAAACCGGGAGCGCCGCCAGCTGCGGCTGGAGCTGGCGCGGCGGGAGCGCCTGCGGCGGGGGCTGGCGGCGGTGTTCCTCCGGCAGGCGCGCCAGCAGGAGCCGGACCACGGCCTGCGCCCGCGCCGGGAGGAGGACCGAAGGCCGGGAGTGCGCCCGACCCACCCGCCAGCGCGATGTACTGTTTCCCGTCGAGCATATAAGTGATCGGGGGGCCCATGCCGCCGCGGAGTCCGGTCTGCACGTCGAGAACTTTGTCGCCCTTGTCGGCGGTATAAGCGACCAAACGACCATCGGGGATCACTTGAAACACCAGGTTCCCGGCCGTGGTGACCGTGCCACCACCGATTCCGCCGCCGCCCTGTGCCCGCCAGCGTTCCTTCTGAGCTACGACGTCCCATGCGAGGAGGACGCCACCGCGCCCGTTACCTTCGGGGGGCGCCGGACCGATCGCCGGAGGAGCCGGCAGAGGTTTGGGGGGAGCCGCTGGTGCGACCGCCGCAGCGTTGGCCGCGTCGCCAGCAGCGGCTGCACCGCCCCGGCCGAATCCGCCGAACGCGATACCCATGTTCTGGCGGCCTTCCTGATATTTGAAATTGGGATCGGAGGAGTAGTTAAAGCTGCCGCCAGGCGACGCTGGCAGGTACACCAGACCGGTGGCCGGATTGAAGGACATGGGCGACCAGTTGTGTGCGCCGCCGGGACCGGGAGCGATCGGAATGGATTGCGTCCCATAGTAGGATTCGTTGTTGATGATCGGTTTCCCGGTTTCCTCATTCAGGCCACGAGCCCAGGTGACTTGCGCGAAGGGCTGGCCGGAGATGAACTTGCCGCTGACGCGGTCGATCACATAATAGAATCCGTTCTTGTTGGCCTGCATGATCACTTTGCGCGGCTGGCCCTTGATGACCACGTCCGCCAAAAGCAATTGCTGCACGCTGTCGAAGTCCCATTCATCGCCGGGGACCATCTGGAAATACCACGCGAGCTTGCCGGTATCGGGATTCACCGCAAGGATCGAAGCCGCGTACAGATTCTCCTTATCCTTACCTTGCTTGCGGGCATCCTGGCTCCAGGGCCCGGCGTTGCCGGTGCCGACGTAGAACAAGTTCGCATCCGGGTCATACGCCATGCCGTCCCACACCGTACCGCCGCCGCCCATTTTCATTCCTTCGGTGGACCAGGTGGCAGCCGCTCTGCGCATATCTTCGTTCTCAGGCGGCTTGGAAGGATCGCCCGGAACCGTGTAGGTGCGCCACGCGAAAGCGCCGGTCTTGGCATCATGCGCTTCGAAGAAGCCACGCACTGGATATTCCGCGCCGGCGACGCCGATAATCACTTTTCCTTTGGCGATGCGCGGCGCCATGGTGAGCGTGTAACTGTCCTGGGAGTAGGATACGCGCGCTTCCCAAGCCGGTTTGCCGGTCTCGGCGTTCAGCGCGATTAGCCGTCCGTCGATGACAGGCGCGATGATGTTACCTTCATAGATCGCGACGCCCCGATTCACCACGCCGCAGCAGATTTTGGGCTGTACAGTGGGGCGGTTCACTTCCGGATCCCAGCGCCACTTTTCCTTGCCGGTGCGAGCGTCGACGGCGTACACAATGCTCCAGTTAGTGATGCCGAAGAGCGTCCCGTTCGACATCAGCAGAGTGCCTTCCTGGTTGCCGCCGCCCGGACCGATTTCATACAACCAGTTCAGCCCGAGCCGGCTGGCATTGGTCGCGTTGATTTGGTTCAGCGGGCTATAACGGGTTTCACCCGGAGTGAGGCCGTAACTCAGCCATTCTTCTCCGGTCTTGCCGGCGTTCCTGAGCGCGGCGTCATCGATCCGGCGAGGCTGCTGGCCGGATGCGACCCAGGCCAACAGAAGGATCCCGGCTGCCGAACTACACAGAGCGAGCTTACGTAGCTTCATTTCCACACCTCTTGTATATATGTGCGCGAACTCCCCACAGCCCGCGGAATTGTCTGGTTCAGAACATTCTATCGGAAACGCGGGGGGAGGGGGCGGGCAGCATTCGAGTGGCGCGTCTTCAGGAGTAGGCCAAGCTCGGTCAACAAAGTTGCGGACATCAGCCCCAGCCAAGCCGTAACGCCATAAGCACCCTGACTACCTTCCGGCCAACCTGCGACAGCGTCCTTTCCAAGGAACAGCATTAAGAGAAGCACCATCGGAACGGCGATAACCTTGAGGATGATCCGAACTGGTTTCGAATGCGATGGTGGGATCCGCTGGATCAGCCTTTTGTCCAGCCATGTGCCGATCACGAACCAGTAAACAACCACTGTGAACGTCAGTGCCACGTAGCTTGCTCTTATAAGAGGAATCTCCTTTCGCCCGGAGTGGTGCATTTGCGGTACGGGAGCAACAAACCCAGCCGCGACAAAAGCTGGCCACTGGAGGCCAATGGCATCCTGAATTGCGCGACTGTGTTCGAGGGGGAGGAAGAACGGAATCGACTCAACAGACTCCCCGATTGAGGCCCTCTGAGAGAACTGTCCGGTTTTCTTCTGGTCCTCTTGTGCCGTCCGATCTTCTTGCTCCGCAAGACGCAGAGTGTGGGAAAGAACCACGAGCATCGTGCTCGGCAGAACTATTCGAAACGCAAATCGCCTCACAGGTATATTGGACACCACTCCGCCGCCGCAGTTCCGCAGCCGTCAGATTCAGTTCCATAAACCCGCTTTGGCGACGCAATTGCTCTGTTCCCTGCGAGGAGCACCATCATGTCGTTCGGGATTTACCTGATTGGATACATCATTCTGATCGTCGGACTGGCGAGGGGGGCCCACATGATGCATATGCCGCCCCGATGGATCGGAGTCGGGGTCGTCATCATGATTGGACTGGGAGTTATCTCGGGAGTGACTGCGACGCGTAACCGGGATTCGTCGAGCTAAGGGAATTGCGGGCGCAGAGACCCTAAACCAGCGATCTCCGCGCCCCACAGACTATCCAGGTTGTTACCGCGTCCTTACGGCTTGTTCGGGAACGAGCCGGGCGCGAACAGGTCCGACAGATCCTCAGCGTTGGCGGCATCGCCGAGAAGCGGTCCCACGCGGAAGATTTCCTGCATGGTGCGTAAATCGGAGGAATGCGTGAGATTCAGCGGGCTCGCATAGGGGATCCCTTTCACGTTCTTGTGCGCATGCTGCGAGATAACAATCTCGCCGATGGTGTGATTGAAATCGTCCGCATTGTCGCCCGCCACGCCGTCCGATTCGGCTTCATCCCACCACAGGATGATCACACCGTGGTTCTTGTACGCGTTAGACGCCATGATGGCGGGCACGATCTGCTTCAGGAAATCGTCGCCCTGTTTGATGTTCGCCGCATCGCCGGTGAGCCCAAGATAACCTCCGTTGAGTGCCGTGTGCATATCGTTGTACTGGTTCGGCGTGATCCAGTTGTAGTCGGCCACAGTGTCATTGGCCAGATCGCTAAATAACTCTTGCAGCGGCGCATAATTCCTGGACAACGGATTGGAGGCGGTCGGATTGTTACCGCCATTGGTGTCGGTGAAGAACACCATGGGATTGTGTTTGGCGGCGTAATTGTACTGCGCGGACCCATTAAAGGCGTTCACTCCGCTGGCAAACGATCCGGAGATACCGGATAGCGGTACGGTCCACTGGGCCTGCGGCAGAGGAACGTTGGTGAGCCCACTGGCGCTGGGCGTAAGATCGATGTCTTCCTGATACGACTTCCAGGTCTTTCCGTTTGCTGTGAGGAGATTGCTCAAGTGCAGACCTGTGTTCTGATTCGTGCCGCCGGGTACTTTGAAGGGGTCGTTGTCGTTCAACACCCCAAAGTTCGTGCCCGCTTCCGCCCACAGGTAGTTGGGTTCAGAAGGATGAATGTGAGGGTTGTTTCCGCTGGGAGTCGCCAGAACGCTGTGATACGCCGAGGCGTAAGAAACCTGCTCGCTGATATGGACGACCTCGCCGTTGACAATGGCAAAGGCGGTTCCATTCACCAGACTGTTAATGAAGGGAGCGTTGGGGTTCTGATAAATCTGCTGGATCTTGCCGGCGACCTGCGCTGGCTGCGTCCAGTTGTGATTCTCCATCGCGATCACGAATACAGTCTTGATGTCCGCGGCGCTGGCACTGAAACTGAACAGTGCGCTGAACGCGGCGACCGCACCCAAGGTGCGGCCATGTCTGATTTGCAACATTAAGAGTCTCCAAAGAATTAGGATTGGCAGCGCGCAAACGCCCGCCGCCGCCATATGAATAACAACTGGGTTTGGCAAATCGATGACAAGCGGATTACGTAACCAAAACATCGATGGAAACAATTGTGTTTCAGCCGCTGGGCAACTTCGCTACAATCGAGAGCGAATGGCCTTCCCCACTCATCGGAAGCGCAGGCTGCGCGTCTCGGAATCCATGCGACGGCTGGTGCGCGAAACCCAGCTCGAACCGGCGGATTTCGTTCTGCCGCTGTTTGCGTGCCCCGGCGAAGGCATCCGCAAGCCGATCAGCTCCATGCCCGGCAACTTCCAGCTTTCGGTCGACGAGCTGGTAAAGGAATGCGAAGGTGCACACGGTCTCGGAATCGGCGGCGTGATCCTGTTCGGAATTCCCGATAAGAAAGACGATCAGGCGTCGGAGAATTACGACGAGAACGGCATCGTGCAGCGAGCCGTCCGCGCGGTGAAGCGGGCCCTGCCCAATCTGCTGGTCATGACCGACGTCTGTAATTGCGAGTACACCGATCACGGCCACTGCGGCAAGGTCATCGGCGAGGATGTCGACAACGATTCGACGCTCGATTGGCTGGCAGCCGCCGCGCTCACTCACGCGCGTGCCGGAGCCGACATCGTGGCTCCTTC
>Ga0105238_10004701_pt1 | contig 13505 bp, 17 predicted proteins | sample KBSC34metaG_FD_81526 | JGI IMG/M metagenome (GOLD analysis project Ga0105238, IMG submission 81526) | Corn rhizosphere microbial communities from Kellogg Biological Station, Michigan, USA - KBS C3-4 metaG | ecosystem: Host-associated > Plants > Roots > Rhizosphere > Soil | place: Michigan, USA... | reverse complement strand
GGCAGCACCGCCGGGGTGCGCCCTGGAAAGTGCGGGACGATACGGGTCGCCAACCGGCCTGCCGGGCGCCCCTCGATGGCCGGACGGAGATCGTCGAGGCTCATCGCCAAGCGCAGGCTCGGGGCGATCTGCAGGTCGGCCGCGTTCGCGTGCTCGCCCCCGAGGATCCCCTCCTCGATCCAGCCGTCGATTCGTTGGAGCATCCCGGGCAAGGCGGCGATCGCAGAGCGCACGTTCTCGTCGGTGGCTCCACGGGAACGGGCATCGAGCGCGATGAACGGGCCTGCGGTCATCGCCGCGAGCCCGTGAGGGATCCCGATCCTTGCACCCTCGAGGTAGCCGACGAGCCCGCTGCGGTCCTTGCGGGCGGACCAGAGGAAGATCTCTCGGACCCGTTGCTGGAGCTCCTCGTCACCGAAGCGCTCGGCCTCCTCCACGGTCCGCCTGCGCTCCGCGTCCTCGGGAAACAGCGGGGGCTCCGGCTTGCGGCGCTCGAGCTCGCGCGCGAGTGCGCGCGTTCCCTGCACGCGCTCGCCGTCGATCTTGGCTGCGGGCACGGTCAGCTCCGGGAATCGGAGGGCCTTGAGCACCACCCACGAGATGACCGGTAGAAGGTCGGTCCGCTTGTAGTCAATCCCCTTGTGTTCGAACAGCAGCTGGCCGGTCGTCGCGGCGTGCGAGCCGGGCATCGAAAAGAGGCGGACGTTCATGGAGGGCCGACAGTACCCGAACACCCATGCGACGCGGCGGGCAGTGGGAGCGACTGTTCGAGCTCGAGCGCTCGGGCAGGGGCCGGCCCCACTTCCCATGCGAACCAGCGGTTGCGCGACCCTCGCGCGGAGCAGGTGCGGCGTCGCCAACGCCGCGATGCCCGAGTTGGCGGCGATGCCGTTCGCGAGCCCTGTTCAGTCAGGCTGGAGCGGCGCGTTCGCCAGGGCTGGCCTCAGCTTGCGGCGGGTTGCGGGTCGGCGCCTGTCGCGAGCGACGAGAGTTGCTGGGTGTCGTATTTGGCTCTCAGGGCGGCAATCGCCTCGCTGTCGGGCGGCCCGCTGCGCACGAGGATCTCCGCGAGCTCGACGAAGTAGCGATCGTGGGTGGGCGGGGAGGTCATCAGGAGGAACTTCGCCGGTGCCTGGTTGCGGTTCGCGAACGCGTGCGGAACGCGGGGAGGAACGAACACGCATGCGCCTGAGGCCGCTTTGAAGGTCTCCTCGCCGACGCGAAACTCGAGCTCGCCGTCGAGCACGTACCACGTTTCCTCGAGCCGTTCGTGTACGTGCAGACCGGTGTCGAATCCCGGCGCGGCTACCCACTCGGTGCAGCTCGCTCCCTCGGCCTGGCCGCTCTTGACCTTGAAGGTGACCTCGGTCCCGCGCAGCGATACCGATTCTCCTTCGCCTGCAGAAAACAGAACCGACTGAGCCAAGATATGCCTCGCTCCTTGTTGATTACCAGTTAGAGCGGTAACGTACCTAGGGATGAGTGAGGCTGTCAAGTCCCACGAGGGGAGCGCCGATGAGCTCGCGTTCCGCTTTGTGTCCGGTCATCGCGCGCTCGACTTCGCGGCGACCTTCGGTGACCGCTATCTCGCCGGACTCGAGCGCTTGCGCGAGCCGGCCGATCTGGACCGGTGGCTAGCATCGGCTGGAATCCCGGCCTCGACGCCCGCGACGGTCAAAGACCTTGATGACGCGCGTCAGCTGCGCGAGGTGATTTACCGCCTGGCGCGGGCGGTGCTGCACAACACGCGCGTCGACGGCGCGGATCTCGACGCGCTCAACGCGTGGGCGAGAACGCCTCGCGTTGCCCCGCAGCTCGACAGGCGCCTCCGTCCCGAGTGGGCTTCACCGCAGCCGATAAAGGGCGCCCTCGCGCTGATCGCGGTCGAGGCGGTCGAATTGTTGAGCGGCCCCGAGCGCCAGCTGATCCGCGAGTGCGCGGCGGCGCCGGCGTGCTCACTGCTCTACCTCGACCGCTCGCGCGGCCGCCGCCGGCGCTGGTGTCAGATGCAAAGATGCGGCAGTCGCGCCAAGATGGCCGAGTACCGCAAACGCCGCGGGGCATCCGCCGAAGCCCCGGCGTGACGGTGACACGACCTCAGCGCAATCACCACAAAGCGCGTCTCGAGCCTCAAGCCTCCCGCCCCGCTCCTAGCCAGAAGCAGGAGCCGCATTCCGCGACTCGGACCCGAGGGTGGTTGCCATGCCTCGAGGCCTACATCCAATGGGCCACGGGCCGCGTCTCGTGGCCCGAATCCACGACAAAAGACCGCAATCTGGCGTATCTCGCTGGATCCGTAGACCCCCGCACCGCCGCACGGCAAGTCGACCGGCTGAAACCCCGGCGACCCGACCCGCAGCCGCTCTCGCGTGATCGGGAGACTCTCCAACCAGCGGACCGCGGCGTGAACCGTCGCATGCTCGATCTTCGCGCATATCGCCGCCTCGACCTGCTCGGCCATGTCGTGTCCGCGCCTGACCGACCAGTCGTCCGGTACGAGGATGTGCACCGACACGAAGGCGCGCCTCCCCGCGGCGCGTGTCCGCACGGCGTGGAACTGGACGTCCTCGTTCGTGAAGCCGCGCAAGACCGCCTCGACACGAGCCCGATCGCCCAGCGGCAGCGCGCGATCCATCAGACCACCGACGAAGCGCCGTACGAGCGAAACCGCCGTCGCGACGATGTTGGCCGCGACGAGCAGCGCGATGATCGGATCGAGCCGCTCCCAGCCGGTGATCGCCACCGCGGCCACGCCGACAACGACCCCGACCGACGTCCTTGAGAGCCTCGGGGTTGACCAACCTGCCGACGGCGGCGTAGGCGATCGCCACCGCCGCGACGAGGATCAGCGCGCCCCTCGACCCCGGCGGCAAGGTAATCGGCCTTCTCGTGCCCATAGGCATGCTCCTCGTCCGCCGGCCGCTGGGACCACTGCAAGACCACAAGGCCGAAAACCGCAGCAACCAGATTGACGACGGACTCCGCGGCGTCCGACAGCAGGCCCACCGATCCCGTCAGCGCCCACGCACCGTCGCCGACCGGGTCGGGGGCTAGCTTGACGCCGTGCTTCGCCTCGCGCGACGCGAGCCGTCCGCCATTCTCATGGCCGCCCAGGTGGCGGGCGTTTTGCTGTACCCCTTCATGGAGGGGCGCCAGGTTGGCCGCGCTCTGTTCAGCGTGTTCGGGATCCTGATCCTTGGCCTGGTGCTGCTGGCTGTTCGACGCACGTCGGCTCTCACCTGGGTAGGCGTACTGCTCGGAGTGCCGGCGACGGTCTTGCTGCTGATCCAGGCGGTAACCGGCAGCGCAACGTTGCTGCCGTACTCGTCGGCGCTCGAGGCGGTCCTCTATTTCTATGCAGCGGGCGCCCTGATCGTGTACATGCTCGCGGACCATGAGATCACCCGCGACGAGCTCTACGCGGTGGGAGCGACGTTTACCCTCGTCGCGTGGGCGTTCGCGTACACCTACACGGTCTGCCAGGCCATCGAGCCGGGCAGCTTCGCCGCAGCCACCGATCCGGGGGGCCAGCGCACGTGGATGGAGCTGCTCTTCCTCAGCTTCACAAACCTCACGAGCACCGGCCTAAGCGACATCACGCCGGTCAAACCGTTCGCCCGTGGGCTCGTGATGCTCGAGCAGCTCGGCGGTCTGGCGTATGTGGCGATGCTGGTGTCGCGACTTGTGGGCCTGACCGTCATGCGCCAACGGAACCGCGGCTAGACCTGCGCGATCTGGGCGCGGCCCGTGTGATTGCCTGATCGATACCGTTTCCTGTGCGGATGTCGTCACGGAAGGCGGAGCTGGAGGGCGCCGCTGGTGTCGCTCGAGCCGTCCGACAACGATTCGGCCGCGCTCGTCGCTTCGGTACTGGCCGCAGTCGACTCGATCCTTGACCTCGAACACTCGATCTGGGAGAGCCTCAATGTTCCTCAGCCGGCCCTTGAGGACGTGGTGGTCCCGTCGCTAGTCGACGCCTGCGTGGCATGCGGACAGCCGTTTGTTCTCGTACGCCGGCGACCTCCACCTCGTGAGCGAGAGTCGTTGCTGGCACTCGGCGACGCAGAGGCACGAGCATTGTTCGCGGCCTTCGACCTGCAGGCGCGACCGGCGCACCCCCCGGTCGCCGCCGCCGAGCCATCCGGGATAGAACCCGCGACCGCCTAGCCCGCTGCGGAAGGGGCGAACCGCCATTTGCGATCGCGTCGCAGCGGTGGGGCTGGTCATTTTCTGGTGGCTCTGGAGAATGCCGGGTTGATGCTCGTCGTGACCTCAGCCGGGTGGGCGGCGACCGTGGGCGTGATCGCGCTCCTGCTCGTCGTCGATCTCCTCATATCCGGGCGCAGACCGCACACGGTCGGCTTTCGCGAGGCGGCCGCATGGTCAGTCTTCTACATCGCGGTCGCGCTGCTCTTCGGCGTTGTTTTCGGCTTCGTCGCCGGATGGGAATTCGGCGCTCAGTACTTCGCCGGCTACGCGGTCGAGAAGAGCCTGTCGGTCGACAACCTGTTCGTGTTCGTCATCATCATGAGCACGTTCGCGGTGCCCGCCGAGCACCAGCAGAAGGTCCTCACCATCGGGATCGTGCTGGCGCTTGTGTTGCGGGCGGCGTTCATCGCGCTCGGCGCGGCACTGCTCGCCACCTTCTCGTTCATGTTCCTGCTGTTCGGGTTGCTGCTGATCGCCACGGCGGTGCAGCTGTTTCGCCACCGCGACCAGGATCCGTCGGTGGAGGACAACGTGCTTGTCGGCGTCGCACGGCGGACCTTGCCGCTCACCGATCACTACGAGGGTGGACGGCTTCTCACCCGCGTCGATGGACGGCGGGTCCTGACGCCGCTGTTCCTCGTCCTGCTCGCGATCGGCAGCTCCGACCTCCTCTTCGCCCTCGACTCGATTCCGGCGATCTTCGGCATCAGCAGAGAGGCGTTCGTCGTCTTCGCCGCCAACGCGTTCGCCCTGCTCGGGCTGCGCCCCCTGTACTTCCTCGTCACCGGCCTGCTCGACCGGCTCGTCTACCTCTCCACCGGGCTCGCGCTCATCCTCGCGTTCATCGGCGCCAAGCTCGTGCTCCACTACCTGCACTCGCAGAACGACGCCGTGCCGGAGATCTCCATCGCGGTCTCGTTGCTGGTGGTCGCGCTCGTCCTCACCGTCACGACGATCGCCAGCGTGATCAAGGCTGGGCGCGACCCGGCGGCCCGCGCCCACGCGGGCTCGCTACGGGGGCGCCCACCGGCCGGCGCGGGACCCCGTGCAACGGTCGGCGACGCGGCCCGCGGTCGTCCGGAGGGAGTTACCCGCCGTAGCTGAGCACACGACTCCTTCCCGCGCCGTCGGGAGGCGCCACCGCTCGGCGGCGCCTCCCGCGCAGCGTTACCAGGGCCGCTTTGGTAGGGCTCCCGACTTGCGGAGAGGGACGATCACCAGCGCGAGGCGGGCGAAGGTCAGAGCAGCAAGCATCAGCCCGAAGTCGCGCAGGGCGATGTCGTAGTACTGGGGTGCGTTCTTGGTCAGCAGGTTGATGACGATTCCGAACAGCCAGCCGGCGACGACGAACGCGCCGATCCTCGGTGCCACTGCCACGAGCAGTCCTGCTGCGATCTCGATGCCGCCGACGACGTACATCATGTCCTGACCGCTGCCCGGGACGATGGTGTTGATCCAATTGGCGAGATAGTCGGGCCAATGGACGCTCCAGTTGAAGAACTTGTCCGCCCCGAAGAGGATCGGCGCGATCGTGAAGGTGATCCGCAGCAACCAGAACGCCTGGTGGGCGGCGACGGTGACGGCCGGCTGCCCCTGCGCGATGGCGACATCGCCGTTCGACGGCGCGGCCACCTTTCGCCCGCGGGGAATATCAACGGTGGAATGGGCCATTTGAACTTCCTCCTTCCATCGCCGCGGGCACAGATCGTGTGCGTGGCGTGGAGTTTGGTCCTTTAGGCCCCAGCGTCCGGCTGACCTCGCTTCTTACCCTGAGCGCGCGGCCCGCAGCGGCGAGGTAAGAGCCATCGCGGCATCCGACGCTGGAGCTCCATAGAGGCCCCCGTCCCCCGAACACCCGCAAGGCCGCGGCGCAAGGAGCGAACGATGAACGAGAACAAGAACTCAAACGAAGAGATGCGTGGCGTGGTGGTCGTCGGAATCGATGGCTCCGCCAGCGCCGCCGCCGCCCTCCGCTGGTCGGCCGCCGAGGCGCAACTGAGAGGCAGCCGGCTTCTCGTGGTTCACGCGTGGACGCCGGTCTACACGGACGTGCTGCTGGGTGGCGGCTTCTCACCCTCGCGTGCCAACGGCAGCGAAATGCACAACGCGGCCGAGGAGCTGCTCGTGAGGGCGACCGCCGGACTTGACGGCGACGGAGTCGAGATCGAATGCCGGGCCGTCGAGGGCAACGCGCCGGAGGTCCTCATCGCCGCCGCCGCCGAGGGCGACCTCCTCGTTGTGGGATCGCGCGGACACGGCGGATTCACCGGCCTGCTGCTCGGCTCCGTCAGCCAGCAATGCGTCCGCCGCGCCGACTGCCCCGTGGTCATCGTGCACGCGCCGAAGCCCGCGGCGACGAGTCCCGAGCCCGGCGAGGCCGCGCCGATGCAGAGACGGGCGGCGGCATGACCGCGGCGCCACAGCAGACCACCCGGCACCGCCCAGGCGGCGCGGAGGACACCAAACGAGAGTTGCGGGCACCTCCTCGCACGCCGACCCGGCGCAGCCGGGAGCACACGCCGGCGCCTCCGGTCACGCCGGCACGCGAGCCGGCGTCGGCGCGACCGGACGGTGGCAGGAAAATCGACGGCCTCCGTCCGCTGTGGGTCTTTCTCGTCGCCTGCCTGACGATCGTTGGAGCGGTGAGGGTGACCGACGCGGTAAACAGCTGGTGGATCCTGGTGCCCGTCATGGCCGTGTTCTTCATCGCGACCTTCGGCGTGCTCGCCACGATCATGTGGCAGCTGCGAGACAACGGCGAGCCGGAGTAATACCCACCCACGCCGACACCATGGAGGAACAGATATGCGACTGGACTACACGACTGCGTTCCCGAGCGGGTTCGAGGCGATGCTCGGCCTCGAGCAGGCGGTTCGGCACAGCCCGATCGAGCCGGCGCTGCTCGAACTCGTGAAGCTTCGCGCCTCGCAGCTGAACGGCTGCGCCTACTGCCTCGATATGCACAGCAAGGATGCCCGGGCCACGGGCGAGGACGAGCAGCGGTTGCACGTCCTGGCCGCCTGGCGTGAGGCTCCCTTCTACAGTCCGCGCGAGCGGGCGGCGCTGGCGTGGTGCGAGGCGCTCACGCTGCTGCCGCAGACGGGCGCGCCGGACGACGTGTTCGCCGACCTCGAGGCCGAGTTCTCGGCGGAGGAGATTGCCGCGCTCACGTTCCAGATCGTGGCGATCAACGGCTGGAACAGGCTGGCGGTCGGCTTTCGCACGCCTGTCGGCGACTACGTCTCACCGCTGCGGACGGACGCCGGCGCCCGGGCATAGGCCCTAAATAGCTCGCCACCGAGATCCAGGCGGCGCTGCGAAATCAACTGGCCAGCGAGATGAAGCCCCCCACGAGCGTCCCGTAGGCGATGTGGGCGACAAGGCTGACGAGGGGCGTCTGGGCCCCGTAGTTGAGCATCAGGAAACCCGGCGGCTCGAGAAGGGCGACCGACGGGGCCGCGGTCGAGCGCGTGCCCATGCGCGGATGGATCAGCGGGAGCAGGGTGTCGACGAGTGCGGTGCCGGAGAACAGGCCGTGCAGGAGGCCGAAGATCGCTCCGAGCCACCAGCCGCTGTGGCCGATCGCCAGGAAGATGGCGTAATAGATCAGCGCGAACCCAAACCCCACCAGGAAGTGGAGGACGTAGCCGAGCGCCTTCGCGCGGGTGCGGTCGCTGGTGAAGGCGGTGCCGAGCAGGAAGGGGAGGTCCATGCGCGTGAGGTTGAGCTCGTTCCCGGCTCGCAGCGCGGTGGTGAGCACCAGCGTCCCGGCGAACCCGCCCGCGATGGCGCCCCAGACGCTCATCGCGCTGTCGCTTCCCCGACCGCCAGCGCGGCGCTGATCAAGGCGAGGTGGCTGAGACCCTGCGGGATGTTTCCGAGGAAGGCGCCGGTGGCCGGCTCGATCTCCTCGGCGTATAGCCCGACGTCGTTGGCGAGCGCGACGAGCTGATCCATCAGGCGGGTGGCGTCCTCGACCCGCCCGCTGCGAGCGAGCGCCTCGGCGAGCCAGAACGAACAGGTCAAGAACGCGCCCTCCGATCCCACGAGGCCGTCCTCGCCGGTATAGCGCCGCACGAACGGCCCGTCCTGAAGCTCGCGGCGCACTGCCTCGATCGTTCCAGCCCAGCGGTCTGACCCAGGGTCGCCGTAGGAGAGAAGCAGGCCCAGGAGCAGGCTCGCATCGAGTTCGTCGGAGCCCGCGTGACGCACGTAGCTGCGCTTCTCCTCGGAGAAGCAGCGCGTCTCCACGAAGTCCTGAATCGACTCCGCCTCCTGAAGCCAGCGCTGAGCGTGCCCGGCCGGGATTACGCCGCGCTTGGCGAGGTCCCCTGCGCGATCGAGGGCGACCCAGCACATCATCTTCGACTGCGTGAAGTGCTGGGGCTGGCTGCGGACCTCCCAGATCCCGGCGTCGGGGTGGCGCCAGCTCTCGCAAACGAGATCGGCCATCTCGGCCAGGCGGCGGGCGATGTCGTTGTCGATCCGGTACCCGCTGGTGGCATAGAGCCACGCCGTCTGAAGCAGCTCGCCGTAGGTGTCGAGCTGGAGCTGTGCGGCCGCGGCGTTGCCGATCCGCACCGGGCGGGAGTCGCGGTAGCCGCGCAGTGGCAGCGTCCGCTCGGGCGCGCGGGCTCCGCCGTCGAGTCGATAGAGCACCCGCAGGCGCGGCTGGGTGAGCTGGGAGGCCTGCATCAGCCACCAGAAGTACGCGCGCGCGTCCGCTCCGCAGCCGAGCCCGAGGAACGCGCCCAGCGTGAACGCGGAGTCGCGCACCCAGCAGAAGCGGTAGTCCCAGTTGCGTTCTCCGCCGAGCTCCTCGGGCACTGAGGTCGTCGCGGCCGCGGCCACCGCCCCGGACGGCGCATGGACGAGCAGCTTGAGCGCGAGCGCGCTGCGGATGACGGCGTCGCCCCAGCGGCCGCGATAGCCCCGGCCTGACGACCAGTCGGCCCACGCGCCGGCGGTCGCCTCGATGCGCGCTTCCACCTCCTCGCGGGATGAGAAGACGAGCGGCTCCTGGTGGGCGATGCTCACCGCGATCACTGCCGACTCCCCAGCGCGCACATGGATGGTCCCCGCGATAGCGCCCTCCTCGGTAGCCGACTCGCCCGCGTTCCAGTACTGGACGGCGAGCGCGTGGGCCCCCGAGGTGGCGACGGGGACGCCGAGGCGCCGCTCGACACGAGTACCGGCATCGGCGTAACCGAAGCGAGCCTCAACGCGCCAGCTGAAGGAAACCTCGCCCGCGAGGCCGTCCACTCGCCGTGCGAGTTCGCGAAACGGGACAAGGCCCGACCCGGCAACGGTCATCGCATCGACCACCCGCGCGGCGCCGCCTTCGGTGTGAAAGGTCGTCTCCAGCACGTTCGTGCCCGGCCGGTAGCGGCGCTCGACGTCATACGGCGCTTCCGGGCGCAGCTCGAAGCTCCCGCCCCGCTCCGCGTCGAGCAGCGCCCCGAACACGCTCGGCGAGTCCAGGTCCGGCGAGCAGAGCCAGTCGATCGCGCCGTCACGAGCGACCAGGGCGACGGCGCGCCCATCGCCGATCGCAGCGTAGTCCCGGATCGCCGCGTAGCCGTCCGTCCGAACGCGTCAGCCCTCGTCGAGTTCGTCGCGCACCGTGATCTCGACGTTACCGCGCAGCGCGTTGGAGACGGGGCAGAGCTCCGCGGCCTGCGCGACGTTGCGCTCGAGTCCCACCTTGTCGAGCTCGGGCACCCGCGCGCGGACGGTGAGCTCGACCGTGGTTATCCGCGGGACGCCGTCGACCTCGTCGAGCGTGCACGCCGCGGTGACCGTCAGCCGCTCGGGTGGCGTGTGGTTCTCCCCCAGCACGAGCGCGAGGGCCATCGCGAAGCAGCTGGCGTGGGCCGCGGCTATCAGCTCCTCGGGGCTCGTCTTGCCGTCGGGTTGCTCGGTCCGCGCCGCCCAGGTGACCGGGAGCTCGAGCGCGCCACTCCCGCTCGACACCGCCCCGGCCCCACCCGCGAGCGTTCCGTCCCAAACGACCTCAGCCTGGCGCAATGCAATCGGCATCGTGTCCTCATTCACTCGAGATGACCGGATGGCGGGCTTCGCGAGAAGCCGGCTCCTCCCCAGCGTCGCGTGAGTGCGGGTTCTTACGCGGCCGACCACGCCGGAGTAAGAGAACGGCCGATTGGGACGCTGAAGGTATGGGCGGAACACGATCCCGTGCGCGCCAGCCGGTGGACGTCGAAATGAGCAGAACATCAAACAACAACCTGAGACGGCTCCACGGGGCCGGCGTCTCGATCTGGCTCGACACACTGTCGCGCCGCCTGCTCGCCAGCGGGGACTTCGCCCGCCTGATTCGCGACTTCAGCGTGACAGGGGCCACCTCGAACCCGACGATCTTCGCGAAGGCGATCACCGGCTCGGACCTCTACGACGACCAGCTGCGCAGCCTGGCCGCGGCAGGCGGGGACGACACCCGGGAGCTGTTCTTCGCGCTGGCGCTCGACGACGTGCGCGCCGCCGCCCGCGAGCTGCGACCCGCGCACGAGCGGAGCGGGGGCCGCGACGGCTTCATCTCCTTCGAGTGCACTCCCGATCTAGCCGACGACACCGCGGCGACAATTGCCCAGGCGAGCCAGCTCTGGGAGCGGCTGGCCCAGCCCAACGTGATGATCAAGGTCCCCGGCACGCCGGCTGGGCTGCCGGCGATCGAGGAGCTCACGCGCCGCGGCATCAACGTAAACGTCACGCTGCTCTTCTCGATCGAGCGCTACGAGGAGGTCGTCGACGCGTACCTGCGCGGCCTGGCCGCACGTGCGCGCGACGGCGAGCCCCTCGACCGGATCGCCTCTGCGGCGTCGTTCTTCCTATCCCGCATCGACACCAAGGTCGACGCGCAGCTTCCGGAGGGGTCGCCGCTGCGCGGGCGCGTCGCGGTTGCCAGTGCCCGCGTCGCCTACCAGCGCTACCTCGCCAAGTTCGACGGCCCTGGGTGGGAGAAGCTCATGCGGCTGGGAGCGAAGCCCCAGCGGCCGCTGTGGGCCAGCACCGGGACCAAGAACCCCGCCTACCCGGACGTCCTCTACGTGGCGGAGCTGATCGGTCCCAACGTGATCAACACGATGCCCGAGCAGACGCTGCGGGCGTTCGCCGAGCATGGCGAGGTCGCCCGCACCCTGGACTCCGACCCTCCCGGGTCAGCGCAGACCCTTGCGGACGCCGCAGCGGCGGGAGTGGACCTCCCCGCTATCACCGCCGAGCTCGAGCGCGAGGGAGTGCAGTCCTTTTGCGACTCCTACCGTCAACTGCTCGACTGCATCGACAGCAAACGCAGCGCGCTCGCGACGGCCTCTGCCTGAGGCAGTGAGCTGAAGGGGCCGATACGTCCGCCGGCTGTCAGATACTCGTCATGTGTCCCGCCCGCTGAGCAAGCCCGTGAACCTCGAGGAGGCACGCCGCAGGCTGCGGGAGCTCATGGCGTCCTGGGACTACGCCTTTGCGATGGGGCATGGCTGCTCGATCGGGTCCGATCCCCGCTTCGACAGCGTGCGGCGCGAAGTTGCGGACCTGGTAGCGGTCATCGCCGAGCACGCTCCTGCCGACACCACCGCCTGACGGCCGTCGAGCTCAGAGCTCCGCCATGAGTCGGTAGCCCGCCCGGCGAGCGAGCTGTCCGGCGGCGAGCTCATAGACGAGCGCGGCCTTTTCTTCGCGGTCGAGCGCAGCCCGGTACGCGAGGAACGCGAGATCGCGGTCGGGTGGTTCCGACTGCGTCCACCGTCGATAGGCGCAGTAGAGGTCGGCACACCCCTCGCGCCACTCGACGTAGCTCTCGATGTATGTGTCGATGAGGCGATCGCGGAAGCCAAGCTTCGCGGTTCGCGTTGGCGACTTCATCTGACCTGGCCTCGCATATCTCCATAGCGTCGCCGCGGCGGGGGGTCTTACGCCGCTCGGTCGAGGTCAGGCGGCTGCGAGGCCGGCCCTGAGCTTGCGACGGGCGTCGTGAAGGGTCTTGTACACAGCTCCGGTGGTCGTGTCGAGACGTCTGGCGAGGTCCGCGGGGGGCTCGCCCTCGATCGTGAGCGCGACCAAGACCTCGCGCTGGCGCGCGGTCAGGTCTTCGGCGATCAGGCGAGCGAGCGTCCGAGCGGATTCGTTGGCCGCGCTGCGCTCATAGGGTGTTTCGGTTTCAACAGCCCACATTGGCGCGCGCTCGAAGCCATCCTCGCTGGGTAGATCGCGAGCGCGCCCCAGGCGCCGGCGGAGCTTGGCCGGTGCCTCGCGCTGCACGAAGCGACGTGCCCAGGTGGTGAAGAGGCTGTCGCCGCGGAACTGATCGAGCTTGGCCAGGATCGCGACCACGGCGTCGTTGGCCGCCTGCGCGGCGAGGTCGTCCAGGTCTCTGCCAGAGGGATGGGGCATGGACGCGGTCCGTCGCCCGACCTCGAACCGAGCCTCGCGGACCAGGAGCGCGTGGAGGCGTGCGATGGCCTCGTCACGGCGCGCGTCATCCGAGTCGAGCGCGTCGAGCCAGGCGCGCGACTTCACGTCGAGCCGGCGGCGAGCGGTGGTGGTGACCGGGCCTGCGTCCTGGTTGATTGCTGCGACAGCTGACATCGCTGGTGCTCCTTCGGTTGCTTCGACGCTGGTCCAGACGCGTCTGATCTGAGACTCACACCGACGGGTGGCCGCGCCCATGAGGTCCCGTCCCCATATCTCGTCGCCAGGCTGCCCATCCCTCGACCGGGCAGGCGTGATCCAGTTGAGATGGGGTCCTCAACCGGCCGTGAATGCGGCCGTGGCCCGATGGTTTTGAGTGTCAGCTCGGGGTTCGGCCCGCGCGGAGCAGCGCAAGGGCGGGGAGCTCGGTCATGGGACGTCGAGCAGCTCGGCGAGCCGCCTCAGTCAGGCTCCCGGGAGGAACGCGTGGCCACCGCAGTCGATCGCATAGCTCGTGACCGGCAGCCCGAAGCGTTCACTGACGTGCTCGATCAGGCCTCGTTCCTGCCAGTTGGCGTGCTCTGAGCTGCGCAACCCGATCAGGATGTGATCGGGTTGGAACTCCGCGACAGCGTCGGCGAAGGCGGTCAGCGTGACGTCATCGCCCCTCCGCCCGCTGGCGTGGGCCCCGAGGGCGCGCACATGGCCGAGCACGCTGTCCAGGCGCTCGTCGGCGAGGTGCCGGGACCGGTCCACGGCATCGGTGAGCCAGTCGAGCCGGCCGGGAAGGCTGGGTGTGATCACGTAGACCTCGGCCGCGGTATCGATCATGGCACGCACCGGAGCCGGCAGCTCATCGACCGCGGCGACGGCGG
>Ga0105238_10004700_pt1 | contig 13506 bp, 8 predicted proteins | sample KBSC34metaG_FD_81526 | JGI IMG/M metagenome (GOLD analysis project Ga0105238, IMG submission 81526) | Corn rhizosphere microbial communities from Kellogg Biological Station, Michigan, USA - KBS C3-4 metaG | ecosystem: Host-associated > Plants > Roots > Rhizosphere > Soil | place: Michigan, USA... | reverse complement strand
TGCGCCGGCACGTCCATGTCCCAAAGGTCGTGATGCACGGTCTGCCGCACCCAGCGCAATTGGCCGGTGTTGAGGTCGAGCGCGGTGATCGAGGACGAGAATTTCTCGACATTGGCGCTGCGGCCCATGCCGAGCTGGTCCGGCGTCTGGTTGCCAAGCGGCACGTAGAGCAACCCGAGCTTCTCGTCGGCGCTCGCCGTCGACCACATGTTGGGTGAGTTGTTGGTGTAGTTCTGCCCCGCCGGCAGCGGCATCGTCTGGTCCGGATTGCCGGAATCCCAGTTCCACAACAGCGCGCCCGTGCCGGCGTCATAGGCGCGGATCACGCCGGATGGCTCCTCGGTCGAATAATTGTCGTTGACCGCGCCGCCGACGATGATCTTGCCGCCAATGATCAGCGGCGCCGACGTCGAATAATAATAGCCTGACTTCGGATAAGGCATATTGGCCATCAGGTTCAGCGTGCCGCCTTCGGCGAAAGACGGACACACCTGCCCGTTCGCGGCGTCGAGCGCGATCAGCCTGGCGTCGGAGGTCGGCAGGTAGACGCGCTGCGCGCAGGGCTGGCCTGCGGCGATCTTGGCGTCGGCATAATAGGACACGCCGCGGCAGGTCTGGTGCTGGCGGTTGGGGTCGAGCTTGATCTTCGGGTCGAAGCGCCACTTCTCCTTGCCGCTCGCGGCGTCGATGGCGATGGCGAAATTATGCGGCGTGCAGATGAACAGCGCATCGCTGATCTTGAGAGGTGTCACCTGATAGGTCGTCTCGCCGATATCGTCCGGGCCCTTCACGTCGCCGGTGCGATAGGTCCATGCCAGTTGCAGGTTGGCGACATTGTCCGGCGTGATCTGGTCGAGCGGCGAATAGCGCTGGCCAAAAGGCGTGCGGCCGTAGAAGTGCCACTCGCCGGCGGGCATGTCGCCGCCGAGATTGGCCGCGGCCGTCACCTTTTCGGTGCCCAGCGTACCGGCGATATCCTTGGGATCGGCGGTCATCGAATAGAAAGCGACCGCGAGCGAGGCGAGCACAGCCAGGATCAGCGGCGCACGCCCGTCCGGCCCCCGCAAGCCGCGCCTTGCCCATGGCGTCAGCAGCCACAGCGCGACGAGCACGATGATGCCGCCGCGCGGGCCGAGCTGCCACCAGTCGAAACCGATTTCCCAGACCGCCCAGCACAAAGTGGCGAGCACGAATATCGCGTAGAGCCAAAGGCCAGTCGATCGGCGCCGCAAGATGAGCCAGGCGACGATGAGGAAGACGATCCCGGCGATGACGTAGTACCAGCTGCCGCCCAGGATCGCGAGCCAGATGCCGCCGACGCCGAGAATCAGACCGATGAGAGCAAGGACCACGGCGGTAAGGACGATTGCCACAACGACACTCCTTCAGGCGCAGCAGGAGGGCGGCCGAGGACCGCCGTTACGAAATGGAAACTAGCCCGCTTTCGATTCAGTTTCATCTCGCCGTCGCAGTTTTCGGCCCGCTCGCGCGAGGTGTCAAATTAGCAGGACAAGATCCTTCGATATTGTACCGCCATGCCCTTGATCCTACTGCCCGCCATTCTTCTGCCGACTGTCAGGCGTGCTATACTTTGCCGATGAAAGCCGACGCCGCATTGCTGCTCGAAAAGGCCCGCCTCGCCTATGGGCAGCGGGCATGGGCAGATGCATTGGATCTTTTGCAGGCAACGGACGAGATTGCGCCGCTGGGTCCGGAAGATCTGGAACGCATGCTCTGGTCGGCCGCCATGCTCGACCGCGATCAGGACGTCTTCGCCGCCGGCCAGCGCCTCTTCAACACACACGTGGAAGCCGGCCGTGACGATCTGGCGGCGTATTGGGTTTTCTTCCGTGGCTTCCGGCTTCTGGCGCTGGGCGAGGAAGGCCAGGCAACCGCCTTGATCCAGCAGGCGCAGCGCCTGGCCGATGGCTTTGGCAGCGAATGTGTCGCGCATGGCTACCTGATGCTGCTGGCCGCCCAAAAAGAGCTGATGACAGGCAACGATCCGGCAGCCGAAGCGCTGACAAGGCAGGCCTTGGCGGTCGGCGAACGCTGTTGCCATATGGATCTCATCGCCTTCGCCAGATGCTATCTCGGCCGCGCGCTGGTGCGGCAGGGCCGGATCGACGAAGGCATCACTTCTCTCGACGAAGCCATGCTGCCGGCCGTCGAAGGCAAGCTATCGCCCATCGTCACCGGCCTCATATACTGCAACCTCATAGCCGCCTGCCGTCAGGTCTATGCGCTCGACCGCTCACGCGAATGGACGGAGGCGCTGTCGAACTGGTGCGGATCGCAGCCGCAATTGGTCCAGTTCCACGGCGTCTGCCTGCTGCACCGGGCCGAAATCATGGAAATGAACGGCGCCTGGCAGGAGGCCATTGTCGAGGCTCGGCGTGCGACGTCGTCGCTGGTTCGCGCGATCGGCAACGAGACGACAGCCGGCGCCGCCTATCAGGAAGCTGAAATCCATCGGCTGCGCGGCGAAGCCGCCGCCGCCGAGGATCTCTACCGCGCCGCCAGCCGGCTCGGACTCGAACCGCAGCCGGGCATGGCGTTGCTGCGTCTCACGCAAGGCCGGGCCGAGCAGGCGGCGACAACCCTGCGCCGTGTGCTTGCCACTACCAAGGCGCCGCTTGGCCGTGCCCGCCTGCTTCCGGCGCTGGTCGAGATCATGATCGCGGCCGGCGCGGTCGAAGAGGCGCGCACGGCCTGCGCCGAATTGCAAGCGATCTCCGACCGTTTCGCGACTGACATACTTGCGGCAATGGCCTTGCAGGCGAAAGGCGAAATCGAGCTGGTTGAAGGCAACCCGGCAGCGGCACTCGGCGATTTCCGCGCTGCGCTGACAACCTGGCAGCGCGCCGGCGCGCCTTATCTGGAGGCGCGGCTGCGCGTTCTGGCCGGGCAGGCCTGCCGCATGCTTGGCGACGAGGACGGCGCGGGACTTGAATTTGATGCTGCCCGCGAGGTTTTCACGGAACTTGGCGCAGCGCCCGATCTCGCTCGCGTCACCGCGCTGATCGAGCCGGCCGGTTCACCTCGGCATGGCCTGACCCGGCGCGAGATCGAAGTCCTTGGCCTTGTCGCGACCGGCAAGACAAACAGGCTGATCGCGACCGATCTGGGCCTCAGCGAAAAGACGGTCGACAGGCATCTCAGCAACATATTCGACAAGCTTGCGGTCAATTCTCGCGCTGCCGCGACCGCCTACGCCTTCCAGAACGGCCTGCTCTGACGCGACGATCCGAAGGATCGCGTGAAGCATGGGGGAAAATCCCCATGCGGTTTCTTCTGTCGTGAGGTGTCTCCCCGAAGCGCCGCTGTGCGGGATCGCTATTTTCGCTCCATCGCAAACGAAACCCGGATGGAGCGATCATGACGCCGACTTCGACACCTCGCCCGACTTCAAGCCACGCAATGCAATTGGCCGGCAGCCGCCGTGTCCGCATCGCCGAGACCAGGGATCGTGCCGGCGCGCTGCTGGAACAAGGCGCGGCATTCACGCAACTGGAGGCCGGTACGCTGGAGACATCAGGAGACCAGGCGTCCATGGGCGACGAAACACGGCCTGTGCCGAGGGAAGAGCATGTCGACGTCGTCGTGATCGGCGCCGGCCAGAACGGTCTTTCCGTCGGCCACTATCTCGCTCGCAAGGGATTGAAGTTTGTCATCCTGGAGGCCCGCGAACGCATCGGCGACATCTGGCGCTCGCGCTGGGATTCGCTGCGACTGTTCACGCCGGCACGCTTCGACGGGCTGGCCGGCATGCCCTTCCCTGCCGGGCGTTATGCCTTTCCGACCAAGGACGACATGGCGGACTACCTGGTAACCTATGCGACGAAATTCGCGCTGCCGGTACGCACCAGCGTCAAGGTCGACGAAGTGACCCGCATCGACGGCCGCTATGTCGTGACGGCTGGACGGACACGGTACATCGCCAGTCACGTCGTGGTCGCGGCCTCGAGCTACCAGAAGCCGAAGATCCCGGATTTCGCTTCGTCGCTCGATCCGTCGATCCGGCAATTGCATTCGGTTGCCTACAAGAATCCCGGGCAGCTCAAGGCGGGTAGCGTGCTCCTGGTCGGCGCCAGCAATTCCGGCGCGGAAATAGCCGTGGACCTCGCGCGCACGCACCAGGTCTGGTTGGCCGGACGGCATCCGGGCCACATCCCCGTCGCCTACAACGGCTATTTCGCAATGCGTGTTGTGATGCCGGTCGTGTTTCGCCTCGTTTTCCACCGGCTGCTCACGGTCGACACGCCAATGGGCCGCAAGACCAAGCCGGCACAACTCGCCCATGGCCTGCCGCTGATCCGGGTCAAGCCTCGGGATCTCCAGGCTGCCGGCGTCCACCGGGTCGCTCGCGTTGCCGGCGTCCGCGACGGCAAGCCGCTCCTCGACGACGGCCAACTTCTCAACGTCTCGAACGTCATCTGGTGCACGGGTTTCCAGGCCGGGCTAGATTGGATCAAGCTGCCGATCTTCGACGGCAATGGCCGGGTGAAACAGTATCGTGGCGCCGTGGAAGGCGAGCCCGGCCTCTATGTCTGCGGCCTGCATTTCCAGCACTCGACCTCCTCCTCGATGATCCATGGCGCCGCACGCGATGCCGGCTATGTCGCCGACAAGATCGGCGAGCGGATGCGCGCAGCCCCGAAATAAGGGCTGGGCAGGAGGGTTTTCCACGGATTGCCGGGCGCCGAGAAAAGCAGATATTCGTATAGCGACCGTCAATCTGGCTTCCAAACCGGAACAAAACGTAGACAGTTCTGGCCTTTCGCTCCCGAATCACTACATTCGGGGCGATGTCGGGCTTTTCCGAGGACATGCCTTTTTTCGATGAACCGAATGCGCGGCCCGCGGCCCCGTCCGGCATAGCTGCGCGCGCCATGGCGGCGCGCAGCGGCCAGAACAGCGCGCCCGATTATCTGAAGGGCCTGAACCCGGAGCAGCGGCTCGCCGTCGAAACGACCGAAGGTCCGGTTCTTGTGCTGGCCGGCGCCGGCACCGGCAAGACGCGCGTGCTCACCACGCGCATCGCCCACATCCTTAACACCAGGAAGGCCTGGCCCTCGGAAATTCTGGCCGTCACCTTCACCAACAAAGCCGCGCGCGAGATGAAGCAGCGCATCGGCCACCTGATCGGCGAAGGCAATGTCGAGGGCATGCCCTGGCTCGGCACCTTCCACTCGATCGGCGTAAAGCTGCTTCGCCGCCACGCCGAGTTGGCCGGGCTGAAGTCGGATTTCACCATCCTCGACACCGACGACGTGGTGCGGCTGATCAAGCAGATCATCCAGGCCGAAGGGCTGGACGACAAGCGCTGGCCGGCCAAGACCTTCGCGCAGATGCTCGACAACTGGAAGAACAAGGGCCTCGGCCCCGACGAGATCGCGGAAGGCGACGCGCGCAGCTTCGGCAACGGCAAGGGCCGCCAGCTCTACAAGGCCTATCAGGAGCGGCTGCAGACGCTGAATTCCTGCGATTTCGGCGACCTACTCTACCACCCGATCCGCATCTTCCGTGCCTATCCGGACGTGCTGAAGGAATACCACCGCAAGTTCAAATACATACTGGTCGACGAGTACCAGGACACCAACACCGCGCAGTACATGTGGCTGCGCCTCCTGGCGCAACGGCCTAGTGCCGGGCGCGCTGCATCGGCCGAAGGCCGCAAGCCCGACCGGGCGTTGGCCGGTCAGGCCGCCCCCGCGGAGGCCAGCGAGCGGAGCGAGCGCGCGGCCGTGAGCGAGAACAAAGTAAATATTTGCTGCGTCGGCGACGACGACCAGTCGATCTATGGCTGGCGCGGCGCCGAGGTCGACAACATCCTGCGCTTCGACAAGGATTTCCCGGGCGCCACCATCATCCGGCTGGAGCGCAACTACCGCTCCACCGCGCATATCCTCGGCGCCGCTTCTCACCTTATCGCCCACAATGAAGGCCGCTTCGGCAAGACGCTGTTCACCGACCGCAACGACCCCGAGGACGACAAGGTTCATGTCCATGCCGCCTGGGACTCGGAAGAAGAGGCGCGCGCCATAGGCGACGTCATCGAGGCCTATCAGCGCCCCGATAAACAAGGGAATCGGCACAACCTCAACGACATGGCGATCCTGGTGCGCGCCTCGTTCCAGATGCGCGCTTTCGAAGACCGCTTCATCACGCTGGGCTTGAACTACCGCGTCATCGGCGGCCCGCGCTTCTACGAGCGCTTGGAAATCCGCGATGCATTGGCCTTCTTTCGCGTCGTCGCCAACGGCGGCGACGACCTCGCCTTCGAGCGCATCGTCAACACCCCGAAGCGCGGCCTGGGCGAAGCCACCATCCGCCAGATCCACGACACGGCTCGCGCCATGCGCATTCCGATGCTGGAAGCAGCCGCCACGCTCGCCGAAAGCGACGAGCTGAAGCCGAAGCCGCGCGCCGCGCTGCGCGAGGTCGCGGCCAATTTCGAGCGCTGGCAAAAGGCGCTGGAAACCACGCCGCATACCGAGCTCGCGGAGACCATTCTGGAGGAGAGCGGCTATACCGACATGTGGAAGAACGACCGTTCGGCGGAAGCGCCTGGACGGCTGGAGAACCTTAAGGAGCTGATCCGCTCCATGGAAGAGTACGAGTCGCTTCGCTCCTTCCTCGAACATGTGGCGCTAGTCATGGATGCCGAGCAGAATGCCGAACAGGACGCCGTCTCGATCATGACGCTGCATTCGGCCAAGGGCCTCGAGTTCGAGACCGTGTTCCTCCCCGGCTGGGAGGAAGGCCTGTTCCCGCATCAGCGCGCGCTGGACGAAGGCGGCCGCTCAGGCCTCGAGGAAGAGCGTCGCCTTGCCTATGTCGGCCTGACGCGGGCGAAGAAAAACCTGCACATCTGGTTCGTTTCCAACCGGCAGATCCACGGCCTGTGGCAGTCGACGATCCCGTCGCGCTTCGTCAATGAACTGCCGGAAACCCACGTCGATGTCGCCGATAGCGGCAATTCCTATGGCGGCTACGGCAATCCCTATGGCGGCGGCGCCTTCGCTTCCGGGCGCGGCGGCGGCCGGCAAAATCCGTATGGCGCCTCGCGCTTCGACAATGTCGGCGCCAAGGACCAGGGCAGCTTCTCCAACAGCTATGCCACGCCCGGCTGGCAGCGCGCGCAGGCCAACCGCACCGAGGCGACCGACCGCAACTGGGGCACGCGCTCCGGCCACCAGGTCGAGCGCATCGGCTATGGCGAGACCGACTCCGGCTACGGCGCCGGCCGCACCTCGGTGAAGGGCCGCACCATCGAAGGCGAGCTGGTCGCCAAATCCGTCGCCGACACGCCGTCCGCCTTCAATGTCGGCGACCGCGTCTTCCACCAGAAATTCGGCAACGGCAACATCGCCGCCATCGACGGCAACAAGCTCACCATCGACTTCGACAAGGCCGGCCAGAAACGCGTGCTGGACGGATTTGTCACCGGGATTTGAGTAGCCCTCTCACCGATACCGCGCCTGGTTCCACTTATGGCCAAGCAGCGACAGGATGATGATCAGCCCGTTGAAGAACTGCACGTAGAAGCCGCTCAGGCCCGCTGCCACCACGCCGGTCTGGATGAAAGACACCGTGACCGCGCCGATTGCGCCGCCGACGACGGTGCCGATGCCGCCCCAGGTCGGCGTACCGCCGACGAACACCGAGGCAAGCACGGGCAGCAGATAGCCGTCGCCCGCCGTCGGCCACCAGGTGAAGTTGATCATCACCGAGAAAGTGCCGGCGATCGCAGCCCCGATGCCGGTGAAGACGAACACCTTCACCCGTACAAGCTTGACGTCGATGCCCATTTGCTTGGCGCTGTCCGGATTGTCGCCGACGACCTTCACCTGCGCGCCGAAGCGGTGGCGGTTGTAGAGCAGCGCCGAAAACACCACGAAGGCGATCGCCCAGAATATCTGCACCGGAATGCCCCAGACCTGGCTGGAGAAGATCGCGTAGGCCCAGCTGTCGGCAAGGTTGGTCAGCGCCGTCGACTTACCCTCGTTGATGATCTGGATCAGGCCGCGCAGCAGGAAATTCATGCCGAGCGTGGCGATCAGCGACGACAGCCCGCCGTAGACGACCAGCGAGCCGACCAGGAAGCCGAGCAGCGTGCCGGTGACGAGCGCGGCGGCAATGCCGAGGAAAGGATCGTAGCCGGCCTGCACCACCAACGCGAAGACCCATGACGCAAATCCCATCGTCGCGGGGAACGACAGATCGATCTCGCCGCAGGTGACGACAAAGACCAGCGGCACGACCACGAACAACGCGACGGGGAGTGTCGTCAGCACCGAGCTGTAGAGATACCAGGTGGTGAACACGGTCGGATTGGCGATCATGAACACCGCCATCATGACGACGAACACGGCGAGCGTGCCGAGTGAGGCGCGGTTGTCGAGGACGAAACCGCGCAGCCAGTGGTCGGAGGGATGGTTCCACTCCTTGCCTGCGGCGGCGCCACGAGTACCTCCAAGGGGGCTTTGCAGATCGGGTTCCATGGCTTTGCTCATCACGCTCTCTGCTCCGCGTCCACGCCTTCGTGCAGCCCGGGCAGACCGCCCGGATGCGCGACATCCTCCATGAAATTGATCAGATCGTCGGCCGACTTGACCTCGCTGCGGTCGGCTGTCAGTGCCACCTTGCCGCGGTCGAGCACGACGAAGCGGTCGGCGATGTCGAAGACGTGGTGGATGTTGTGGCCGATGAACAGGATCGAGCGGCCGCTCGCGCGCACCTGGCGCACGAAATGAAAGACCTTGGCGGTCTCGGTCAGCGACAGCGCCGTGGTCGGCTCGTCGAGGATGATCAGTTCCGCCTGCTTGTAGATGGCGCGTGCGATCGCCACGCCCTGGCGCTCGCCGCCGGAAAGCTGGCCGACGATCGACTGTGGCGTGAACACTTTCGAGGTGAAGCCGATTTCGCGCATCAGCCGGCTGGCTTCCTCGATCTCCTTGTTGACCTTCAGCCAGCCGAGGAAGCCGGTGAGCTCGCGGCCCATGAAGATGTTGCGCACGATCGTCTGCTGCACCGCCAGAGCCCGGTCCTGGAACACGGTCTCGATGCCGGCCTCGCGCGAGCGCGCCGCGCTCCATCCGGCGACCGGCTTGCCGCGCACGAGGATCTCGCCGCTGGTCGGCTTGACCACGCCCGACAGGATCTTGATCAGCGTCGACTTGCCGGCGCCGTTGTCGCCGATCAGGCCGACCACCTCGCCGCGGTCGACGCTGAGGTTGACGCCGCCCAGCGCATAGACCTGGCCGTAGGATTTCTTGATGTCGCGCAGTTCGATGATGCGTTCGGCCATCGTATCCTCGCTTGATTGTCGCCTTCCGACTCTTCGCCGGCGGTCCCGCCGGCCGGTCACAATCCCGGCCGGCGGCTTGGGAGGTTAGCGCAGCGCCTGCTTGGCGAGCTCGGAGACGATTTCGTAGTTCTGCGGTGTCACGAAGCCGGCGCCGGTGTCGACATTCATCGGCGCTAGCCCCAGCACCACCTGCTGGCAGAGGCTCAGGATCGGCAGGTAGCCTTGCAGGAACGGCTGCTGGTCGGCCGTCAGTTGCACCCAGCCGCCCTTGAAAGCCGCAACGATCTGCGGGCTGGTGTCGAAGCCGAAATTGAAAATGTCGCCGGGCTTCCTTCCCGCCGCCTGCATGTAGGTAGCGACATTGCCGAGCATCTGTCCGCCGGGATAGCCGACCGCCTTGACGCCGGGATTGTTGAGCAGCGCAGCTGTGATCAACGGGATTGCGAGATTAGGATCGGCTGCCCACTCGGTTTGTGAATTGATTTGAATGACATCGATACCGGCCTCCTTCAGTGCGGCGACCGTCCCACGCTCGCGCGCACCGCGGCTCTCGTTCTCGAATGGACCGATCATGATCGCCTTGTCGCCGGCCTTCAGCCCGGCCAGCTTGAACGCCTCGGCGCCGAGCGCGCGCCCCTGCTGTTCCTGCTGGGCGCCGACATAGCCGCCGCCGAACGCCGCCATCACTTTCGGCACCGGCACGTTCTGGTACATCATCTTGATGCCGTCCTTGTGCGCCTGTTCGGCCAGCGGCATGATCGCGGCGTCACCCGGATGGCCCATCATGGCGATGCCGCCGGGCTTGACCGCGACCGCCTCGCGCAATTGCTGCACCATCTTTTCGACGTCCCAACCGGAAAAGATGTAGTCGACCTTCGGTCCAAGATCGGCAGCCGCCTGCTTGGCGCCGTTGTAGACGATGGTGCCGAAGGCGTCGCCCTCGGCGCCGCCGACGAAGAAGCGGATATGGACGTCCTTGCACCATTGGGCATCGAGCGCCTGCGCCGGCAAGGTGGAGATCGAGGCGCAGAGCACCGTGGCAGCGGCCACGACGGTCGAGCGCAGAACAGTCCTTCTGGTCGTCATCCTCATGCACGTTCCTCCCTTTTTGTCCCTCGCATCGGAGGGCTTCGACAATGGCACGGCGTGGTGCCGCATCCTGGCCGGCTCCTCCCGCCGGCTAGTATTCAAGTCGGATTGGGCAGGTAGCTGTTCCCTCCCCGGCATTGCTTGAGATAGTCGAGCGCTCGCGCCTGCCCGGTGATCTCGAGGTCGCCGCGATAGACCGGGTCGTGCCAGCCTTCGATGTCGATGGCGCCGTGATAGCCGGCCAGCCGCAATTCGCTGATCACGCGCGCCCAGTCGCTGTCGCCGAAGCCCGGCGTGCGCATCTGCACGAAAGGCAGGCGGCCGAAAACGCCATGCTCGCGGATCACGTCCCAGCGCACCGTCGCGTCCTTGCCGTGGACGTGGAAGATACGCGGCGCCCATTTGCGGATCTGCGGCATCGGGTCGATCAGGGAGACGAGCTGGTGGCAGGGCTCCCATTCCAACCCGAGATTATCGTCGGGCAATTCGTTGAACATCAGCTCCCAGGCATCCGGGTTATGGGCGATGTTCCAGTCGCCGCTCGCCCAGTTGCCGTCCATGGCGCAGTTCTCGAAGGCGATGCGTACGCCCTTGTCGGCGGCGCGCCGGGTCAGGGGGCCCCAGACCTCACGGAAGCGCGGCAGGCTGTCGGTCAGCTTCTTGCCGCGGATGCGCCCGGTGAAGCCGCTGACCGTGGAAGCGCCGAACAGATGCGCGTTGTCGATCACCGTCTCCCAGGCGGCGAGCACGCCGCGATCGACCTCGCCGCTTTCCAGCGGATTGCCGAACACCCCGATCGAGGAAACGACGACATCGGCATCGCCGATCGCCTCGCGGATTTCGCCCGCCAGGCGCTTCAGGTCCTTGCCGCCCAACGTCTGCCAGAAGAAGGGCTGGATGCTCTCGAAGCCGAGCGGCAGGATCTGTCTGATATAGGCGGCCGGATCGTCGAGATTGGCCCGCACCATGGTGCCGATCCTGATGTCGAGAAGCGGGTTTGGCATCATTGCGTTTCCTGTGCGATTGCGACGCGGCGGCCAGTCTCGGCGCTTTCGATGGCGCCGAACACCATGGCCAGGCTCCGGATGTTGTCGGCGCCGCGCGTCTCCGGCTCGGTGCCGGTTTCGACGGCGTGCATGAAATCCCGGATGATGCCGAGATGGCCGCCTATTCGGTCCGCAGGATCGAGCGGCGGCACATCTATCGGGCCTGTCTTGTCCAGCAGCCCTTCACGCTCCGGCAGCACCACTTCGGCCTTCAGCCCGTCATGGCCATCCCAGATGAGGCTGCCGCGCTCGGCGACGATGCGCCAGCTGCCTTCCCAGCTGGTGCGGAAGCCGGCCGCGCACCAACTGCCGGCATAGGTGAAGACCTTGCCGCCGAGATCGAAGACGGCGCTGGCCGACGATCCCTGCCGGTACCAGGAATTGGCCGGCTCCCACTCCTGGCAGGAGACGCTGGCGGGGTCGCCGGCGACCATGTAGCGAGCGGCGTCGAAAGTGTGGATGGCCATATCGAGCAGCAGCACATGCGCCATCTCTTCGCGAAAACCGCCGAAATGTGGCCCGATGAAAAAGTCGGCATGGATGCTGGTCGGAGCGCCGATGGCGCCGGAATCGAGAAAGCGACGTATGCGCCTGACATTGGCGACATAGCGGCGGTTCTGGATCACCGCGTGGATGCGCCCGGCCTGGCGCGCCGCCTCGATGATGGCGCGAGCATTTTGCGGACTGTCGGCCAGCGGCTTCTCGGTGAGCAGGTGGCAATGATGGGCAAAGGCGGAAGAGGCCACTTCGCGCCGGGCGGCCGGGACAACGACGTCGAACACGGCGTCCGGCTTTGTCTGGTCGAGGACAGCGTCGAGGCTGGTTCCGATGACGGCACTGGTGAGGTCGTATTCATGCGCCCGCGCTTGCGCCCGTCCGGCGTCGAGATCGACAAGGCCGACAATCGCCAGATCGTCGATCTGCCTTGCGGCATCGAGCCAGGCCCTGCTCATGGCTCCGCACCCGACCAGGACGACATTCATCATCCAGCTCTCCTCCTCCGCTCGGCCCCTCCCTGCCGAGTGCCACGGCATTCACAGCATCACCGTAAACGTTTTTCCGTAAACGTTTACGAGAACACACCCGATGGCGTAGAATGTCAACCGGCTACTCCTGGAAAATCGCCCCGAAGCCTTGGCCTGGGCGGCGGCCGGTGCTAGCCAAGGCGGGGGAGAATAGTTCTTGGCGTCCAGCATCCACGACCTCGCGCGTCACCTGAACATTTCGATCGGCACCGTCTCGCGCGCGCTGAACGGCCGCGCCGACGTCAATGCCGACACGCGCCAGCGCGTGCTCGAGGCGGCCAGGAAGCTGAACTATTCGCCCAACCAGTCGGGCCGCAGCCTGCGCCAGGGCGCCACCCGTTCAATCGCCTTCATGCTGCAACCGCATCCCGGCGACCAGCAATATGGCGAGCCGTTCTTCATCCCGTTCCTGACCGGCCTGCAGGCGCGGCTCGCCGAGTATGACCTAGATCTGATGGTCGTCATGGGTGAGCCGGGCCAATATCAGCCGGAGAGGCTGCGCCGCGTGGTTGAGACGCGCCGGGCCGACGCGGTCGTGTTGGCCAATACACGGCGGGAAGACGATCGGATCGACTATCTCAGCAAGGCCGGCTTTCCCTTCGCCACGCTTGGCAGAAGTCAATCCGGCGGCGACACCTATCCTTCGCTCGATATCGATTTCGAGAGGGCGGGCGATGAAGCCGTCGACCGGCTGGTCGCGCGCGGCCACCGCCGCATTGCCGCCATCCGCCCTTCGCTTGATCTCAACTTCGGCTACCTGTTCCTCGACGGCTACCGCAAGGCGCTGAAGCGGCACGGCATCGACGTCGACCCCGGCCTGATCGCTGACGGCTTCATCAACGAGGCCGGCGGCTACCAGGTGACGCCGCGCGTGATGCTCTCCAAGGACCGGCCGACAGCCATCATCTTCAACAATGACGCAATGGCGCTCGGCGGCTGCAAGGCACTGGCCGAGATGGGCATCAGGCCCGGCCACGACATCGCGGTGATCGTCATCGTCGACACGCCGCTTTGCCGCTACTTTTCGCCGGCG
>Ga0105238_10004699_pt1 | contig 13508 bp, 12 predicted proteins | sample KBSC34metaG_FD_81526 | JGI IMG/M metagenome (GOLD analysis project Ga0105238, IMG submission 81526) | Corn rhizosphere microbial communities from Kellogg Biological Station, Michigan, USA - KBS C3-4 metaG | ecosystem: Host-associated > Plants > Roots > Rhizosphere > Soil | place: Michigan, USA... | reverse complement strand
TTGGTGGCGTGGTGGACGCGGTGGTGCGAGGGCGTGTTGAAGATGAATTCGAACCAGCCCCACATCTTGCCGATCGTCTCGGTGTGGATCCAGAACTGCCAGACCAGGTTGAAGCCGAAGACGAAGGCGATCACCGCCGGGTGGAAGCCGAGCAGCACCAGCGGCGCCTGCAGCACGAACATGAAGGTGAACAGCCCTGTCCAGCTCTGCCGGAGCGCTGTCGAGAGGTTGTAGTGCTGGCTGGAATGGTGGTTGACGTGCTCGGCCCAGACCCAGCGCACCCGGTGCGCGATGCGGTGATAGACATAGTAGCGCAGATCGTCGAGCAGGAAAGCGACGACGAACACCCAGACCGACAGGCCGAGATTGAAGAAGCGAAACTGCCACAGCCACAGCAGCGCCCAGTAGGACACGACGCCGAGCAGTATGCCGGCGACGACATTACCCGTGCCCATCATCAGGCTGGTCAGCGTGTCGCGCGTCTCGAACGATCCCTTGGCGCGGCCGGTGCGCACCAGCCAGAGCTCGATCAGGATCGCCGCAACGAAGAAAGGAATGGCAAGCTGAGTGACCTGCGGGAAATTATACTCGTCCATCACGCGGCCTTTCGGATCTGATCGCGGCCTTGCAGCGCCGCCGCCACGGCTCGCGCGGCGAGCTCGTCGGCAAACGAGAAACTGCCGCCCTTCCAGGTGAAATCATTCAGCCGCAGCGAGACTACATTCCCTTCTCTCGCCAGCGCCAGAATGTCGTGCGGCGTGACGATACGCGTCAGAAAACAATCGCCGATGCTCTGGACGATGCCGCAGCGCTGCGGCCCGAGTTCGAGGAACGCGGCATGATGGTCGGCAGTCAGCCGCACAGTGCCCGGCTTTTCGTCGGGAAAATCCTCGGCAAAGCGTGCAAGCGCCTGATCTGCGTCGGCAAGCGTCGCGGTTGTCGTGCCGCCGGTGAAATGCACGGCCGCGACGGACAAAGCGATGCCGAACACGACTAGGACGACCAGGACTGGCAGGCTCATGAAAAGGCGGCTCCTCCGGCGGCCCGCATTTCTTTGATGCGAGTCCACGCGACAAACCCCTAGCATGATTGACGTTTACGTCAAAGGGGCGCCCAGCCCCGCATTGCATGACGCAGGAGCAGCCAGTGCCGGCGCAAGGTCGAGAGCGCCGCCTTTGTGCTGAGCGGCGACCAGCCCGCCTTCTCCATCCTGTCCAGATAGGCGCGGGTCAGCGCCAACGGCAGGAAGGCGGGCCGCAGCGACACGGGAAGCGCCGGCGCGGCTTTCTCGAAGGCATTGAGATGCTCCCGCGCCAGCGCGATCATCGCTGCCACCGCGCGCTCCGCGGCAGCCCCGCCCTCGCCTTTGACGAACTCTTCCGACGTCGTGCCGGCTGCCGCCAGGATGTCAGCGGGCACAAAGCACTGCCCGCGCCGGCGATGCAGCGGTAAGAGCAACAGCAGGCCGGTGATGGCCTGCGCGCAACCGGCCCTGCCCGCCAGTTCGGCAAAGCCTGGCGCCGCCACCGGATCGAGCACCATCGCCGCTAGCTGGATAAGTGCCGCGGCCGTTTCGCCGCAATATCCCTCGAGATCAGTCCGCGATGGCATCGGATCGTCGTAAAGATCGAAGATGCGCGCCTCGAGCATGTTGTCGAACGCAGCCTTCGGCAACCGGTTGGTGGCAATCGTCGCGCGCAGGGCGTCGGCAATGGGGTTGCCGGTGTCCGCGTCGCCGTCGGCCGCGATGACGTCGCGCCACCATTGCATCCTGACCTCGCCCGGCAGCGGCTCGTGGATGCGATCGCGCACGCCGGCGATTTCGGCGTTGAAGGCATAGAGCGCAAGCAGGGCGTCGCGCTTGACGGCCGGCGCGTACAACGCCGACAGATACCGGTCATGGTCGGCGGCGCGCACCGCATCCATGACGATGTCGCCCGTCACGATGTTGGAAGTCCCGGCCATTCAATCGACGGCGATCAGCGCTGCAGCCACGGCGCGGTCTTCGGCCAAGAGCACATTGTAGGTCCGCACCGCCGCTCCCGTCGACATCGGGTCGGCCGAGATGCCGGCCTCCTTGAGCGCCGCGCGCAACGTGGCCGGCAACGGCCGCAGGTCCTTGCCCATGCCGACCAGCAGGATCTCCACCTTGCCGGCTTCGGCGAACAGCCTGTCGAAGTCGGAGGCCTTCAGCGCCAGCGGATCGGCCGGCTCCCAGCCATGAATGCCTGAAGGCAGGACGAGCAGCGATCCGCGATGCGACATGTCGGCAAAGCGAAAGCCGCCATTGCCATAGGCCTCGATCGGCGCCTTGCCCGGGAAGTGGGCCTCGCGGATGATGATGCCTTTGGCCATGGGTCTAGAGCATGATGCCGAAAAGTGTGGAGCGGTTTTCGGACGACATCATGCTCTATCTCTTGATTTGGAGCCGGATTCAGATTTCAGGTCGACTCGACCTGAAATCACCCGGCGTCAGGTCGCCACGGCCTTGCCGTTAACCGGCTTTTCCTCTTCCGTCGCGGCCTGCGGCCGCAACCGGAACAGGATCAGCAGCGGCGCGGCGATGAAGATCGACGAGTAGGTGCCGAACACCACACCGAACAGCATTGCCATGGTGAAGGAGCGGATCACCTCGCCGCCGAACAGCACCAGTGCCAACAGCGCCAGAATCGTCGTCACCGAGGTCAGCGTTGTTCTCGACAGCGTCTCGTTGATGGCGTTGTTCAAGAGCTGCGGCAGCGGCATCTTCTTGTATTTTCGCAGATCCTCACGGACGCGGTCATAGACCACGATCGTGTCGTTCAGCGAATAGCCGATGATAGTCAGGATCGCCGCCAGCGACGACTGGTTGAACTCCAGCCCGGTCAGGACGAAGAATCCGATCGTCATCACCACATCGTGCACCGTGGCGATGATGGCGCCGACCGCGAACTGCCATTCGAAACGGAACCAGACATAGAGCAGGATGCCGACCAGCGCGATCAGCATGGCGATCGTACCCTGCTTGGCCAATTCGCCGGAAACCGTCGGTCCCACCACTTCGACACGGCGGAAGTCGTACTGGTCCTGCAGCTCGCCCCGCACCTTGTCGATGACGGTCTGCTCGGCATTCTCGCCGGCGTCCTGCGTGCCGACGCGGATCAGCACGTCGTTCGGCGCGCCGAACTGCTGCACCTGGATCTCGCCGATGTTGAGCTCGGACAGCCTGTTGCGGATGTCGCCGAGATTGGCGTCACCTTGCTTGGACTGCACCTCGATCATCGAGCCGCCCTTAAAGTCGATGCCATAATTGATGTCGATGGTCAGGAACCCGACGACCGACAGGATCGACAACAGGCTGGACAGAGCGAACGTCCAGCGGCGGATGCCCATGAACGGGATCTTGGTGCCGGGCGGAATGAAGGTGACCGGCGCGCGCGGCAGTTCCTTCGGGCGGGCACGGCGCAGCCAGATCGACACCAGCATGCGGGTGAAGGTGAAGGCGGTGAAGACCGTGGTCAGAATGCCGATCGCGTAGGTGATGGCAAAACCCTTGACCGGGCCTGTGCCCAGCCAGAACAGCACCACGGTGGCGATCAGCGAAGTGACGTTGGAGTCGACGATGGTCGCCAGCGCCTTGGAGAAGCCCGTATCGATCGACTGGATCACCGAGCGGCCGTTTCGTCGCTCCTCGCGGATGCGTTCATAGATCAGAACGTTGGAGTCCACCGCCATACCGATGGTGAGCACGATACCGGCGATACCCGGCAAAGTCAGCGTGGCGCCCAACAGCGACAGAACGGCCACGATCATCGCCACGTGGACGGCCAACGCGATGTTGGCGAGGAAGCCGAGGAACCCGTAGGCGACGAACATGAAGGCGACGACGAGGATCGAGCCGATGATGCCGGCGACCTTGCCGGCGTGGATCGAGTCCTGGCCGAGGCCCGGGCCGACGGTGCGCTCTTCGATCACCGTCAGCGTTGCCGGCAGCGCGCCGGCGCGCAGCAGCACCGCAAGGTCGTTGGCGCTCTGCGGCGTGAAATTGCCGGAAATCTGGCCGGTGCCACCAAGGATCGGCTCGCGGATCTGCGGCGCCGAAATCACCTGGTTGTCGAGGACGATGGCAAACAGCTTGCCGACATTCTGCGCCGTAGCCTGGCCGAAGCGGGTCGCGCCCTTGGAATCGAAGCGGAACGAAACGACGGGCTCATTGTTCTGCGAATTGTAGGTCGCCTGCGCGTCGACCAGATTTTCGCCGGAAACGATGACGCGGTTCTCGATCAGATAGGGAACCGGCGGATCGTCTTGCGAATAAAGGATCGAGGAGCCCGCCGGCGGACGGCCCTTCAGCGCATCCTGCACCGGCATCGACTGGTCGACCATCTGGAAGGTCAGCTTCGCGGTCTGGCCAAGGATCTCCTTCAGCCGCTGCGGATCCTGCAGGCCCGGCACCTGCACCAGGATGCGGTCATCGCCCTGACGCTGCACGATCGGCTCGGTGGTGCCGAGCTCGTTGACGCGTCGTTCGACCACTTCGATCGACTGCGTCAGGGCCGTCGACGTGCGGTATTTGAGGCCGGCGTCGGTGACCGTGAATTTGAGCAGGCCCGGCTCGGAATCATCCAGCGCCATTTCCTGGATGGAACCGCCGCTGAACAGCCCTGCAGCCACTGGATCGGTCAGCGGCTTCAGCACCTTCTTGGCCTGATCGACCTGCGTCGGGTCGGTGATGCGGACCTGCACGGTGCGACCGGAGCCGGAAAGGCCGGTGTAGTTGATCTTCGGATTCGCGTCGCGCAACAGTGTCCTGATCTCGTCGCGCGTCGTCTCCATCCTGTCCTTGATCAGATCGTTCTGATTCATTTCGAGCAGGATGTGCGAACCGCCCTGAAGGTCGAGGCCGAGCGTCATCTGCCGCTTCGGCACCCAGCTCGGCAGCTGCGCCAGCATGCTTGCCGGGAAAAGGTTGGGCGCGGCGAGGATCACTGTGATGGCTACGGCGAGCCAGATCAGGATCATCTTGAAGCGCGAAAAATAGAGCATTCGTTCTTATCCGTTCAGGCGTACAAGCGGTAGCGTTCCGCCATCGGCTCGATTGTTGTCTGGCATTGTCATTTCAACCACGGCCGGCCCTATCGTGCTTCCTCGACGATTGTCAATCTCACGGGCAGCGCGCCGGAGCGTATCAGCGAGGCGATGGTCTTGGCTTCCAGCTCGGTAAAGTTTCCGGATATCTGGCCCGTACCACCCTTGATCGGTTCGCGAATGATGGGGGCAGAAATCACCTGATCGTCCAAAATCACCGCAAACGGCTTGCCGACATACTGTGTCGTCGCCCATTTGAAGCGCTCCGTACCCCTGGAATCGAGCCGGAATGCGACGACGGGCTCATTGGAACCTGAATTGGCGATCGCCTGCGCGTCCAGCACATGTTCACCGGAAACGATCACCCGGTTCTCGACAAGATAGGGAACCGGCGGATTGTCCAGCGTATAAAGCACCGACGATCCTGCGGGCGGCCGGCCGTTGAGCGCATCGTCCACCGGCATCGATGTGTCGACCAATTGAAAACTTAGCCGGCCAGGCCGGTTGAGCGTTTTTCCCAGGCTCTGCAAATCCTCGACGCCCGGCGTCCGAACCAATATGCCGTCCTGGTCTGCCTGCCGGGCCCCGGCGCCTGACATGCCGAGATCGTGCAAGCGATTTTTGATGACCTCGATCGACTGCTTGAGCGCTGCGGAGGTTCGCGATTTCACGCCTGCATCGGTCATGGTGAACTTCAGCAGGCCGGGCTCACTGTCGTCCAGGGCCAGTTCCTCTATGCCGGCGACAGGATCGGTCAAGCTCTTGAGCGCCGACTTGGCAGCCTCGGCCTGGCCGGCATCGTCGATGCGTACTTGAACCGCGCGGTCCGACGCGGCAAGTCCGCTGTAGCGGATTGTCGGTTGGGCGTCGCGCAGCAGCGTCCTGATCTGGTCGCGCGCCGCAGCCATGCGGCTGCCGACCAGGTCAGCCGTATCGACACGAAAGAGAATGTGGGGATCGGCGGCGGAAACATTCGACGCGCCGAAGACCACCGAGATCAGGGCAAGCCCGATCAAAATGATCTTCAGGCGCGAAAGATAGACCATATGCCGCCGTTCATCAGAACCCTGCCCGCAGCTAGCACCGCAGGGATTTCGCTTACTTCTTGGCGTTCTGGTTCGCCACCGGCTCGCCCTTGACGCGCACATCCGAGATCGTTGAGCGCAGCGCCGTCACCTTGGTTCCGCCGCCAAGGTCGATCTCCAGCTCATTGTCGTCGATCACCTTGGTCACCTTGCCGACGAAGCCGCCGCCGGTCACCACCGTATCGCCGCGACGCACCGCCGACAGCATTTCCTGGCGCTTCTTCAGCTGCGCGCGCTGTGGCCGGATGATTAGAAAATACATGATCACGAAAATCAGGACAAACGGCAAAATGCTGATGAACATGTCTGGCGAGGCGCCGATGCCTTGAGCGTATGCCGGTGTAACGAACATCAAGAAACTCCTGGATGGTAAAAAACCGCCCGACGCGGCCCCGCGAAATTTGGCCGGAATATAGTCGGTAAAGTTGCCAATGCAACTCCGCTACGAGCCGAATGCATTGCTTTTCCAGCCGTTTGCGACGTGCTAGAGCGTCGCAGCGGAAGCGGGTTCGAACCACCGGGTAGATCATGCTCCAACAAAAGCTTGGGCCTGGTTCTTGCAGCGACGTCATCGAAGCTGCTGCCACGTCCTGAAATATCTCAACAAAAGACCTGATATGACCGACAGCCTGGACGCCCTGAACAAAAAACTCGACCGCCTGATCGAGGCGGTTTCCCGCCTCGCCCCGCCACCCGTTCCGCAAACCGATCTCGGCGTTGCCGACTGCTTCGTCTGGCAGGCCGAGCCCGGCTACCTGGAACCCGTGCGCAAGGTGAACCGCGTCGACATCGGCTTGATCCGCGGCGTCGACCGCGTGCGCGACATCCTCCTCGACAACACCGAGCGTTTCGCATCCGGCTATGCGGCCAACAATGTGCTGTTGTGGGGCGCGCGCGGCATGGGCAAGTCGTCCCTGGTCAAGGCCGTGCATGCCACCGTGAACGCCTCCGACAAGCTCGACCGGCCGCTGAAGCTGATCGAGATCCACCGCGAGGATATCGACACGCTGCCCAAGCTGATGGGTCTCCTGAAGGCGGCCCCCTACCGCTTCATTCTGTTTTGCGACGACCTTTCCTTCGACCATGACGACACTTCGTACAAGTCGCTGAAGGCAGCGCTCGAAGGCGGCGTCGAAGGCCGGCCGGGCAACGTCATCTTCTATGCCACGTCGAACCGCCGGCACCTGCTGCCGCGCGACATGATCGACAATGAACGCTCGACCGCCATCAACCCCTCGGAGGCGGTGGAGGAAAAGGTCTCGCTTTCCGACCGTTTCGGCCTCTGGCTCGGCTTCCACAAATGCTCGCAGGACGAATATCTCGACATGATCGACGGCTATGTCCGCTACCACGACCTGGCAATCGACCCCGGGCAACTGCGTGCCGAGGCGCTGGAATGGGCAACGACGCGTGGCAGCCGTTCCGGCCGCGTCGCCTGGCAGTTCACGCAGGATCTCGCCGGCCGCCTCGGCAAGCCGCTGAAGGATTGATCGGCCGTGATCCCGAAAGGCGGCGCCGGTTTTGCCGCGCCGACCTTCGGCTCGAGCAGGATCATCGTCAACGAAGCAACTGAAAAAGCCCGCCCCTTTCGGAACGGGCTGAAGACGGCGGGCCGGACTGGAGGTCAGGCGGCCCGCAAAGGTTCTTGTTCTATTCGAGATAGCCGGACGGATCGACCGGCGCCGAGTTCTTGCGCACTTCGAAGTGCAGCTTCGGCGAGTCGGTGGTGCCGCTCATGCCGGACAATGCGATCTCCTGGCCGCGCTTGACCTTCTGGCCGCGCTGCACCTCGATGGAGCTTGCGTGGCCGTAGACGGTGACCAGGCCGTTCTCGTGCCGCACCAGCACGGTGTTGCCGAACTCCTTGAGGCCGTCGCCGGCATAGATGACGACGCCGTTCTCGGCCGCCTTGATCGGCGTTCCTTCCGGCACGGCGATGTCGACGCCGTCCTTGCCGGAGCCGAAACCGGAGATCACCCGGCCGCGCACCGGCCAGCGCATCTTGCCGATGCCGGTCGCGCCGGGCGCTACCGCATCGTCATCCTCGGCCTGCTGGATGACCTTGGCGTCCTTCTTCGGCGGCGTGTAGGAGGCGAGCGTCTCGGTGGTCTTTGCCGGCGGCTGCGTCGTCGCTGTCGTCACGGGATCGACGGCGGGCTTGGCGGTGGTGGCCGCAGGCTTGGCAGCCGCCACGACGGTGCCGCCTGCCGGGACTTTGAGCGTCTGGCCGATCTTGAGCAGCCCGGCCTGCATGCCATTGGCCTGCTTCAGGGCCACGACGCTGACGCCGGTCTTCCTGGCAATCGACGACAGCGAGTCGCCCTGCTGGACAGTGTAGGTGCCTCCGGCGCCAGCCGGCTTGGCCTCGGCTACCTGCGTCGAGGGCTTGGGGTTCTTGGAACCCGTGGCCGCCGCCGATGTGTCGACCTGGGCGGCTGACTTGCCGTCCTTGATCTTCGGCTGCTGCGGCAGCACCGCCACCTTCTCCGGCGCACCGGCAGGCTGCTTCGGTGTATTCACCGGCTTGCCTTCAGCGACCTTCGGCTCCCCCTTGCTCGAATAGGCATAGGCGGGAATGACGATCTTCTGGCCGCTGCGGATCCCCTTCTTCGGATCGATCCCGTTGACCTTGGCGATGGCATCTGCCGGCACGTGGTAATGCGCCGCCAGGCCCGAAAGGGTTTCGCCGTCCCGGACCACGATTTCGGTCGCGTGCGGCGCAGCACTTGCATTGCGCACGGCATCGGGCTCGGCGGTCTTGAAGGGCTTGGCCGGCGCGACGGTATTGGTGGTGGTCCTGTCGACATGCGGCGCGGGAGCAAGCGCCGGGGCTGACGCTGTGCGCATCGGCCTGGCCGGCGTTGCGGCAGGCTGCGAGGGCGGCGGCAGCTGCTGGGCCGTGACCGGCTCGAGGCTGGAGCGGCTCACCGACTGGGTGTGGGTGCCGTCGACCGGCGCAGGCGCGACCGTGTCACCCGGATAGGGCTGGTCGACATTCTGCTTGTTGATGATGGCACGCTGATTGTTGGTGGATGACGTGAAGACGTCATCGACCCCATTGAAACGCATCGACTGGGAACTGCACCCGGCCGCCGCGCCGGCAATCATGAGGACAGCGCAACCGCGCGCCAGATTGCGTCTGTTTGCTTTCAAGTGATTGAATTGCATCGCACTAACCCGCACAGACCCGGTACAAACTGACCCTGATTAAAGCGCGTTAATGTTACTGGCCGGTTAACCCATTAGAATCCGACGAAAATTTTCTTAAAACATTTTCGGGCCGTCTGGGGCGAGCTGAGAGTCAGGTAGCCCGTGTCGAGAACGGTGGTGTCCGAGAACCGGAGCGGAGCGTACTGATAATACGCAAGCACCGGCTTACGCCGGCCGTAGCCTTAACTGCCACGCCACGCTCATGCCATGGATGCTTCGGCCAGCGAAGGCGGCAAGCGCAGGAGACCGTTCGCAGGCCGGGCTCGCCTGAATATCGGCTTGCCCTAGATTACCGCGGCGACGCTGCGCAGGATCGGCTGCAGCCTCACCATGCCGATGTCCTCGCGCTCGAAGCGGCTGCCGACTTTGGTGAGCTTGGCCAGCACCTGCTCACCCTCCTCCGGCCCGATCGGCGCGATGACGATACCGCCGCTCGACAGTTGGTCGAGCAGGAAGCGCGGCAGGCTTTCGAAGGCCGCCCAGGCGACGATGCGGTCGAACGGCCCCTCGTTGGGCAGGCCGTTGGAACCGTCGGCCTGGCGGGCGATGACATTGGTTATGGCGAGCGCCTCGAAGCGCTGCTTTGCCTGCTCGGTCAGGGTCTTGTAACGGTCGATGGTGATGACGCGGGCCGCAAGCCTCGACATGACCGCAGCCGTATAGCCCGAGCCGGTGCCGATCTCGAGCACGCGGTTGCCCGGCTCGATATGCAGCGCGGCAATCACCGCCGCCTGCAGGTCGGCACCCTCGATCGCCTCGCCGCATTCGATCGGCAGCATGCCGTCCGACCAGGCGATCGCATGGAACTGGGCCGACAGGAAACCGCGCCGCGGCGTCGCCTCGAAGGCGGCGACCAGCGCCTTTGGCGCCGTGCCCCTGCCCCGCAGCCTGAGCAGGAAAGCGGCAAACCCTTCGCGGTCATCGATGGCCATGTTCATGCCAAAACCCTATTTATGACAACGCCTTGGTCAGTTGGTCGTGGAGTTCATGGGCGGTGAGGTCGAGCTGCAGCGGCGTCACCGATACCAGCCGGTTGCGCAGCGCGTAGAGGTCCGTGCCTTTCTTGCCTTCGACCGGCTCGCGGCCGAAGCGCAGCCAGTAATAAGGCAGGCCGCGCCCGTCGCGTCGTTCGTCAACCCACAGGCTGTGTACCAGCTTGCCTTGCGAGGTGACGACGGTACCCTCCACCTCGTCGGGTGTGCAGTTCGGGAAATTGACGTTGAGCAGCACGCCCTCCGGCAGCGGCGTTTCCACCAGTCGCTTGAGCAGCGCCGGCGCCAGCGCCTCGGTCGTCTCATAGGGGACGACGCGATCCTCGCCGACATAGGAATAGGCCTGGCTCACCGCGATCGAGCGCACGCCAAGCAGCGCGCCTTCCATGGCGCCCGCCACGGTGCCGGAATAAGTCACGTCGTCGGCAATGTTGGCGCCGGAATTGACACCGGACAGGATGAGGTCCGGCGGCCCGGGCAGGATCTTCCTCGTGCCCATGATGACGCAGTCGGTCGGCGTGCCGCGCACGGCATAGTGCTTCTCGCCGATCTTCCTCAGCCTGAGCGGCTCGGAAATCGACAGCGAATGCGCATAGCCGGACTGGTCCTGCTCCGGCGCGACCACCCAGACGTCGTCCGACAGCGTGCGGGCGATGCGTTCGAGCGACGCCAGCCCCTCGGCATGGATGCCGTCATCGTTGGTCAGGAGAATGCGCATGGATTCACTTTGATTCGATCTTGGCGAGACCACCCATGTAAGGCCGCAGCACTTCAGGAATGGTTACGCTGCCATCCTCATTCTGGTAGTTTTCGATGACAGCTATGAGCGCGCGGCCGACCGCTGTGCCCGAGCCGTTGAGTGTGTGCACGAACCGGTTGCCCTTGCCGTCCTTGTCCTTGTAGCGGGCGTCCATGCGCCTGGCCTGGAAGTCGCCGCAGACCGAACAGGACGAGATTTCGCGATAAGCGTTCTGGCCGGGCAGCCAGACCTCGATGTCGTAAGTCTTGCGCGCGCCGAAACCCATGTCGCCGGTGCAGAGCGTCATCGTGCGGAACGGCAGACCGAGCCGCTTCAGCACTTCCTCGGCGCATTGCGTCATGCGCTCGTGCTCGGCGATCGAGCTTTCCTGGTCGGTGATCGAGACCAGTTCGACCTTGTAGAACTGGTGCTGTCGCAGCATGCCGCGCGTGTCACGGCCGGCCGAACCCGCTTCCGAGCGGAAGCACGGTGTCAGCGCCGTGTAACGCAACGGCAGCTTTTCATGCGCGGTAATCTCTTCGCGCACGAGGTTTGTGAGCGGCACTTCCGCTGTCGGGATGAGACCAAGCCGACCGTCGCCATGCGGCGTGAAGAACAGGTCCAGTTCGAATTTCGGCAGCTGGTTGGTGCCGAACAACACCTCGTCCCGCACCATCAGCGGCGGGATGATCTCCTCGTAGCCGTGCTCGGTGGTGTGCAGGTCGAGCATGAACTGGCCGAGCGCGCGCTCCATGCGCGCCAGTTGGCTCTTCAGCACGGTGAAGCGGGAGCCGGACAGTTTCGCGGCGCGCTCGAAATCCATCATGCCGAGCGCTTCGCCGATCTCGAAATGCTCCTTCACCCAGTTCGGGCGCGTGGGCACCTCCCCGACGATGCGCTTGACGACATTGTCGTGTTCGTCCTTGCCGACCGGCACGTCGTCGAGCGGCACGTTGGGCAGCACCGCGAGCGCGTCGTCCAGCGCCTTGTCGAGCTCGCGCTCGCGCGCCTCACCGTTCTGGATGAACGCCTTGATTTCGCTGACTTCGCCCTTGAGCTTTTCGGCAAGCGCTGAATCGCCCGAACGCATGGCGTTGCCGATCTCCTTCGAGGCGGCATTGCGGCGCTCCTGCTTGACCTGCAACTCGCTGAGATGCGAACGCCGTGCCTCGTCCTTCGCGACCAGATCGTCGACCGTGGACTGCGCCTCGCCCGCCGACCACGAGCGCTTCACCAGCGCATCGACGAGGGCCTTGGGGTTATCGCGAATCCATTTGATATCAAGCATGATCGATCCTCAAAGTAAGGATCGAGGGCGTAAACCGCATCCGTCATCGATGCAAGACGGCGGCTAAGCCGTCCGTGTTTTTCCGGCCTTTTGCCTAGCTCGGCGTTTGCGTCGACGAATTGTCGGCCGCCTTTTCAGCCACTGTCGCCCCGGCATCCTGCTGCTCGCGTGCCAACCGATCGCGCGCCTGGCTGCGCTCGATCATGCGCGAGGACCAGATGGCGACCTCGTAGAGAATGATGGTCGGGATTGCGAGGCCGCACTGGCTCATCGGATCGGGCGGTGTCAGCACCGCGGCAACCACGAAGGAAAGGACGATTGCCCATTTGCGTTTCTCGGCCAGCGCCTGCGACGACAGTATGCCGACGCGCGTCAACAGGCTGGTCACCACCGGCAGCTGGAACACCAGGCCGAAGGAGAAGATCAGCGTCATGATCAGGCTGAGATATTCCGACACCTTCGGCAGGAGCGAAATCTGCACCTGGTCGTTGGTGCCGGTCTGCTGCATGGCCAGGAAGAACCACATGACCATCGGGGTGAAGAAGAAATAGACCAGCGAGGCGCCCATCAGGAACAGGATGGGCGACGCGATCAGGAACGGCAGGAAGGCGCTGCGCTCGTTCTTGTAGAGCCCCGGCGCGATGAACTTGTAGATCTGCGTGGCGATCAGCGGGAACGCGATCACCATGCCGCCGAACATGGCGAGCTTCACCTGGGTGAAGAAGAACTCCTGCGGCGCGGTGTAGATCAGTTCGACCTTGTGCGGGTCCAGCCCCGCCCACTGCGTCGCCCATTTGAACGGTACGACCAGAAGGTTGAACAGGCGCTTGGCGAAGAAGAAGCAGACGAGGAAAGCAACGAAGAAGCCCCCCAGCGACCAGATCAGCCGGCGGCGCAGCTCGATGAGATGTTCAATCAGCGGCGCCGACGATTTCTCGATTTCTTCCTTCTCCTTGTCCGAAACGCTCACTTGGCGGCTCCCGCCGTCTTCTTGGTGTCAGTTGCCTTCTTGGCGGCTGGCTTCTTCGCTGCGGCGGGCTTTGCCTCGCCCTTGGGCGCGGCCTTGGCGACGGCCGCCGCCTTGGCCGGAGCCGGCGAGGATTTGGCCGGCGATTTTGCGGCCGGCG
>Ga0105238_10004697_pt1 | contig 13512 bp, 7 predicted proteins | sample KBSC34metaG_FD_81526 | JGI IMG/M metagenome (GOLD analysis project Ga0105238, IMG submission 81526) | Corn rhizosphere microbial communities from Kellogg Biological Station, Michigan, USA - KBS C3-4 metaG | ecosystem: Host-associated > Plants > Roots > Rhizosphere > Soil | place: Michigan, USA... | reverse complement strand
TATTCCTGCTCCGGTCGGAACGGTTGCGCCGTTACATAAATACGTCCAACTGTTTATCACCTTTACCCTTGGAGCGGTCGCTGGCGTGAGTTTTGCCATTGCCGCTGGCGCGATGCAGGTCGATGATATCTTCACCGACTATGTGCCAACCCTGGCGGCATCGGCTACGGGCTCCGCCATCCTCCTGGCGACCAAAACCGCGCTCTCCCACATCTTCGCCCATGCTGCGATGTCTTGGCGGAGTCGGAAGTACTTCGATTGCGGCGCGGCATTGCTCTGCGGTCTCGGGTGTTTTGCCCTCATCCAGGGGGCAGATGCAGCGCTGCTACGGGCGGGCTTGCTGGCTCAGAGCGCCGATCAGGCCGCAATGGAAACGGCCCTCACCCACACGACTGCCGCGATCAGTGGATCGGCAACGGGCCTCAGTTCCTGGCTCCTGGGCTTCGTGACCACGTTCGGCGTGCTGTTGCTTGCCTGCGCTGAGGCTGCGACAACCGCCAACAACGCGCAACTTATAGCGCAAGCTGACGCGGAAGCCGCTCGCCTGGCGGCCGATGCCGAGGCGCTACGCCGAGCAGACCCGGACTGCCGTACCGCATTAGCGGCCGTCTCAGAGGTGCAAGTGATCCAGCAAGAGTACGACAAATGCCTCGAACAGATCAAGCAGATCACCGATGAAGCGGCGCAAGAACTCGCCGTTCTTGAGAAACGCAAAGAAAAGGTCTCGCTTGGCTTCGGCAGCAAGGCGCGCAAGCGGTTAGAGGCGGCACGAAACGACTTTCTCGGAGCGCTGGTCACGGCCCTGAAGAACATTGCGACTGCGCTCCGCAGCGCTGAACCCGACCCGACGCTGTGGGCGAAGATTGGCTGGCGTCGCCTGCGACTATGCTGCTTTGGCTGGCATATCCGCCTGATCAAGAAACGCCGCCCCCATTAGTGCTACGGCTAGAAGTCCGGCTACCGCTGGCCGGGCTTCTAGCCGGGGCAGCGGTTGCCGTTCTGATGGAAATCCTCACCACTACTCAAGTTCTCGAACCTGACTTTTCTTTGGAGTTCCGTATGCTACGTCTCCTCGAAAACCTTATCGCGGCGCTGCTGAACTTCCTGTTCAGCAGCAACCTTCGATCGTCACCTTCACCACAGAACGACGACACGACATCGCCGGCAGCTGACGGGTTGCTCATTGGCCGAACCGTCGCGACGCCGGGCGACGCGGAAGCGCCTTTGCGGTTATCGTGGAAATGGCTGGAACGCTGTGTCTACCTCTGTGGCGCATCCGGTTCAGGAAAAACGTCGCTGTTGATGGTCATCATCGACGCCTTGATTGGTCGTATCGTGAATCCGCCATCAGTTGCAAAAGCGCCATCAGATCGGGCGGCGTCGCTGATTGTCGTTGACTTCCGCCAAGATTTGCTCGTGCGAGTACTGATGGCGTTGGCGAAGCACGGCCGATCGTTGGCTCACCGAACCCACATATTCGACTTCGCTCGGTTGCATGAATTGCCACCGTTCAATCCGCTCAGTTCGCAATGCGGCCTTTCCGATCCCTATACCCGTAGCGCCTTGGTATTGTCGGTCATTGAAAGCCTGAGCAGCAGTTGGGGCACAACCATGCAAGAAGTAGGCAGACATGCCCTTCTGGCACTCGCCTTCTCCAACCGCTCGCTTGCCGATGTATCCCGTCTGTTCAGCGATCCCCTATTTCGCGCTTCGGTTTTGGCAAGCGTGCCCGATGACCTCACCCTGGCCTGGTTTGCGATGTTCAATGCCGCTACGCCGAAGCGCCAAGCGGAACTATCAGGACCGTTCTCAAACAAGGTGAACCATTTCCTGGTTCGTCCGGAGATCCGAAAATGGCTCGGTAGCGAGCACTCTATTTCATTTGGTGAGCTTCTGGATGGGGATGAACCGGTGGTTATTCTCATTGGCCTGTCCGCCGATACGCTCTCCAATCCCGTGGCTCGTCTTTTGGGCGGACTGCTCCTGGCAACGATCACCAACCTCGTGCTTGCTCGAACGGCGGTGTATGAGACCGATCGCAAACCGGTACGGATCGTCGTCGATGAGTTTCAGAATATCTGCTCACTTCCCCAATTTCCCTACCTCTTGAGTGAGGGGAGAAGATATAAGTGTGCTTGCTTGTTAGCGCATCAATATGCTCTCCAGCTTGCTCCTGAATTACGTCAGGCAATTGTCGGTAACTCGGCGATGTCAGCCTACTTTCAAAATGACGCCGCGCAAGCTGCGGCATTGGCCCCGAACGTTACCAGCGATCTGCCGAGTGAAGCCATCAAGTCGATGATCGTTTCCCAGCCGCAAGGGCAGTGTTTTCTGTTACGGCGCGGTGAGCCAACCGTCCAGCTCAAAGTTGCTCACTACCACGATCCATCCGATGTAACGCCAACCATGGTGGCGGCATTTCGCACGGCTGCCTACGCGAAAATCGGCCAGCCTGCCGCCACGCCGACCGTCACCCAACTGCCCACCGACACTGGGCATGCGCCTGCAATGGAGATTGAACATGTCTCAAAACCCGACATCACCTAAGGCAAGCGATACGGCGACCATAGCCCCGGCACCCGCCCGGTTTATTATCCAGCAGCGAGATATCGAGTTTCTCGTTGAGTTGTTTCACTGTACGCTCATGACGCGCGATCAGATTTTGGCCACGCAAGCGTTCTGGAACTCCATTGTTCGTCTCAATACCCGCCTCCGGCTCCTCGTCAGTGCCGGTTACCTGGTCCGGCACACCCTGCCGTTCTATCGGCAGAGCGTGTACGGATTGGGGCCAACTGCCAGTGCCGTTCTCGCCACGGCACTAAATCGCGACATTGAAACGGTTCGGCGCCAAGCCCGCATCGGCCAATCGCCGCAGTTTGTCGAGCATACCTTGAAGATCGTAGACTGCAAGATTTCGATTTCGAGGGCGGCGAGCCTCGCCCAGATCCCGATGCTCTGGCGGTCCGAACGGCAGGTCAGGCACGAATATCGAGTCCGCTCAGGCTCGACCCTGCAAACCAATATCCTCAAGCCAGATGGCTTCCTGCGCCTTGACGTCGAAGGGGTACATCGGCACCACTTTCTCGAAATTGACCTGTCGCATCGCAGCCAAGCAGCCATGCAGAAAACCTTCGAGGCCTACCGTACCTACCAGGCTACCGTGTTTGCCCAGACCTATGAGGCCGATCGCTTTTTGGTGTTGTGCGTCGTGCCCGGAGAGCGCCGGCGATCCCACCTTCGCGAGGTTGCTACAGCGGCTGGCGCGTCGTCACTCGTTCGGTTCACAACCTACGATCGGTTATTCACCACCGGCCCATTTGGCCCCATCTGGACGTCGCCTGAGAGCGATGCTCCCTCTCTGCTCTTTTGAAAGGATATGACGATGATCTACTGCAAGTCTTGTAAGCGTGTCTCACCGGCTGGTAGCGCCTTTTGCGGAATGGGCTGTGGCTCCTTTGGCGGCATCCGATGCAAGAGCAAAGCCCATTTATCGCCGGCTGGCGTCACGGCATGTACCTCGTGTGGCAGTTCCGACCTGTCCTCGTACGCGCCATCGATTAACCTGCGCCCGTTCACCCGCATCGCTGCGTGGGGCATCGCGATCGTGATGCTTCGACTATTGTTCTTCCACGCTCCGCAAGCGGTGGGAGCAGCCGAAACCGTCGGCGGATGGAGCCTACTGCATCTATTCGGCATCGATCCGGACGACGTTCGCCGCGTTGTCGATCGCATCCTCACCTGGATCATGGTGTTTCTCCTCTTCTCGTGGGTCCTCCCCAAGCCCTACGGTTCGGCATTACGCTCCTATGCGGCTACGGCCATACGGCTTTTCCTACGGTACGCCTGGATAGCTGCGGTTTATGTGGCCCGCCTGCTATTTAGGGCAATAGACGGCGCTAAGCCGTAAGGTTGTGATACTCGAAGCACGGCGTTCGCCGGTGCCTTGTACCTGATCGGTCTTCAGGTGGATGGCCGCTGGAGACAAACAGATCCGTTTGCAAATCTACGTATGCGACGGTCTTCGCTGGGGTGGAAGGAGGTGAGTCTCATTCAGGTTTGTCTAAAATGCGCTCGCCAGGAAAGCGATGTGAGAAAGACGGTGTGCTACTGTGGCGGCAACCTTTGGTCACCCGCGCACGTAGCAGGCAAGCATGGATGCCATGATTTGGATCTGGCAATTAAGTTGATCCGCGAAGGGCGTTGTCCGTGGGAGCCGGTCAAATAACGTGATATACAGCCTGCCGCTTTGCGGCAATGTGGGCGGCAGGCATTCCGACGTTCTCAGGAGAGTCATGTGATCCGAAATGATCCAGCACCACAGCCACGAAAATGGCGCAAGGTCCGAGCAATTCGCTCGGTTGCTCCCCGGCCGGGGCGCCTTCCGGCCCCGACCATGGTACGACGGGCAACGCATGAAGCATCAGCTTGGCGCGCGTTCTTTGCTGAGGCTATCCGGCTTGCAGAAGTAGCTGAGGCTCGCAAGCGTACGAAAGGCGATTCCTAACGACCTCACCACGACACTGCGGTCGCCATGGTGGAGTAGCGCGTATTGGCAGTGATTTACTGGTCACATCACCTCAGGCAGGTGGGCGACCATGCCGTCAGCATGGCATTGACAACTAAGGAGACGATTCGTGCAAGAGCCTGATACAGCCCTACAGGCGGTCGTGTACATGCGAACCGCAACCGTTATACAGGGAGAACCTGACGACGAGTGTCCTCAACGTGTGCTCTGTGATGAGATCGCCAAAGCGCTGGGTGCAACCGTCGTGGCCTATTTCGATGATCACGGCCAGAGTGGATGGTGGAGTCTTATACCGAAAAACTTACATGATGCTATTACGTTTATCGTTACACATAAAGCAACGATACTCATTTGTTCGGATCTGGCCCGCATCAGCAGAAATCCCCAAACCATTGCCTGGGTTCTTCAGTGGATACAGGGTGTTGGAGGATGCGTTCATACCGCAGACATTCTATGGGATGCTCAGTGGCTAGAACTTCAACGACGGGTCGGAGGTCACGATCATGCAGACTGCCGGTAAGATCGCGATCATCTACACCCGGGTCTCGACGGACGAGCAGGTCACCTATGGCACCTCGCTGGAGGGCCAGAAGGAATCCTGTACCCGCAAGGCGCACGATATGGGTGCGGCGGTTGCCGGCGTATTCGAAGATGCCGGCATCAGCGGCGCTCTCTACCTTGATGCCCGCCCTCAGTTGCAGGCAGCCCTTGCGATGCTAGAAAGCGGTCAGGCTCAGATTTTAATCTGCTATAGCGTCTCAAGGCTCAGCCGAGATGTGGAGCATTTGGCAATCATCCGGAAGCGCATCAAAGCCTGCCGGGCAATCCTGCAATTCGTGGACATGACGTATGAAGATACAGCATCTGGCAAGATGGCTTACTATTTTAACGGCGTCATGGCTGAAAATGAGCGGGATATGTTTCGGGAGAGGAGCGTCAACGGTAAAAACCGCCGCATCGGTGACGGTCTGCAACCCGCCCGAGGATTTCGACCTATGGGTTTCCTGATTGTCCGCAAGCTCGACATACTCACCGGGCGATTTCCTCCGGAAATGATTGGCAAATACGTCATAAAAGAAGATGAAGCGGTCTGGGTTCGAGAGATCTTTCGACGGTTCGCCGCCGGGGCCTCCCTATTCGAAGTGGGACGCTTCATGCATGAGAGCGACGTCCCTACGATGCGCGGCGCCAAGACCTGGAAGCCGGGAACCATCTACGACATCCTCATGAACCCGGTTCACAAGGGAATGGCAACCTACGGGAAGCGGCAACGGGTCGTCGACACTTCGCGGCTCCTGATGGGTCACAAGCGAGCCGACTACAGCACCAATAGGCCATCAGAGGAGTGGCAGTACATTCCCTGCCCGGCGATCGTAGACGAAGCCACCTGGGACGCCTGCCAGGCTCGACTGAAGGATAACCAGCGGCGCTTGAGCGGCAACAACCAGCGCCGACACACCCTGACCGGCCTGATCATGTGTCCGAACTGCGGCCGGGGGCTACGGGCGGGCCAAGTACGAAGAAAAGAGAATGACACTTTCCGGGTGAGCTATCACTGCAAGGCGTACGGCAAGAGCCAGTATTTCGAAGGGGCGGTGTGCAATCCGCGGCACTACAACGCGGAGCACATCCAAGCCGCCGTTTCCGAGGCGATCCAGGCGATTGCCAGCCGTCCGGAACTCGTCGCCGATGCCCTCACAGCCTACAAGGTACAGCAGGGTATCCACGGCGTAGAAGCAGAACAGCACCGGCTCAGCCAGGAACTGAAAGCCCTGCAGAGCCGGGAGAAGGCCACGATTGAGGCGCAGATTGTCGGCATTCAGCACGGCGCCAGCCCCGCTGCCTACGAAAGCGTATTCAGCGAACTTGCGGACAAGAAGCGCATGCTGACTGAACGCCTTGGCATTCTAGAGCGCAAACTTGCTACCAAACTCGATGATCGGCTGACGGATCCTGAAACGGTCGCGGCTGTCATGCGGCAGGTCCAGACCGCCCTGACTGCCCCTGAAATCACCCCCATGGAACGACATGGCCTGCTCGCCATGGTAGTCAAGTCCATCGTGCCGAACGACCCCGGCGCAACGGTACGGTTCAAGCCGTGGCCCAGCGATCTGGAAGCCACCCTCACCGTCGTAGTTCGGCCTGGACACCCCGTAACGATATCGGTCCTCAACGAGCCCGATCCTTCCTAAACACTTCTGCCTGACAGCCCTTCCTCGACTGCGAAGGGCTCCCTCTCTTATCCTCTCAATTGGTCACGTACGCGTGAGCCTGGGCCAATCTCTGTGTTTGAAGAAAGGAAACTCTGTTCATGACTGATGGGCACTCAGATGGCGTAGCCATCTTGATCGTAGCGGCTCGCTTCCTGATGGGACGTGTCGTGGCAACGCCGGGCGCGTTAGATGCAATCTCTCATGCCGGGCAGGTTCCCGAGGAACTGCTGGGGCGTCACTGCACCTGCGATTGGGGTGATTTGAGCGAGTCGGACCATGCGCAGAATAACTTCGCGCTAACTGCCGGAGAGCGGCTGTTCTCAGCCTATCACTTGACTGACAGCACAAAAGTGTGGGTTATCACGGAGTGGGACCGATCGGTCACCACCATTCTCTTACCTGAAGAGTATTAAAAGAAAAATGCCTGCGGTTGGATAGATGTATCCAACCGCATTTTGCGTTTGCATCGGCTGTCGTTATCTACAGGTACCATATATTAGCAATACACGTACTCGCCCGGTAAACTAAGATGATCATTAATTGGCATAATATCCGTAGCCATGGCGGTTCACAAGAGCTCGGATTCGAGGAATTGTGTAGCCAGCTCTTTCACAACGAACATCTTGTCGGAAGCACTTGCTTTGAACGTCGAGGATATCGCGACGCTGGCCTTGAGTGTGCGCATATCCTTCGTGACGGTTCGTTACATGGCCTACAGGCTAAGTTCTTTGATCGCTCCCCTACGGCCAGTGAATGGACGCAAATCGACACCTCAGTAAAGACAGCAATCAAGAAAAATCCTTCGTTAAAGCGGCTGGTGATCTGTATTCCTCAGAACTTCGATGATCCTAAAATCGCCGGGCAGACCTCAGCGATGAACCAATGGAAGGAGCATGTTACCAAGTGGGAAGAGATTGCTGTATCAAATGAGATGAACATTAAGTTCGATTTCTGGGGAGACACACAACTCACAGAACGTCTCATCAAGCCAAAGAACCGCGGTAAACTCTGGTATTTCTTCGAGAAGGATGTGCTCACGCCAGAATGGTTCAACCGTCGGATCGAAGGAGTCGCCAAGGACGCTGGAGCACGATACACAGAGGAATTAAACCTTCAGCTACCGATCGCAAAATTGTTCGATGGGATTGGTAGAACAACACCCTTTGCGCGCAAGCTGCGGATCCCATTCCGAAAGCTGCAATGGCAAATCGAGCGCATACGCACGAAGGAGTTCGATGGTAGGGCGCAAGAGTCCGCTTCGCAAGTTATTGCATTAGGGGAGGAGCTTTGCGAGATTATAAGATCCGCCCATGTAGAGGGCACCACACAGTTACCTCTGGACGATATTAAGCGCATGGCACGGGTTGTATGCGAAACGTCACACGACGCACGGACAACGTTACAACAACTCGATGCTGAAACAGAGCGAAGTAAGAAAGCTGTTTGGGAAGCCTCGGGAAAGCCAGGCAAGTTTTTTAGTTATACAAGTCTATATTCGGACAGTACAAGGATATTTAGGGAAATCGCCAGTGCAGCTCATGACCTCGCGATGTTTGCTGAATCCGATGAGGCAATGCTTGCAAACAAACCGCTCCTACTTGTCAGTGGAGATGCTGGAACAGGCAAAACTCATCTATTCGTAGATATCGCCAAGAGGCGAGGTGAACAGGGCTTACCCACAATTATTATCCTCGGCGAAACCATTCAAAACCGAGATCCAATGTCGCAGATCATGGAGCACGTAGGTCTTGACCGAAATCGGGATGAGTTCCTTCAAGCTATAGAGGCAGCAGCCGAAGCAAGTGGTGGGCGGGCATTGATTATGCTCGACGCTCTAAATGAGGGAGAAGGAATAGAGCTCTGGCCGAAACGACTAGCTGGCCTCCTCCAAACACTTAGCTATCACCCATATATTGGGGTCGCCCTCAGCGTCCGCTCCACATACGAAGAGACGGTCATTCCAGAGAATGTTTTGTCGTCTGCCGTCCGCATAGTCCATAGCGGATTCGCGTCGGTGCCGGAAAAGGCAGTACGTGCATTCTTTGCACACTACCACATCAACCTTCCGCGAACGCCCCAACTCAATCCAGAATACGCCAACCCTCTCTTCCTCAAGATGCTGTGCAAAGGCCTTCACACTGACGGGTTGCACGATTTGCCTGAAGGTTACGATGGTATCAGCCGCGTGTTCATGTACGTTGTAGACGCTACCAATCGAGCGTTACAACGCCAGGGGAAGATCAATACAGCTCCGTATCAGAACGTTGTGCGAGAGTTCTTAGGCCAACTCGCTAATGCGATCACGGCATCCGGCGGCAGTTCGCTCCTAGTCGAGCAAGCGGATCAACTTAGCAGGAAAATATACAGTACTAACGGCTATCAAGGGTCTATCCTGCAGCTTCTCTTGGCCGAATCGTTAGTCGCCAAAGAACTGCTTCCGCAAAAAGGATCCTTGCCACGCGAAAGCATCACCTTTGCGTACCAACGTTTCGGTGATCACGAGATTGCCCGTCGTCTTCTTGATTTGCACACGGATTCAGATACATCAGAAAGCCTGATTGCGTTGGGGCATACTATCGGTCAGTTATTTCCGGACGGATTCAGTTTCTACAAACGAGAGGGACTTCTAGAAGCGCTTGCAATTCAGGTGCCGGAGCGACTGGGGATTGAGCTTCCGACCTTACTACATATCGAATCTCACGACCACCGAGCAGTCATTTATAACCATGTTCTTCCACAGTGCTTTATTCATAGCCTTGCATGGAGGGACAGAGACGCCTTTACAGATGACACCTTCACAACGCTGGCCAACATTATGACCTCCCAGCAGGTTGAAGACTTGTACATTGGTACACTCCTAACCTTGGCCCCCGTTCCAGGACACCCACTTAATGCCCAGCGGTTGCACCACATTCTCAGCGTTCTTAGCCTTCCTGAACGAGATACTATTTGGACCACCTGGCTACATGATAAGCAGAATGATGACAGTCCAGTTGACCGTCTAATTGAATGGGCACTTCGCGGTGAGGATAAGTCGCACCTGTCGGACGATTCGGTACATCTAGCTTCTATAGCACTAGCCTGGCTATGTGCCTCGACCAACCGACGCACTCGTGACGGGGCAACAAGGGCACTCGTGCAGATACTCACGCCGCGCCCCCATCTAATCACGGGCTTGCTGGATGATTTTTCTAATGTAGACGATTGGTACGTCCAAGAGCGTCTATACGCGATGACCTACGGCGTCACATTACGGATCCATAAAAAGTCTGCGCTGCAACAGCTCGCGATGACTGTATTCAAGCAGCTTTTCGCTAACAGGAAACCTCCCAAACATGTTCTCGTTAGGGATTACGGCCGCTGTGTAATCGAGCACGCCGCTGCTGCAGGCTGCGATTTGCCATTTAGCCTTGCAGACGCACGACCACCATATGGCAGCGCTCTTCCTTCCGATCCACCGAGTGAAGAAGAGTTCAAGGAAATGCTGCCACTTAATAGCGGTTGGAGCGATCGTGACCGTGTTTTAGCACACGTTATAGACCGGTTCGACGACTTTGATTTCAGCCGATACAGCGGCGGTCCATCCTTCGAGGATGTTCAGATATCCCAAATTGAAATCGACAAAGTACTTCCTCTGTCTCACCGGCAAGCTGTTCGCCAATGGGAACAGCAACTTACCGAAGAACAGCGCAACTTATGGGAAAAAGCGCGTGAATTACAATATGTGGGGTGGCAACACAACTTAACGGTATACACGAATGAGGAATTGGATGAACTCAATACTCTGGTCGCACGCCTTCGGACAGAGAAGGCTCAATCAATTGATGAAGAGCCTGTAGCCACCCCTTACGAGAATGCTGTCGCGGCGCTAGAGTCAACGTTGAGCAATGAGCAAATAGATCTGCTCCGAACAGTAGTACTTATTTCTCCATCACCAAGAGGCCATAGCTTACCATGCCTCAGTTCAAGCCTGCTTGCTCGGTGGGTATCCCAAGCGGCACTGGAACTTGGCTGGACGCTCGACCGGTTTGAACAGATAGACACTCGTATGGAAAGAATGCGTTCCTACGGAAATTACGACAAGACAATGGAAAGTATGGGAGTCAAATATCTGTGGATGGGCTACTATACAGTACTCGCCCGCGTGTTAGACAACTTCCAAATATTTACGCAGTATGACGAAACGGAAGTGGCACCTTTCTCTGGCTCATGGCAATTAGGGATGAGAAGTATTGACCCATCCTGTATTCCAGAAAATGTGGAGGAGGATCGAGACGGAATACCTCGTTCTCCTAAGTGGAGTTCGCCGATCATGTATGACATCGACGATATCCCCCAAAGCTCTGATGAATGGTTGGATGCAACCGATGATCTGCCAAATATAGCGCAACAGATGACTATCAAAGATTCTAATGGAGTGGAGTGGATCATTCTAGAAACACACCCCGAGTTCCGCGAGAGTAAAGACGAAGATGGCTTTCGAGAATCCTATCGACTTCTGTGGCTCCATTTGCGGGGCTGCCTGGTTAAGCAAACGGAAGCCCAACGGCTATTTTCGTGGATGTGTTCCCAAGACTTCATAGGTCAATGGATGCCAGAGGCAGGACATGCAGCTAACGGCGTATTTTTGGGCGAACACTATAATTCACTTGTCTGGCGATATTTTGCCTATGAGGAAGACGATTGGCAATACCAGGACTGGCGTATGCCAAGGCATGGGATAGGAGTATTCGTTGCTCCTGTAGCTCACAACTTTGCAACCGATGAAGATGACACAAACAAAATCGGGGCTATTTTGCCCTCCCCAATCCTATTTAGAGAGGGCTGTCTTCAATGGAACGGCGAGATCGCAGAATGGGAAGACAGAAACGGCAAGGTAGTAGTGCAAGATGCAGGTGCTGCCTCGGGAGAGCGTAGCGTACTATTGATAGAACGGAACTTCTTAGATCGTTTCTTGGCCGAAAATGATTATGCACTTGTTTGGACTGTATTTGGCGAAAAGCAAGTCATTAGAGACACACCGGTAAACGGTCTGCTCGAAATTAGTGGAGCTATGCTATATGGCAAGGTCGAAATCGCTTCTAAGATTAAGACAAGAAGAAGACGGCGATAACGCCGTCACTTCTGATTCTCAGGATTGATAGAACAGTCGAATGCCAGTTGATGACATGTAGCTTCGTAGGTCCAAAGCTACATGTCTTGCTCTAACTATCAGGTGAGTAGGTATTCTCCCGGGTTTCAGTGTCGTTTACTGCTGTAACAATCTTACAACTTCTGAAAGCCCGCCTTGATTACATCTGCGATCAGCTTACGCCGCTCTGGCAGGAAATCGGTATAGTCCATCGTTTCCCATTTGTCCGGCAAGGCGTGCCAAAACTTCATCTGTTGATACTCAATGGGGTCCCAGGCAGTCGCCCTAGGTGGAAAGTAGTCTGCTGGGTTCTTGTCCGAGATGCCAATGTTAACGGTCCATTCAACAAGCGCGAAGTTTGCAATCTGGTTGGTGTCACGCGTCTCGGAGACGCCATGAAGCTTGAGGTACCCCTTCGGGAACAAATGGTGGCGCTCCAATGCGGCCTTGTTCGATTGAACTGCGGGGTCGAACAGATCAGCGACCTTGTGTGGTGAAAACAGCACGCGGGCATCAAGAAGATGCAGCGCAGCATAGTATGCGAACAGTGATGGACTTCGGGCCGACGAGGTCGCGAGATCCCCTGGCAACGTAATCGCCCAGTAGTCGGGAGTTAGGGTGGACTTGACGATTCTGTCCAATAGTGCGACGAAGCCTACCGCATCTGTCGTGCCAGTCAATAGGTTAAGGTCTTTTGCCATGGCCGACTCCGGACTATTACCGTACCGACTTGTCAACGCCGTCATAAAGAACCAGCGTGCGACGGCGTCCCGCAACTGTGCTGCAGGGACATGAAAGTCGCGACGCCCGATCAGGAACAACGTATAGGCGTAGATGATCGACATGCTTGAAGAAATCATGCTTTCGCGCCGGTAGCCGGCACGGAGCAGACACTTCATGAACTCATGCCAGTTGGTTAAGTTCAGGACGTCGGCTTGCGACGTTTTCAGAATGGCGAACTGCTCCTCTCGCTTCTGAAGCGAAAACTCGCCGGTAGCCATGTCTTTGCCGCGCAGGACCGAGTAGACATGTTCCAGTGTGGCGCGCCGGAATGCGAGTCCAACTCCGACGCGCAAGAGCTGATCAGGCGCTGGTCGCAAAAAGTGGTTGTACGGAGAGGGTCCGGTGCCGGGCGCGGCTGGTTGACGTCCCTTGCGGCAAAAATCCTCAAGCTCCTTCCTTCCTGCTTCCCAGTGAACCGACATGAGTGTAAGAATGAAGTCAGCCTGGTTGAGCGTTGCGCCTTTGCTGTTTACGCGAACAAATACCTCCGCAACCTGCTCTTCGCCGATGGCGGCCGAAAGTTCCAACGCTATAAAAGGGTAATTTCCAAGGTTATGCAGTTCGCTGATGGACTTGCGGATAGTCCTGACTTCGTCAGCATCTACATTGCGCGAGGCGCGAAGCCGAACCAGGTATTCATCCATGGTTTCGTAAAGGTCATGCTTCGACGACCAGAGGATGGAGATGTCGGAAAGGTATTCGGGATCCTTTTTGATTGCTGCGTCCAGGACGTCAAACGTGCTGTCGGCCGGTCGGAAGGCGATCTGTATACGCTCCTCTCGAAAGTCCTCTCGCAGCACAGGTACGCCACGGACTACAGAATACAGCGAGGTAAGCCGCTGCTGGCCGTCGACGATCAG
>Ga0105238_10004695_pt1 | contig 13513 bp, 10 predicted proteins | sample KBSC34metaG_FD_81526 | JGI IMG/M metagenome (GOLD analysis project Ga0105238, IMG submission 81526) | Corn rhizosphere microbial communities from Kellogg Biological Station, Michigan, USA - KBS C3-4 metaG | ecosystem: Host-associated > Plants > Roots > Rhizosphere > Soil | place: Michigan, USA... | reverse complement strand
TTCAGGTTCGCGGACTGCCGTTCCGCGAAAGCGGCCGCATCGTCCGCTGGTACGTCCTTCTCATTGACATCAACGACCGAAAGCGCGCCGAAGAGGCACTGGCGAAAAGCGAACGCGATCTGCGGCTCATCGTTGACACCATTCCCGCCGGCGCGGCGCTTCTGTCGGCGACCGGCGAGGTCGAAGTCGTCAACGAGCAGATGGCGGGCTACTTCGGCAAGAGCATCGAAGAACTTCGACGCTTTGGGACAACCGACGCCATCCACCCCGACGATCTGCCGCGCGTGCTGGAAACAATGCAGCATTCGCTCGCGACCGGCGCGCCGTTCGATTCCGAGCAACGGCATCGCCGCTTCGACGGTGTCTACCGCTGGTTTCGGGTCCGCGGCCTTCCCATCCGCGACGACGGCGGCGCCATCGTGCGCTGGAATATCCTGCACATCGACATCGACGAGCGCAAAAGGGCCGAAGACGAACTGCGCGAGCGCGAGCGGCAGATCCGATTGATCGTCGATACCATACCGGCAGGCGCAGCGCTGCTCTCGGCAACGGGGGAAATGCAAATCGCCAACGGGCAGATGACCGAATATTTCGGCAAGCCCTTCGACGAACTCAAGCAGTGGGCAACGACCGACGACGTTCACCCGGACGACCGCGCGCGCGTTCTGGAAAGCCTCCGCCGATCGATCGAGGCCGGCACGCCCTACAGGAACGAGCAACGGCTCCGGCGTGCCGACGGAGGCTATCGGTGGTTTGAGGTGCGAAGGCTGCCCATCCGCAACGCTGACGGTGTCATAACCCAATGGAATGTGCTGCATGTCGACATCGACGAGCGCAAGCGCGCGGAAGAGGAATTGCGGGAGCGCGAGCGCCAGATCCGCCTGATCGTCGAAAGCATTCCGGCACTTGCCATCGTCACGGACCCGGTTGGGCGGCATGCGTTCGTCAATCAGCGCGTCCTCGACTATTACGGCAAGAGTTTCGAGGAGATCCGGGATTGGCCGGTGCGACCGGACCTGCTGCATCCCGATGACCTAGCGCACGCCAACGAGGTCGTCGCACGGACGATCGCCAAAGACATTCCCTATCAGGACGAATATCGCCTGCGACGGCACGACGGCACATATCGCTGGTTCGAGGGCCGCGGCCTTCCCTATCGCGACGAGCAAGGCCGGATTCAGAACTGGTATGTCCTCTTGACCGACATCGACGATCGCAAGCGCGCCGAACAGGCCCTCGCCGCAAGCGAGCGCAATCTCCAGCTCATCATCGACACGACACCGGCGCTCATCTGGTCCGCAAACACGGAAGGTGGCGCGGATTCGATAAACCAGCACTATCTCGACTATGTGAGACTTCCACTCGAGAAATTGCGGCAATTTGGATGGCTGGATGCCGTTCATCCGGAAGATCTGAACGGGCTCTTGAGCGTCTGGAAAACACTTCTAGAGGCGGGTACCGCAGGAGAGACCGAGGCACGGTTGCGCCGCCATGATGGTGTCTATCGCTGGTTTCTGTTCCGGATTCAGCCGTTGCGCGACGAAAACGGTCGCATCGTCAAATGGCACGGCGTCAATATCGACATCGAAGACCGCAAACAGGCCGAAGACGAACTGCGCCAGAGCGAAGCTTTCCTCGCGCAAGGCGAAGCGGTCAGCGAAACCGGCAGCTTTCTCTGGAATCTGGAACTGGAAAGCTTCCGCTGGTCGGAGCAACTCTATCGCATCTTTGAATGGGAAAACGGCTCGCCGGTGACGACCGAGCGCATTGCGACGCGTGTCCACCCTCAAGACCTTGCCGACGTGGAAGAGATGGTGAAGCGCGCGCAGGCGGGGCTGAATACGGAATTCGTGCGCCGGCTACTCATGCCCGACGGCGCGGTTAAATATCTCCATTTCGTCGCCCGCTCCGGCCGCGACCGCGATGGTCGCTTGACCTATCTGGGGTCGGTCCAGGATGTCACCGAGCGGCGGCTTGCCGAGGAAACACTCAACAAGGTCCGGTCGGAGCTTGCGCACGCGTCGCGGACCATGAGTCTCGGCGTTCTGACCGCCTCGATCGCGCATGAAGTCAATCAGCCGCTGTCGGGCATCGTGACAAATGCTTCAACCTGCCAGCGAATGCTTGCCGTCGATCCGCCCAATCTGGAGGGCGCCCGGTCGACGGCACAGCGCACGTTGCGCGACGCACATCGTGCTTCGGACGTGATCCAGCGTCTCAGGATCCTGTTCGCCCGAAAGGAACCGATGACCGAGCGCATCGCACTGAATGAGGCGGCACAGGAGGTTCTTGCCCTATCGTCAAGCGAGCTTCGGGATAGCGGTATCATCGTCCAAACGGATTTCGATTCCGCGCTGCCCGATGTGATCGGCGACCGCGTGCAGCTTCAGCAGGTCATTCTGAACCTGATTCTCAACGCCGCGGACGCGATGCGGGACACAAAGGACCGTCCCCGCGATCTTGCGATCGACACTATCCGCGAAAATGCACGGGAAGTCCGGCTGTCGGTGCGCGATTCAGGCTCGGGAATCGAGCCGGAGAACGCGGCGAAGCTGTTCGAGGCCTTCTACACGACCAAAAGCAAAGGCATGGGGGTCGGGCTTTCGATCAGCCGCTCGATCGTCGAAAGCCACGCGGGCCGTATATGGGCTATGCCAAATGACGGGCCCGGCGCGACCTTTTCCTTCACGGTGCCCTGCGCACCGGAACGAAGCGCGAGCCCGACCGACACCAAAGTATGATGGAGCCGGGATAGCCGGCGGCGCATCCTGCTCCCAACGGGCAACTCGAAATCGGTCGATTTGCCGCGTGACAATATATTTATCGCAGCGATGGCGCGGAACGCGGCACAAGAGAAAGGAATTTGCAGGTACTCGTGCGCGTGCCGGAGGAATCGTCGAAGGATGCTTGAATGCCAAAACCCGTTCTAGTGTCCGTTGTTGATGACGACGAGTCCGTGCGGGAATCCCTGCCCGACCTTCTGAAGGAGTTTGGGTTCGCGGTTCAGGCGTTCTCGTCGGCCGAAGCGTTCCTCACCTCCAAATATCTCAATCAGACGAAATGCCTGATCCTCGACGTCGCGATGCCGGGCATGTCCGGCCCGGGCCTCAAGCATGAGCTGGAGCGGCAAGGGCTGACCATTCCGATCGTCTTCATCACCGCTCACGCGGATGTGTTGACGCGGCCGAACGGCGTGAAAGGCGCAGCCGCTTGCCTCGTAAAGCCTTTTAGCGACACGGCTTTGCTCGCGGCTTTGAAGAAGGCACTCGGCACGGACTGAAGGGGCACTTGCCCAAGGGAGGCCTGCATGGATTTAATCGAAACGCGAATTGGCCTTTCGGGAATGTCCGTGCCGCAAATGGCGCCCATAGTCTTCGTGGTCGACGACGACATATCCATTCGGGAATCGCTCGAAGCACTGATCCATCACGAAGGCTGGCAGGCGGCGATTTTCGATTCCGCCCGCGAATTCCTCAGCCACCAGCGTGCGCCGATTCCCTCCTGCCTCATTCTGGACGTCAACCTTCCGGACCTGAACGGCTTGGACCTTCAAGAGCGCCTGCTAAGCGATCGCATGAACATGCCCATCATCTTCCTGACAGGATATGGCGACGTGCCGATGAGCGTGCGCGCGATGAAGGCCGGCGCGGCGGAATTCCTCACCAAGCCGTTCGACGACACTGTCCTGCTCGACGCCATCCGCAGCGCCATCGGGCGCAGCGAGACGGCTCTGGCCCGCGAGACCGAAATACAGGCGCGCCGGGAAAGATTTGAAGCCCTCAGCAAGCGGGAGCGCGAGGTGATGACGCTTGTCGTCAAAGGCCTTCTGAACAAACAGGTCGGCGGCGAACTCGGCATCAGCGAGATCACGGTGAAGGCGCACCGCGGTCACGTCATGGAAAAGATGAAGGCCAGATCTTTCGCCGAACTCGTGAACATAGCCGCCAGCCTTGGCATAACGGCGGAAGCCAAATCTTAATGATGTTGGACTTTGTCAAAGCCCACTGAACGGTGGCGGTAGCGTAGAACTACCGACACGGCTGAATCGTCTCAGATTCGGTCATCCCGCATTCAGTGACCTATTGTAGACACCCGCATTGCGAGGATCGTTGGCTGGATCGATATATTCCAGGCCCAGCGGCCCATTGGCTGTCACCTGCGTGATGTACGCTCCGGACTTCGCGCAATGGAAGTGAGGCTGGCCACCGGGAAGCACGATGAGGCTTCCGGGCGCAAACGCCAGCAACTTGCTTTCATCGAAAGTTTCGCCAAGGCCGATGTAGAAGACACCGGATATGACCGTATAGACGCGATCTTCAGGATGCGCATGCGGCATCAACTTCTCGTCATGTGGCACCATCACACGGACGACGTATGGCCCCGGCTTGGACGGATCGCCCACGAGCACCGACAATCGCGCTGCCGGTGGAAAAGCCGGAAATGCCCGCCACTCGACCTCTTCCGGACGGATGGAATGGAATGTGTCCTCGTCGCGTTGATGCGCAGCCATGACCTACCCTACTTCCGCGCCATCACCAGCCGGTGCCTGAAGCGGGGCGGCGAACGAGGAACGCGCTCACGAGCACCACCCAAACAAGGCCGATGGCAGGCGATATGACCCGCGAGAAGACGCCGTCAGGCGCCCAGAACCCATCGCTCATCCATGTGGACCCACCGAAGAGAACGAGCACGACACCCGCTACACAAACCACGAAGGTCGCGTTCGAGATCAGCGAGGCTCGCCACAGCCCGAAGCTGCCGGCCATGATCAGCATCGCGCGCGGGAACGAGGTCAGCACGAAACACGCCCAAGCGAAATCGTTCAGCCCCGAGGCCAGCGCGGCATCGCCCGCGCCTGCGATCGAATAGGCGAGCGCGGCAACGACGGTCACGAACAGGAGGAACAGCGCACAGAACGCAGCACTGGACGCCGTCGCCGCCGAACCCCAACCGTCCTTGCCTGCTTCCGCGAGCGCGGCCCGGATTGCGGCTGCGAACCACAGCAGGTTGAGAGTTGCAAAGCCAGATACGAATGCTGCGATCAGGATACGCGCGCGGTCGCCGACGTAGAATGCGGCAAGGTCCCCGGACGATGCACCGACGTGCGGTTGCGGTCCGTAGAGAAAAGCCGCGACGATGAAGAGACCCGCGGACTGGATTCCGGCGGAGCGCCACATGCGCTCCCAAAATGCGCCGCCATACATGCTGGCCGGTGCGGTGGAAACAGTTGGCGAAGCGCTCATATCGTTTCTCCGCTGAAATCGAACAGTGCACAAGGCCCCTGCTCTTCCGGGTGCATTACATCGGCTTGAAAGCACCAATGCCAATTGGACGATAGTATTGGTGGCACGAACGCACGGGAAACCGGTGAGAACGCAATCCCGATGTTAGGCCGGGTGCGTCGCCAAGTGAGGCAGCGTTTGGAGGACCTGCCATCGTCCTGCTATGGGCCCCTCCCTAGGATCAGCAACTTCAGCGAGCCGGGAACGAATTGTACATGACCGCCGGATTGCGCCGCCGGCTTTGCCGCATCGGCGGTCGCAAGGAACAGGCGCCCGGTTTTGGGATCAACGGCCATCGTGCGCGCGCCTGGCAAGGTTGTGACGCTGGCGAGATTTTCGAACTTGTTCGCGTCGCGCTCGGCCACAACGGATAGCGTTCCATCGCCGTTGGAGCTGAAGGCAAGCTTGCGCTCGGGATCGAACGCGGCGGAGTCGGTTCCCTTGCCGATCGGGAGCTTCGCCAGGACCTTGCCGTCTGACGCATCGACGACCAGCATCTTTGAATTGACACAGCTGACAAAAAGCCGTGCCGTGGTCTCGTCCATCGCCAAACCGTGCGGCCTCTCGCATGCCGCAACCGGCCAGCGCGCCGTGATGGCCTGCGACGCGGCGTCGAACACCACGATTTCGTTCGTGCTGGCGATATTGATGTACAGTTTTCCGTGACCGTCCGCGACTGCCATTTCCGGCGCGCCGCCCAACGGTACGGTCTTCAGGCTCTGAAGCTTGACGGCATCGATTGCCGTCACACTGTTGCCGTCGGCATTCATGACGAAAACACGCTTGGTCGCCGGATCGTAAACCATGGCGTCCGCATCGATACCGACCGGCAGAGACGCGGTTCTGGCCAGCGTCTTCAGATCGAACACCACCACGGCCTTGGCTGCCGCATCGTCGGCGAAACCGCGCCCGAGGTCCGGGACCGCGATGACATCGTGGCTTTCGCCGATGTTGGCGATCTCGCCGACGACTTTACCTTGCGCGACATCGACGACGTCGATTTTGGTGCGGTGGGAAACAAAGACCCTGTTCGAGACCGGTTCGTACCGGATGAAATCCCAGCGATCCGGTGCGCCGAGAGGAACGGTCTTTTCGATCGTGTATAGCGCAGTGTTCGCCGTATCGGCGCCCGAAGCCGCGGACAGCGCTATTCCGAACAGGCCGAGGCCGATTGCCATAGTGGTGATGATGCGGTGCATGTGCTCGCTCCTTGGTAGCTCTCGGGTTGCGTACGCGGCCGTTATCGGCCGGCGGCAAACAGCGGCGTCATCGTGACCATACCATTTTCGGTATCGGCGGCGTGACCCAGGAATTCGTCAATGCCGAACGCCTGCTCGGTCGTGCGCAGCAGGGAGTAGTGGTTGTAGGGCGTCTGGTCGATCACATGACGTGGGCCGTGATTGGTGAGGACCAGCGTTACAATATGGCCGCCGCCGAAATTGGCGAGGCTGTTAGGATCGGATCCGCAGCAGCCCTGTGCACCCGTCTTGCGTTCTTCCTTGTTGTTCTCGTCGAATGTCACGACGATGGCGGTGTTGCCCGCACCCGTCCACGCCTCAGAACCCATGAGCTTGGCGACGATTGCCCCGATTTCCGCATCGCCACGCCGGATCAGGCCCGGAAGATCGGCATCGCCATCGCAATCCTTCGGAACATCAGCCCCGTCGTTGCTTCCAAGGCCGTGCATGTCGTTGCACTGGTTGGGAACGATGTGCGCGTAATTGGGAAGCCGGTCCGCCGCAACGTCCGCGTCCAACTGGCGAAAGCCCACGATGTGTTCCGCCAACTCCGGGAATGGAGCGTTGTGGACGGTCTTGAAATTCACAAACCCGTTGTGCTTGGCGGCATAGAGATTGTTGGGCATGCCCTTGACGGGATAACTGTCTGTCGGCCACCGCGGCACCAGCGATCCTGCGGACGGCAGGTCTTCGACATAGGCCTTCCAGGTGAGGCTCTTCTCCGCGAGCTGATCCATCAGGCTTCGTGCCGAAAGTGCATGATCGGCGTAACCGATCTCGGAGGTTTTCTCGCAAAACTCAGCCTTTACCCCCGCTTGGCAGTAGAAAGCATCGTCGTCGTGGATGCCGAAGGTATCGCCACCCAGCATGGCGACGTAGTTGCCTTCGCTCGAATGCACCTCGCCATAGAAGCGCGAAGCCGACCCGTATTCGTTCGCGAGCTTGTGAATCGCCGGTGTCCATTCCGGGTGCGACATGAGCTGGTCGTAGCCCTTGTTCTCCGCGACGATCACAAAGATATGGTCGTAGCGCGGCATGGACGGTCCAGCATCAGCAGCACTCGCGGGAGCCGTCGCGATCTGCATCATGCAAGGGATCAACCAGATCCACGCTAGGGGTCTGAAACCCGCCATTGTCGCTGTCCTATAGGTGAATGCGCACGCCCGCCTCAAAGGTCTGGTCATAGAACTCGCGCTGAATCGGCCAGTTGGGTGCGCCCAGATAAATCCGCAACGGTGCATTCGTCAGATTTCTGACGTTGAAGTAGGCCGACCAGTCCTCGGTGATGTCGTAGCTCGAGGTGAAGTCCAGGGTGAAGCGCGAGTCCTCGAACTGATCCTGCGCGCGATCGCCGCCGACCTGATAGAGGCTGTGACCGACATACTGTCCGGCCAGCCGCAGGGATAATCCGTAAGCCTCGTAAAACGCCGCGACATTGTAGGTGATCGGCGAGGTGCCCGGTAAAGCGTGCTCTTCGCCAGGCCGTGGCGCGCCGCTGCTCGTCACAAGCGTGATGTTTCCTTCAAGACCCAATCCGTCGAACGGCTTCGGCAGGAACGTGAACTTCTGCTGATAATCCGCTTCAAGGCCACGGGCATAGGCCGATGGGATGTTTCCATAGCTGACTAGAAACACCGGACTGACGCCCGGCAGTCTCGGATCGCTCTGCACCTTGATCGTGCGGGAGAAGATGTAGTCCTGGAATTCCTTGTCGAAGCCGCCGAATTGCAGGATTCCGCTGTCGTTCAGATAATACTCGAGGTCCACATCGAAATTGTCGCCGGTCGTGGGCTTTAGGTCGGGATTTCCGGTCGTTATCGTGCTGTTGGGGATGTCGACGGACGACGCAAATGCAACCTGGTTGAAACCAGGCCTGCCGATTCCCGTCGAATACGTCGCGCGCGCGACCAGGTCGGGCTGGAATTCGTAGCGCAACTGCACGGTCGGAAAGACGTTGGTATACGACCTCGGCAAGACCGTGAAGCTGTTTGGCGGCGGCAACAGATTGCCGTCGGCATCGAAGTTGAAGAAGCCATACTTTGCGTCCGTCGCTTCGACGCGCACGCCGGCCAGCAAGCCCCACGGACCATACTCGCCCGTATACATGCCGTAGCCCGCGTAGATGTTTTCATTGGCCTTGAAGTAAGCCGTGGGATCCATTTCCATCGGGCCCGCATCGATGGTGCCGTTCTTGATCAGGCCAAGAAGTGCACCCTGATTGATGCGCGGGCCGTTGGTGTAGTGATTGTCGTAATAGCCTTGATCAGGCGGCAGCGGCGACAGACTCGCCAGACTGATATTGAGATCGGAGATGCTCCCGCCGGAGGGATTGCTCAAATCCTGCGTAAATGTGTTCTGAACCTTGTTGCGAAGCCGCACCTGGAACCCGAACTTCACCTGGTCGGCATCGCTCAGGATATTGAGCGGCATGATGGCGTTGCCCGCATAGGACCACTCCTGGTCCGTGTCCTTTTCCGTGTTGTTGCTGAATTTGGAGAGCGTATACAGCGCCGGGTCGTTAGGGTTCGTTCCGTCCTGAATGTCGATGGAAGGGAAGTTCGGATCGGTGATGTTGTCGTAGGTGACAAAAACGCCTTCGGGGCCGTTGAACGTGCTGCCGTAATTGCGCGAGACATAGAACGTGGCGCGCGAATAGGCGGCGTGATAGTCGATCTTGATCGCGCCGAAATCGTCTTCGCCGCCAATGGCGAACACGCCATTGCGATGGGCTTCCTGCTCGTTGGTGCCCTTCAACGTGATGTCGGACTGGGTTGCGATGCCGCTCGGGTTGGCGGGATCCACGGCCAGGGGATAATCGCCGCCGAGGGCATTGTAAACTAGGTGGTTCTTGATCACGGATTCGACGTACCCGAACTCGTTGGCGCGAATATAGTAGCGATGGTCGGGATTCGGCTTGAAGTCGAACTCGCCGCCATAGCCAAAACGGCGGCGGTGATAGTTGTAAAGCCGCATTTGCAGGTCGTCATAGACTTTGTCGAGCGGACCGGCCGGATTGATTGGATCGTTGATGTAGTCTTCTTCGAGATCGTCGAAGCCGCGGCGATCTTCACGCCAGGAAGCATCGAGCACGATCGAAAACGGCGTAGGATTGGAAATCCAGCCCGGCATGACCTGATCGGCGGTCCGGCCTTGCTCGACGACGAGTCCGTTGTTGAATCCGAAGCGCGCGCCGGCAGCGATTTCGCCGTTGTAAGGGCCGCCATGTTCGTGGATCGGCTCGTAACCCACGCCCACGGTGATGTCGGCGAAGGGCTTGGTGACGTCCGCTGCGGAGCGCGGCGTCAGTTCGACCGTGCCACCCAATCCTTCGGCATCATGATCGGGTGTACCCGTCTTGGTGACAATAAGCCCGTCGATCGCGCCGTCGGGGATCGTGTCGAACTCAACCGCGCGGCCGCCGCCGCCATTGTATGTGCCGCCCGGGTTGGTGTTCAGCAGCGGTATCCCGCCATAGGTCGCACCGTTGAGATTGCCGTCCAGGCCGCGGATATTGACGAACCGCCCCTCGCCGGTGTCGCTCAACAGCGAGACGCCGGGAATACGGCTCAAGGACTCCGCCGCGTTGAAATCCGGGTATTTGATGATTGCCTCGGCCGGCTGGATGTTGACAATGTTGAACGCATTTTTCTGCTGTTCGCGCGCGCCTTCCTGATAGCGCGAGGCCGTTACGACAACCGTTTCCAGATTATCGGTCGCGGTGTCGGCACGGGCAGGCCCGACAACAACAAGGGCGGTCGTGCAAAGCGCCAGCAAGCGTGTTTTCGGCTTCAAAAACGTCATCGTCGGCCCCCGCCAGTGAACTCACACAGAATAGGGGCCGCCATCCTTGCCGGCCCCGTCTCGCGCAAGTCATCGGTGGGCTGGGTCACATTTCGGAATAGGTTTGATGATGCTTCGGAGAATTATCCTTACGAATCGACAAGCTCCGCTTCGGCCATGGCACTGCGCACGACAGGAGGCGCAGCAATCCTCTCGAATTCGAGCGAGGCGCGAAGGCCCGGTTTGTTGTCCTCCAGCGTCACTTTGGAGCCATGGAGCTCCGCGATGGCCGAAACCAGCGCGAGACCCAGGCCGCTGCCGGGTGTCGTGCGGCTCTGCTCGCGGCGGAAAAAGCGCCGGAAGACGCTCTCGCGATCCTCCGGCGGGATGCCGGTTCCCTTGTCGCGCACGGAGACGAGAACTTTGGAACGCTGCATCTCGGCTTCAAGTGCAATGGGCGTGCCGCCGGGCGTGTGCCGAACGGCGTTGTCGAGCAAGTTCGCCAACAATCGGAAGAGCAGCTGGCCATCTCCCATGATGGTCAAATTGGGGGCAATGCGCACAGAAAATGGACGGCCCAAATCGCTGATCAAGGGCTCGTAGAACTCCGCCACTTTGCGAACGAGCTCCGACAAATCCAGCGCCGCCATCCCTTTGCGCCGGACCCCAGCCTCAAGCTGCGCGATCCGAAGGAGGGCGGAGAACACCTCCATGAGGTGGTCGCAATCCGCGATGGCATCGTTTACGGCAGACGCATAGTCCTGAACGCTCCTGGCATCTTCGCGCGCGCGCTCGAGCTTGTAGCGAAGATGGGCCAATGGCGTGCGCAGATCGTGCGCGATGTCGGTGGAAACCCGGCGCAGCCCGTCCATGAGTGTAGCGATACGATCGAGCATGGTGTTGATCGTTGCCGCGAGTTGATCGAGTTCATTTCGCGAGTTGGTAACCGGAACGCGCTCGCTCAGGCGTCCGGCCATGATTCCGCGGCAGGTCGCCGTGATGGCGTCGACCCGATGCAAAAAGCTCCGGCTGACAGCCATGCCGCCGGCGGTTGCGATGATGAGACTCGCAAGAAGTACGAGCGCGAATGCGCCGATGATCTCCCTTTCGGCATCGGTCGCGATCTGCAGATCGCGCCCCACGAAAGCATAGGTATGGGCGTCGAGGAACATGCCTCTCCCGAGCACCGTGTGGCCCGCCATCGCGGTCCCGCCAAGCGAAACGGGGTAGGGAAAGCGCCGTTCTCCTACGCTCATTTGCATGGATGGCAGATTGCCGGCGATCTTGTGCGATCCGGATTGCAACAAGAAGAGGTCGGCGGCGTCGGCGGCCAGCAGGCGGTCGTCGATCATCTCCTTGGCCTCGTGCAAGGCCTTGCCGCGCGGCAGTCCTCCGATGTAGGCCCGCTGGATCGCGGCGAGGTCATCGTTCGAGGCCCTCACCACGTCGTTCTCGAAGGCGTCTTTGACGACGGCGAAAATCACCATCATCAAAATCAGGGTCGAGAAAACAAATAATCCGGCATAGACGGCGGTCAGCCGGAAGCTCTCGGTTTGAAACGATCTAATGCGCACGAAGAATATAGCCCACGCCGCGCACCGTGTGGATCATCTCGGGCGTAAACTCCCGGTCCACTTTTCCGCGCAACCGGCTGACATGCGATTCGACTATCGTCGTTCCCGCGTCGAAGTCCAGGCCCCAGACATTTTCAAGCAGCATGGTGCGCGTGACCGCTCGGCCGCTGTTCTGCATCAGATATTCGAGCAGCTTGAATTCCTGCCGCTGCAGCTCGATGGCGGTTCCCTGGCGCTTGACGGTACGCGCAAGTAGATCGAGTTCAAGGTCGCCGACGCGAAGCATCGTCTGCAGGGCTACCGATTTTCTGGCACGGCGAATGAGCGCGTTGGAGCGGGCGATCAATTCCGACGTCGCAAACGGCTTTGCCAGATAGTCGTCGCCTCCGCACTCCAGCCCCTCGATGCGCGCGTCGAGATCGTCCATGGTCGTGAGAAACAACACAGGCGCTTCAATATGAGCCCGCCTCAGATTGCGCACGATCGTGAGCCCGTCAAGGCCGGGAAGCATCCGGTCGACGATGATAAGGTCGAACTTTCCGCCGGATGCCTGATGATACCCGTCGGTACCGGTCGCCGCCCAGTGTGCGGAATGGCCGATGCTTCGCAAAGCCTCAGTCACGTGGAGCGCGGTTTGCGGGTCGTCTTCGATGACGAGGGTCGTTGCGATGGCCGAGTTTTCTTCCACCGCGTGGATAACATCAATTGATCGTGAAAGTTATGTGACGCCCGCTAGGCCCCGCATTCATGTAATCATGCGGGGAACGCCACTTACTCGCGTGGCGCGACAGCCGCTTCCTTATGTTCGCCCTGGTTCGACGCGGCAGACCATCCTCCGCCAAGCGCCTGATAAAGGGTGACGGCGGCATTCAGGCGATCTGCGCGCGCCTGCACCAGCGCAAGTTCGGTCGCGAGCAGGACGCGTTCCGTATCCAGCTGGTCGAGATAGGGCGAATAGCCTGCGCGACACCTGTTCGTCGCAAGTTTGAGCACTCGCGCCAAGGAGTCTCGCTGCGCCGTCAGGACCTGCTCCTGCTGATTTAGCTTCCGCACCGCGGCCCGGTGCGATAGGTGATGATGAGATATTCGCGGTTGACGAAGCGGTACGGCCCACGGGATATGCCGGGCTCGTGAGCGGCATGGCGAAGGCCCGATTGCGGATTGCATCTTCATCTTTCGGCTCCTGTTTGTGAACGTCAGCTATTCCCGGCCGTCCACGGTGAGATCGAAGGTGCTTACGCCTTCAAGATTTCTTGGGCCATCGAGCGAGGCAAGGAGCCGACCGTAGCCGCACGTCGCATTCTCATGCCGTTCAGGGTGGCGAGCGCGAACTAATCTTGGCAGAAGGAATCGAAGCGGAGTTGACCCGCATGCGGCGGGCCGACCCGAACGCATTGTTCGATCTTATGGGCATTTGGCCAACGCTGAAGATGGCCTCGTTGACGACTAAAAATACGGCTGCGGAGCCGGGGTCGCTCCGCAGCCGACAGGTATCGTCGCAGTTTTTTTGTTCTAGGCCGCCGCTACTGCTTCGCGCCGCGTACGGGCTGCACGATCCTGGCCGGCTTTACGCCGGTGCGGCCATTGCGGTCATAGACGAACGCGCTTCCGGGTTTGGCATGCCAGGAGCGCCCTTCGC
>Ga0105238_10004692_pt1 | contig 13520 bp, 5 predicted proteins | sample KBSC34metaG_FD_81526 | JGI IMG/M metagenome (GOLD analysis project Ga0105238, IMG submission 81526) | Corn rhizosphere microbial communities from Kellogg Biological Station, Michigan, USA - KBS C3-4 metaG | ecosystem: Host-associated > Plants > Roots > Rhizosphere > Soil | place: Michigan, USA... | reverse complement strand
TCCTCCGAATATCGATGCCTTCCAAGGCGGCACAAACGTTCCGCCAAACGGTGGGGGCGGTAATGCGACCGCAGGTCCAGGCGTGCTCGGCGGAGCGTGCTTCGGCGCGCAGGCCGGTGGCCCCAATGGCTTCTACGATTTCGCGAGTACGCGTTACGCGCCGATCGGCGGCCAGTTCCGCACCCAGGATTACGACCGCACGAGGCGAGGTTTTGCCGCAGCAATGCAGTGGGAAAGCCTTGATCGGCGCGCATCGCTGACTGCGCAGTTCCTACGCTCGCATGCGAGCGAGAACTGGATCGAACACACCTTCGAGGCCGGTTCCGATTTATCGGAGTACAACACCTTCCCCGCCGGCTGCTTGCCGAACACGGCCGGCCCGATTGGCGGCGTGTTCCCGAACCAGGCCAACCAGCCGATCGCTCAGTGCGGGGTGGGTCCGAACGGTACGATCATGGGTGCGACGGGCGGAAGCTGGCACAGCTACGCCAATGGAGCGACATTTCCCAACTACCAGTATGACAGCACCGGCCTGTTCGAGAGCGGCTACATCACGCTGCCGATGGGCGGCTGGCGGGGCAGCCCGATCGGGTCGGGCTTTGGATCGCAGGAAGTCGGTGATCGTGTCGCCCAGGGCGGTATGCAGACAACGTTGAACAACCGCCAGGTTCAGGACGACAATATCGTCCAGGACCAGTCGCTCAACTTCAAGTTCAAACCGAGTCCGCACTGGGACATCAACCTCGACGCACAATATGTGCACGCGAGACACGATCAGCTCGACTTCGGCGTTCACGGATCGACATTCGCCGATCAGCAAGTGGACCTCACCGGTCAATATCCGGTCATCACTCCACACAAGCCGCTGACGGAAACTTACACCTGGTCCGGCCCACCGTCACCGGCGATGGCGAATGCCAGCGACTCGACATACTTCAGCAATCCGCGCTTCACCTTCTGGCGCTCGGCGATGGACCACATCGAGCATAGCCGCGGCGATGAGTGGGCGTTCAAGGGCGATGTCGCCTATAATTTCCTGAACGACGGCTTCTTCAAACAGCTGAAGTTCGGTGCGCGCTACGCCGACCGCGAGCAGCACGTCAAATACACCACCTACAATTGGGGATCGCTGAGCGAGGTCTGGACCGGCGCGGCCGCGTTCATGGACCAGATCGGCGTGCCCCAAGGCAATGTTTCCCTGTACACCTTCGACAACTTCTTCCGGGGCAAAACAACCGCTCCGCCGTCCGCCAACTATTATAACGGCAACCTCACCAGCGGTTACGATCAGGCGGTCGCCTTCTTTCAGCAGATCCAGGCCTATGCCGCGTCGCATGGCGGTGCCGGTGCCCAGTCGTGGGTTCCGCTCGCCGGGCGGGCCGGGGTAATTTCCGGGACGCCATTCCTCCCCGGCGATATCCAGGATATCGGCCTGAAGACGGCCGACGCCTATGCGATGCTTCGTTTTGGCAGAAGCGAGCCGATCTTCGGCGACGTCCGCCTCGACGGAAACATCGGCGTACGATTCGTCCACGATAACATGAACTCGGCCGGCGCGTTCCAAATCCCGTCGCAGCAGTCGTTGGGAATGACAACCGGCAGTCCGCCCGTCTTCGTGCCATATGCCACGAAGTGCGTCGCGACCCTACCGCCGCCTCCGGCTCCGCAGGTGCCGACTATCCCCGGCGTCTGTGCGCTCGGACCCGTCGGCTACGCGCAGCTCGCGACCTTTGCGAACGGCCAGGCAATTCCGGACACGGCAATCAACAAGTACAGTTACTGGCTGCCTAGCGCGAACCTCAAATTCGGGATCACAAACGACCTGGTCTTCCGGCTCGCGGCGAGCAGGGATTTGGCGCGGCCATCGCTGGCGGACACCCGCAATTTCCTGACGATCGGTCTTGGCACCAACGGTCAGTTGACTGCGACTGCCGGCAATCCAAACCTAAGGCCGATTACCTCGGACAATTTCGATGCCACGCTTGAATGGTATTTTGCTGGAAGCGGCCTCGGATCGGTCACGATCGATGGCTTCATCAAGAACATCCACAACTATGTTTATTCGAACACGACGTTGCGAGACATCACCAACAATGGCGTGACCGAATCGATCTTCGTCCGAGGCCCGGCCAATTTCAACGGGACGGGCAAGGTCCGAGGCTTTGAAATCGCATATAATCAGATCTATGATTTCCTTCCGGGTCTGCTCAGCGGTTTCGGTCTCAGCGCGAACCTCACCTATCTAAAGAGCGAGGGCATTCCGAACTCGTTCCTGAACGGAGGGTCGCCCGTCAACGTGACGCCGATCGGAATTGCCGGCAACCTGCCGTTGGCGCAATTGTCGAAATGGGCGGTCAACATCCAGCCGTTCTACGAGAAAGGGCCGATCTCGATCCGCGTTGCCTACAACTGGCGGTCGAAGTTCCTGCTGACGGAATCGGACGTCATCTTCCCGTACTTCCCGATCTGGAATGACAAGACGGGCACCCTTGATGCGTCGGCGTTCTACACGATCTCGCCGGCACTGAAGATCGGCGTTCAGGCACAAAACCTGACGAATGAGGTGACCAAGACCCTCCAGCAATACACGCTCGACGGGAGGTTGGCGCCGCGATCATACTTCATGAACGACCGAAGGTTCTCGTTCATCGTGCGCGGCTCGTTCGGAGGATCGTCGGCCCCGCCGCCGCCACCTCCGCCGCCGCCTCTGCCGCCGCCACCGGCGACGCAGACCTGTCCGGACGGCTCGGTAGTTCCGGCTACGGCAACGTGCCCGCCGCCGCCGCCTCCGCCACCTCCGCCGCCTCCGCCACCGCCGGAGCCCGCGCCAGAGCGCGGCTAGGCGAAGGAAGGCAGCTGAAATTCCCCTCGGCCCCCTCTTCGGAGGGGGCCTTTTTCTTGTCAGTGCGGCTGGCCCGGCGCGTTAGGGAACCGCAGCGCCTGGTAATAAGCGAGCGGATGCTCGGGCGGTGCGTGGCCCGGTGGGAGAGGGCGATGGGAGACGCTCTGGAAGTAGGCGAGGCATGCGTCGCGCCACCACCGTGCTTCGCGCTCCTGCGCGGCGAGATTGGCCGATACCGCGGCAAAGCGCTGGTCATCGACAAGGCCCTTCAGCGAACGCCAGTCGGTGCGCATCGCCTGCACGCCCTGGACACCCCAGTCGTACCGCGTGACCAGCTCGTCCCATAAGGTGCGGCCACTGTGGACTCGCTGGTCCCAGCGGACGTGATGGAACCACAGCAGGTAATCGAGGGCGCTGACGTAGAAGTCGTCAAAGCGCCGCGCGGCCTCCGGCGCGTATTGCGCGAGCGCATTGCTGCCTGTCGCGGTCCGATCGAAGCCGATGCCGGTCGCATCCGCGCGGTGATAATAAGTGGGGTTCCACTCGGGCCGCGCTTGGTCCGAGACCCACGGCGCCGGGCCATAGTGGTGCCCTGTGCCCATCAGGTGGGCAAGGCCGAGCGGCGTCATATAGTTCACGACATCATCCCGCGACGTCATCATGATCGGGACGACAGCTGCGACAATGCGGCTGTCATTGCCCCAGGTCATGCGAGTCCATTCTTCGGCGATGCTCCTGGCCTTCAGCGACGGATCCCAGGCCAGCCGGCCAAACGCATACCAGTTCGCCTGATCGAAGTCGGATCCGCTCCAGTTGCGGTCGCGGCCGGTGTTCGCGACGCCGGCCATTGCGCCGATCGTATCCGAGACGCGCGACGCCGGACGAGGGCGGAAGGTCCGGCTCTTCAGCACCTCCTCCCACATCGACCCGAGGTAGGCGAGGTGGGTGTTGAAGCCGAGATACTCCTTGGTGATCTGCGCCTCCATCGCCATGCGCGTCGCCGGCATCGCCCCGAACAGGGGGTGGAAAGGCTCGCGCGGCTGGAAATCGATGGGGCCGTTCTTGACCTGCAGGATGACGTTGCTCGCGAACTTGCCGTCGAGCGGGCGGAATTCATCGTAGGCTTGCTTTGCGCGGTCCTCGCCGGAGGACGAGTAGACGAAGGCCCGCCACAGCGCGACGCCGCCGTACGGACGAAGCGCCGCGGCGAGCATGTTGGCGCCGTCGGCATGGGTGCGGTGATAGTCCTGGGGCCCGGGCTGGCCTTCCGAATTGGCCTTGACCAGGAAGCCGCCGAAATCGGGGATCAGGCGATAGATTTCGGTGGTCTTGGAGCGCCACCAGGCGCGGACGGCGGGGTCGAGCGGGTCGGCGGTCTTGAGGTGGCCGAGCTCAATGGGCGCTGAGAAGCGCGCCGACAGGTAGACGCGGATACCCCATGGGCGGAACACATCCGCGAGCGCCTTTACCTTCAGGAGGTAGGCAGCCGTGAGCATCTCTGCTTTCGCGTTGACGTTGTTGAGGACGGTGCCGTTGATTCCGATCGAGGCGTTCGCGCGCGCATAGTCCACGTAGCGCGGGTCGATCCGGCCGGGCAGCGACTGCCAGTCCCACAGAGAACGGCCGGCATAGCCACGCTCGACGAAACCGTCGGGATTGTCCCAATGGTCGAGCATCCGGATCGGCAAAGCCGGCCGGTCGCGGAGGTTGAAATTGTCGAGCGGCCGACGCGTCTGGATCCGGCGTAGCAGCGCGAAGGAGCCGTAGAGCAGGCCCCGCTCGCTGTTGGCGGAGATGAGCGTGACGCGGTGGCCGTTCAGGTGCTTGGTTCGAATCCGGAAGCCTTCGGTTCCGAGACCAGCCGTGCGCGCCAGCGCGAGGACGATTGCGCCGTCGCGATCGACGCCCGGGCGAGAGAAGATGGTGGTGCCAAGGAGGCCGGAAAGGCCGCGCTTGAGCTCGGATGCGGCAGCCTCGGCAGTCGGGCCGTGCGCGTCGACGACGATCTCGGTCGCGCGTGCCGCGTAGCCCGTGAGCTGTGCCGCCTCGACCGGATCGTAGCGCAGCCACAAGCGATAGCCGTCCTCCGCGGACGCCGGCGCGGCCGCGAACAGAAGTACCGCCCCAGCGGCAATTTTGGGCGATTTGCGGGACTCGAACATTGTCGCCCAGACGCTACCCTGTTAGCGCTATCATAGGTAGAGGAGGGACGATGCAACTCACCAGGCGGGATGCCCTTGCAGGTGGTGCGGCGCTGGTTGCCGCGACAGCGTCACCGACATTCGCCGTGGGTGCGGCGCCTTCGCTCAACCAGCTTGCCGCGCGCAGCGGCAGGCGCTTCGGGTCGGCTGTCGCTTGGAGCCCTCCGGGGACGGACGCAGGCAGCATCACCAATCCATCCTACACGCGGCTCCTGGAGCGTGATTGCTCGCTGCTAGTGCCCGAAAATCAGCTCAAGTGGCAGTGGGTGCGTCGGACGCCCGGGGAGTTCGACTTCCGGGCATTCGACGCGATCGCGGACTATGCCGCCAGGCACGACTTCAAGCTGCGCGGCCACACGCTCTTCTGGACGCCGACCAAATGGTATCCGAAGTGGCTTGCCGAGACGAAGTTCGGCTCGGCGGCCGACGCGGAGAAGCTGCTGACCGAGCATGTGCGCACCGTCTGCGGTCGCTACGGCACACGCATCTATTCCTACGACGTCGTCAACGAAGCGGTGCAGCCGGAAACCGGCCAGATTCGCGACACCAACGTCACCCGCGCGCTCGGCGGCGAGGGTTTCCTCGATCTCATGTTTCACACCGCCCGCGAAGCCGCCCCGCACGCGCAGCTCGTCTACAACGATTACATGAGCTGGGAGCGCAACCCGATCGACGAGATGCACATGAAGGGTGTGCTCAAGCTACTCGAGGGATTTCGCAAGCGCGGCACCCCAGTCGATGCGCTCGGCGTGCAGTCGCACATCCGCCTGCTCAAGCATCTGCCGGTCGCGCAAATCGTGCGCGAGTCCGAACGGCCGTGGCGCCGTTTCATCGATGAGGTGGTCGGTATGGGCTACAAGCTGCTGATCACCGAGTTCGACGTGAACGACCATGCCGCTCCGACAAACCCGCAAGTGCGTGACCGCATGGTTGCCGATTACGCGCGTGCGTACCTCGACCTGATGCTGAGCTATCCGCAGCTTGGCGATGTACTCGCCTGGGGCATGACCGACCGGTACAGCTGGCTGACAGGCTTCGACCCCCGCGCGGACAAGACGCTGGTCCGCGGCACGCCCTACGACTCGGGCTTGAGGCCGAAGCCTCTTCGCGCGGCGATGGCCGAAGCGTTTCGCACGGCATCGTCGAAGCACGCATGATCCGGCGTGCGGCGCTCCTTCTGGCGGCGCTGCTGGCGACTCGGCCGACTGCAGCATACGCCGCAACCACATCGCGCCAGATCACGCTCGACGTTGCCAAGGCGACACAGCCGCTCGACCGCTCCTTCGACCTTTCGATTGGGTCCGATTACCCAGGCACGCTGGTCCGCCCGGACGCGCAGGCGCAACTCAAGACCGCGGTAGACGAGCTCGGCTTTCGCTACATCCGCTTCCACGCGATCTTTCACGACGTGCTCGGCACGGTCAAAGTAGTGAATGGCCGCACTGTCCATGACTGGAGCAAGATCGACGCGTTGTACGACGGTCTGCTCGCTCGCGGGATCAAGCCGTTCGTCGAGCTGGGCTTTACCCCTGAAGCGCTGAAGACCTCGGACAACAGCATCTTCTGGTGGCATGGGAACACGTCACACCCGAAGCCGGAAATGTGGCGCAAGCTGGTCGACGGATTCGCGCGCCATCTGGAGCAGCGTTATGGCCGCGAGCAGGTAAGAGGCTGGTATTTCGAGGTGTGGAACGAGCCGAACCTCGACGGCTTTTGGGAAAAGGCCGACCAGCCCGCCTACTTCGCGCTTTACGACCTGACCGCTCGAACCTTGAAAGCGGTGGATCCGCAGCTTCGCGTCGGCGGCCCGTCGACGGCGGGCGCGGCGTGGATTCCTGAATTCCTCGACCATGTCGCGAAGAGCGGCACGCCGATCGATTTCGTCACCACTCACACCTATGGCGTCGATGGCGGGTTCCTCGACGAGAAGGGGCAATCGGATACCAAGCTTTCGCCGTCGCCCGACTCGATTGTCGCGGACGTTCGCAAGGTGAGGGCGCAGATTGGCGCCTCCAAGTTCCCGGCGCTGCCGCTCTATTTCACCGAGTGGAGCACCAGCTACACGCCGCGTGACCCGGTGCACGACAGCTACGTAAGCGCGCCGTGGATCCTGACGAAACTCAAGGGGGCCAGGGGCCTGCTCCAGGGCATGAGCTATTGGACCTACACCGACATCTTCTACGAATCCGGGCCGCCACCTACGCCCTTTCACGGGGGCTTCGGGCTGATGAACATCGACGGCGTCCGCAAGCCTGCCTGGTTCGCCTACAAGTATCTGAACGCGCTGCGTGGAAACGAGATTCCCGTTGGCGATGGCCAGGCGATCGCCGCGACGGATGGCAATCGCAGTGCCGTGTTGGTCTGGGCTTGGACGCCGACGAAGCAGCCCGTCCGCGACTGACCCTTTTACACCAAGGTTCACCCGTCGGTGCCGACCCAGCCCACGCGGCTGACGTTCAGGCATCTAGCGCCCGGGACCTATACTCTGACCATTCGCCGCACCGGCTTCGCTCACAACGATCCGCAAACGGCCTACCTGCGGATGGGTTCGCCGTGGAAGCTCACCGAAGCCCAGATCGCGAAGCTCCAATCGCTCACCCGGGACATTCCCGAGACGAAGGGGGCGGTGCGCGTAGGTCGGGATGGCATCGCCACTCTAACCGTCTCGATGCGCACGAATGACCTGGTGCTCGTGGAGCTGGAGCAGCCGACCAACACTCCGACCGCGCACAAGCCACAGCTGGCGATCACCTTCGACGACCTGCCGTTGCATGGTCCAATACCGGAAGGCGAGACTCCGCTCTCGATCACCGAGCGCGTGGTCGCGACGCTGAAGGCCGCTGGCGTCAAGAACGTGATGGGGATGATCAACGGCCGCTGGACGGCGACCCAGCCGGACACGCTCGAAGCATTGAAGGCATGGCGCGCAGCGGGCCAGCCGCTGGGCAACCACACATGGTCGCATCCCAACCTCAACGACATGCCCGTCGACAAGTATGAGCAGGAGATTGCGGGCAACGAAGCTCTGCTCGAACAGCTCGAGCCCGGTGGCGATTGGAGGTGGCTGCGCTATCCGTTCCTGTCCGAAGGCGACGATCCGGCCAAGCGTTCTGAGATCCGCAGCTACCTCGCCGCGCATCATTACAAGATCGCCGATGTGACGATGGACTTCGGCGACTGGCAGTGGACGGCGCCCTATGCCCGCTGCGTCGCGGCGCATGACGAGATGGGCATTGCCGAGCTCAAGCGGCTCTACCTCGCGGCGGCGAGGGAGGGCGTCACCTACTACCGGACGCTGTCGACGCAGCTTTACGGCCGCGACATTCCGTACGTGCTGCTGATGCACATCGGCGCGCTCGATTCGCACATGTTGCCGCAGTTGCTCGCACTGTACCGCGAAGCTGGATTCGAGTTCGTGAGCCTGCCCGGAGCCGAGCGAGATCCGGCCTATCGCGAGGAGACCGATCCATCGCTTGCTGCGCCGCCGCGCGGGCTTGAGGGCAAGGCACAAGCGCGCGGAATCTCGCTGCCGTCCCGCACCAATTACGGTCCGCTGCTCGAGAAGATCTGCCCCGCGCCTAGCCGCTGACGGTCAACGTCGCAGACTTGAGATCCACCGAGTTGGGGCCGACAGAGATCGTGAAGGTGCCCGGCTCCTCGACCCGCTTCATTTGCGGGTTCCATAGCGACAGGTCTTCTGGTGCCAGCTCAAAGGTCACCGTGCGCCGCTCCCCGGGCCGCAACGACACGCGCTGGAAGCGCTTGAGCTCGATCACAGGCCGGGTGACCGAGGCAGCGTCGTCGCGGACGTAGAGCTGCACGACCTCGTCGCCGGCGCGCTTGCCGGTGTTGGCGACATCGACGCTCACCGTCGCTTTCTGCCCGACGGCGATCGTCGACTGCGCAAGCCGCGGCGCGCCGACGTCGAACGTGGTGTAGCTAAGCCCGTAACCGAACGGATAAAGCGGCTTGGTGGTGTCGAAGAGGTAGCCGCGCCGTGCGGTCGGCTTGTAATTGTAGAAGATCGGCAGCTGTCCGACGTTGCGCGCGATCGATACCGGCAGCTTCCCGCCGGGGTTGTAGCGGCCGAACAGGACGTCGGTCAGCGCGTGGCCTGTCTCTTGGCCGAGATACCACCCTTCGAGCAACGCAGGCGCGCGCTCTGCAAGCAGGTTCACAGAAAGCGGGCGGCCGTTGAGCAGGATCACGACCGTCGGCTTCTTCAGCGCGAAGATCGCCTTGGCGAGGTCGTTCTGTTGCCCGATGAGGTCGAGGCTGTCGCGATCGCCGAGGTGGGTTTCCGCCCAGCCCTCGCGGCTGGTCTGCTCGTTGTCGCCAAGGACCATGACGATGATGTCGGCCTTTTTCGCCGTCTGTAACGCCGCGGCAATGAGTTTGCGGTTCTGGGCCGCCGACGCGAGCTTCACCTCATCGCATGACCAGCAGTGGCTTTCGGTGACCCTGACGGCTTCCGAATAGTCGACGGCGAACTTGCCCTTGCCCTCTTCCTGCATCGCTTCGAGCAGGCTGACGACGTGGCGCGGCTCATCGCTGTAGCCGCCGATCGGTGTGTCCCTGGCGTGGGTGCCGAGCACTGCCAGACGGCGGATCTTCGACGCGTCGAGCGGAAGCAGGCCATTGTCATTTTTCAGCAGGACGATCGCTTCGCGGCCGGCCTGGCGGGCCAGTGCAATAGCGTCGGGAGTCGCAGTCTTTGCTTCAGCCGAGGCGGCGTCGACATAGGGATGCTCGAAGAGGCCTGCCTCGAACTTCATGGCGAGTACTCGCCGCACGGCGGCATCGACCTCGGCCTGCGGGACGCGGCCGGACCGAACCAGTTCGGGAAGCAGCGCATAGGCTTCGCCGTCGGGTGTTTCGGAATCGACGCCGGCATCCATAGCGCGCACCGCGGCATCGCCGAGGTTCGCGAACATCTTGTGGCGGGTCATCATCTCGCGGATTGCGAAATAGTCGCTGATGACTGCGCCCTGGTAACCCCATTCGCCGCGAAGCACGTTCGTCAGCAGCCAGCGGTTGGCGTGACTCGGAATGCCGTCGATTTCATTGTAGCTGGCCATCACCGAGCGAACGGGGAGTGACTTCACCGCCTTCTCGAATGGCGGGAAGAAGTTCTCGCGCAGGTCGCGCTCGCCATAAGGCGCAGGGCCAACGTTCGTGCCATTCTCCGGCTGGCCGTGCCCAGTCATGTGCTTGAGGGTCACGAACACCTTGTCAGGAGCGAGAGGCAGGCTGGTCCCCTGGAAGCCCCTGATCGCGGCGACCCCCATTTCGCCGACGAGATACGGATCCTCGCCATAGGTCTCCTCGATCCGGCCCCAGCGCGGATCGCGCGCGACGTCGACGACCGGGGCGAGCGCGAGCGTTGCGCCGCGGGCGCGCATCTCGCGCGCCGCGACTCCGAACACCCGCGTCAGCAAAGCCGGGTCCCAGGTAGAGGCAAGGCCGATCGCCTGCGGGAAGCTGGTGGAACCGCGCGATACGTAACCGTGAAGCGATTCCTCGTGCATCAGGATCGGGATGCCGAGCCGGGTGCGCTCGACCGCCCAACGCTGCGCAGCATTGACGTACTCGGCAGTCTCGCGAGCATCGCGGCCATGCGATCCGGCAGCAACACCCGCCGCACCGCTGCTCTGCGTCACGCCGCGGCGGTCGGACGGACGCGCGATCTGGCCGATGCCGCTGGGGAAGTTCTGCGACGCCTTGTCGGGTGCGAAGGTCCCGTCCGGAGTCTGGATCTTGTCCTTATGCTCCCAGACGGTTTCGAGCTGCGCCACTTTCTCGTCGAGGGTCATTCGCTTGAGCAGGTCCTCGACCCGCGCATCCACGCTTTGTGAAGCGTCCTTGTAGAGGGGTGCGGGCGGCAGAGGCGCCTGGGCAGCAGTCAAGGGACCAGCCAGCGCAATCAATGCAGCGGCCGACAGCGCGCCAAGCACGCGCTCACTCGTTTTCATCTCTTCCCCTCCACAAAATGTGGTAGCGCTACCATAGTTCGCAGCCGCTTCGTTGCAATGGCGATTGCTGCTGCTAGACGCTGAATCGATGGGCAGGCCAATGCACAAGCCGAGCCGGCGCAGCCGGGGCAGCCTGACGATCGAGGATGTCGCTCGCGCGGCGGGCGTTTCCGCGATGACCGTGTCGCGCGTCATCAACAAGGAACGCAACGTCCGCGAAGAGACGCGCAAGGCCGTGCTCGAGACGATTGAGCGCCTGAACTATTCGCCGAACACGGCCGCGCGGAATCTGGCCGCGGGCGAAGCCACTCATATCGGCCTTCTCTATTCGAACCCGAGCGCCGCCTACCTCAGCCAGTTCCTAGTCGGGGCCCTGGAAGCAGCGCGCGAAGCCGGGTGCCACCTCGTCATCGAAGCCTGCGAGTCGGAGGACGAAGTCGACCAGGGCGACGTTGCCCGTCGTTTCGCGACCGCGGACGCGGAGGGGGTGATCCTGCCGCCGCCGCTTTCCGAGTCGGTGCCGATCTTGAGTGAGCTGGCACTTGCCAACGTCCCGGTCGTTACAGTGGCAATGGGTAAGCTCTACCCCAATGCGCTCAACGTCCGCATCGACGACTATGCGGCCGCCAAGGAAATGACCGAATATCTGATCGACCTCGGTCATCGTCGGATCGGGCTCGTCAAAGGCCATCCCGAGCAGATTGCGGCGACCGAGCGCGAAAGGGGCTTCAAGGCGGCCATTGAGGAAGCCGGGCTTCGGCCGAGCGATGTATTCGTGGAGCAGGGCTACTTCACTTTCCGCTCCGGCCTCGACGCCGCCGAAAAGCTGTTGAAGCGCAAGCGGCCACCCACGGCGATCTTCGCCAGCAATGACGACATGGCGGCGGCTGTCGTCAGCGTCGCGCACCGCCGCGGGCTCCACGTCCCCGGGGACCTGACCGTTGTCGGCTTCGACGACACGTCGCCCGCGACCACGGTCTGGCCGGAGCTGACCACCATCCGCCAGCCGGTCTCGGCGATGGCAGCCGCCGCGCTTGGCCTTCTCCTCGAAGACTTGCGCAATCGCCGTCGCACCGGCGAAGGCCTGTCGCAGGAAATGGTGCTGGATCACGAATTGATCGTCAGGGAGACATCCGGCCCGCCGAGGGGGACTTAGCCGGTGCATTGCGCTTCCGGAGTTCGACGTTAACGCTAACATCAATCCGGCTTTCACTGAGTCGAGTTTGGCATTTGAGGGGATGCAAGAATGACAACAACAGATTCGCAGCGCGCGAATATGGGATTTATCGGCGCCATCGTCGCGGTGGCGACGATCGGCGGGTTCCTGTTCGGCTATGACAGCGGTGCGGTGAACGGCACGCAGCCCGGGTTGAAAGCCGCGTTCGGCCTCATCGAAGGAAGCTGGTCGCCAAGCAACGGGCTCGGATTCACCGTCGCCTCCCTGCTGATCGGATGTTTCATCGGCGCCTTCTTTGCTGGTCGCCTCGCGGACCTTATCGGCCGGCGCAACACAATGATGCTCGCCGCTGCGCTGTTCCTCGTTGGGGCGCTGGTGCAGGGTGCGGCACAGTCGCATCTCATTTTCCTGATTGCTCGGATCTGTGGCGGAATGGCGGTAGGCGCTGCGAGCGTTCTTTCGCCTGCCTACATCTCCGAAGTCGCTCCAGCGAATATCCGCGGCCGCCTTACTACCGTTCAGCAGATCATGATTATCACGGGCCTTACCGCCGCGTTCCTCGTGAATTACTTCCTGGCCGCGAAGGCGGGTGTCTCCACAGCGAAATTCTGGGGTGGGATCGAAGCCTGGCGCTGGATGTACCTTATGCAGGCGATCCCCGCCGCGATCTTCCTCATTGCCTTGTTCCTCATCCCGGAGAGCCCACGGTACCTCGTCTCGAAGGGGCGCACTGAGAAGGCCGAGAGCGTTCTTGCGAGCCTCTTCGGCGCCGACGCCGCCCGCGCCAAGCTCGACGAAATACGTGCAAGCTTCAGTACTGATCACCGTCCGCGCCTAAGCGACATCAAGTCGCCCACCGGCGGCATTCGGAAGGTCGTCTGGGCAGGCATCATGCTCGCCGCCTTCCAGCAATTCGTCGGCATCAACGTGATCTTCTATTACGGCGCGACTTTGTGGCAGCTGGCCGGCTTCACCGAGAGTCAGTCGCTCGCAATCAACATTGTCTCCGGTGCGGTTTCGATCGCGGCCTGCTTCGTCACGATCGCTGTCATCGACAAGATCGGCCGCAAGCCCATTCTGCTGATCGGATCGGCGGGCATGGCCGTGACCTTGTTCGCAATGACCTATGCGTTCAGCCAAGGATCGCTCGACCCACAGGGTAACCTCGTGCTGTCCAAGGATCTCGGGATAATCGCGGTGGTCGCCGCCAACCTCTACGTGATCTTCTTCAACTTCAGCTGGGGGCCCGTGATGTGGGTCATGCTGGGTGAGATGTTCCCCAACCAGATCCGGGGGTCGGCACTCGCCGTCTGCGGCTTCGTCCAATG
>Ga0105238_10004691_pt1 | contig 13521 bp, 9 predicted proteins | sample KBSC34metaG_FD_81526 | JGI IMG/M metagenome (GOLD analysis project Ga0105238, IMG submission 81526) | Corn rhizosphere microbial communities from Kellogg Biological Station, Michigan, USA - KBS C3-4 metaG | ecosystem: Host-associated > Plants > Roots > Rhizosphere > Soil | place: Michigan, USA... | reverse complement strand
GAAGAGCGGTTATGTTATGATATTCTAATGATTGTGAGCGGAGGGCAACGTTGTTGATCTCAAGATCAATGCTTCCTTCGAACGCTCATCGGCATTCGAAGGAAGCATATACGAGTTTATGCGAAATCGGCTGCTGCGTTACGGTTTTTCGAGCTGGAAGGATTTTACCGGTGAGCGAAGCGTGCCGTTTCCTCCCGTGACGGCAACCGAGTAGTAAACCTTTGCGCCGGGCTTCAGATCAGCCAGTGTAACATTGCCGGGATTGCTGAATGGCGTACGCACGACATTGGTCATCGTAGTCGGCGTGTATCCCCATGTCAGCGTGCCGATGGAGTAGCACGACGTGAACCAATCGATGAGCGCAATTGTTACCCCGGTCGCGGAAACTTCAGGGTCTGTCAGAAATTCGATCTTTACAGGAGCCGCAATTTCCAGCGTTGACGCATCGCTGACACCCCAGGGACCTTCTGCGGACACTGCATATTGATATACATTGTTGTTTTTGACAACCCGGTCCACCCACTGCGTAGTTGCTACAGTCGCCAATTCTTTAAGACCCGGGTCGACACCGGCGTTCAGGCGGTAGATATGATATGTCTTTGCATTCGGAACCGCCGCCCACTGCAGATAGTCATGGGCATCGCCGCCGAATGCCTCAAGGCTAGGAGTGGTTGGCTCTTTGATCGGTTTTGCCTGCCATGGGTTGGTGTAGTAAAGATTTGAGAACAATCCCAACCCGTTTATGGTGCCAAGGCCGGTCGTGAGGTCGTAGCCCTTTACGGTCGGATAGAAGTAGTTATTGCCGAGGTCGTTGATGTCATGGAAGCTCATCGAATACTGGGCTGCATTGTTCAGAGCGTACAGCGCCGGCGCCGGCCATCCAAGGCGCTTGCCGCCGCCGCTCACGCGGGCCGAGTTCACGTTGGCCAGAAATGCCGCCCACAGGGGCGCCGCCGCGCTGGTGCCGCCCTCAACCAGCCAGCCATCTCCGTTTTCCGTCAATTCAGCGATATTCGTTTGCAGTATGCTGTATCCAGTCGTCGGATCCGCGTTAAGCGCGACATCCGGAACATTTCGGAATCGCTTCGATGCTCCCGAAGCAACGTTTACCGAACGAGACTGGATTCCGGATATCGGCCAGAACTGACTGAAACCGCCGCCCGTTGCGCCATACTCGTTGGCCCAGGTGTTCTCGGCAAGCCAGCCGCCGGCCGCATTCGTCGTAAGGCTTGTGCCGCCGACTCCGATCGCATATGGCTGCGAAGCGGGGTCGCCGACAGTCGGGTTGCTGGCGAAGAAGTCCTCATAGGCGCCGTTATCTCCGGATGAGCAAAAGAACGCCTGCCCCTGAACAGCCGCTTCTTCAAGGAGGTAGTTTTCGGCAAGCAGATAGTCAACTCCGCCGGGAACGCTGTTGGCGACAACATCTTCCCCTACTCCCCAGGAGCTGCTGATCTCATTGGCTTCGTTGTCTAAGACAATACGGTTTAACAGATCCAGGCTTGAAACCCAATCGTTCTCAGCCTCATAGACCATTACCTTCTTAGCCTTCGGCGCAAGGGCCTGCACCAACTCGATATCGAGAGTTACTTCGATCTGGCCGTTTAGCGGGTCTTCCGGATGACCTGAGAAGCCGTCTACCAAAACGTTTTGCAGCAACAGGCCATGAAGCCCGAACGTCTTGGCGTATGCTGCGATGTCTTTCCTATCGTACCCGTCGAGTTCATAGAGCGCGATTGTTTCCCCTGCGCCGCCGCTGATACTGGTAGGAATGTTGTACGCCTTTGCGATGTCCTGCGGCGAGAAGCCACCACCCGGCCCCGTAGCGTCGTGAGATTTGGTTCGCATGCCCTGCTTGAGGATTCGGGCATTCGATTTCAAGCGCACTTTATTCCGCAGCCCAACCAAAGCAGCCACATGTGGAGCGATCGTGGAAGGAAGCTGTGGATCTTGAGCGGCGGTGAAGTATTCCCCCTGAGCGCCGGAATAACGGTTGAAGCCGATGCGCAGCGCGTTGCCTACGGAGGCAGCCGTTCCTGTAACATGAACGAGCATGCGGTTCGAACGGCGTGAAACGGTAAGGCCGCTTTTCTCGAAGTGCTGCGCCACGGCCTCGTAATCCGCGGCAGTTGGCGCAAACTGATCGGTAAATTGCTGAGCGCTCAGATACCGGCCGAAGCTTGGGCTTGCCGGATCATGTTCCGCGCGAATGAGTGCCTTGAGCTGGGCTTCATTGCGAGGTTTAAGGGCAATAACGAGAGATATTTGCTGAGATAAGTTGATCGCTCCAAGAGAACGAGCGCTGGATGCGCGATCAGGTCCGGCATAACCGTGCAAGGTCGTAAACGCAGATACGGCACGCGGAGCGCCTGCGTTGCAAGCTTGCGAAAATGACAATCCTGCAAGAGCCAACATGGCAACTGCAGGCCGAACACAATGCAGCAATCGGGTCATTATTTGAGCGCCTTTCGTATGTGGGGGCGAGCTAACGGTGATAGCGATTTGGCAGCAATAAACGTGCCAATGACCGCCTGCCTCGCAAACAAAATCAGGCGCAGATAAAGATGTATGCCGATGTTAAATAGGAGAGATTAACGAGGCTTCGTCAACAGTAGGCTTATTGACGCGGGTCGAGACACGGTATATGTCGAGGGGAGGCATCGCGTCAGGAGTGATGAGGGCAAGGGCAGAAGCGCCGTCGAGGGTAGGATCAAGCCAGCGCAGGGCTGTTTCTGGGGTAAGCAGCGCAGGCATACGCTCATGGATAGCGCTTATTGGGCCTTCTGCAGGCTGAGTAATAATCGTGCAGGTGCGCAGAGGTTCCGCCTCCTCGTTCTCCTGCCACTTGTCCCACAGGCCGGCAAACGCAGCCTGTCCATCCATCACACGGAAATAACGGGGACCGGGCTCGTCGCCTTCCTTCAGCCATTCGTAGAAGCCGGAGGCCGGGATAATACACCGGCGGCGCTCCAGCTCCTTGCGGTATGTGGGCCGTTCCCGCAGTGTCTCGATGCGGACATTGATCGGCCTCCGCGCGGATGCCAGATCCTTCGTCCAGAATGCGACCATCCCCCATTCGAGTTCGACAAGATAACGCTTATCGTTCTTCTGGAGAATGGTCGTGATATTCTGACTGGGCGCAATGTTATATCGTGCGGCCGTATCGGCGACCCGTACATCCTCAACGCGATACGCTTCGGTAATATTCTCTATAACCTCGTGCAATACGAAACGGCCACACATAGTTTTCTCTCAGGCGCTGCGCAAGAATTCAAGCGAGTGCAAAAGTCCGGATTTCTCCCCGGCTTCCGTGCCGTTGAAGTTCTCGTCCTCAAGCTCGACACTCACATTTCCTTGATACCCATTATCCTGCAAAATGCGGAAGATTTCGCTCCAACGCGCCTGACCGGATCCGGGGATCGTATATCGCCATACCCACTCGCCGAAACCATGCCCCTTCGCAAAGGCCGCATTCTGATACAGACCGTACTCGTAGATCGCCTCAGTATCGATTTCGGTATCCTTGCCATGGACGTAGTAAACGTGAGCGCCAAATTCCTTCAGGAAACGGATATGATCGACACCAAGACGGATAAGGTGTGAAGGATCATAGTTAATTCCGACATTCTGGCCCTCGAAGTCCTTCAAAAACTGCCGCATGGTCTCGGGCGTGCAGCACAGGCTGGGCAAATGCGGCTTTCCGCCGGGATACCCTTCGATGACCATATGACCGCCCACTTCGGTGATGGCCTGAATGATCGGACCGAACGATTCGACCGCCAGCTTATAGCTCTCATCGCGCGGCTCGCCGCTGCCGTGAGGAATGATGCACGTAAAGAATATGCTCGCGCCGTTCGACGCGGCATCCTTCACGTAATTCACATTCCGCTCGATCGCCGTCTTTCGCTTTTCAGGATCGGGCGAGAGGATATTGCCCGAATCGACGAGATCGACCGAGCCAAGCGAAAGCCCTGCTTCCTTTACGGTTACTGCATCCTCCGGAGACAGTCCCCCGAGGTCGATCGCATCAAAGCCCGACGCGCTTGCCCATGCCGTCAGTGTGGGCAGGTCACGCTGCCACTCACTCCATCCACGGCGCATCCCGATCTTGAAACCGCCAGTTCTAGTTCCCATCGTTGGATATTCTCCTTGAAAGTCGTTGGTCGTAGACCAGTATCGCACGGCGAGTTCTAGATTGCGTGCGGAATGTCCTGCCGGGATTCGCAACGGATACGTTACAAGGCGTGAATGTAAATGGAAAGCAACGAAACCTATGAAATTTGACACGTAGAGGATGGGTAGAGACAAGCTCTACCCCTACACGATGAGAATGCCGCGCTCACAAAATGTCCATAATCAGGTGCTTATCATGTCTCTGTACATTCTTAGCCGCCGATACTGCGAACGCCATTGCTTCAACGACATTCGCGTTTTTCTCATCGTGCAGGGGCCGAGCTTGTCTCTGCCCATCCTATTATCTTCGTAAGAATTTCCCCTTACGGAGTAGCCACCTGCACTCCCGAATCAAGCACCCCGTTGCCACCGTCGACCTTTACACGGAAGTAGATCGTGGCGCCGGGTGTCAGCCCGGTTATGGTGGGACCACCGCCGTTTCCAAACTGTGTCGTGACATGGTGGTTCAGGTTCGTTGCCGAGTATCCCCAATCGAGCGAGTTCGCCCCGGCAGCCGTTGTGGCCCAGAAGAATGTCATCGCGGATGCAGTCTGTGGGAAATAGTCGGGGAAGAAGATCCAATCGATAGCGGTCGGAAAGCCCTGCTTTATCGCCGCCTGCGCGCTGGTTCCCCACGAACCGACGGAAGCCACCGTATAGTCATACACGACATCGTTTGTGACACCCGAATCCGTCCATGTGGTGGCTGTCAAAGTCTTGACGAGTACCGGAGTTCCCGATCCGGACACCGTACGGTAGACCTTGTACTTCGTCGCGTTAGGCACAGCGCTCCACTGGAGGTAATCGCGCTGATCTCCGCTCTGCACTGTGAGAACCGGCACCACCGGCTGCGGCCCGGGCGAAACAGCAGGCTTGGGGTCGTCGAGAAGGCTAAGAACCAGGTTGAAGCCGTTTATCGTGCCAAGTCCGGTGGTGAGATCGTATCCGGGCACGCTCTGATACAGGCCGTTGTTCCCGAAATCCGCGATATCATGGAATGTTGCGCTGTATGCCGGCGACTGCGCCAGCGAGTACAGGGCCGGCGCTGGCCAGCCAAGACGGTTACGTCCAAGCAAAAGGCGGTCAGAATTGACAATGGCCATAAAAGCGGCCCAGAGCGGAGCGGAAGCGCTGGTGCCGCCGACGCGAAGCCATCCATCACCCCCCGGAGAGATCGATGACGCCGCGGCCTCATAAACACTGTAGCCTTTGAGAGGCGACGCGTTCAGGGCAACATCGGGGACATTGCGGTTCGTAAGCGATCCCCCCGAGGCCGCCGTTACAACCGGCGCCTGCACGGATGTTATGGGCCAGAACTGGCTGACACCGCCGCCGGTCGCGCCAAATCCTGCGGAGAAATCGTTCCAGGTATTCTCACTGAGCCATGCGCCCGTGGATGACGTGGTAAGCGAAGTGCCGCCGACGCCGATCGCATACGGCTGGGCAGCGGGATCGTCCACAACGGGGCCGCCAAAGCCATCGAACGCGCCGCGGTCGCCGGATGCCGCAAATACGGCCTGCCCCTGCGCTGCAGCCTGCATCAGCAGGTAATTTTCAGCCCGCAGAAAATCCTCGCCGCCCGGCGTCATAAGGATGACATCCTCCGGATTGCCAAAGGATGTGCTGACCTGCTTCGACGTATTGTCCGTAACGATCCGATTGAGCAAGTCAAGATAGATCGTCCAGTCGTTGTATCCCTGATATACCTGGATCTTCGAAGCAAGCGGAGCTATCGCCTGCACCATCTCAATATCGAGAGTAACTTCAACCTGTGAGCTGAACGGATCCAGAGAGCCTCCGGGAAATCCATCTACGAATACGTCCTGGAGCTTGACGGACGGCAGTCCAAACTTTTGCGCATACTTCTTGATGTCGGACTTGTCGTATCCGCCGAGTTCCAAAAGCGCAATGGACTCCCCAAAGCCGCCGCCGAGCCAGGCGGGAATATTGTAAGCTTTTGCAATATCCTGCGGCGATAGTCCATTGGCCGGTCCGGTTGCCGCGGACGATTGCATCGACAGTTGGGGGTTGAACTTGAAGTTCGGCTTCAGCCGCACATTACTTCGCAGACCGACCAGAGCCGAAACGTGCCCGGCTAACGCAGCCGGCAATTGCGGGTCGGAATCCGCGGCGAAGTATTCGCCGTCCACCGATGCATAGCGAGATAAGTTCGTATTTAAAGCAGCCTTAAAGCCCGAGGAAGGCCCTGTTACCCGCAGCAGAAGCCGATTCGGCCGCCGTGATACTGTCAGACCTCGCGAAGTGAATTGCTTGACGACTGCCTCATAATCTGCAGCCGTGGGACCATAAGTGTCCGTAAACTGCTGCGAGGTAAGATATCGCCCGAAGTTCTGACTGGCCGGATTATGAGCGGACTGAATGAATGCCTTGAGCGCTTCTTCGTTGCGGGGCTTCAGCGCGACCACGATCGAGATCTGCTGCGACGGCGCAAGAGCGCCGAGGCGATGAGCCCCGGAACGCTGCGCATAACCGCGTAAAACATGAGAGCCGGCGTCCGGCGCGGCCTGTGCTGCCCTTTCCTCAGAGACCGCGACACCGGCAGCGAGAAGAGATACGAACGTCACTGAAATAAATCGCGAAAACTTAGATCTTTTCATACTAATGACCTTTCGTGCGATAAGTAATTTCGGATGCTGTTTTTTCTTGCGGGCATAACAAGTGCCAAGTAGACATACTATCCTTAATCGTGGCATTGTAACACAGTAGAGCTCAGCCGTATAGCCGAGTTTTAAAAATACTTTGTGAAATAAAGTAACAAAGTCTGAATTTCGTTGACAGGCCCTAATAGGGCACGGGTATCATACTCGCAATCCAGCTGCCCGAAAGCGTGAAAGTGCGATGGAGTACAAGTCTGCTCTTCTAGAAAAAATTAACAGCCCGGCCGATGTCAAGGCATTGAGCCCGGAGCAGCTCCGGTCCCTTGCCCAGGAAATCCGCGTGTATCTCACAGAGTGCGTATCGCGGACTGGAGGACATCTTGCTCCTTCCTTGGGCGTGGTCGAACTGACGCTCGCTCTGCACAAAGTGTACGACATCCCCCGCGACAAGCTCATCTGGGATGTCGGCCACCAGGCTTATGTCCATAAGATCGTCACAGGACGACGCGAACAGCTGCCCACGATTCGCCAGTACGGCGGACTGTCAGGCTTCCTGCGTATCGACGAATCGCCATACGACCTCTACGGGGCCGGGCATGCGTCGACATCTATTTCGGCAGCGCTCGGCTTTGCCAAAGCCCGTGATTTCCGCGGCGGCAAAGACAGCGTTCTGGCCCTTATCGGCGACGGCGCCCTTACCGGCGGCCTTGCCCTCGAAGGTCTCAATAACGCAGCGCATATCGATACGGATATCACGATCATCCTCAACGACAACGAAATGTCGATTGCGGAAAACGTCGGAGCTCTCGCCACATATTTGGCGAAACTGCGCATGCAGCCGGTATATCAGCAGGCGGAAGAGACTGTCAAAGGCGTTCTGAAGGGGCTGCCCGTCGGCAGCAACATCATGACGAAAGCCGGACGCGCCGCCAAGCATGCCGCCACACACTGGGCGACACCCGCGCATACCGGCCTGCTCTTCGAGGAGATGGGGCTGACCTACATCGGGCCGGTCGACGGCCACAATGTCGAAGCTCTTATCAACACATTCAGGCATGTGAAGCGGCTTAAAGGCCCCGTGCTTGTCCATGTGCTGACCGTCAAAGGCAAGGGCATTCCCTACGCCGAGGCTGACCCCCTCACCTACCACGGCCTGTCCAAGTTCAGCCCCGACGACGGCCGGCTGGAATCGAAGACATCCGGACCGACCTTTACCAACGCCTTCGCAGAGACGCTCGTCGATCTCTCCGAAACGGACGACAAAATCGTGGCGATCACGGCGGCGATGCCGGCAGGAACGGGTCTTACGAAGTTTGCGGAGCTTCATCCGAAGCGGTACTTCGATGTCGGCATTGCCGAACAGCATGCGGTAACGTTTGCAGCAGGCCTCGCAGCCGACGGGTTAAAGCCCGTCTGCGCGATCTACTCGACCTTCCTGCAGCGCGCTTTCGACCAGATCGTCCATGACGTCGCCTTGCAGCGACTGCCTGTTAGGTTCTTCCTGGACCGCGGCGGCCTTGTGGGCGATGACGGCGGCACTCACCATGGCGTGCTTGACCTTGCCTATCTTCGGTGTATTCCGAACATGGTGGTCATGGCGCCCAAGAACACGTCGGAGCTCAAAGCCATGACGCGCTTTGCGTTTGCCTTCAACTCCGGTCCGATCGCCGTGCGCTATCCGCGAGGCGGATCGGCTCTCGAAGGTCCTGCCGATATGGTCCCTACGCCGATCGAATTGGGACGCGCCGAAGTGCTGCGTGAAGGCGAAGATGTGCTGTTGTTTGCGCTCGGAGCCGGCGTGGAACTTGCGCTGTCCGCCGCCGATACGCTGAGAACGGAAGGCATCGACGCTGCCGTGGTCAACGCGCGCTTCTGCAAGCCCATCGACACCCAGACTCTATTCCGGCTGGCGCGACGGTGCGGCCGTGTGATAACGGTCGAAGATGGCGTTATCCAGGGTGGCTTCGGTTCAGCCGTGTTGGAACATCTTGCCGATGAAGGAATTGCGGTCCCGGTTGTCCGCATCGGCTTGCCCGATGAGTTCGTCGAACACGGTCCTGTTTCCGTTCTCCGGGACCTTGTAGGGCTAAATGCCGCAAATATCACTGCGCAGGCCCGCCGGCTGTGCGGAAAACAAGAAACGTTGCCGCACGTGCCCGAGCTCGCCACATCACGATAGTAGACTGATATGCCGAAAAAAACTCGCCGTCCCATGCCCGCGCAAAGCGCTACGGCTTCACCGGGCACAGGAACAGTAATCGCCGCAACAGCCGTAATTGCCTCACTTCTGGGAGCCGCAATTGCCTGGTCTGTAAGCGCAACCCGAAGCAGCGCTGCAGCCAGGCCGCACACAACGGCACCACTAACATCTCAACCACCGGCGGCATTGCCGCCGGCAATCGCAGGCTTGCAATCCGATCCGAGCGCGCAGCCTGCGTCGCCCGGCGCGCCTGAAATTCCGCCACCTGGAATGCTCCTGGATGTGCCGCCGGCCAAGGTCGCGGTGAATATGGGAAACTGGAGTTACGACCGCAAAAACTTCCCCACCGCCATCGCCTACTACCAGGAGGCTATTCGCCGCGGGTTCGATAATCCCGACATCCGCACGGACCTCGGCAACTCCTATCGCTTCACGGGAGATGTGCATACGGCCCTAACACAATACGGCGTTGCGCAGAAGCAGTCGCCGAAACACGAAAACAGCCTCTTCAATCAAGGCGCCTGCTACTTGAGTCTGGGAGACTCCAAAAAGGCCATCGCCACATGGCAGGACTATATCAAACGCTTCCCAAACGGCGAACATAAATCGTCCGCACAGGAATTGATTGCGCAGGCGCAAAGCGGGACACCAACACCGTAAGACCAAGACTGGGCAAAGCCGATCTTCCTCTATACCTCTTCCTTCCCGAGTGCGCCCCTCCCACTCAGGGTATAATGCCCATATGGCGGGACACGTTCACGGCGCGACCAGCGGCAAGTACCTCTGGATCTCGCTCTTTATGACGCTCACTTTTGTGGCGTTCGAAGTTTTATATGGCCTTCGCTCCCATTCGCTGGCGCTCGTATCCGACGCCGGCCACAATGCGAGCGATGCGCTTGCGCTTGGGCTTGCTGCGTATGCAATCTGGGTAGCGCGCCGCCCAGCCTCTCACAAGAAGACATTCGGCTATCACCGGGTCGCCATCCTTACCGCGCTCATCAACGCCGCCACACTGATTGTCATCGCAATCACCATTCTGATCGAAGCATGGCGTGTCTTCCGGCATCCTGAACCCGTACAGGGCACTACTGTCATGGTCGTCGCGGCATTTGCCGTCGTCATGAATACGGTAATCGCCTACTGGCTTCGCGGCGAAAGTCACCAGAGTTTGAATGCCCGTGCGGCTTACATCCATATGGCCGGCGATGCCCTCTCCTCTCTTGGCGTGCTCATTTCCGGTGCGGCGATCCGTTACCTGGGATGGCAGCTTGCGGACCCGATAGTGTCCGTTATGATCTCAGCCTTCATCCTGTATTCGTCATACGGGGTGGTAATCGAAGCCACGAACATCCTCCTTGAAGGCACTCCTGCCGGGCTGAATGTGGGCGAGCTTGTCACGGCAATCCGCAACACGCCCCCGGTAACCGATATGCATGACCTTCACCTGTGGACTGTGGGCGATGGCATCCACTTCCTGTCATGCCACGTGGTTCTGCCGGAAACAATGTCGATGTCCGACGGGGCAGCCGTCGTACGAGAACTCAATACGATGCTGCATGACCGGTTCAACATCGGCCATGCAACGATCCAGATTGAGGCAGGAGACTGCGATGGTTGCCGCATTGAGCCGCGCGAACTTTACTGCGAACTGGTCTCCCACCCCGTAGGTTGCGGCCACGATCACGCACACGAACATTAGTAGAGCACAAGCCTCTCCCCCTGCCGCTGTCGCGGCTTACCCGGGCAAGCCTCTCCCCCAAGCTCGTATAACTCGCTTTTCCCCTCTCCGAAACGGAAAGGGGCGTCCGATTTTCGATCACCAGACGACTCTATAGTGAACTGAGCCTATGATCTATGGCTATGCGCATGCCAGAGTCGTCTGGATTAGGATTCTTGGACATCCCTTCCCGTTTCGGAGAGGGAAGAGGCGCGACAGCGCTTGAGGGAGAGGCTTCCCGTACCCGCAAAATTCCCTTGAATTAGTCTGTTGACAGTCGCAATCATCCATGATATACTGTCTCAGCGTCACCCCAACCGTGTGGGTAAATCAATTTAACATGAATTGAACGCATTTCGCGCATATCTTGCCGATGGGCGGCAAGTTGCGAAAGGTAATCGGTTTCCGTCGCCAAACGCGGCAATTGAAGCGCGCAGGCGGCGGTGAAACCGACTTCGGTGAAAGATCTCGCAGCAAGCAAATGATCAACGACAACCCATCTCCGGTGAGGCTTGAAGACATCGCTTCGCGCGTCGGCGTCTCCCGCTCGGAGGTTTCCCGTGTTCTCAACGGGCGCATTCGGGAGGGCAAAGGAGTTGGACCTGCGACACGAGACCGAATCCTGACGGCCGCCCGCGAGATGAACTATCGTCCCCATCGCGCGGCGCAAAGTCTGGCGCGGGGGCGAACAGACACTGTGGCCCTCATGATGGTCGTCGACAGAACGCCGCAGGCGATCCAATCAGCCGAAGCGTATCATGAGCTCACGCCGCACTATCACGAAATCATAGGCGGACTGACTTACACGCTCAATCAATACGGACTGCATCTCCTGCTTGCCCAGTGCGGCACGCCGGATACCGATCCACTCATGGCAATGGATCAGATCGCCCGATCGCGCACCTGCGACGGAATGATCATCACGGACATGCTCGTAAACGATCCCAGGCCTGGCATCCTTGATGAGGCCGGCATGTCCTATGTCGTTCGCGGCTCCAGCCCCACCCCCGGAACGGTGGCGGTCGGATCGGACAATGTTGCCGTGGGGTATCAGGCCATTACCTATCTGTATGGCCTCGGCCATCGCAGGATCCTGTTCTATAACATCGGCCGGGACATGATGGCCGGCGAGAGACGATACGAGGGTTTCTGTAAGGCCCGCGATGAGACGGCTCTCGGCAAATCTCTTGAATACCGGGACGATGCGCACTACGAGAACGGGATTTACACATCGCTGCTTGAGCGTCTGGATCAACCGGAGATCCCAACCGCCATCTTCACTGAAGACGAAATCGGCGCGCTGGGGGCCGAACGCGCACTCAAAGAGGCTGGTCTGCGGGTTCCTGAGGACGTCAGTGTGATGACCTGCCTAAATGCCCGCTTCATGAGAATGGTGGCGCCGCACCTTACCGTTCTCAACGTGCGCCAGGTGGAAGTCGCATCGGAAGCCGGACACAAACTCGCCCGGATGCTACGCGGTGAGATCGTAGAGCGGTGTCAAACTTTCATGCCGCCTATACTTGAAGAGCGGCACAGCACGGGACCGCCGTTGTCGAGACAAATCTGGTAGCAAATCTTCGTTAGTGAGGAGGTCTACAATTGGGTAGAAAGTAAAGTATCAGACCAGTTTTCTAATCGCCATAAAAACATGCTTGACACACAAAATGTTGCATGTTATACTGAATACATAATACCCAATCGGTTGGGGTAAACAAAATTAGCACTCGATACAGATTATATAAGGAGCCATCCATGACATCTACTAAGCGATCCGGGTTTACTCTTATTGAATTACTCGTAGTCATAGCAATAATCGCGATTCTTGCCGCAATTCTATTCCCTGTATTTGCGAAAGTACGAGCAAAGGCGCGCCAGATTTCCTGCGTATCCAATATGAAGCAGATCGGCCTTGCCGTCCTGCAATACTGCCAGGACAGTGACAATGTCATTCCGCTTCAGGACCAGTACGGAAACCCAAACGAGTCATATATTGCCGCAGCCCGTCTCCAGCCGTACACAAAGAGCTTCCAGGTATTCAAGTGTCCTGACTCTTCTATGTCTATGGGCACCGTACAAGCACAGCAGCATGACAATGGTGGCGGCGACTATATGACTGATCCGGCTACAATCGGTCTGAAGGCATCTGTCGTCGGAGATGCGAAATACTACAACGATGTCTATCCACCTACAGATTACAAGTTCAGTCCGTCATTCTATCATTCTTCGCAAGATAGCGTGTCTCCAAGATCACTGGATTCGGCCGACATCTGCTCCGTTTCGCAGGCAGTGTTAGCGACGGATTGGCCTCCAATCAATTCAACGTGGCCCTATGCCGATTGGTGGGCGTCACACGGAGGAGCGGCTAAGGGACGTCATACGGAAGGATCTGTCGTAATGTTCGCCGATGGTCATGCCAAGTGGTATCCATTCAGCAAACTCTATCCTGGCGGCAGCGATCAGGGCCGCAGTGATGAGTGGAACTACTGGGGATTCTGGTGGGGTGGCAAGTCGGTCGGCGGCGCGGAGCCTGACGGCGGCGGCTTTGACAACAATGTGAAGGGCTGCGGCTAATCTTTCTGAAACATAAGCAGGGCCATCGCATATAAGGATGGCCCTGCTTTCATTGAGCGGGCGATGTGGAGCACAGCATGAAGAAATCAAAAAGTATTCTCACACTGATCGCGCTGGCAGCCACAATGTCCGTGGCAGGATGCGGTCAAAAGCAAGTGGAAGACACTCCCCCACCGGTCCCAACACCGCAGCAGCAGATGCAAAAGGTACAGAACGATCCCAATATGCCTCCTCAAGTGAAG
>Ga0105238_10004689_pt1 | contig 13522 bp, 8 predicted proteins | sample KBSC34metaG_FD_81526 | JGI IMG/M metagenome (GOLD analysis project Ga0105238, IMG submission 81526) | Corn rhizosphere microbial communities from Kellogg Biological Station, Michigan, USA - KBS C3-4 metaG | ecosystem: Host-associated > Plants > Roots > Rhizosphere > Soil | place: Michigan, USA... | reverse complement strand
TAGCGATCGTACAGGTCGATGCGTTCGACCGCGTCGCGCTGGCTTCCCTTTGCATCCCTGCGGTCGAATCGCATCGGGGCGCGGCGCATGATCGCGCGAAATTCCGCGTTATAATCTGCGAACGCTGCGGCGATGCAACGGGAGCAGCCCTGCACCCTGTCAGCTCGTTCGGACCCGTCGCTGACAGCGGAGGAACTCATGGTTGTGCGCCGGTTGCCTAGTCGAAGTCCGTCGGCAGGTTGCGGTTCTTGTAATGCTCGTACATGCGCTCGATCTGGGTTCGCGCGATTCTTCCGGTTGACAGCTCCGGAAGGCGGTTGAGCGGAAAGAAATCCGCGCCGTCGGTTTCGGCGCTCATGGTGGGTGCGCCGCCCAGGAGGTCGCACAGAAAGAAGAGCTTGTAGATGTGATAGAGCGAAGGAGGATGCGGGTGCCGTTGCCGATCGAAGAGCGCCGCGAGCTTCACGGCCTTGGCCTGATAGCCGGATTCTTCACGAATCTCTCGCTCGACCGCACCGGATGGCGAGTCGTTGACGTCGACCCAGCCCCCTGGCATCGACCATTTGCCGTCTGATCGCTCGCGCACCAGCAGCACCGCGTCATCCTTGAAAACAGCTCCGCGTACGTCCACTTTCGGGGTGGCGTAGCCTTCTTCCGTGCGCCACAGGGCCTGGCTGTCGGCGAGCGGCAGTTGCAGCTCGCTCGCGAGCATGCGGTCGGTCAGTTCCTGGAGTTTCTGGTAGCGCTCGCGATCGAACGGATCCTGCGCGAACGACAGTCCGTTGTGTGCGATTGCATGAACCTTGCGCGCCCACTCGAGCACGGTGGGCGCGCGGGGTTCTGTGGGGGATGATTCATCCCGCATACGGCTGACTTTACAGGTTCTTGATGAGCGTGTCGCCGAAGACAGTGGTCGAGACTTCCGTGGCCCCTTCCATCAGGCGCGCGAAGTCGTAGGTCACGATCTTCTGACCGATGGTTCGGTCCATGGCGGTGATGATGGCGTCCGCCGCCTCGGTCCAGCCCATATAACGCAGCATCATCTCGCCGGAGAGCAACACCGATCCGGGGTTGACCTTATCGAGGTTCGCGTATTTGGGCGCCGTGCCGTGCGTTGCTTCGAATACCGCATGGCCGGTCAGGTAGTTGATGTTAGCGCCCGGGGCGATGCCGATGCCGCCGACCTGGGCTGCGAGCGCGTCCGAGATGTAATCGCCATTGAGATTGAGCGTGGCGATGACATCGAACTCGTCGGAACGCGTCAGCACCTGCTGCAATGCGATGTCCGCGATCGCATCCTTGATGATGAGCTTGCCGGCCTTGCGGGCCGCGTCCATTTCCGAGTTGGCCTCTTTCTCGCCCTTGGCGGCTTTCGTCCGCTCCCATTGCTCCCAGGTATAGACCTGGGCGGCGAACTCGCGCTCCGCGAGCTGATAACCCCAGTTGCGGAAGGAGCCCTCGGTGTACTTCTGGATGTTGCCCTTATGGACGAGCGTGACGCTGCGTCGCTTGTTGGCGAGGGCGTACTCGATGGACGAGCGGATCAGCCGCTCCGAGCCTTCCTTCGAGACGGGCTTGATGCCGATCCCCGAGGAGTCCGGGAAGCGGATCTTCGCGTAGGACTTGGGGAAGTTCTGTTTGAACAGGTCGAGGAACTTGCGATTCTCCTCGGTGCCGGCCTCGAACTCGATGCCGGCGTAGATGTCTTCCGTGTTCTCGCGGAAGATGACCATGTCGACTTTGTCCGGACGCTTGACGGGCGAGGGCACGCCCTTGAACCAGCGCACCGGACGCAGACAGACATACAGGTCCAGGAGCTGCCGCAGGGCGACGTTCAACGAACGGATGCCGCCGCCGATGGGCGTCGTCAGAGGGCCTTTGATCGAGACGAGATATTCGCGGCAGGCCGCCACAGTCTCATCGGGCAGCCAGCTGTTGAGGGCTTTGTACGATTTCTCGCCGGCATAGATCTCCATCCAATGGATCTTGCGCCTGCCGCCGTATGCCTTCTGGACTGCGGCGTCCATGACGCGCACGCTCGCGCGCCAGATGTCCGGGCCGGTGCCGTCGCCTTCGATGAACGGAATGATCGGGTTGTCGGGGACGATCAGCTGACCGTTGCGAATCGAAATCTTCGAGCCTTGGGGAGGCGGCGTGATCTTCACCGCTGCAGCCGTGGACATTCGGGGATTCTCCGTGGAAGGGCCTGCCGTTGAGGACCCCGGGCGCCTGGCCCGTGGCGCCTGGACGGGGCAGGCAATGCTAGCACACGCTCCCGCACCGCCCCGGAGCATCGAGTGTGAGAGAATCCAACGCCATGAATAAGAGTGTCGCGGGGGAAGGGGGTGCGTCCGAAGCGTCCCTGATCCAGAAACTGTTCGCCGTGCGCCCGATCGATCCTCCCGAGGCCGGTGGCCAGCGGCTCAAGCGGGCCCTGTCGGTCTGGGCGCTGATGGCGATCGGGCTCGGCGCCACCATCGGCACCGGAATCTTCGTGCTGACCGGCACGGTGGCGGCGGTCCAATCGGGTCCGGCCGTCACGCTGTCCCTGCTCATCGCGGCCTTCATCAGCGGGCTCGCCGCCCTGTGCTACGCGGAGTTCGCCACGTTCCTGCCGGTCCCCGGCAGCGCCTACAGTTATACCTACGCGACGCTGGGGGAAATCGTCGCCTGGCTGATCGGCTGGAACCTGCTGCTGGAGTACGGCATCTCGGCTTCCGCGGTCGCGGTCAGCTGGTCCGGCTACATCGTGAACCTCCTCGCAGAAGCCCATATTCATCTGCCGGCGGCGCTGATCAACGCGCCGGTCATCCAGGGTCCGCACGACGAGTTCGTCCGCACCGGAGCCATCATCAACCTTCCGGCAGTGCTGATCGTCGCGGCGATGAGCGCGGTCTGTTACGTCGGCGTCTCGGAATCGGCTGGCGCCAACACCTTCATGGTGGCCCTGAAGGTGGGGATCATCGTGATCTTCATCGTCGCGGGGTTTGGCTTCGTGTCCGCGGCCAACCTGACTCCGTACGTGCCTGCGAACACGGGCGAGTTCGGGCACTTCGGATGGAGCGGCGTACTGCAGGGCGCCGCGATCATGTTTTTCTCCTACGTCGGATTCGATACGGCTTCGACGACTGCGCTGGAGGCGCGCAATCCTCAGAGGGATCTGCCGCTTGGGATCATCGGCGCGCTGGCGATATCAACCGTTCTATATGTCGGCATGTCGACCGTCATGACGGGGATGGTTCACTACAGCCAGCTCAACGTGGACGCTCCGGTAGCCGTCGCGCTGGATGCGCATCCGCAACTGAAGTGGCTGGGTGTATTCGTCAAGGTCGGAGCGATTGCGGGAATGACCTCGGTGATCCTGATCTCGCTGCTGGGCCAGCCGCGTATTCTGCTTGCGATGGCCGATGACGGGCTGCTGCCCCCCTCGATCAGCCGTTGCCACCCGAAATTCAAGACGCCCCACGTAGCGACCGTCTGGACCGGAGTCATCTCGGCGCTGTTCGCGGGTTTTCTGCCGCTGGACTATCTGGCTGAGCTGATATCGATCGGTATCCTCCTCGCCTTCATGGTCGTCTGCATCGGCGTCCTCGTGATGCGGTACAAGCGGCCCGACGCCCATCGCCCCTTCCGGGTGCCCTGGGCGCCAGTTACCTGCGTCGTGGGCGCACTCGGGTGCGTCCTGCTCATGTTCGGGTTGAAGCACGAAGTGTGGTTGCGCCTGCTGTGGTGGACCGTCATCGGCATCGCCATCTATCTGGTGTACGGCTACGGGCACAGCCGGCTGCGCAGGAAATGACCCGCAGTCTCACCACGACCCCCGCGGCGGACGGATTCTGGATGCCGGGGGAGTTCGAGCCGCATGCCGGCTGCTGGATGCTCTGGCCCGAGCGGGCGGACACCTGGCGCGAGGCCGCGTGGCCGGCACAACAGGCGTTCGTGCAGGTCGCCGGCGCCATCAGCGGGTTTGAGCCGGTGACGGTCGGGGTGACGGGGAGGCATTTCGATCATGCCCGCGCGTTGCTTCCGGAAGCGGTGCGGGTGATCGAGATTTCCCACGATGACTGTTGGATGCGCGATGTCGGGCCCACGTTTGTGGTCAACACGCGCGGCGAGGCACGGGGAGTCGACTGGCGGTTCAACGCCTGGGGCGGGCTCGAGGGCGGGTTGTATTTTCCGTGGGACCAGGACGATCGGGTCGCTCGCAAGGTCCTGGAGATCGAGGGGCGGGACCGGTATCGCGCTCCGATCGTGAATGAGGGCGGCGCGATCCATACGGATGGCGCCGGCACGGCCCTCGTGACGGAAGAATGCCTTCTCAACCGCAACCGCAATCCAACATTGAGCCGCGCGGACATCGAGGGGCACCTGCGCGCCTACCTGGGTGTGAGCACCGTGATCTGGCTCGGGCAGGGCGTGCTGAATGATGAAACCGACGGTCACATCGACAACCTCGCGTGTTTCGTGCGGCCGGGTGAGGTTTGCCTGACCTGGACCGAGAACAAGCGGGATCCGCAGTACGCGATCTCTCTCGACGCATTCGAGCGGCTCAAGGATGCCCGCGACGCGCGGGGCCAGAAGTTGAAAGTGCACAAGTTGACCGCTCCCGTTGCTCTCACGATCAGTGAGAAGGAGGCGGCGGGGGTGATCATGCGCGAGGGCACGCACCCGCGCCGGGCCGGCGACCGGCTGGCGGCGAGCTATGTGAATTTCTACATCGCGAACGGCGGGATCGTGATGCCCTTGCTTCACCCCAAGACCGACCGCGCGGCGCTCTCGAAGCTCAAGCGCCTGTTCCCCGATCGGCGTGTAGTCGGCGTGCCCGCGCGTGAGATCCTTCTCGGCGGGGGAAACATCCACTGTATTACTCAACAGGTACCCGCGGTGGGTGTGAAACGCGTGCGCCCGCGAAGCTGATTTCCGAGCAGCGCATCACACTTCGAATCGAAAACTGTTAACTGTCGGCGATTACCACCGTCGTGCCAAACAGACACGGGTGTGAGTGTCGGGCGCGCGGTATCTTGCGGCCAGATGCGGAGGATTCTCCGTTCATTGGCGAAGCACCGTGCGCATTCTTCGACCCTGTTTCATCGGAATCCTCGCGGCATTCTCGGCTGCCTCAGCTGACGTCGCGGCCGTCACCAACGAAACCAACCCTGTTCATACACGCCCACCCGCGACGGCTCCCGCCGTGCACCACGTGCTGGTGAAGCTGCGTGCGGGCAGTGCTCTGGGCCGCCTTCAGGCCCAATCGGTAACCACCAACACGATTCAGGCGCTTGCCGCGCGCTCCAATCTGGTACTCGCCCGGACGCGCGAGATCGCCTCAGGCCTGCATGCGGTGCAGATTCAGCCGGCGGCCGGAGAGTCTCTGGCCGCGACGCTGGCGAAACTGAAAGCGGACCCCTCGGTGGAATTCGCCGAAGCCGATCAGCGGCGTTACCCGCACGCGCTTCCCAACGACCCGCTGTTTACGGGTCAGTGGTATCTGCAGAGCACGCAGCCCGCCGCAATCAATGCGGTGACGGCGTGGGATACGACGACGGGACGATCCGACATCGTCATCGCCGATATCGACACGGGCATTCGTTACGACCATCCGGATTTGCGCTCCTCTACGGTGGACAGACTGTTGCCGGGCTATGACTTCGTTTCCGACCCGGCGGTGGCTAACGACGGCGACGGCAGGGACGCTGACGCCTCCGATCCCGGCGACTGGGTCACCACGGCGGATACCCAGACGACGACGTTCCAGGGTTGTACCGTCGAGAACAGCTCCTGGCACGGAACCCGCACCGCGGGAATTCTGGGGGCGATCGCCAACAACTCGACCGGCATCAGCGGTATCACCTGGCAGGCCCGGATTCTGCCGGTGCGCGCGCTGGGCAAATGCGGCGGTCTCGACTCCGATATCCTGGACGGGATGCGCTGGGCCGCCGGCCTGCACGTGAGCGGCGTACCTGACAACACGCATCCGGCGCAGGTCATCAACATGAGCCTCGGGGGCTCGGGTTCCTGCACGATGGCCGAACAGACGGTCATCAACGAAGTCGTTGCCAAAGGAGTGGTGATCGTGGTGTCCGCCGGCAACGAAGGCGGTCCGGTCGATTCTCCCGCGAACTGTGTCGGCGTTGCCGGCATCGCCGGACTTCGCAATGTCGGGACGAAAGTCGGATTCAGCAGCCTCGGCCCCGAGATCGCCCTGAGCGCACCCGGCGGCAACTGCGTGAACGCTTCGGGCGCCTGCCTGTTTTCGATCGATACGACCATCAACACGGGCACGACGACTCCGGCCGGCAGCGACTACACGAATCAGTTGAACCCCAACCTCGGCACCAGCTTCTCTGCGCCTATCGTCTCCGCCACGGCGGCGCTGATGTTCGGCGTCAATGGCAATCTCAGCCCCGCGGCGCTCATCGCGCGCCTCAAAGAAGGCTCGAAACCGTTTCCCGCTTCCACCGACCCGACGGTGCCCAACTGTCATGTGCCGACGAGCTCAACGGATCTTCAGACCTCGGAGTGCAACTGCACCAATCAGACCTGCGGCTCCGGTATGGCGAACGCGCCAGGCGCCCTCAACGCGGCCTTGCGCCCGATTGCGGCGGTTGCCGTGCCTGCGACCGTGACTCAGGGACAGAACGTCACCCTGAAAGGCATAGGGAGCGCTGCGGCTTGCGGTCACACGCTGTCGACGTATGCGTGGACGAATCTGACTTCAAACTCCATTGCGGTCTCGGGGGCGAACACAGCAACGGCGACTGTCGTGGCTCCCACATCCGGATCGTTCACTGTGCGACTCACAGTGACTGATGAGGCCGGCAAGATGGATACGGCGGATGTGGTCGTGTCGCCAGCTGCGGCGACGACCTCCGCGCCTGCTGTCGCGATGAACACGCTCGGCTGCCCGTCAAACGTGGCAGTCACCGTCGCGCCTGCCACCGCGAGCATTCAAGCGAACGGCGGGACACAGACATTTACGGCGACAGTCACTGGTACGACGAACACTGCGGTTACCTGGCAGGTCAACGGCGTAAACGGTGGCAACTCGACCGTGGGCACAATCTCGAGCTCTGGTCTGTACACCGCTCCCGCCATTGTGCCTTCGCCGGCGACGGTGACCGTAACGGCCGTATCCGCTGCCGATACGAGCAAGTCAGGCTCGGCGCAGGTCACCCTCGTTCCGGCTATTTCGGTTTCCGTCACGCCTGGAACGGCCGCGGTCACAGCCGGGAGCGGCTCCCAGGCTTTCACGGCGACGGTCGCCAATTCGTCGAATACCGCCGTGACCTGGCAGGTCAACGGCGTCACGGGAGGTAACTCCACGGTCGGAACGATCTCGGCGACGGGCATGTATATGGCTCCCGCTGCCGTTCCGTCACCTGCGACCGTTACCATCACTGCAGTGTCCTCGGCTGACTCAACACGAAACGGAACGGCACAGGTCACCATCTCCCTCGCCACCGCCAATGCCTCTGGCGGTGGGAGCTCCTCATCCGGCGCCTCCAGCAGCTCGGGGGCTGGGAGTTCCGGAGGGGGTGGGGGCGCGATGGACGGACTGACTCTGATCGCTGCCGCGCTGGCCGCAGGTATTGCGCTGGTTCGCACGCGAGCGTCGCGGGAACCTGCGATAGGTCGCGGGAACTTGCGTTAGAGTGGCCAGCCAAACGGGAGGGTCGGTCCGGTTCCCGGCAAGGCGGGCACGTTGGGTGAGTCGCGTTCGTTCCTGAGAGTCACAGGGTCGCTGGCGATCCTGGCGCTGGCGGCGCTGCTGCTGGCGGCATGTACCCAGCACGCTCGAGCCGCGGATCCACCCCATGCGGCCGCGGCGGCAGCCCCCGGGACGCAAGCCTGCAGCCTGCAGGTCATCGTTTCCTTTGCCAAAAGCGCCCAAAATCAAGGTCCTCCCGAGGACCGGCTCGTGAAAGATCTCGCCCGCGTCGCGGGGGTCAACCTCGTGTACTTGCGATCCGTTACCTCGGAGCTGCATCTTTTCTCGCTGTCGGGCGTTGGAGATGATTGTGGGAAGGCGGCGGAGCGGTTGCGAGGCGATCCACGGGTTCGGTCGGTCGATATCGATCAGCGCCGCCAGCATCACTAGACCCGGATGCACGGCGTATGGAAGCCCGGAGCGTCCGGCGGCGTGAACCGTTGGGGAGGCGCCATGGGCGTAGTTCGTCGTTGGCTGACCGGACTGCTCGTCGCGGGATTCGCCGGCAGCGGCGCGGTCTCGCCCTCGGGCGGGGCGGTGGCTGCACCGGCGGAATACAACCCTGTCCGTCAGCACCCGATCGCCGATCCCGACGAGGGCGCCCAGCGCATCCTCGTGAAGCTGCGGGGAACGGCAGCGCGGACTGCGAGCGCTGCAAGCTCGACTGCGCCGGATGCCATCGGTGCACTCGCAGCGCGTTCCCATCTGTCGCTGATGAGCAACCGGCACATCGTCTCCGGCCTGCACGCGCTGCGCGTTCAGCCGCAAATCGGCGGCCAGCCGCTCGTCGAGACACTCGCGGTCTTGCGGGCGGACCCGGCTGTGGAATATGCAGAGCCCGATCAGCGGCGTTACGCGCATACCATTCCCAACGACCCGCTCTTTACCGGCGAGTGGTTTCTTCAGGCCAATCAACCTGCCGCCATCAATGCCGTCGGGGCGTGGGATGTGACGACTGGCAGCGCTGGCATCGTCATCGCCGAGCTGGATACGGGCATCCGCTTCGATCATCCCGACCTGCGCAACCCGGGCGCGAATCGTCTGTTGCCGGGATATGACTTCGTCAGCGCCGATCCCAGCGGCCAATTCCTGACCGCCAACGACGGAGACGGCCGTGACGCGGACCCGTCGGATCCAGGCGACTGGATCAGCCAGTCGGATACCCAGACGACGCAGTTCAAGAGCTGCGACGTTGCCAACAGCTCCTGGCATGGCACGCGCGTCGCCGGCATTCTGGGCGCCCTCACCAACAACTCCACGGGCCTCGCGGGGATCACCTGGAGCGACTGGATTCTCCCGGTGCGCGTGCTGGGGAAGTGCGGCGGCTACGACTCGGACATCATGGCTGCGATGGTGTGGGCCGCGGGTGTCCATGTGGATGGCGTGCCGGACAATCGCTATCCGGCCCGGATCATCAACATGAGTCTCGGCTCCAGCGGCTCCTGCCCCGCCGGCTACAGCCAGGTCATCGGCCAGCTGAAGTCGATGGGTGTTCTCGTGGTCGTATCGGCGGGCAATGAGGGAGGTCCGGTGGACGCGCCCGCGAACTGTAGCGGAGCCGCGGGGATCGCAGGATTGCGCCAGGTCGGCACCAAGGTCGGATTCAGCAGCCTGGGCCCGGAAATTGCCCTCAGCGCTCCCGGTGGCAACTGCGTCAACACCAGTGGAGGACCGTGTCTGTTCTCGATCGATACGACGACCAACACCGGTACGACCCTCCCTGGGACGAATACCTACACGGATCAGACAAACTTCGATGTCGGAACCAGCTTCTCGGCGCCCATTGTCGCCGGGATCGCGGGGCTGATGCTCGCGGTGAACGGCAACCTGAATTCCTCTCAGTTGATCGCCAGGTTGCAGGAGGGAGCGACCAAGCCATTCCCGGTCTCGACCGACCCGAGCATTCCTCAGTGTCACGTTCCAACCAGTGAGACCGATCTGCAGACTGCCGAGTGCTCGTGCACCACGCAGGTCTGCGGAGCGGGAATGGCCAATGCGCAGGGTGCGGTTGCGGCGGCGTTGCGGCCAATCGCGGCGATTGCCGTCCCTGCATCCGTCGCGGCGGGCACCAACGTTATACTCGATGGCAGCGGCAGTGCTGGGGCATGCAATCACACGATTGCCTCGTATGCGTGGACGGTCGTATCGCCTGCGACCAACCCACCTGCCGTTCAGAACGCGAACACGGCATCGGCAACGATCATCGCACCGGTTGCCCCATCGACGTACACGTTGAGATTGACGGTGACGGATGATGCCGGGCGCAGCGACTCGGCTGATGTTGTCGTGACTTCGGCGAGCGCGAGCAGCACAGCCGCGGCGAGTGCGGGAAGCAACGCTTGTCCCACACCGATCAGTTTCTCGACGTCAGCTGCGAGTTCGGGTGGCAGCTCCGGAGGGTCTGGTGGACGGCCTGGTGGCAGCGGTGGCGGTGGCGGCGGAGGAGGCGCGGTCGATCTCGTGACGTTGCTGGTCGTCGCGTGGGTTGCCGGCGGGGCTTCGAGGCGCTACAGAATCCGCGCCGCGGCGTCCAGCCAGGACCGTTGAGCCCGGCGATAGTGCCGGGGGGCGATGCGTGCCTGCTCCAGGAGCTCGCGGGCTACTTTCTGCGCTTCTTCCTTGCGGCCTCTTGATTCCAGCAACTGAGCGTACCGCACCGCCGCCTCGGCTCCGGGATACGAATTCGCGAGCACGCGGTACTCCTCGAGCGCTTTGTCGATGTTGCCTTCTCCCTCGAGGGAGCGAGCGTAGAGAAGGTGACCCTCGGGCGATCGGAAATCCGGATTGAGCCGGATGAGATCGTCGAGCGTCGCACGGGCCGCGGCGGGGTCCCCTTTGCCGAACTGCGCCTTGGCGACACCGAGCATGAGGTTGGGGTCATGCTCGTACAGTCCTGTGAGGGCCGAGCGGTACTGCGCGATGGCCTCATCGTATCGGCCATGACGCGCCAACTCATCGGCGTAACGTTGACGACTCGCAACGTTGCCGCCTACGCGTGCTTCATCCTCGTACCGTCGCAAATCGCCTTCGGGGTTGAAGGCTTTCTTCAGTCCGCGGGCGGTATTTCGCGCGGTTCGGCTGCGCATCAGATCCGGGATGATCTCGACAACGACGTAGGCGAGGGCGCCCACCGTGTTGAGCAGGACAAGCACCCAGATCCAGATGTAGCTCCGCCCCGTCTTGATCACGTGAATGACCAGCAGGAGGGGGATGAGGTAAGCGATGACGAGTCCGCGAATCACTGACGATCCCTTATTTCCGGTTCAAGGCCGGCAGAGCGAACGCGATGAGGTAGTCACCGCGTGGCGTGCCCAGGCCGCCGTGCCCGCCGGCCGCGATCACGAGGAATTGCCGCTGCCCCCGCCCGGCGCGGTAGGTCATGGGCGTCGCCTGGCCACCGGCAGGAAGGTGATATTTCCACAGCTCGCGCCCGGTTTCGAGGTCGAAGGCGCGGAAATACCCGTCCATGGCGGCGCCCACGAAAACGAGGTCGCCGGCGGTGGCAATGGGACCCCCCATGTTCGGCATGCCGAAATCCCGGGTGGGCGCGAACCACGGGCCGACACCCTCGGTCGAGCCCAGAGGGACCTGCCAGACGATTCGATTACGCCGCAGGTCGACACTGACGAGGCTCCCCCAGGGAGGCGCCGTGCAGGGTAGACCCCAAGGCGACAGCAGCGGTTCCCGCTTCATCGCGTACGGAGTGCCGGTCTGCTGAGCGAATTCAGCGTGGGAGTTGGTGTTGGACTTGCGCGCGTTGGCAAGCTCGCCCTGAGGGATGAGCGTGACCACGAACGGGAGATGATTGACGGCGGCGAATATCCGCTGTCGCCTGGCATCGAATGCCACGCCGCCCCAGTCGACCCCGCCCATGCTGCCCGGCGAGAGGATCGTGCCCCGGGTGTCCGGTGGAGTGAAGAGGCCTTCGCTGCGATGGGAGGCGATCAGCGAGCGGCAGCGACCACGGTCCCAGAAGGTAACCCCCCAGCCGTCCTCGGGACGGATGGGCTGTTGGGAAACCAGAGGCGCAAGAGAGGAGAACGGCTGCGTGGCCGAGGCCTCCTCCCCGGGGATGGCGCTGCGCGGAACCGGCTTTTCCGTGATGGGGAATAACGGCCGGCCCTTGGTGCGCTCGAACACGTAAACCATGCCCGACTTCGTCGCCTCGATCACCGCTGGGACCGGGATGCCGTTCTCCTCGATGTCGACGAGCACCGGTTGCGCGGCCAGGTCGTAGTCCCACAGGTCATGATGAACGAGTTGTTGGTGCCACACGAGCTTGCCCGTCGATGCATCCAGGGCGAGCAGGGAGTTGGCGTAGCGATTGTTGCCGGCGCGTTTCCCGCCATAATAGTCGGGGCTCGCCGAGCCTGTTGGGACATAGACCAGGCCGTGGTCTTCGTCCACCGACATGACGCCCCAGGCGTTACCGGCTCCGGTCGCCGCGGCCTGAGCAGCATTCCACTCGCCAGCGGCGGGGTGATTCCCCGAGTCCGGAATCGGATCGAAGGTCCAGCGGATCGCGCCGGTGTGGGCATCGACTCCCCGGACAATGCCGCGCTCCACGTCGACTGCGCGGTTATCACCGATCGCCGATCCTACGATCAGCACGTCGCCATGGGTAGCGGGCGGCGAGGTGACCAGATAGGCCTCCCGATCGCGAATGCGCATACCCTGCGTGAGATCGATCTGACCGTTGGTTCCGAAGTCCGCGCAGGGCTTACCCGAGTCGGCATCGATGGCAAGGAGTCTCGCGTCGAGAGTTCCGGTGAAGATGCGGTGGCTGCAGGGGCCCTTCGGGCGCTTCGGGTCGGTTTCTTCCCAGACCGAGACACCTCGCGAGGCGCCTTCCAGGTAGTGGCGCGCACGATCGATCCGAGGGTCGAAGCGCCAACGTTCCTTGCCGGTCTCGGGGTCCAGGGCGATGACGATGTTCGTTGGCGTTTCGACGTAGAGGTTGCCGAAGGCCAGGACGGGCGTTGCTTCGAACGAGAGTTTGTCTGCGTTCACGAAGCCGGCCCCCAGCTCGCCGGTGCGAAAAGTCCAGGCGACCTCGAGGTGCGACACGTTGCCGCGATTGATTTCGTCGAGACTGGAGAAATGGTCGCCGAACGCGTCGGCCCCGTAGTAGCCCCAGTCGCTGGCGTCGGGCGATTGGGCTTGGGCGTCGCGGAGAACGAGGCTGGTGCCGAAGAGGGCGTCGCTTAGCAAGGCGACCAGGGCCACGGCAGCTAGACGAAGCGCCGCCGGCCGGAGGTGGAAGTGGGGGATGTCGCTGCCGGCGCGCCGTCGGGTCGAGGTCATCCAGCCATTATGGTTCAACGCGAGGGGTGGCGTGCAGTCGGTGCATCACGTTGCTGGTATTCTCCGCTCCGTGATTTCACTACGGGCGGTCGAGTCCTTCAGAGGGGCTCTGCAAGTCGTATTCGCGGTTCTGTGGCTCGCGAGCGTGAGCATCGCGGAGGCCCAGACTGCCGCCAGCGCCGCGACCTCCGCGCAGGCGCTGCCAGAACGCGCGTCGGCCGATCAGCCCGGGAGCGACCGGGCTGCCGCTGACGCGGAATCAGCGCGTGCCCCCCTTGAAAACGCAGTTCGAGCGTCGGGCCTGAAAGAGCTACAGGGGCTGTTCGGGCCGAATCGGCCGCGCATTGGGCTCGTGCTGTCGGGTGGTGGCGCCCGCGGCGCGGCGCACATCGGCGTGCTCAAGGTCCTCGACGAAATGCACATCCCGATCGATGCGATCGCAGGCACCAGCATGGGCGCGGTCGTCGGTGGGCTCTACGCGAGCGGCCTGACCGCACGCGAGGTCGAGTC